>Ga0315904_10002189_pt1 | contig 30470 bp, 24 predicted proteins | sample LakEriMetagenome_6_FD_203529 | JGI IMG/M metagenome (GOLD analysis project Ga0315904, IMG submission 203529) | Freshwater fungal communities from buoy surface, Lake Erie, Ohio, United States - Buoy 12 MA120 | ecosystem: Environmental > Aquatic > Freshwater > Lake | place: USA: Lake Erie, Ohio...
CCGCCTGTCATCGGATGCTTGCCACGGATTGAACCACGGCTACGCTCCCGTATGACTCTTGGTTCCTTGGAGAAAGTCACCGTGCGAATAGGATCATGACCACCTTTTCACGCAGACGCTTCATCGAGGCAGCTTCAGCCGCCGCGGTTCTTCACCCATTTTCGTCCCGCGGCCAGGTTGCCGCCGCCAAATCCATGATCAAAATCGGCCTGATCGGTGCCGGCGGCCGGGGTGGCTGGATCGCCGGCCTTTTCAAGCAACACGGCGGATACGAGTTTCACGCCGTGGCGGATTATTTCCAGCCCGTGGCGGAAAAAGCCGGGGCGGCGCTCGGTGTGGACAAGACACGCTGCTTTTCCGGCTTATCGGGATTCCGCAAAGTGATCGAGAGCGGGGTGGAGGCGGTCGTTCTCGAGACGCCGCCGTTTTTCTTCCCGGAACACGCCGCTGCAGCCGTGGCTGCCGGCCTGCATGTGTTCATGGCCAAGCCGGTGGCTGTGGATGTGCCCGGCTGCCTGACCATCGATGACGCCGCAGCCGAGGCAACGAAGAAACAAAAGGTCTTCCTGGTGGACTATCAGATGCCCACCGACCCGATCAACATCGAGGTGGTCCGGCGAATCCACGATGAGCGGTTCGGCCCCTTGCTGCATGTTCAGTCGACAGGGATCTGCAACGGCTTCGGCGATCCTCCGTTGGGATCCACTCTCGAAAGCCGCCTGCAGAATCTGGTTTGGGTCAACGACATCGCAATCGGCTGCGACTACATCGGAAATTTCGACATCCACGCGATCGACGCGGCGATGTGGGTCATCGGCGAGCGGCCGGTCTCGGCCAGCGGTAGTTCCCGGATCGGCCGTCCCAATCCGCATGGCGACGCGCGTGACGTTTGTTCTGTGATCTACCGCTATGCCAACGGCGTGGTGCACAACCACTATGGCCAGGGACTCGCCAACAACGCTCCGGGCACGATCCGGGTGGTGGCACACGGCCAGAGGAACCATGCGCAGGTGGACTACCACAGCGAGGCTTACCTGCACGGTGCCGGCGGGTTGAGATTCAAGGGCGGAAAAATCGAAAACCTCTACACACAGGGCGCGGTTCGCAACATCGCCACCTTCCACCAGAACGTCACCCGTGGAGTTTTCACCAACGACACCGTGCGGCGTTCCGTGGACGGTTGCCTGGCCTGCATCCTCGGTCGCGAGGCCGCCGCCCGTGGCTCCGAACTGACCATGGAGCAACTGCTCAAGGAATACCGTAAACTGGAACCCGATCTCACAGGACTCAAGGCATGAAACAACAGTTTACCATCCTCACCCTTGCCCTCTTCGGAGCGCTGACAATCGCCCGGGCCGCCGAACCGGCGTTCTTCGCCATGGATACCGGCACCAGGGATGCAATCCACCAGACTCCCGAGCAGCAGGTGGCGCTGGTGCAGGAGGTCGGCTTCGCCGGCTTCGCACCGATCTATCACAAGCCGGAGATGCTGCGCGACACGCTGGACGCACTCGACCAACGGAAACTCAAAATGTTCGCCGTGTATGTGCCGCTCGATCTCGACTCCCCCACCCCGGTGAGTCCGGCGATCCGCGACGTCATCCAACAATTGCGCGGCCGCGACGCGTTCCTATGGTTATATGTCAACTTCCGCGCCCATCCGCCGTCCGATCCCGCCGGTGATGCAAGGGCGGTGCCCGTGATGCGTGAGGTCGCGGACCTCGCCAAGGAAGCCGGTGTTCGCGTCTCGCTCTATCCGCACCTCAAAAACTGGGTCGAGCGGGTCGAGGACGCAGCGCGACTGGCCAAGCAGGTGGAGCGCGAAAACTTCGGCGTCACCTTCAACCTCTGCCACTGGCTGATGGCCGGTGACACCGATCTCGATGCCAGCCTGCACGCCGCCCTTCCCCATCTGCAATTGGTCACAATCAACGGTGCCGATCACGGAAACAAGGAGCTGAAAGCCTGCATCCAGCCCTTGGGCAGCGGCACCTTCGATGTCGGCGGTGTTCTGACCAAACTCTCCGAACTCGGTTGGGGAGGACCCATCGGCCTGCAACATTTCGGGATCAAAGGCGATGCCAAGGACAACCTGCAACGCTCGATGGACGCATGGCGGAACCTGTCACGCAAGGCGTGGCCGCCCTCTGCTGACGGCCCGCGGACGGAGTGATGCCAATCACCGGGATGGGCGGGATGAGCACGACAGGAGTGGCCGGACTTGCCGCGCGCCCCACTGCTCCGCAGGATGCACGCGGCCATGCTGCAAACGCTCCGCGATCATTTTGGATTCGATGCCTTTCGCGAGGGGCAGGAGCCGGTGATCCGCGCCTTGCTCGAAGGCCGGCCCGCGCTGGCGGTGTTTCCGACCGGCGGCGGCAAGTCGCTTTGTTATCAACTCCCCGCGCTGCTGCTGGATGGTCTCACGCTGGTGATTTCCCCGCTGATCGCGCTGATGAAGGACCAGGTGGACGCGTTGAACGGAAAAGGCATTGCCGCCGCCCGTCTTGATTCAACTCTCGGACTGGATGAGTTGCGCGAGTTATATGACAAACTGGAAACCGGCGCCATCAAGCTGCTCTATATCGCCCCGGAGCGGCTGGCCAACGAAGCGTTCCGCAAGCGCGTCAAACAACTCCACATCGCGATGGTGGCGATCGACGAAGCCCACTGCATTTCCGAATGGGGGCATAACTTCCGCCCGGACTATCTGAAACTCGCGAAGTTCTGCCGCATGCTGAAAGTCACGCGCGTCTTGGCCCTCACCGCCACCGCCACGCCGAAAGTGGCGCGGGAAATCCGCCGCCATTTCCGCATCGCCGCCGCGGATCACATCCAACTGAGCTTCCATCGCCCGAATCTCGACCTGCGCGTCACGGCCTGCGCCGCGGCGGAGAGGAAAAACATTTTGTCAGACAGGCTGGCGGGTATCGATGGCGCGGCGGTCGTTTATGTCACGCGTCAGGAAACCGCCGAGGAGGTGGCCACGTTTCTCGCGAAACAAGGCGTCTCCGCCCGCGCCTATCACGCCGGCTTGCCCGATGACTTCCGGGCAGACGCGCAGCGCGCGTTCATGGCCGGGGAAACGCGGGTGATCGTGGCGACCATCGCCTTCGGCATGGGCATCGACAAGGCGGACATCCGAGGCGTGATTCATTACAACCTGCCCAAGAGTTTGGAAAACCACACCCAGGAAATCGGCCGCGCCGGGCGCGACGGGAAAGCCGCGGTGTGCGAACTGCTCGCCTGCGGCGACGACCTCACGGTGCTGGAAAATTTCATCTACTCGGACACGCCATCGCCTCGCGCTTTGGGCAATCTCATCGACCGCGTGCTGCGGCTCGGCGCGGTGTTTGATGTTTCGATATATGATTTGTCCGTCACCTGCGACATCCGGACTTCGGTGATCCACACGCTGCTGGCCTATTTGGAAACCGACGGCATCCTCGAAGCCACCGGCAGTCATTATGGCAATTACCGCGTGAAACTGTTGCGAGGCATGGATCAGGTTTTATCCGGCCTGCCCAAGAGTGGAAAAAAATTCACCGCGGATTTGTTAGAACATGGCAAGCCCGGTCGCTCGCATCTCAGCTTCGATCCCTCTTCGCTTGCGGATGAACTCGGTGTGTCGCGCGCGAAAATCGTCTCCACACTCGGTGCGCTGGAAGCCACGGGTGACGCGGTGGTTTCCGTCTCCGGAGTGCGCCATGGGTATCGCTTGAAAAAAGATCCCGGCAATCTTCACGAACTTGCGGAACATTACGCGCGTATCTTCCAGCGCCGCGAACAGGCGGACCTCGCGCGCTTGAATCAGGTGCTCGGGATCGCCTCCCATCAAGGCTGCCTCACCGCTTATCTCACGAAACATTTCGGCGAGACTCTTCCTCACCCTTGCGGTCACTGCGACCGCTGCCGCGGCATACCGGCCGCCACCATCAAACGCCCGAAGGCCCGCAAGCCGACCGATGACGAGTGGCGGGCGGCAAGCGATCTCGTTCGCGAAAAACACGGCGAACTCGCCACGCCGCGCCAACTTGCGCGCTTCCTCTGCGGCATGAGCAGCCCCGCAAGCACGCGCGCGCGGCTAGGCCGTCATGCGGCATTCGGCATGTTCAGCGATCTGCCGTTTGCGGATGTGCTGGCGATGGCGGAGGCGCTGTGAGCGCGGGAACAGGCACCGCTTCGCAAACCTGCCGCCAGCCGGGGAAGTTCCACTTGTTGGGAAACCCGGCGCACTGCGCGGGCTTCACCGGATGAATCCGGCAGGCATTGCCATCGAGCATCACGCACTCGTGGTTTTTCTTCTCGATGAGCGACAAGCCCTGCCGGTTGGATCTCAACCGGGTGAATTGCCGGATGAACTCCGCCTCGGTTAAACCAAGAAACGCGGCGATCGGCGCGATTTCATCCTCCTCGATGCGGACATCGCCCGGCCACTTGCAGCAATTCGTGCAACGCTGGCAGACATAGTGGACCGAGGAATCAAGAACGACATCACGATTGCCCGGACTGCCGAAATCCTTGGACGGCGCGGTCATCACTCCAGCCGCTGATAATAATAGTTCACGCGACCGAGAAACCAGCTCCACTTCCGGCCAGGCCTGCCGTTGTCCAACAGGAAATGCGGGCAGTTTTTGTTAGGCGGTTTCTTTCCCGCGCGCGGCCAGTGGTAGTGCGGAACCACCTGGCGCAGCGGGATGCTGTTCTTCTTCATCAATATCGCCGTGAGCTTGGCGGTGCGCTCGATGGTCGTTCGCTTGTTGCTGCCGCGGTGCTCGCACATCTCGATGCCGATCGACAAACGGTTTCCGGGACCATGGAAATCGGCGTGCTCGCCCTGCTCGGTGGTGGGCATGTGCTGGATGGCCACCTTGTCATCCACGGTGAAGTGCCAGATCAGATAGCCGATGCGGTTGCCGTGGCGGGTCTTGGGCGAACGCAGCGCGCCGTTCTTGAGGGCCTGCGAGTGCTTGCGCGCGTCCGCCGTGTAGTTCTGCGTCGAGTGGATGGTGATGTAGCGCGGAGTCATCGGGCGGATGACCTTGCGGCCGTGCCTGCCTCGCGGGACCATGTCCACGTCCAGATTGACCTCGCGATACATGCGCGACATCGGGATCTTGCCGCTGTTTTGCGGCGGGGCTGATGGAAGATTTCCCGAACCGCTGACCGAGGTGTATATCCGCTCGCGGCCACCTGAAATGGGAGCGACGGGCATGCACTGGAGAGAAACCAGAGCCAATAACGAAAGCGGCAGGAACCAACTGATGAAACGCACGGGGAGTTCCTTATCACAGACCGCTCGCGAGATGAAATTAAATTTCCACTGATTGTATGGTTTTTGGGACATGTCCGGATTTGAGGCCTGCGCCACCCGCGGAGATTCAACGTTGCGACGACCTTCAAACCCGCTAGTCATCCGGCGCATGCACACACTCGCGGCTTCGTTTTTCCTGCAAATGGCTGTCATCCTGGCTGCTTGCCGGATCGTCGGCTGGCTTGCACGGCGGGTCGGCCAGCCGCAGGTCGTTGGGGAAATGATCGCCGGTGTGATGTTGGGTCCGTCACTGCTGGGGCTTTTGTTTCCCGAGGCCAGTGCCAAGCTTTTTTCCCAGGAAACCCGCAGCATACTATACGTCGGCTCCCAACTCGGAGTGGGGCTGTATATGTTTCTGGTGGGCATGGAATTCCGCACCGAACTGTTCCGGGAACGACTGCGCAGCGCCGCGAGCGTCTCGTTGGCGGGAATGGTCGCGCCCTTCGTGCTGGGTGCCCTGCTCGCTCCCTGGCTGATCAAGCAACCGGGCCTGTTCGCGGAAAGCACACGGCTGCATGAGGCGGCGCTCTTCCTCGGCGCGGCCATCGCCATCACCGCCTTCCCGATGCTGGCACGCATCATCCACGAACGCGGACTGGCCGGCACCTCGCTCGGCACGCTCGCCCTCGCCGCGGGAGCCATCGACGATGCCGCGGCATGGTGCGTGCTGGCCATCGTGCTCGCGAGTTTCGGCGGCAACTCATCCATCGCCGTCACCGCCATCGGCGGCGGCATTCTGTATGCGACGTTCATGCTCACGCTCGGCCGCAAGGGCTTCGCATGGCTCGGCAGCCTCACCGTGCGCGACGGCCGCATCACGCAGGCGATGATGGCCGTGATCCTCATGTTATTCTGTCTGAGCGCGTGGTTCACCGACAAGATCGGCATCCACGCGGTGTTCGGCGGATTCGTGCTGGGCATCGCCATGCCGCGCGGCCCGCTCACCCACGGTCTAACGGAAAAACTCGAACCCTTCACCGTGGTTTTCCTGCTGCCGATGTTCTTCACCTTCTCCGGCCTGAACACCCGGCTCGACATGATGCTGAACCCTTCCATCCTGCTGATCGCCATCGCCGTGCTCGCCGCCTCGATCCTCGGCAAGGGCGTCGCCTGCTGGGCCGCCGCCCGCCTCCACGGCGAGGACAACCGCACCTCGCTCGCCGTCGGCGCGCTCATGAACTCCCGCGGGCTGATGGAACTCATCATCATCAACATCGGCCTGCAAATGGGCATCATCGGCCGCGAGTTGTTCGCCATCCTCGTCGTCATGGCCATCGTCACCACGCTGATGGCCACGCCCGTCTTCGAGTGGGTCTATGGCAGGCACGTCCGGAAAAACGCCCCGCAAGCCGCGAACGGAATCGACGGTTAGATTTCAGTATTCCTCTTCCTCCATCGCGCCCGGCACCGGGGGAATGACGTCCTCGCGCATCAGCAGGCGCTTGAGATCGAGATCATCGAGCAGGTCCGCGGGCGTGCCGCGGACGATGGCCGCGTAGGGCACCATCCGGTCCAATTCGGCGATAGCGCAGTGGACCATGGATGAGATGATGTCGGAATCGAAACGCTCGCGCTCGAAGAGATTGGTGATGCGGAAGACGAGCATGCCGCGGTCGATGTCATATTCAAAACCGCCGAGCGTGAGCTGCTTGTTGGCATGGGCGAGAAGTTGCAGCAGCACCGAAAGGTGATCTTCGTCCAGCGGCATGGGCGACTCGGAAACGATGACCAGGGCGTTGAGCTGCGGATGGGCCTGGGCGATCAGATCGACGCGCGTGTGATGGGCCTCGAAACCGGCGCGCAGCACGTCGCGGCCCTCGACCAGTTCGCAGTGCCAGCCGTTGCCGCCAAAGGTTTCCTCGACTGTGAGAATCTGCCGTGAATGGGGACGCATGCGCGGATTCTGACCCCGCGAGAGGGCGACGGGCAACGATTTTCAGCACGTCCCCAGCAACATCCGGTCCAAACAGGGATGACCTTTCCGGAAATTGATTCTTGATTCGCAGTCATATAACTTATCCAATACCTATCAGTCAGATTGTTTCCGGAATAGCGTTTTTCCATACACATACCGCCCGATGCGTCACCTCAACTATCACCCCGCCAGCAACTTCAAGCGGGTGCTCGCGTTCTTCTTTGATGTGATTCCCATCCAGTTCGGATTATACGTGGTTTCCAAGGCGGTCTTCAATGTCAGCCCGATTGCCGATGTGCTTTCCCGGCCCGACGCCTACACGGCCTCGCTGAAGGCGAAGCTCATGATAGATATCGGCACCCTGGTCATCTGGATACTCTATTGCATCGTCGGCGAGATGTCTTCATGGCGCGGGACATACGGCAAGAAAATGATGGGGCTTGCCGTGCGGTCCGCCTCCCACAGCCGGCTGACTTTCGGGCAGGTGCTGGGCCGCAATTCCGCCAAGATTCTATCAGTCATCCCGTGTTATCTCGGATTTCTCGCCGCCTTCGTGACCTATGGAAACCGCGCCTGGCATGACGCCCTTTCCGGAACCGCGGTGACGGATCGGAAATAGGGCTTGCGGATTCCTTTATATATTATCGGGCGTCCTTTCCCATACCTTGCAGGATTCTTTCGATCTGAACGCGGTGGATGGCCATGTGTCCGCCGCTGAGGGCGAGCCAGCCATGCGCGTCCATCGGGCCGAACCATGGATGGGCATACCTTGCCCGGGTCTTGAAATTCCGCATGCGTCCGATGGTGGCGAGCAAGGCATCGCAGGATGCCTCATACTCCTCCACCACCGACGCGGTGACTTGCGCGTCCGGTTTCACGGCAGCCGTGCTGACTTTGCCCTTGGGAACGCGCTCGTTGGCAAGCGAATCAAGGACGCCGGTGAAGGCGTGATGGACGATCCTGAGATGATCCAGCGTCATCCACACCGACCAATGACGGCTGCTGTCCTCCAAACCCCGCGGACGCGGGATCAGGACGCGCCTTGAAAGCGCCCCATCATCCCTGCCGGCAAGCAGGCTCCGGATGCGCGCACGCTCGGCCACAAACTTGGCGGTGAACGATTGCGGAGTTCCCGTGCTCCTTTTCAAACCCAGTAAAATCCTTGCGATGAGGTTTTCCGGAAAAGGAAGTCCGGCACCCGAAGGCGCGAGTTGGGGAGCGTCGTTGGCGTTCATGGTGGAGGGAGATTCTCCGTATGCTTGCATTATGCAAGTATTTTTACTTGTGGATTGCAAGTTTGTTTCCTGCCATGCTCAGACATGCCCAAAAACAAATCCGGCACGTCCAAAACCCTGAAGAACCAGGCCGGGGAAATCCTGCGTTCGCCCTGTCCGGTGGCTTGCGCCCTGGATCTCTGCGGCGACCGCTGGACCCTGCTGGTCATCCGCGACCTGTTGTTAGGCCGTTCCCGTTTCAAGGACTTCACCGCCTCGCCCGAAGGCATTCCCACCAATATTCTCAGCGACCGCCTCGACCGCCTGCTCCGCCACGGCATCGCCGAGCAATTCCCGGTGGAGGATGGCTCGCAGCGCATGGCCTACCGCCTCACCGACAAGGGCCGGGCGCTCGGACCCGTGCTGCAAGCCATGCGCGACTGGGGATTGAAATGGGAAACCTCGACCAAGGCGCTGCTGCGCTGAAGGATTCCGGCTTGATCCCCGGCGGCCGGGCCACAACGCTGTGTCCATGTCCGCCGCCGTCCAACACACCCTTGCCGCACCGGCCACGCTTGAAGGAACCTCGCTGCACACCGGGGAAAAAGTCACGCTGACCCTCAGACCCGCGGCCGAGGGCCATGGTTTCAAATTCCGCCGCATCGATCTGCCGGACCAGCCGTTCATCAATGCGGACGTGGACAAGGTGCAGACCGTCGAGCGGGCGACCACGCTGGCGGAGGGATCAGTGAAGGTTCACACGGTGGAGCATGTCATTTCCGCGCTGGCCGGCATGGGCGTGGACAACGCGCTCATCGAAATGGATGCCAACGAACCGCCGATCGGCGACGGCTCGGCGAGGCCCTTTGTGGAAATGATCAAACGCGTGGGCACCGTGCCGCAGAACGCGGTGCGCCGGGTTTGGGAAATCCGCGAGCCGATCCATCAGGAAACTCCGGACGGCAGCATCATCACCATCGTTCCAAGCAAGACTTTCAAGGTATCAGTCACCAACGTCGGGCCGGACGGACGTTTCACCCAGTACTTTTCCAGCGAGATCAGCCCCGAAACCTATGAGAGGGAAATCTGCGCGGCGCGGACATTCGTATATTACGAGGATGTGAAACCCTTGTTGGAGAAAGGACTCATCAAGGGCGGCTCGCTCGAAAGCGCGGTGGTGATCCGCGGCAATGAAATCATGTCGAAGGAACCGATGCGTTTCACCAACGAGTTCGCACGACACAAGGCGCTCGACATCATCGGAGACCTGATGCTTTCCGGCGTGCGCATCCTCGGCCATGTCATCGCGGTGAAACCCGGCCACGGTCCCAACACCAAGATGGCCGCCAAACTCAAGGCCGAATACCTGCGGATGCGCTCGATGGTTCCGGCGGAGGTGATCCTGCCGGTGGGCGAGAGCGTCTTGGACATCAACGAGGTGCTGCGCATCTTGCCACACCGCTATCCCTTCCTGATGGTGGACCGGATTGTGGACATGGTTGGCGAGAGCAAGTGCACGGGCGTGAAGAACGTCACCATCAACGAGCCGTTCTTCCCCGGCCACTTCCCCGGCCACCCGATCATGCCGGGCGTCCTGCAACTTGAGGCGATGGCCCAGGTTTCCTCGGTGCTGATGCTGCGCAAACCGGAAAACACCGGGAAAATCGGCTACTTCATGAGCGCGGACAACGTGAAGTGGCGCAAGCCGGTGCTGCCCGGCGACACGCTCTTCATCGAAACGGAAATCATCAAGATGCGCGGGTCGATCGGCCAGACGCGCTGCCGCTGCCTGGTCAATGGCGAGGTGGTCTCCGAGGCGGAGCTGAAATTCGCGCTGCTCGACCGCTGACCCGCGGGATTCACAAAAACCGGTCCAGTATTCTGCGGCTGTTCGCATCAAGCTCGCGCGGATTGCGGATCAGGAACTGGATGCCGCGCTTGTCCATGATCAAAAGCATCGGTGGAGCCAGCCGGCGGATGTCCTCCTCGGCATTGAGCACGAGCGTGGTGTCGCCGCGATCCGTTTCCACGCTCCACGTGCAGGGCGTGGCATAACCGGAAACTCCGCCGACGCGTTGGATGACCGGCATGAACTCGCGGCTTTGAAGTTCTTCTTCGATCAGAATGCGCGCGGCCTCCGGCACCGCACTCAACAACGGTATCCACGCCACCTCTTTGCCATCGCGGTTCATCAAGGCGATGCTTTCACCGGGCGCGGTGATGGGAAAGGCCCTCGCCGGTTCCACGTCTATGTGTTCGATGCCATCCGCGCCGGTGAAGACAAGTTGTCCGAAGGAGTTGCGATGAAGTTGGAAATCTCCGCTCATGTTCATTATATCTCCTTGAGGGTTGGCATGGCGACCTCTTCATCGACAGCTCCGGCAGCGGAACCGCCGCTGAGGAAATCCATCTGCGCGCGCTCCAGTCGGAAATACGCTCCTTTCCTCGCGATCAGTTCCTCGTGCCCGCCTTCCTCGACGATTTCGCCGCGGTCGAGCACGACCAGCCGGTCGGCCCGCCGCAAGGTGGAAATGCGGTGCGCGATGGCCAGCGTGGTGCGGCCGCGGATCAGATTGTCGAGCGCGCCCTGGATCTCCAACTCGGTTTCGGTATCGACCGATGATGTGGCTTCGTCGAGAATCAGGATCGGCGGATCGATCAGCAGGGCGCGGGCGATCGATATCCGCTGGCGTTCGCCGCCTGACAGAGCCTGGCCGCGTTCTCCGACCAATGAATCATATCCCTGCGGCAGGCGCAGAATGAACTCATGGGCGTGGGCCGCGCGGGCGGCGGCGATGATCTCCTCGCGCGTCGCCTCGGGATTTCCATAGGCAATGTTTTCGGCGATCGTGCCGAAGAATAGAAACGGCTCCTGCAAGACCAGGCCGATGTTGCGACGGTAATCGGAGACAGGCAGCGAACGGATGTCCACGCCATCGATGCGGATCGAGCCTTCGGTCACGTCATAGAAGCGGCAGATGAGATTGACGAGCGTGCTCTTGCCCGAGCCGCTGTGGCCGACAAGTCCGATCATCTCGCCGGGCGCGATGTTCAGGTTCACATCGTGCAGGATGCCGCGCGTGCCATAACGGAAACACACGCCGTGCAGTTCGAGAGCGCCGCTCACTTGTTTCAAATGCACCGGATGGGCCGGCTCCGGCACGCTGGAAACATGGTCGAGAATGTCAAAAATCCGCTTCGCCCCCGCCGCCGCTTTTTGTGACACCGAAACGATCCGGCTCATCGAACCAAGCCGCGAGTAAAAGCGGTTGATGTAGGCGAGGAAGGCCACCAGCACACCCACCGTGATTTCGTTCTTCGACACCTGCCAGATTCCGAAACCCCAAACCACCAACAGCCCCGCTTCCGTGAGAAACGTCACTGTCGGAGTGAACAAGGCCCACACCTTGTTGACGCGGTTGTTCACCGCGAGGTTGCGCGCGTTGGCCTCGCGGAAACGCTGGGCCTCGCGTTTTTCCTGCGCAAAGGCTTTCACCACCCGGATGCCGGGAATCGTGTCCGCCAGCACGCTGGTGACTTCCGACCAGATGCGATAAATCTGATCGACGCCATGATGAAGTTTGTTGCGCACGATATGGATCAACCACGCGATGAGCGGCAGCGGAGCGAGTGTGACGAGTGCGAGCCACGGGTTGATCGAAACGAGTATTCCCGCCGTCATCAGGATCATCACCAGGTCGGTCACGAAGTCCAATAGATGGGATGATATGAACACACAGATGCGGTCGCTGCCCGAGGAGATGCGGGCCATCAGGTCGCCGGTGCGTTTGCCGCCGAAGTATTCCAGCGAGAGTCCCTGCAAGTGTTCGTAGGTTGTGGTGCGGAGATCGGAGCCGATGCGTTCGCTGATCAGCGCGAGCAGATAGGCTTTCGCCCAGTCCAGCATCCATGCGAGGAATGCCGCGACGACCAACCCGCCCAACAACAGCATCACCAGATCGGTATCGATGGGCACGCCGTTCTGGAAAGGAATCAATACGCGGTCCATCAGCGGCATGGTGAGATATGGCGGCACCAGCGTGGCGGCGGTGGCCAGCAGCGTCAGAACCAGACCACCCAACAAGGGCCGTGTGTAAGGTTTGGCGAAACGCCACAGCCGGAACAAAGTCCACGCCGATGGAGCCGCATGCACGGTCTTCGCACAGGCGGGACATTCCTCCTTTCCGGACGGAATCGGGCTCTCGCAAATCGGACAAACGGCCGATCGCGGGGGTAATACCGGCCGCTTTTCAGCCATGGCCCGCACATGTTCCTGAAACTGCACGACAAGCCGCCTGACCGCCGCATCCCGGCCGAGCGTGTGACGCCAGCGCGCCAGCAAAGCGCTCTCATCCCGCAAGTCCAGCGTGCCGACCCCCGCGTGATCGCTGTGTTCCAGGCGCAAGCCGGAACGGAAGTCCCAACGCTGCCACGCCGCATCGCTTGCGGCCCGCGCAAGCAAACCACGATCCGTTAGAACCACGACACCCCGGTCAAACAGCAGCCGCAGGTTGAGATCGAGTTCCAGGCAGGCGATCACGGTTTCCCCCGCCCCGAGTGCGGCGACGATTTCGCTCCGCCACGGATCGGGAAGGACGGTGGCGGCGGATGGCGAACTCGATAAGTCGGCAGGCATCGTCAGAAAACGGGATCTCGGCATTCACAGCCGCCATGAGGGGCCGCGCCGGGTTTTGACCCATTCACACGGGCATGCAACACATTTGTCCGGATGATCCGAATTGCGCCCCAATCACGCCGACTCACAACAAGTGACTGAACATCGCATCCCGCAGCTTCGGCTCGAACCATGTGCTCTTGGGCGGCATGATGCCGCCGGCGTCGGCGATGTCCATGAGGTCTTCGATGCCGGTCGGGAACATGGAGAAGGCGCATGCGAATTCGCCGGAATCGACGAGTTTTTCCAACTCCGCCGTGCCGCGGATACCGCCGACAAACGAGATGCGCTTGCTGGTGCGCGGGTCGGCGATATCGAAGAGCGGTGCGAGGATTTCGTTTTGCAGGAGCGAGACATCCAACAGATCGATGGCGGAGCGGCCGGTGGTGAATTCGGGTTTGAATGCGAGTCCGCGCCACTTGCCGTTCAGATAGAAGGCGAGGTCGTGTTTTCTGGCAGGAACCGGGTTGGTGCATTCGCTGATCGTGAACACACGGCCAAGCGCGGCGAGGATTTCGTCCGGCGTGTGGCCGTTGAGATCCTTTAGCACGCGATTGTAGGCCAGGATGTTCATCTGGTTGTGCGGGAATATCACGGTGAGGAAACCACCGCTGCCGCCCGCACCGCCGCGGCTCTGATAGACACGTCCGGCCGCCGCGCTGCGGTGATGGCCATCGGCGATGTAGAGCGCGGGAAGTTTCGCGAATTCGGCGACGAGGAAATCGATGTCGGCTTTTTCCGAAACCGGCCACGAGCTGTGGCGCACGCCGTCCGGCGCGGTGAAGTCGATTTCGGGAGCGGCCCCGGTGATGCGTGAAACCATGTGATCAATTCCGGGCACGGCCTTGTAAGTGAGAAAGACGGGACCCGTTTGCGCATCGAGTGTTTCGATATGGCGGACGCGGTCGTCCTCTTTGTCCGGGCGGGTGAGTTCGTGTTTCTTCACGATGTTTTGCAGATACTCCCCGCAACTGGCGAGAGCGACGAGGCCGATTTGGCTGTGGCCGCCCATCACCTGGCGGTAGAGATGGAACATCGGCGAGGGGTCGCGGCGCAGCACACCGTCTTGGATGAGTTTTTGGAAGTTTTCGCAACCCATGGCATAGACCGCGTCCGAGTAGAGATCGGTGCCATCGGGCAGATCGATCTCGGGTTTTGAAACGCGCAGGAAGCTCAGTGGATTTCCGGCAGCCATCACCTTCGCTTCCTCGGACGACATGACGTCGTAAGGAAGTTCACAGACTTTGGAAGCGAGTCGGGGATCGGGGCGGAGTGCGGCGAAGGGTGTGACGGTGGCCATGGCGGGGCGGCAGGATAGGAGCTGCCGCCCGCGAGGCAAGGCCAAGTGCGGGGCTGTCAGAAATCTCAGACAAGCTCCGGATCGGTGCCGATCATGCCGACGAGGCTCTCGCGGTATCCGGCGGACTGCACGTATTCGAGCGTGGCGCGGGCTTTGACGAGGCGCGGCCCGATGCGCAGCCTGTGGAGCTCGGTGTGATAGTTCGGCTTTTCGAGAAAGTTCTCGAGACAGGCGATGTGGCGTTTCCACAAAGCCTCATCCACCCGCGCCTTCGCATCAAGACGCTGGCGATACCAATCGGAGGAAAGCGTGGCCTCGCGGGTGAACATCGCGCGGATGTCCGGATGCGTCAGCCCCTTCCCTTCATAAGCGCCGTGAGCCATGATGTGCAGCAAGGCTTTGAGCGGCGGGATCGCGGCCTCGACTCCTCCGTCCTCGAAGTAGTTCAACGCGACATTGCGCTGGGTGCTGATGATGTTGTCCAGACCGTCGATGAAATCCTCCATCGACTGGTTTTCAGGACGCAGCATTTCATCGGTGAACACCGTGTCCGGGGCGGAGAACACGCGGCCGAAGAAGGTGGAGACGAAATGCCCGGTGATGCGGTAGCCCAGACGGCTGGCTTCGATGACGGCGCCGTTGTGTTCGATGTCCGCCACTTTTTCGAGATATCCGTTATCGATGAGATATTGCGGATCGCATTCACGGGCGTTCATGCGCGACCAAACCTCGGGCACCAACAAGCTGATGTCATGATCGACCCGGAATTTCCTGCCGATGTGGCCGGCGGCGGTGGTGAAGCCGTGATAGCCGGTGACGAGATAGGAAACGAGGGCCGCATTGAGATCGTGGACCGGCAGCAGTGCGTTGAAGGGCCCCTTGGTGAGCGCGCCCTCGCTGCCCGCGCCGGTGGTGGACGGGCTTTTTCCTGTTAGAGAGGCGATGAAATCCATGAACAGCTCGGGCAGTTCCTGATAGTGGATCGGGTTGTAAACGGCGAGCGCGCGGATGCCGGCTTTTTCATCCGGCGGGTTGTTGCGGCGTCCGGCGAGCACGGCGTTGACGGGCATGGGCACGGGCGCTTCCAGCGGCAGACGGCGGTAAAAGCGCGTGCCGAGGATGCCGAGATAAAGCGAGCGCGGATCATCAAGATCGGGACGGTTCTGAAGGTAGCGCGGATTTTTCGTCGGCTTGCCATCCACCAGGCGCGGCTGGTGGGAGCTGATGACATAGTCCGGTTTCGGCGCGGCGGCGTATTCAGATAACATTTTGCGCATCGGCGGCGTGAACTGTTCGAAGCGGATGGCGTCGTTGAGCATGCGCGCGGCCTCGCCGCGCGGGATCGGCTCGTAGTTGGAGAAAAAAGTCCCGCGTTTGCTGAAGTCGCTCTCGGTCTTCTTGTCATAACCGCGGATGATGGCGTCGTCCGGACGCTGGAACAGTCGGTATTCGCAGTTTTTGATGAATTTGACGGAAGGATTTTCCAAACCCGGATGCAGGCCGCGGATCGATCCGCGCGGGACCACCATCGAGGCGCTGATATCATCTTCCGTTTGGATTTTTTTCGCAGGTGCGAAATCCTTGCGCAGGCTGAAGGTGCGCCATGTGCCGTCCTCGGAGAAACCGATGCGGAGGTATTGGGCGAAGAGCCGCTGGCGGCGGTAGATCAACTGGCGGCCGGGCTGGCCGTTGATCAAGTCCACGGTGAAACGCTCGCGCCAGTTGTCGCCCCAGTCGGGTTTGTAGAAGCGTTTGACCAACAGAACGAGGTCGCGCACCGAGGGGCTGATGGTGCCGAGCCACGCGTTGTAATCGTCGGTGAAATTCGGGCTGGGTGTGAGCAGGCGGATGACCGAGCCGAGCGAACGTTTCGGGCTGAGCAGCGGACGGCTCGGTTTGTCGGGGTTGGGAGGTTCGGGATAACGATCCTCGAAGTTGCGGCCGATGATGGCCTCCGCCGCGGCGAAATCACCGTGCAGGTCGCGCACCAGCAGCGAGGCGGTGAACATGGCGTCCGAGATCGACTTGGAAATCTCGGACTTGCCGCCGCCGGAGACGGTGCAGGGTTTGTGACAGAAGGTTCCCTCCGCGGTGGTGCCGATGATGCGCCAGCGCATGCCTTCGTACGGCTTGACCATCTCCACCTTGTAGCCGGATGGCAGGACGTAGGTGATGCCGGGTTGCATTTGGATTTCCTGCGGACCGTCCGGGTTGGCCCATGTCAGTTTCTGGTCCTGGAGACTGATGCGCACATCCTCGGGAACATAATAGATGTCGCGGTATTTCTTATCGATTCCATAACCTTCCGCCTGGAGATCGAAGAGTTTGTAATAACGGGCGATCACGCCGCCGAAGGTGTGGTCCACGGTGGGCATGTAGTCGCTGAGTGAAAAATCCTCGCCCAAATCATAACTCGGAAAAGCGATTGCGCCTCCCGCGTGCTCTTCCTCGGCATTGCCATAGAGATTCGTTGCATAACTGATCTGGGTTTTCACCTCCTTCTTGCAATAACCGTAATAGTTGTCGGCGATCAGGGTGACCACCACGCCGCGTTTGTCGCGACAGGTGATTTTGAAGGCTCCGCCATTGTTGTAGAGTTCCTCTTCATCGGCATAACACATGCCGTCGCGCTTCTGGCGTTCGGTGGCGGCGGAAACATGCGGCAGGCCGAGTTCTTTTTTTGTCAGAGTGACAAGATGGGGCGCGAGGATCACACAGCCGGTGTGGCCGGACCAATGCTCTGCATCGAGACGAGAGTCGTTGTCCGGCAGATAGGGATCACCGGCATTGCCGAAGATGCTTTCGACGAAGTCGAGATTGCTGACCAGGTTTCCCGGCGCGAAGAAACGCACCTCCATGGATTTCTCGGGAGAAACACCCGGCACTTCCGGCGCGATGACCGGACGCAACATCAGCGAAACGAAGACCCGGGCCGGACGAGGTGATGACCCGGTGAAGGGCAGTGTCATCAAATCCTCCGGCGGTTGCAGCGCGTGGTTGAGCAGGCGCGCGAAAGTTTCCTTGGGCACTGCCTTTTTATCCGCAGGCACCGGCAGTCCGCCTTCGGTGACATGGAACACGCCCTCGGTCGTCCGGCGGTCACTGGCGGGGTTGTGACACACGCCCTGATGCACGCGGTAGGAACTCAGGATCGAGGATTTGAACTCATCCTCATCCGGCGGCAGCGAGAGCATGCGCGCGATGCCATGGCGTTCCGCGACCAGCGCGCCGACGGGCACCAGATGCTTGCGGTCGGGAAAAACCTTCGCGACGAGTTCCCCGCCGAGATAAGCGTGAAGGAAATCATCGATCGCCGCATCCACCGGGCAGAGGTAGTCGGAAAGCAGGCGGGATTTTTCCTGGAAATTGGCGATCAGCGAGCGACCGAGGTCGAGGAACGGAAAATCCTCCTCGTTGCCCACGATGGCGCAGCCGCGCGAGGCGAGCTTGAGGTTCACGAACTCGCGCAGGCGGTTTTCTTCGTCCTGCGAGGCGATGGCGGGACCGCTGTGGGTGAATCCGATTTGGTCTTTGAGGTTGGGCATGGCTGGAACGGCGGAACGGGAGCACGCAGTGCGCCAAGCGACAATTGAAATCTTGTCTCTGAATGCCATGCCTTGCGATGTGCGGGCGCCTCCGATAGAACCGCCGTGTGGAACCGATCCGCTATTTCAACCGCCACACCGGCGTCATCGAGACCGAGCAAGTCTATGGCGAGGGTTTCCTGCGCTGGACTTACGGCCATCCGCTGGGAGCGATCGCGCTCTCCGCGCTGGTGAAACGCCCGTTTTTCTCCGCGTGGTATGGCTGGCGGATGAACCGCGCGAAGTCCGCGGCCAAGGTGGCTCCGTTCATCGAACATTATGGTCTCGACCCGTCGGATTTTGCGGATGCGCCCGAATCTTTCGCCAGCTTCAACGGGTTTTTCTATCGAAAACTCAAACCCTCCGCCCGGCCGGTGGATGCGGATGAATCAAGCGTGGTTTTTCCCGCAGACGGACGGCATCTCGGCTTCCAGCGCGCGTCGGAGATCGCGGGAGTGTTCGTCAAGGGACAGCGCTTCGATCTAACTGCACTATTGGGCGATGCCAAACTCGCCGCAAACTACGCGGATGGCGCGCTGGTGCTCTCCCGCCTCTGCCCGGTGGATTATCATCGTTTCCATTTCCCGGTTGCGGGCGTGCCCGGTCAAACACGCCTGATCGACGGGCCGTTGTTTTCCGTCTCGCCCATCGCGCTGCGCAGGCGGCTCGCCTACCTGTGGACCAACAAACGCACCATCACACCGCTTGAAACCACACGTTTCGGCACGGTGCAGTTGATCGAGATCGGCGCGACCTGCGTGGGCACGATCGGCCAGACCTTCCGCCCCGGAGAACCCGTGGAAAAAGGCGCCGAGAAGGGTTTTTTCGCATTCGGCGGCTCGTCCACCATCACGCTGTTCGAGCCGGGAGCGGTGAAACTCGAAGCGGATCTCGCCGACCACTCTTCGCGCCAGATCGAACTTTATGCCAAGGTCGGCACGCGGATGGCATGCGCGGCTTGACCTTGCCGCAGCAGGAACCAACCTCACGCCCTCCGCAGACGCATGGCCGAATACCTCAAGACGCTCGAACAATACGCCCGAGAAACCCTCAAACCTGCGGTGGACGGACAGCTTTCACCGGCCGAGCGCATCGCCCTCTACAAAAACTTCCTCAAGACCGAGGAGCAGAACATCCTATCCCGCCACCGCATCGGCGCGGGAGGTTTGGAAATCGCCGGCGACCGCGCGGCACTCATCGATACCTTGCTCTCATCGATCCTCGAAGCCGCGCTCAAAGTCCCCGGCAAGGAAACCATCGCTTCACAAATCGCATTGGTCGCCACCGGCGGCTATGGCCGCGGCCTGCTCAATCCGCGTTCGGACATCGACCTGCTGTTTCTACTGCCGCGCGCTTCCAACAAACTTCCCCAAGCCCTCCAGGATCTCGTCCAGGACGTGCTTTATCTGCTGTGGGATGTCGGCTTCAAGGTCGGCCACGCCTGCCGCTCGATCACCGAGTGCGTCGAACAGGCCGCGGCGGATCAGGAAAACAAAACCTCGCTGATGGACGCGAGGCTGATCGCGGGCGACAAGGACTTGTATGAAAAATTCCAGGTCCGCTTCGCCAAGGACTGCATCGACAAGGGCCAGGCGGCGTTTTTCGAACTTCGCAGCCAGGATCTGCGCACCCGCCACGAGAAATACTCGCACACTGTTTTCCTGCAGGAACCCAACGTCAAGGAAGGCTGCGGCGGCATGCGCGACTATCACAGCGTGCAGTGGGTCGCGCGGGTGAAACGCGGCAGCAGCCGCCTTGAGGACCTCGTCGAAAGCAAGCTGCTCACCGCTTCCGCCTTCCGTGAGATGGAGGAGGCCTATGACTTCCTGCACCGCGTGCGCAACGAACTGCACTATCACACCGGCAAGGGCACCGACCAGCTCACGCTCCAACTCCAGGGCGTGGTGGCCACCGCCTTCAATTATCCGCAACGCAACATCCTGCGCAGCACCGAGGCCTTCATGCGGGACTATTACCGGCACACAAGGCATATCTATCAGCACGCCACCTCGCTGATGGAGGCTTTCCAGATGGAACAGGATTCACGGTCGGAATCCGGCATCCGCTCCTTCCTCACCTTCAGGAAAAAAAGCCGCGAGGAGTTCGACGGCTTCATCGCGCGCGACGGACGGCTGTTTCCCGCCAGCCAGGACATCTTCAAGGACGATCCGCACCAGCTCATGCGGCTCTTCCAACACTGCCAGCTCCGCAATCTCAAACTCAGCCCGCAGTTGCGCCGCCTGATCGCCCAGCACTGGGAGGACATCGACCGGCCGTTCCGCTACTCGAAAACCAACCGCCAGATTTTCGAGGCCATGCTCCAGCGCAAGGGCGATGTCGCCCGCATCCTGCGCCTCATGCACCGCATCGGTTTCCTCGGCCGCTATCTGCCGGAGTTCGGCGCGCTCGACTGTCTTGTTCAACACGAATTCTTCCACCGCTACACCGCCGACGAGCACACGCTGCGCTGCGTCGAGGAACTCGACAAACTGATCGCCGAAGAAAACCCGCGCCGCAAAATCTACCGCCGCCTGTTTCATGAGATCGCCGATCCCTATGCCTTCTACCTTGCGGTCATCCTGCACGACACCGGCCGCGCGGAAAACGTCCGCGAACACATCGACGGCTCCGCCATCCTCGCGGCAAAGTTATGCAACCGCCTGCAGATCGAAGGCGCGCGCCGCCGCCTCATCATGTTCCTCGTGGACAACCACCTCGTCTTCTGGCGCACCGCCACCACCCGCAATCTCGACGATCCGGAAGTGATCGCCGAGTTCTGCGCCATCGTCAAAAACACCTCCAATCTCGACGCGCTGCTGCTCTTCACCTTCATCGATTCCAACGCCACCGCGCCGGACGCATGGAACGGCTGGAAGGAAACACTGATGCTCCAGCTCCACACCGCCTCACGCCGTTTCCTCGAAGAAGGCCGCGAGAAATACTCCCAAAAACTCGACGCCGACCGCCTTGCCCTGCGCGACGCCGTCATCGGACTGATGCGCGAGGACTACCACCCGGACGTCAGGCTTCACTTCGAGAAAATGCCGGCCAGCGCCTTCCACTTCCGCCAGCCTTCCGACATCGTCACGCAGGTCAGAACCGTGCGCCATTTCCTGCAACGCGAGCAAGAGAGCAAGGACCCCCACGCCTCGTGCATCAAGTGGATCGATCAAACCGAGCAGGGATATTCCGAGGTTGTGCTCGCCACCCGCGACAAGCCGCTGCTGTTGGAGAAAATCTGCTGCGCCTTCGCCTCCGAGCAAATCAACATCCTCTCCGCCGATCTCTTCACCCGCGGCGACGGCATCGTCGTCAATATCTTCCGCGTCTGCACCACCAACTTCGAGGCCGTTTCATCCACCGCCACCCGCAAGCGTTTCCTTGAAACATTCGAGTCCATCCTCGCCGCCGCCGAATACGAACCGGAAAAATATCTCAAACGCCGCGTCAATTTCCTCAAACCCCGCACCGACCACGGCATCCCGGTGCCGGTGCGCGCCTACGTCAGCAACGAACTCCACCCCAGTTGCACCACCGTCGAACTCCAGGCGCTCGACCGCATCGGCCTGTTGCACGACCTCTTCCACACCGTCAACCAATACGGCCTCAACACCGCCCACGCCCGCATCTGCACCGAAAAAGGCGTCGCCATGGACACCCTCTACATCACCACCGCCGCCGGCGGGAAAATCGAGGACCCCGCCATCCTCAAGCAACTCGAGGAACGTTTCTCCGAACTCATCGACCGCCCGGAAGCGGCGGAGTGAGCATGGATCGCGTCATGACACGAACACCCCGCCCCCAAACCTCCCCCGAGGGTTGACGCGGGGGCGTTCGCGGCTACAGCTATGCGCCATGCAAGCCGACAACGATCCGCCCCAAGACGCCGACACACCCCAACCCGTGGCTGATGAAGCCGCTCAGGAAACTCCCGCCCTCGATCCATGGGAGGAACTCGAAGCCGATGTCGCGAAGTGGAAGGAACTCTCGCTGCGCACCGCGGCGGAAATGGACAACCTGCGCAAGCGCACCGCCCGCGAGCGCGAGGAGGCCATCCGTTATGCCAACCAGCGGCTGCTGGAGGATTTGCTGCCGGTCATCGACAACTTCGAGATGGGCATGCAGGCCGCCGCGCAGGACACCAGCTCGATGATCTACATCGGCATGGAGATGGTGCGCAAACAGCTCAACGAGTTTCTAACAGCCCAGGGCGTTCAGGAAATCGACACCGGCGGAATGTTCGATCCCAATCTCCATGACGCCGTGGCTCAGGAAGACTGCGCCGCCGGCGAGGAGGGACGCATCCTGCGCGTGACACGCCGCGGTTTCAAACTGCGCGACCGCCTGCTGCGCCCCGCCGGCGTGGTGGTTTCCAAACTTCCGGCCTCCGCGGAAACCCACTGATTTCATGGCTGACAAACGCGACTACTACGAAGTGCTCGGCGTCTCCCGCGATGCGGGCGCGGATGAGATCAAGAAAGCCTACCGCAGACTGGCGGTGAAGTTCCACCCGGACAAGAACCCGGGCGATCACACGGCGGAGGAAAAGTTCAAGGAACTCGGCGAAGCCTATGAGGCGCTCAGCGATCCGGACAAGCGCGCCGCCTACGACCGCTATGGCCACGCCGCGTTTTCCGGCGGCGGCGGCAGGCCCGGCGGCGGTTTCCATGACCCGATGGATATCTTCTCGCAAATCTTCGGCGGCGGCTTCGAGGAATTTTTCAGCGGTGGTTCATCCGGCCGCCGCGGCTCCGGCAAACAACGCGGCAGCGATTTGAGATATGATTTGGAAATATCGCTCGAAGAAGCCGCGCGCGGAGTGGAGAAGGAACTCGAAATCGAACGCTACGTTCCCTGCGACACCTGCGGCTCTCGCGGGACGAAAGGTTCCGGCGGCGTCAAAGTCTGCTCCACTTGCGGCGGACGCGGCGTGGTGGCGCGCCAGGCCGGCATCTTCATCCAGCAAAGCACCTGCCCCGAATGCCGCGGCGCGGGTGAAACGATTTCCGATCCCTGCAACAGTTGCAAAGGCGATGGCCGCGTCCAGCGCGACAGCCGCATCAAACTGCGCATCCCCGCGGGCGTCGATACCGGCACGCGCCTGCGTTCATCCGGCAACGGAGATGCCGGCGTGCGCGGTGGCTCGGCCGGAGACTTGTATGTGTTTCTCCACGTCAGGGACCACGATGTCTTCGAACGCGACGACGCGGATCTTTTCTGCGAAGTGCCGATGCCTTTCTCGACTGCGGCGCTCGGCGGCGAGTTGAAGGTGCCCACGCTCGATGGCCAGTCATCGATCAAGATTCCGGCGGGAACCCAGGGCGGCACGGTTTTCCGCCTGAGGGAAAAAGGCATGCCATCGCTCAATCAAAACGGCCGCCGCGGCGATCTCAACGTGCGCGTGCAGGTGGAAGTGCCCACCAAGCTCAGCGGCGAGCAACAGGACAAGCTTCGTGAATTCGCTTCTTCGATCGGTGATCACAACTCGCCGATGCAGGGAGGATTTTTTGAAAAGGCGAAAAGGTTTTTCGATCTGTAAGGGGTGACGACACTCCTGTCGTCATCTTCATGCCAACCAGGGGACATGAGTGTCCCGCTCCTTATCCCATGCCACGCTTCCACCTGCCACCCGAATCATGGCAAACCGGCATCCTCACCGGCGACGAGGCGCGCCATCTTTCACAGGTGCTGCGCATCAAGCCCGGCGAAACGGTCACCGTCTTCGACGGCTGCGGCCGCAGGGCCGGGGCGGAAGTTCTAACTGTTTCCCGCGACCACGTATCCCTCAAGCCCGGCGATGCTCTGACACCGCCGCCGCCGCTGCCCGCCATCACCCTCGCGCAGGCGATCCCCAAGGGAAAAAACATGGACCTCATCGTCCAGAAAGCCGTCGAGCTCGGCATCGCCCGCATCCAGCCGCTGGTCACGCGCAACACCGTGGTGCAGCCCGGCGGGGGCAAGTCCGAAAAGTGGCGGCGCAACGCCCTGGAAGCCTGCAAACAATGCGGCCAGGACACGCTGCCGCAAATCGCCGATCCCCTGCCCTTCGGCCGCTGGCTGGAAAGTGGCGCGGGCGTCCCGCCCGCCGCCCGTCATCTCAGAATCATCGCCTCCCTCGCCCCCGGCGCCAAGCCGCTGCGCGAAGTCTTGCGCGCCCATCCCGGCAGCACTGCCGCCACTCTGTTAGTGGGACCGGAGGGCGATTTCACGCCGGAGGAAACATCTAGCGCGCTCGACGCCGGGTTTCTTCCAGTCTCGCTCGGCTCCATCGTGCTGCGTGTGGAAACCGCCACGCTGTTCTGCCTTGGCGCGCTGAGATATGAGTATTCGGAGTGAAGCACCGGCCTGCAAGAATTGACTCTTGCCCGCCGTGGTCTTGCCGGATGACAATCCTTCCGTAAGCACCATGATCTCCCTGTCCCAAACGCTTGTTCTCCATGGTATTCTACCCTTGGCCGCCAGCACTCCGCTGCCGGAGGGCGCGACCAACTGGCCCTTGATATGGGTGCTGCTGCTGCTCGTTTCCGCAGTGGTGATGTTCGTCTCCAACAAGCCCGGCATGGATGTCGTGGCCTTGTTGATGATCGCCGCGCTGCCCTTCACCGGCGTGCTCACCATGCAGGAGACGCTGGCGGGTTTCAGTGATCCGAACATCGTGCTAATCGCCTTCCTATTCGTGCTGGGCGAGGGCCTGGTGCGCACCGGCATCGCGCGACAACTCGGAGACTGGATCACGTTGAAAGCGGCCGGCCAGGAAACCAAACTGCTGTTTCTCCTGATGCTTGCCGTCGCGGTTTTGGGATCGGTGATGAGTTCCACGGCGATCGTCGCGATCTTCATTCCGGTGGTTTTCCGGATTTGCCGCAGCAGCGGCATCCTGCCCGGCCGCCTGATGATGCCGGTGAGTTTCGCGGCGTTGATCAGCGGAATGCTCACGCTGATAGGAACCACTCCCAACCTCGTGGTGAACGCCGAGCTGGTGAGACAGGGAGCGGAGGGTTTTGGTTTTTTCAGCAACACGCCCTTCGGCGCGGCGGTTCTCGCACTGGGTTTGATTTATATGAAGTTCGCCAGGAAGTGGATTCCCATGCGCAACGATGGAAGCCCCGCCAAAGCCGAGGCACCGACCTTCCGCGACTGGATTGAAAAGTATCAACTCGCAGCCCGTGAAAGACGGGTGCGGGTGCAGCCCGGCTCATATCTCGCAGGCAAGAGCCTCGCGGACCTGCACTTGCGCGAAGAAGGCATCAACCTGCTTGCGGTGGAGCGCATGAACAACCGCCGCGGCACGCTGTTGCGCCCGACGCGGTCTTATTCTCCGGAAGCCGGAGACGTTCTTTTTCTGGATGTGGTGCCGGATGAGAAAACCCGCGCCGGTCTCGCGGAAAAATACGGTGTCGAAATTCTGCCTCTCGATCCGGAGAACACCTTTTTCACCGATCATTCCCAGGACATCGGCATGTCGGAGGCGATCATTCCCGCGGATTCGAGCTTGGTGGGCCGAACCGTGCGCGACTCGCGGCTTCGCGCCGAGTCGGGTCTCACCATGATCGGCCTGAGGCGTGATTGCGAGGCATTCAAGGGGGATTTGCATCAGGAAAAACTCCGCGCCGGCGACACCATCCTGATCACCGGATTCTGGAAGGACATCAAGCGCATGCAGCACAACAACAACCAGATCGTGCTGCTCGATCTTCCCGCGGAATTCGAAGACGTGCTGCCGGTTGCCAACAAGGGGCCGGTTGCCCTGGGCATCCTCGCACTCGTGGTCCTTGTGATGATTACCGGCATCATGCCCAACGTTCACGCGGTGCTCATCGGCTGCCTGCTGTTGGGGGTTTTCGGAGTGATGACGATGAAAAGCGCCTATCGTTCCGTCAGTTGGCAAAGTCTGGTGCTGATCGTTGGCATGATGCCGTTCTCGCTCGCGCTGGAACGCACCGGCGGAATCGACCTCGCGGCGGATGCGATCCTCGGAATCATCGGCGAGGGTTCCCCGCGTCTGGCGCTCGGGGTCATTTTCACCGTCACAGCAGCGCTGGGTCTGTTCATTTCAAACACCGCCACCGCCGTGCTGATGGCTCCCGTGGCACTGGCCATCGCCAATGATCTCGATGCCTCGCCTTATCCTTTCGCGATGGTCGTGATGATGGCGGCCACCTCGGCCTTCATGACTCCGGTGTCCTCGCCGGTGAACACCCTGGTGGTTTCTCCCGGAAACTACCGCTTCGGCGACTTCGTGCGCGTCGGTGTTCCATTCACGATCGTCGTGATGATCGTCGCCGTCGTGCTGGTGCCCATCCTCTTGCCGCCGTGAGGAAAGCAGCACGGGCGTTTTGGATAGATAAAATTCGAGCTGCCTGAGAGGCAGCTCTTATGATGCCGGATGGCGGCGGGCAGGTTGCCCGCGCCACGATTTCCAGGCACTGCTTACAAGTGGGCAACGCGGGTGCGGCCACCGGCACCGGTGATCACGCGGACCCTGTTGCCGACTGCGAAGCTCTCGCGCGGGCTGACTTCCTGGACCACCGAAGTCCGGCCGCCGCCGTCGAGGCGGACGTCGATCTCCAGACCGTTGCGTGAATTGACGTTCTGGCCGATGTGGGAACCTGCGGCTCCGCCAGCAAGCGCACCGCCGACCGTGGCCGCGGTGCGGCCCGAACCGCCGCCGATCTGATTGCCGAGCAGGCCGCCGACACCGGCTCCGACGAGCGTGCCGCCGGTGGTTCCGCCTTGGATCTGCACCGGACGGATTGAGGCGATGGTTCCGGTCCGCACGTCTTGGGCGCGGCCCGCCTCGCCGCGCGAGACAGTGTCACCGGTAAGGGAATCCTGCGCGCAGGATGCAAGGAATAACGACAGCATGGCGATGGTGGCTAGCGGTTTCATGGTGGCAATGATTTGTGCGCCAATCCGTTTGAAGTAAAGCGGAATTTACCGGAACGCGGCATCCGCCCTTGCGGATGCGTTTCCACACGCTTATCCATCCCAGCGCACCAAGCAAACGCATCCCATGCTACTCCATTTCTTCAAAATGAACGGCGCCGGCAATGACTTCATCGTCATAGACAACCGCGACCTCTCCATCCAGCTCGACGGTGAAACCATCGAGGCGCTTTGCGACCGCCACGCCGGCATCGGAGCGGACGGCCTGCTTGCGGTGGAACCCGCCGCGAATGGCGCGGATTACAAATTCCGCTATTACAACGCCGACGGCGGCGAGGCCGAGATGTGCGGCAACGGCGCGCGCTGCTTCGGACGCTTCGTGGCCCATCTCGGTGAGAAACCCGCCGACCGCGTGACCTTTGAAACCATCGCCGGGACACTGGCCGCCGAGATGATCGGTGAGAACGTGCGCATCGCGATGTCGGAACCCAGGGACCTGCGGCTCGACACCGGTGTGGGCATTGCCGGGCTGGATGCCGCGCTGCATTTCGTCAACACCGGCGTGCCGCATGCCGTGGCCTTTGTAGCCGGCGGCGATTCATTCGAGGAACTCGACGTCTTCACGCTCGGCCGCACGATCCGCCGCCATGAAGCCTTCGCACCGGCCGGCACCAATGCGAACTTCGCCACCGTCATCTCGCCCGGCCACATCGAAATCCGCACCTACGAGCGCGGTGTGGAGGATGAAACCCTGGCCTGCGGCACCGGCATGGTCGCCTGCTCTCTGGTGCACCACATTCTAACAGGAGCGCCGTCGCCCGTCCGCGTGACCGTGGCCGGTGGCGACACGCTGGAGATCGGTTTCGAGAAAACCGGCGAGCGCTCCTTCAAGAACGTCACCCTCACCGGCCCGGCGGATTTCGTTTTCGAGGGCGAGATCGAAATCTGAATCAAGGCTGCGCCACCAGAACCCTCAGGCGGGCGAAGAGTTTGCCGCCGGGCGCCAGAAAGCCCGGGAGTGCGACCGTGACTCTTGAAAATCCGGAGCCGTCGGGCAGTTCGCTGATGGTGATCTGGTTTGCGCCCGTTCCCTGGTGGATGGCGGAGGTCCAGCCTGTTAGAGCGTTGCCGTATTCCACGGTCATGGTGGTGTTGGGATCGAGCTTGGCTGTGTTGCTGCTGCGGAAAGTGAAGAGAAACTTGCCGTTCGGATCGCTTGTGTTGTCGAAGCTTGGAGCGAGCATCATATCGTCAGCACCCGTTGTCGGATTTCCTCCAAGCACCCACTCGATGCCGGCGGGCAGACCGCCCTTGTCATGGTCTGAGGAAGGATCGGTAGTATCGGCGGTGGGATATTGCGCGGACCAGACCGCATAGGCATTGGGAGGGATGGGCGATGCCTTGAACTCGGCGGCCACGACGTGGATGTTGCCCCCCGCCGCGGTATTGAACGTCGGGCTTACCGTCGTTCCGCCGGCCGGCACGCTCTGGTAGGCAGAGGCACAGGTTCCCCAGTTGCTGCCCCATAGGCCGTTATGGGCGAGGGTCATTGACGAACCCGAAGCGAGAGTGGCGGTTCCGGAGCCGTTGTTGCGGCCCGAGTTCTCCACCATCGCGATGACCTGTGAGTTGCCGGCCGTGGTGGTCAGGCTGGTGGCAACGTTGCCCGTGGCGGTGAGGGTATGCCAGGTAGCGGCGATATTGCCGACTCCGGCAGCCGTGCCCGCGAGGCCGATGATGGTGACATGTGCTCCGTTGGGAGCACCGCTTGTCGTGGAGGCGCTGAAAGTGAAGTTGGCGGAGCCTTGGTAGGGATTGTCGAGGTAGAATATTGCGGCGATTCCGCCGTCCCATGCGCCAGCCTGGCCGGGTGCGGGAGTCATGGTGTTGTCCTGTGCCGCCAATATCATGTTCACACCGTTGAATTTCACGGCGACGCTGTTGACCTTCTGGCCGTTGTTTCCCGCTTCCGTGCCGACTGCGACGACCAGTTTGTCAACCCCCGAGGCGTTGTAGCTGATCTCCGAAGTACCAAGGTGGGCTGTGGCGAAGCCGTTCTTGGCCGAATTCAGAAAACCCTCGACCGGGCTGCCAACGATAGTGGCCACGGTGCTGGTCGGAGGCGCGGCGGTGGAAAAGTTCCAAGTCGTGTCATTGGCGATTCCGGCGAAGGGGTTGTCTGACGAATCCTTTACCGCTCCCGCATCAATGCGGATGGCGAGGTTCGAGTTGCCGGCGAGATTGGCAGACGGATTGATCGTCAGGCTGGAGCCGCTGAGAGCGACCTTGGCCGCGTCGGTGACCGGGATGATCGTCTGGGTGGAGTTGCTGAGGTTGCGGATGGTGATGTTTCCGCTGCCGAGGACAACCGCTTCACTGAAGGTCACGATCAGGTTGGCGCCGACCGACACGCCGCTGGCATTGTCAGACGGACTGAGCGTGGAGACGGCTGGAGGTGTTAGATCTGGTGCCAGCGTGCTGAAGTTCCATGTCGTGTCATTGGTGATTCCCGCGAAAAAATTGCCGGACAAGTCCTTGAGCGCGGTCGATGCGATCCGAATGGCGTAATTTTTGCCTCCCGCAAGATCTGAAGCCGGGTTGATGGTGAGAAACGCTCCATTGATGGAAACCTGGCTGCCATCGGTGATCGCGATGGTGGACTGCGTTCCGTCAGTGAGGTTCTTCAGCGTGATGTCGCCCGTCCCAATGGCGAGGACTTCATTGAAAGTGAGCACCAGATTGGTGTTGGATGGCAAGTTGGTGGCGTTGTCCAGCGGACTCAAGCCGGTGATGACCGGAGGAAGGGTATCCGGAGTGGAGGCGGCGAGCAAATCGATCATGCCCCGGCCAAGGGCGTCGCCGACGAGCATGAACGTTTCGGCGTTCCTGTTGTAATGGTATCCCTGTGTGGTGGAAGGCGAAGAGGGAATGTCCCGCCAGAAGCCGCGGGCCTCCATGGTTTTCACGTTGCCTGCGAAGTCCGGGTATTTGACCGGATCATTGCTGACGGCAAGCTGGGCGTTGATGACCGCCCGGCGTGTGGGGTATTGGTTGAGATAGGTTTCGCTCCATCCTTCGAACGCACAAGTGGCGATCACGAACGGCGCCCTGGGCTTGATCTTGCCAGGGTAACGGCTCTCGTAATAGGCGCGGATCTGCCGGATGAACTGGGCCATGTTCACCTCGTATCGGTTTGCATATGCCGCGGTGTTGCTGAGTCCGTCATTCCAGCCCTGAAACCATGCGAAACCGGCGATCTCGAAGTCCATGCCTTCAAACGGCTTGCCGGGTCCCGCATAATCGACCAGCCAGTTATCAAGCACATCGGCGGCGTTGGTGAGATCGGCATTTGCCGCGCCAGCGGATGCCCAGTCCGCCTTGCGGAGGAAACACTGGTCGTATTGGTAGCCGCCGTAAAAGCTTGCTGTCGGAACGGGTGTGCTTCCCGTGGTCCATGATGCGGGCGATTCGCCATATGAGATGCAACGGATTTCTGGACCGTTTTGTTGCTTATTTTAGGGTGAGGATTTGGGCTTCAAATTGGGCTGGGGTTTGGTAGCCGAGGGCGGAGTGTTTGCGGTG
>Ga0315904_10002191_pt1 | contig 30457 bp, 25 predicted proteins | sample LakEriMetagenome_6_FD_203529 | JGI IMG/M metagenome (GOLD analysis project Ga0315904, IMG submission 203529) | Freshwater fungal communities from buoy surface, Lake Erie, Ohio, United States - Buoy 12 MA120 | ecosystem: Environmental > Aquatic > Freshwater > Lake | place: USA: Lake Erie, Ohio...
CGTGGAGCGCGGACTCCGGCGAGTTCCGGTTTGTTTACAACCAGCGCGGGCACCAGGTGATGCGCGTGATCGGCCTGCGGGCGGACAGCGGATCGGCCCGCGTGATCCTTGAGGAGAAGAGCGCCACCTTCATCGACTACTCGCAGAAGTATCACTATCGCCTCATCAAGAAGGATAGGGAGTTTCTATGGGCATCGGAGCGCGATGGTTTCAACCATCTCTATCGGTTCGATGCCGCAAGCGGCAAGCTGGTCAACGCGGTGACCAGCGGTGAGTGGAACGTGCGCGAGGGACTGGATTTCGATGAGGAAAAGGGAATGCTCACGCTCAAGGCGGTGGGACTTCCGGGTTCCGATCCGTATCACGAGCACTTCCTCCGCGTGAACGTGGATGGCAGCGGATTCACCCGGCTCACCGATGCGGACGGCCACCATCGCGTCACCTACTCGCCGGATGGATCGCTTTATCTCGCCACATGGTCGCGCGTGGACCAGCCGCCGGTCACCGAACTGCGCCGCACGGCGGACGGCCGCAGGATCGCCGAACTCGAACGGGCCGATGACTCGCCGCTGCGCGACAAGGGCTGGAGCCGGCCGGAGCGTTTCGTCGCCAAAGGCCGCGATGGGAAAACCGATATCTTCGGCATCATCATCCGTCCGCTGAACTTCGACCCCGCGCGCAAGTATCCGGTGGTCGAGGACATCTACGCCGGGCCGCACGATCACTTCGTGCCGAAATCATTCATCACCTGGTCCGGCTCTCACGCGACGGCGGAGCACGGGTTTGTCGTGGTCAAGATCGACGGCATGGGCACCAACTGGCGCAACAAGGCCTTCCATGACGTGTGTTGGAAAAACCTGATGGACTCCGGGTTTCCCGACCGCATTCCGTGGATCAAGGCAGCCGCATCCACCCGTCCGTGGATGGATCTTTCACGCGTGGGCATCTACGGCGGCAGCGCCGGCGGCCAGAGCACGCTGTCAGGTCTGCTCCATCACGGGGATTTCTATCAGGTCGGCGTTTCCGACTGCGGCTGCCATGACAACCGCATGGACAAGGTCTGGTGGAACGAGGCCTGGATGGGCTGGCCGGTGGATGAAAGCTACGCGCGGAATTCAAATGTCACGCACGCCGCGAAACTGAAAGGGAAACTGATGCTCGTTGTCGGCGAACTCGACAGCAACGTGGACCCGGCATCGACCTATCAGGTGGTGGCGGCCTTGCAGAACGCCGGGCATTCGTTTGACTTCGTGCCTATCATCAACGCCGGCCACGGCGCGGCGGAGACGCCTTATGGAAGGTATCGCCGCGCGGAGTTTCTGGTGAGGCATCTCCGGCCTTGATCGCGAAATGGCAGGGACCGTTCTCCGCAACGGTCCGGCGAATGAGTGACAAACGACCGGGACAATGAAAACGTCGTCCGTCGATTCGCGGTCCATGTGCGTTGCATGCGCTCGGACCGTCCGGAGGCCGGTCCCTGCCTACTTGATGGCATTCCGCAGCTTCTCGGAGAGGTCCCGATAATCCGCGTCACCGGTGAAACCTTCGCGTCCGCGCGATTCACAGCGGCGTTTCACCGTGGTCCACTCGTCCGGATCGAGCGTTGCGAAGAACTCCGCAAGCGACTTCTCAAGCGGTTCGCCGAAGGTCCATCCGAGATGGTTGGAGGAAATCCAGCGACCGGTTTCCGTCTCGTTGGCGGCGATGGCAGGCACACCGAAGCATCCGCCTTCGTAGATGCGGTTGGGCAGCAGCCAGGCGGAGTTGCCGTTCGGATCGGATTCGTCGAAGGCCCAGTTGAAGTCCACGCCCTGATACATCGCGGCAAGGTCTTTCGGATATTGGTAGGGCCCGGCGAAAGTGATCCCGGGCACGCCTTCGATGAGCGGATGAAACTCATCCGTGATCGTCCCGGCGGGATAACCGCGCAGAACGAAGCGCACCTTGGACTGCGGATGGGTGGCGAGGGCCCTCATCAGTTCGAGGCTGCGGCGGCAGCGGAAGGCACCGAAGCAACCGACGACCCATGGTTTCCCTCCCTCCACCGGAGCGCCACCGGAGCGGGACGGCGGCAACGCGCTGGAAGGATAGACCTTATTTTCCAGCAAAAAGATCTCACCCCGATGGTTTTGGATCGGCTGGAAATACTCGCGCACGAATCCCGGCGAAGTGGTCACCAGCAGAGCGGTGCGCCTGAGCACGAAGCGCTCAATGGCGCGGAACACCCGCGACACCGCACCCTGACCCACCATCGCGGGCTGGATGTCGGCGAGTTCCAGCACGAGCGGCGCCTTGCTGCCGGAGATCCGTTTCCCTAACAACGCGAGCAGCGCGTTGTCGGTGTTCACCGCGTAAACCGCGCGGCAGGCGGCGAGGCGGTCGCGATTCCGCCAAATCACGCCGAGGCAGGCCACAAATGCCCAAAGCCGCTGGAGGTAACGGCGGTTGAAGGTGGTGCCCAGATGGATGTTTTCCCAATCCGGCGGCGTGTCCTCCTTGCCGCGGTCCCGGTGAAAGGTGAATCCCACCACATGCCAGCCCCGGTCGCGCAGGGCGGCGATGCGTTTTCTCACGCGGGCATCGCCCCGTTCATGGGCGAAAAATGCAAGGCATCCCGGTTCGGCAGGCGGCATGGCGGATGGTTTACCCGATGCCGGGCAAGGCATCCAACCCGAATCGTCCGCCCTCGCGGGGTTCTATCCGCTTGCCTTGGCCGCCCGCCTCGGGGAACCTCCGCCCGCCGTGCCCGCCGAGTCCCGCAAGCCGTGGTGGCTTTATCCGAACCTGCTGAGCCTGGACGCTCCGCTGGTGGCCATCGCGTGGCTGCATGCCTTCGCCGGGGCATGGCGTCTCTATCTGCCGTGGCCGGCATACGTGTGTCTCGGACTGGCGGTGTGGGTGATCTATGTGTCCGACCGCCTGCTGGATGTGTCGATGGCCGCCGGATCGCCCTTGCCCTTGGAGGCGCGCCATGAGTTTCACCGGCGCCACCAGCGGTTCTTCCGCGCAGGAGTGGCCGCCGCGTTTCTCGCCGGAGTCTTCATCGTGGTCACGCAAATGCCGATGGCCATCTATCTGAATCTGCTGTTGGGCGGGGTGCTTGTGGCCGGCTTCTTTGGCCTCGCGATGATTTCCAGCCAGGAGGCAAACGAGGTGCCCATCCTCAAGAATGTGCTCGCCGGCATCACCTTCGCCTTCGGCACCGCGATGACGGCCCACATCTATCGGAACGAGTTCGGGCTCGAAGAACTGGTGCGATCCCGCGAGTTTCTGAGCTTCGCCGTGCTCTGCGTGCTCAACATTTCCGCCATCGACCTCTGGGAACACGCGGCGCGCTCCGAGGACATGGAAATCAAGGCGTCCGACGAACTCACGCTCACCCTGCCGCTCGCGCTGCTCGGCATCGCGTCGATCGTTCTGGCCGCGTTCGACATGGCGTCCCGACCGTTCTGCTACGCCACCCTCACGGCCTCCGCGCTGCTGTTCGTGATCAACCGCCAGCGCCAGCGGTTTTCCATGGACGCGCTGCGGGTGCTCGCGGATGTGGCGCTGCTCGTCCCGCTGCTGGTGTTTCACTCCTCCGCAAACGGCTGATCCATGCTTGCAGGTCCGCTGGCGGGTCGCTAGTTTCCGGTTTTTCCGATGAACGACTCCGCATTCAAACCACCCGCCATTCTTCTTCTCGGCGCGCCGGGTTCCGGCAAGGGCACCCAAGGCAAAATTCTCGGCGCCATCCCCCGTTTTTTCCATTGTGCCTGCGGTGATGTCTTCCGCTCGCTCGACACCCGCACCGCCCTCGGCCGGCAGTTTGTCGAATACTCCAGCCGCGGCGAACTGGTGCCCGACGAACTGACCATCGACCTCTGGAAGGCCCAGATCGACAACCTCGCGGACACCCACATCTACAAACCGGACATCGACTGCCTGATCCTCGACGGGATCCCGCGCAATGTCCGGCAGGCCGAACTGCTCGACCAATACGTCGAGGTCCACCAGGTTTTCCACCTCTCCTGCCCGAACCGCGATGAACTCGCCCGCCGCATGCGCAAGCGCGCCCTCAAGGACAACCGGATCGACGACGCCAGCGATACCGTAATCAACCAGCGCATCGCCACCTATGAGGCGGAAACCAAACCGATCCTCGAATACTATCCGCCCGAGCGGGTGATGGACATCGATGCCACCCAACCTCCCGTCATGGTCGTGCATGAGGTGGTGCGGCGCATCATCAGCCTGCCGTTCTACGAGCGGATCAGCAACATGGTGATTTAACCCATCCGGATGCGTCTCGTATTCATCGCCACCGGGGACATCGCCCTGCCCTCGTTCCGCAGGCTGCTGGCGGATGGTCCCCGGCCGCTGGCCTTGGTCACCCAGCCGGACAAACCCGTCGGCAGGCACCAGACGCTCACCCCGCCGCGGATCAAGACCGAAGCGCTTGCGGCAGGCATCCCGGTGATGCAACCGACGAAAATCGGCCAAGTGGCCGCCGAACTCGCCGCGCTGGAACCTGACATCCTCGTCGTCATGGCCTACGGCCAAATCCTCCGCGACGACATCCTCACACTTCCGCGCCTCGCCATCATCAACCTCCATGCCTCGCTCCTGCCGAAGTACCGTGGTGCCGCCTGCATCCAAGCCGCCATCGACGCGGGCGACACCCAAACCGGCATCACCGCCATGCACGTCGTGCGCGAACTCGACGCCGGCGACATCATCCTGGCGAAGTCCATCCCGATCGCACCCGAAGAAACCGGCGGCACGCTCCACGACCGCCTCGCCGATCTCGCGGCGGAAGTTCTAACGGAAACTCTGCCATTGCTCGCATCATCCACCGCACCGCGACTGTCACAGGATCCGGCGCTCGTTTCCTACATCCCCAAGCTGGACCGCGATCATGGCCGCATCGACTGGTCGATGGAAGCCGCCGCCGTCGAACGCCGCATCCGCGCCTATCATCCATGGCCCGGCACCTTCACCACCGCCATCGAGGACGGGCACATGAGACGGCTGAAGGTTTTCCCTTTCACGAGAGTCCACGCCACCGGCCCCGCGCCGGGTGAAATCGATACCGGCAGCGGCAGCCTCATCGTCGGCTGCGGACGCGGGGCACTGGAAATCCTCGACGTCCAGCCCGAAGGTGGACGCCGCATGTCCGCCGCGGATTACCTCCGGGGTCGCAAGCCCGAGCGGTTCGACTGAACGTCGGAGTTCCGGAAAACCGCGTGGCAGCCTCGGCATCTCCCGCTCCGCTACGGATCTTCCCGTTCGCTTCCGAACCCGAAGCAACGGGCGGCGTTTCCGGCGGTGAGGGCGCGCATGTCTTCATCGTTCATTCCGAGCGCTCTCGCAAGGGCACTGCCTACCGCGGTCAGGTTCGCCGGGTGATTGTGGCCGGATGAGAGCGGATGGCTGATGCTGGCGGGGGGCGGAATCATGTCCGGGGCGTCGGTTTCCAACAGGATGCGGTCCCGTGGCAGTTGTTTGAAAACGTCGAGCACGGCGCGTTTCCGTTCGTGGAGGAAGTGTCCGGAAAACGAAAAGAACGCCCCCAACGGCACCAGCCGCCGCGCGGTTTCGATCGAGCCGCCATACGAATGCAGCAGGAAACGATCGGGCGGCGGCTCGGCCTTGAACGCATCAAACAACAAACCCCACGCCTTGAGGCAGTGGATGGTCACCGGGCGCTTCGTTTCCCGTGCGATGCGGAGCTGTGCATGAAACACCGGCATCTGAACCGAAACGTCCGGTTCGGAAACCCACTGGTCGATCCCGCATTCGCCGACCGATGCCACCGGATGACGCCGCAACCTGTCTAACAACCGCTTCTCCCAGCCCTCCGCCGCCCGGTGAGCGTGCCACGGATGAATGCCGAATGCGGGCACCGCGAATCCCGGATGCCGCACGGCGATTTCCTCCACCGCATCCCAATCCTCCTCGCGGGTCGAGTTCACCACGCAACGGCTGACGCCGGCCGCACGCGCCGTGGCGACCATCGTATCCAGGTCACCGCCCAGACGCGGGTCCTGGAGATGGTTGTGGGCATCCGTCCAACCGGCCATGGGGCCCTCCTTCAGCGCAACCCGCGCGGGCCGGCCTTTTGGTTCGGGGTGTCGAAGGTCACATCGGTGATGGAAACCCGGCGGTCGCTCGCGGGATCATGGGTGGACACCTGCATCTTGCGCAGCGTCCACGTGTCCTTGGCGATTTGCATGACGTCCTCCACCTGAAATTCCTTCAACTTGCCGCCGTTCCTGTCGTGTCCGCGGATGCGCATGAAGGCACCGAACTTCTCATGCACCCAGACATAGACCACCTCATAGCGGCCCGCCGCGCCCTTCGGTTTGTTGACGCGGATCTTGTAACAGGATTGCCCCGCCACATCCTCCTTGCCCTCCATCACCGCGCCCGGCCAGTAGAGGAAACGCAGCGAGAGATCCTCGTAGGTGAGGTCCGTGTCATTGATCGGTTCGATGAGCTTCTTGCCGGGAAACTCCACCGGCTTGTTGTTCACCGTCTCCCACAGGCCCACCTTGTCCTCGCCGATGCGCATGTGGAAAACCTCCCACGCACCCTTGTTTTCGGAGAACTGAAACTGGATGTCCTTGCCTTTCAGGAACAGCATCAGGTCCACCTTGCGCCCGCCCTTGCGCATGGCCCCCTTGAGGCCGTCCTCCAGATTGATCAGCGCGGCGGACATGCGTGCCCCTGCAAGGATCTTGTCGGCATCGGCTTCCTGAGCTGCGGCGGGTAACAGCGCCAACAGGAAAAGGGCAATCGGTTTGAAATTCATGCGGAAAGGATGGTGAAAACTTCCGATTGGACAAGCATCGCGGCGCTTTCCTTCAAATTTCCGCGACGCCACCGCCCGGAATTTTTAAATCCGGGCCTTTTGGGGCTTGATGAACCCCGAGAGCCCGAATTGGATCGTCACAACGCAGACGTCGTTGCCGTCCCCCATGAGCCTTCGCAAGCAGCTATCCGACATCCTTCCCGCCCTCCTACCGGCGAATCCCGCCGACTCGATCAAGGGCACGGAGTTGATCCGACTCACGCGACTCCAACTCACCGGAAACTACTCGGACGCCTCGCTCAGGTATCACTTTTCCATCATGTCCTGCGATCCGGCATCGCCCATCGCCAAGGTGGAGAAAGGCCAGGGATATTACCGCCGCAGCGCGCCGCTTCCCGCCCTTTCCGGCGCTCAGGAACTGCTCGCCCTCACTCAAGGACGGCTTGAGGACCTCACCACCGTCGATCAGGACGTGGTGGACAACACCATGCTGCGCATCCGCAAGTTCCGCGCCGTGGTCACCCGCTACTTCGAGATCAACGGCCGCTTCCCCTTCGCCTTCCGCCAGGCTTTCGGCAAGGACTCGCCGATCAGCAACCTCTGGAAGTATCCCGAACTGGTGCTCGTGGACTGGGAAACCGGCGGCGCTCCCGACGAGGAGATGTCGCTCGACGAAACGATGCTCGCCTTCAAACAACGCCTCGGCATCGCCCCCTTCCGGCTGCACGCCTCACGGCTGCGCATCCAGCCCTCGCTGCAAACCTACCGCGAGGATTTTTTCCAAACCCTCGCGGTTTCCCAGTGGTCTCAGGGCGGCGAACTCATCTACGCCGCGCCCATCGAGGACGAGGCGCTGGCCGACAGCCTCCGCCGCCTCAGCGCCTCCTTCGGCGTGGGCGTCACCTCCTTCGGCCTCACCCCGGAGGCACTCGACGAACTCCCCCGCCCTGCCAACATTCTCAACGCCCATCCGCGCGAGACCGAGGCGATCATGGGCAAGCTCGACATCAACCGCATCTCCGCCCCGCGCTCGCGCCCGCACCTCGACTGGACGGAACTCAGCTCGCTGCGCAACGAATCCGAGGAGGCCGAAAAACTCGTCGCCTGGCTCACCCGCTGCATCGACGGACGCCGGGCGGAAGCGTTCAAAGACGAGTAAGACGCCGGGGGACTTCCGATGAGCTGGTCTTTCAACCGCATCGCCATTGTCGGATCCGGAGCCATCGGGCTTTACTATGGCGGAAGGATGGCGGCGGCCGGCGAGGACACCCGTTTCCTGATGCGCTCGGACTTCGACGCGATCTCCTCGCGCGGACTGGCGGTGGAAAGTGTCCATGGCGACTTCACCCTGCCGGTGGTGCGGGCGTTCCGGACGCCAGAGGAAATCGGGCCGGTCGATCTGGTCGTTGTTTCCTGGAAAGCCACCGCCAATCACCTGTTAGACCGGACGCTCCCGCCGCTGCTGCACGAAGCCACCCAGGTGCTCACGCTTCAGAACGGACTGGGAAACTGCGAGGCCATCGCCTCAATCACCGGCCCGGAGCGCGTGCTGGGCGGGCTATGTTTCGTCTGCATCAACCGCGTCGAGCCCGGCCTCGTTCGCCACACGGCCGGCGGCCGCATGTCCATCGGCGAATGGCGGCCCGGCATCCCCGGTCGCGCGGAGGAAGTGGCCCGCCGCTTCAAGGCCGCCGGCATTCCCGCCAGCGCCGTCGAAAGCATTGAACGCGCCCAATGGGAAAAACTCATCTGGAACATCCCCTTCAACGGCCTGTCCGTCGCCCGTGGCGGAGTGACCACGGACGTGCTGCTCGCCTCCCGGGAAACCGAAGACGAAATCCGCGAACTCATGGCCGAAGTCATCCTTGCCGCCCGCGCCCTCGGTCATGACCTCGGCGATGAACTCATCGACTCCAACGTCGAGCGCACCCGTCCGATGGGCGCTTACCGGACGTCCAGCATGATCGACTTCACCGAGGGCCGCGAGGTGGAGATCGAACCCATCTGGCGCGAACCCCTGCGCCGCGCCGAAGCCGCCGGCGTCGCCATGCCGCGCCTGGCGAAACTGCTGGGTGAAATCGAATCAAGACTCGGGGTCTGACGGCCGCCGCCGCCACCAAGCCGCCAGCAAACTGCCGATCAGGCAGTGGTAAACCGCCGAGATCGCGGCGGGAACCGGCGCCATGGCGAGTTGCGGGAAATGCTTCGCCGCCAGGGTCGCGCCAAGGCCGCTGTTCTGCATGCCCACCTCGATCGACACCGTCCGTCGGAGCGACTCACCGCAGCCCGCCGCCATCGCGAACAGATAACCTAACAGAAATCCGCAGAAGTGGAGCAGGAACACGCAGACAAACAACAGCGCGGCCGACCTCGCGATCTCCGGTTTCTTCAAACCCACCACACAACTCACAATCAGCACGATCACCGCCACACTCAGCAAGGGACCGATGACGTCGATCCAGCGCCGGATTCTCCCGGGATCGCGCATACGCCCTAACAGCGAGTTGACAGTAATGCCGCACACCAGCGGCAGCAGCACCACCACAAGCATCGACCGGAACAGCGCCCACGCGTCCACCGGCAGCCACGCTCCGGCCAGCCAGCGAGTCAGCATCGGCGTCGCGAAGATGGCAACCAGCGTCGAGGTCATCGTCAGCAGCACGCTGAGCGGCACGTTCGCCCGCGCCATGTAACAGATCACATTGGAAGCGGTCCCACCCGGGCAGCAGCCGACGAGAATCAGCCCGATCGCCAGGCCCGCCTCCAACCGGAAAACCGTGGCGATTCCCCACGCGGCCAGCGGCATGATGAGAAACTGCGCGGCCACCCCGAGCGCCACATGCCATGGCCGCCGGGCCACCTCGACGAAGTCGGCGAAACGCAGCGTCAGCCCCATGCCCAACATGATCACCCCGAGTCCCGGCTCGATCCAAGGTTTGAACCACGTCCACGCCGGCGGTTGGAACCATGCCCACAGGCAGCCGAGAACGATCCAAAGCGGAAAGGCGTTTGATAGGGTTGCGAGTAGGCGCATGACATGGGACCGGGTGGCGGCCGCAGGCGTTTGATAGTTTCCGGGCAAGGCCGCGGCGAGTTTTTTACCATCCTTCCTCCGCAATCGGAGCATCGTCCGGCCCAAAAAAGCAGAATCTCCAATGTTGACGCATGAGATTACACAGGATTGACTCAAGGTGTAGATGATCTTCAGAGTAACAGATGGAATGATCCGGATGCTCGCCTGCACGGTGGCCATCCTTTTTCCGTCCTGTGGAGACGATGCACTCAAGCGGGAAATTGCCGCCGGTGAACACCAAGTCATTGAATTGGAGCAACGCCTGAAGCTCATGCAATATCGCGCGGAACGGGCCGATTCCGGTTCTTTTGACGATCTGCAAGCCATCGAGGGAAACCTGGTGCGACTCGGCAAGCGCGAGCGTGAACTCGTCACCCGACGCGCCGAACTTGCCGAAACCACCGCTCAACTCGAAAGCCAGCTCGCCGAGTCGAAATCCATGGCCATCCGCGAACGCCGCGAGCAGGCGATTGGCAGGGAAATGGATCAGCTCATCACCCATGACGGCAGATCCTTCGCAAAGGCGCGCGTCATTTCCGTCGACGACGCCGGGGTTTCGATCCGCCACGAACACGGCGCGGCGAGATTGCGCCATGCGGACCTCACCCTCGAACAGCAGGTGGAGTTCGGCATGGACCCAGACCTCGCCGCCGCCGCCGAGCAGCGGGAACGCGAGGAGGTCGCCGCCTACGACCAATGGCTCGAGGCGGAAATGGCCCGCAACGAGAGGATCGAGAACAGCAAGCCGCCGGAAACCGGCAGGAGTCTCGCCACGGCAAGCGCGTCAAGCCGCCGCATCGGCGATACCATGTCCGAAGGACGCACCAGCCTGCTCTCACAACCGGCCCGCACCTTCGGCACCGGTTCGATCTACCGCTACTCAAGCTACCGCTCCTACCGGCCCACCTATCGGCACGTGTATTACTATCAGCCGTATTGCCCCTCGTATCAGAGGTCATACCAGCGGATCGCACCCTCCACCGGAGTGGTTCGCCCGTTCGTGCCCCGCCAGTCTCCATGAAAACACCCCTATTTGCCCTAACAGGTCCGGTCCTTGTGGCCATGTTGTGCTGCTCCTGTGGCGACGATCCCAAGATGGTGGAAAAGCGCGACCGCCAGCAGGCCGAGATCACCCGCTTGAAGGGAGAACTCGCACTGATCGAGGAAAAACTCAAAACCATGCCCCCCGACGTCAGCGAGGAACTCGAAGCCGCCCGCAAACGCACGGCCGATCAAACCACCACCCTGGCGGACCTGGAAAAGGAAATCGCCGGTCTTGAAGCGAGAAAGCGCGCGATCCAGACCGAGTTCGACTCCTATCGGGCGAAATACCAAGTCAAGTAATCCAACCCCGCGACAGCCATGGGATTCACAGATTTGATGTCAAGCGGACGCGGCCCCGGCGTGATCGGGATGCTGCTGGCGATGGTGGTGCTGCTCGGTTTCGGCGCCTTGTTCCTTTTCGCCTTCGACGAGGGGATGCAGGGCAAGGAGCAGTCGATCGAGTCGGTCATCGCGAACCAAGCGAAGGAAATCGATGACCTGAAACTCGGCATCGAGTCCGGAACCAAGCGTTTGGCGGATGTGCCCGCGCGAAACAGCGCCTCGCGCGAACTCTCCACGATCAAACGCGAGAACCAGTATCGCGATGGCAAGATCGAAAGCCTGAGGCAGGGCATCACCACCGCCAACGAGGCGATCTCCGCGAAGCTCGCCGAAATCGAGGCCTACAAGGACCAATACCGCGCGGCCATCCGGGCCAAGGCCAAAGGCACCACCATGCCGAAGCTGGAAACCCGCAAGGGCGAGGTGTACGAGAATGTCTCGGTCCGCGAGGTCAACGCCGTGGGCATGCAGATCATTCACGACGGCGGCCAGAAGCGCATCCCTTTCGAGGAACTTCCGGCCGATCTCCAGGATCTCTATCAGTTCGATCCCGCTCAGAAGGCGGCGGCCATCGCGAAGGAGGCGGAGGAACGTGGCGCGCATGACGCCGCCGTCGTCGCCGCACAGGAAGCTGCCGGCGAACAGGCCATGCTGCAGAAGCAGAAAGAGGAAGAATCCGCCCGCGAACGCGCCGCCGCCGCGGTGAAGGTGATGCAGGCGAGAATCAAGACTCTCGGCGAGGAAATCCGCGGATTGGAAGAAGCCTTGGTGCTTGAGGTCCGCAAGCCGCTCAGCCGCGCGCCACAGATGCGCCAGCAGATCTCCGCCAAACAGCGCGAACGCGCCGGGCTCGAGGAAAAAGTCGCTCGCGCACTGGCCACTCCCTGACTCACCGCATGCTTCAAAGCGACGACCAATCCGGCGTGTTCACCTTTCTGGTGGGCATCATCGTGCTGGTGCTGGCCGGAGTCGGTCTCTCGTTGCTGGTGGACCGGCGTTTCAAGTTCTCGCAGGGCGAGGCCGCCCTGGAGCAGGCGATCCAGGCGAATGACGAGGAGTTGGCAAGACTCGCCGCGAGGAAGGACGAGCAACAGGCCGAGCTGGATCGACATGTTCCCGGCAGATCCAAGGATTCGGCGGAACTGGCCGCTCTAACAAAAGGCGCGGCGGACATCGACGCACGGCTCGATGACGCCCGTTTCCGTCTCGGTTCACTGAAACATGAGATCCCGAAACTGGAGGAATCGTTCTCCCAATACCGTGAGCGATACCGGCAGAGCGAATGGGTCAGGGCGGTCGGCGAATCGCTCGGCAACCTGACGGTGCGCGGCGGCCGCGAATACCGGAGCGCGGAAATCACCAGAGTCACCGAAGTGGGGCTGGAGATCCGTCACGAGGATGGAATCGCCCGCTTGCAGGCACCGGATCTTTCCGCCGAACTGCGCCAACGTTTCCAATGGGATGACGCCCGCCGGACCAAAGCGCTCCAAGAGGAACTCAAGCATCACGAGGAAGTCACCAAAACCGCCGACCCCGGGGAAGCCGCGCCGGTCATCCCGTCACGCGGCCGGACCGCAGTTGGCGAGACTCCGGATCAGGAAAACCTGGCGAAACTGCGCGGAGATGTCGTTCGCTGGAAATCCCGTGTCGGCACCCTGAAATCGGAGCATGCCACGGCCCGGTCGCAGGCATCCTACGGCGCTCCTTCGGTTCCGGGCTCGCTCGAAACCTGGACCGCCCGGGCCTCGCGTCTCGGCGCGGATCTCGCCAAAGCCCGGGCCGCCCTTGCGCTGGCCCGCGAGCGACTGGCCACCGTCTCCCCGGGGGATTCGCTCCTTCGGTCGGAACCGGAACAGGAATGAGACTCCGCTCGTTTTTTGCGGATCAATCGGTTCCAAGTTGATTTTCCGCCGGATTGCCGGTTTCCCGAAAATCCTTGTTGCCGCATCCCGGCCGATTCCATGCAATCGCGCCGTGCGTTACGAACCCGTTTCCCAAGATCTATTCATCCGCAACCGCTCGAATCTCCGCGCATTGCTGAAACCCAACAGCATCGTCATCGTGCATGCCAACGATGTGCTGCCCACCAATGCCGACGGCACGATGGATTTCAAACAAAATAGCGACCTCCTCTACCTCAGCGGCATCGATCAGGAGGAAACCGTGCTGATCCTCATGCCTTACGCCGCCGACCCGAAGGACCGAGAGATCCTTTTCGTGCGCGAAACCAGCGAGCACATCGCGGTCTGGGAAGGAGCCAAACTCACCAAGGAACAGGCTCGCGCGGTGTCCGGAATCGAACGCATCGAGTGGACCCACAGCTTCGAAGGCATCCTTCACCGGCTGGTCCCCCAGGCGGACCATGTTTATCTTTCGACCAACGAACATGTGCGCGCCGCCGCCGTGGTGCAGACCCGTAACGACCGCTTCATCCGCGATTGCCAGGCTCGCTATCCGCTCCACCGCTACGAGCGCCTCGCCCAGCTCATGCACCGGCTGCGCATGATCAAACAGCCCGAGGAACTCGCCGCCCTTCGCAAGGCCTGTGATATCACCGAGGCCGGATTCCGCAGGCTCCTGGGTTTTGTCAAACCGGGCGTCGGCGAATGGGAAATCGAGGCGGAACTCATCCACGAGTTCGTCCGCCGCGGCTCTCGCGGTTTCGCCTATCCGCCCATCATCGGTTCCGGCGCGAACGCCTGCGTGCTCCACTACGTGGAAAACAACAGGATCTGCAAGGACGGCGACCTGGTGCTGCTCGATGTGGCGGCCGAATACGTCGGCTGGAATTCGGACCTCACCCGTACGATTCCGGTCAACGGCCGCTTCACCAAACGCCAGCGCGACGTTTACAACGCCGTGCTCCGCGTGTTCCGCCGTTGCAACGAGATCCTGCGGCCCGGAAACAATCCGATCGACTATCAGAAGCAGTGCGTCGAGTTCGTCGAAGAGGAACTCGTCGGCCTCGGGCTCTTCACCGCCAAGGAGGCCAAGGAACAAGGGCCGGACAAGCCGCTGACCAGGAAATACTTCATGCACGGCATTTCCCACCACCTCGGGCTCGATGTGCATGACGTCTCGCCGCCCAACCAACTCTTCGAGGAAGGCATGGTCTTCACCATCGAGCCGGGGATTTACATCCGCGACGAAGGTTTGGCCGTCCGCCTGGAAAACGATGTGCTCATCGGCAGGGACTCGAACATCGACCTCATGGCAAGCATCCCCATCGAGGCGGATGAGATCGAGGAGCTGATGAAGCGGTAAGGGTTGCGTGGTTTGATTGCCGTTCGTGGATTTCCTCCGGCTGTTCAGCCATGATTCAATCCCGTTGGGATTCAGATTCGGTCCGAATAGTTGCGATTGACGAACGGTTGATCGTTTCAAATCGGAATTCGGCAATCTTCAATCGTCAATCCTCCCGGATGACATCGCGCAGGATGTTCTCAAGCTCGGCAACCACCGCCGGCCAGCCGAGCGATCCGGCGGTCGCCAGCGCTCCATGGCCAAGGAGCCGACGGAGGCCGGCGTCCGTCAGGCGGGCGGCGGCTGTTAGAAAGGCGGATTCGTCGCCCTTGGGAACCTTGAGGCAGTTCACGCCATCCACACCATGCCACCCGGCGGCGGCGTAGTCGTAGGCCAGCACTGCGAGCCCCGAGGCCATGCCTTCTAACAGAACATTGCCGAAGGTTTCCGTCTCGCTTGGAAACATCAGCACATCCGCCGAGGCGTAACACGCGGCGAGCGCCTCGCCCGTACGGTAGCCGGTGAAGCGCACGTCCGGGTTTTCCTTCTCCAACCGTGCGCGTGCCGGGCCGTCGCCCACGACCACACAGGCGAGATCCGGCTGCGACTCCCGCATCCGCTGGAAGGCGCGGATCGCGAGTCCGATGTTCTTTTCCGGAGAAACCCGGCCGACCACCAGCGCGATCGGAGCATCACCCTCCACGCCCCACTCGCGGCGGAGCGCGGGATCGCGGCGGCCCGGATGGAAACGCCCGGTGTCCACTCCGCGGCCGAGCACTACAACATTTTCAAACCCGGCGTCCATCAAGCGCCGCCGCGCGTCCGGTGACGGCACCAGCGTGCGGGCGAGCTGCCCATGGAACCATTTCTGATAGGACCATACGCGCCGGGCGAATCCCTTCATGCCGTATTGGTCGAGATACTCGCGGAAGTTGGTATGGAACCCGCCAATCACCGGAATGCCGAGCTTCCGTGCGGTGCGCATCGCCGTGAATCCCAGCGGGGTTTCAATCGCCACGTAAATGATATCAGGCCGGTTCTTCTTCCAGCGCCGCCGGAGTTGCCCCGGCAGCGGAGCCCCAACGCGGATTTCCCAATATCCCGGCAGCGGCCACCAAGGCACCGGAAACTCGCCCTCCCCTCCCCGTCCCGGACGGATCACCTCCACCCGGTGCCCGCGCGCACGCAGACCATGGCAGAGTTTGGCGAGCGAGAAGGCCACGCCGTTGATGTCCGGAGCATACGTGTCCGTCACCACCTCGATCCACAGGGGCTTGCCGTCAGCGTTTGGGGCGGGTTCGGACATGTGGGTCAGCGTGAAAGGTTCACCCAGAGTTTCTTGGCCTTCGACAGGCACTTCAGGTGCCATGCCCGCCTGTCGCCGGCTGCATCGGGCGAGGTGAGCAGATGCGTCACCTTCAGCGCGGTGGTGAACTCGCCGGTGGCGGGATTGAGATAACGCGGGTAGCGGATGAGCGCGCCGCAAACCAGTTCGTCCAGCGTCAGGCGGCGTTTGCGACGCGGGCATGACAAGCGGTCCTTGGTTAGACCCCATCCGGCGTAAAACGGCAATCCGTAGGTGGTCACCGGCACGCCGCGGATCAATGCCTCGAAACCGACGGTCGAGGTCATGGTGTGGACTTCATCGCACAGGTCGAGCCAGTCGAGCACGTTGCCCTCGGTAACGGCGAGGTCACAGGCTTCGGCATATCCCGGCGGCAGCACCTTGCCATGGCGTGCCCCGGCGACAAGGTCCGGATGGGCCTTGAATACGATGCAGGCGTCGGGTTCGCACTCGCGTACCCGGCGCAACAGGTCGAGGTTGCTCTTGAGTTCCGGGCTGCCGAAGAGGATCGAGGCGTCCGCCTCCACCTGGCCAGGCACCAACAGCACCCGGCGGCCGCGGACCAATCCCGGATCGAGCGAAACCGGATTTCCCGTCAGGTTGTATTTGGTGAGCCGCTTCTCACGCAACAACGCGGCAAGCTCGCGCGCGGTGGCGAGGTCGGCTTCGGAAAATCCGCCTTCTAACAAGACTTCGAGATCCGAGGGCGCGGACGCGTCGAAGTAAATGCCCGTGTCGTCCACCACCCACGAATAGGGGAAATTGAACGCCGCACCGAGTCCCTTGGAGCGGATGAACCCGTCCTCCACCCGCGAGCAGCGGCCGGCGAAACGGGCCGGCACTTCCTGTTTCCTTCCCCACAGGACCAGTCGCGTTTCTTCATCAGCCGGGAATTTTTCCAGATCGTCCAAAGATGACAACTGGACGAGCGAGCCCGCAGGACTGCGGAGATAGGAGGGCGCGATGTCGCGTTTCCACGGCGAGAAACCGACGCTCACCGCACGCCCGCGGTTGCGGCGGAACATCTCCTTCTGCAGCGCGAGATGCTCGAGAACCGATGCAAGTCCGCACGGTTCGCCCGTATCCGGATCAAAATAGTGGCAATACCGGAGATAGGCCAAGTCGAACAACTCAGCCAGATCCACGGACCGGCCGCGCGGACGGACGAGGCGATCCTCGGTAAGCCCCCAACCCGCGTAGAACGGCGCGCCGAAGGTCACCACCCGGCAGCCGTGAAGCAGCGCTTCCATTCCTAACAGCGAGGACCCGACAAACACCGTGCGGCAGAACGCGAAACACTGCGCCGGCGAAAGATCCGCCGGCAACAGCCGGATGCGGCGATCATCTAACAACTCTCGCGGGAAACAGGACTTGCGCGAGCGGAACAGATGGTCCGGATGGCCGCGCAGATACACCGGAGCGCCGTCCGACTCATCGAGCGCGGCGCGAAGCATCCGGCCGAACGCTCCTTCGTCCAACCCGCCGAGCCGAATCGCCATATCGCCCCGCGTTTGGTCCACCACCAGGATGCCCTCCGGATGCGCCGGAGCTTCGGCCGCATATTCACCGGGAAACCAGTTGTATTTCGACACACCGAGTTCCCGAAAACGGGTCATCAGTTTCTCCGGGACATCTCCGGCAACCGGTGATTTCCGCATCCATCCACAGGGTTTTCCCGACTGAAGGGCGCGGATCAGATCCGATTGGCCATCCGCGTGATAATGGATGCCCCGCGAATCCGCCAGCAAGCCGTAAACCGCGCCGCCGGAACCCGGACGCAGGGAGCGGACAAACGCGTCCTCTAACAACAACAACCTGCCGCCGGACTTCGCCGCGGCGCGCATGGCCGAGCGGCCACTCGCTTTCATCCCCCAGCCGACGTGGACTGCAGTCCCGTCCGGCGCGTTCTCCCGCAGAAATGCGCCGAGATGCGGGTGGCGCAGCACCTTCCCAAACATCAATGCCGCCTGCGCCTGCCCGTGATTCATCCCGCCGGAGCTTCCTTGGCGGTCGCGCGGATTGTCAATGCCGCTCATGTCCGTGAGACTTGCCGACTCCCAGCGATTCCGGCCCGAGCCAATCGAGCAGTTTGGCGAAATGCTCGCTCCAGGTCGGCGGACGATAGCGGGTGAGCAACGCGAGTTGGGCGGCACGGGCTTCGGAGCCCGGCGAGGTGTAGTCGAGCACCGCCTGCCCCCAGGCACCTCCCTCAAGTGGCGGAAGCAGATCGGGAATGCCCACGCCAGCCTCGCGGAACGCGGGAATGTCCGATGCGATCACAGGAACACCGAGCGTGAGCGCCTCAACCATCGGCATCCCCCAACCCTCGACGAATGATGGAAACAACATCGCCCGCGCGCCACGGAGCAGCGGCCAGAGTTGCTCGTCGCCCACCGCGTTCATTTCCACCACATGGGGCTTGAGCGAGTCGCAACGGTCCAGCATGCGGAAAACCACCTCGTTTTCCCAACCACGGCGACCGATCACCAGCAGTCGCGGAATCTCCCCTGCGGGAAGCGTTTCCGCGAAGTGGCGCCAGACTTGCAGGAGCATCAGGTGGTTTTTCCTGGGTTCGATGGTCCCGAGAACGACGAAATACGGTCGTCCATCGCCGACCGTCAGGGACGCGGGTTGCTTGTGCGCCATCAGTCCCTCGTCCACACCGATGGGCACTACCGCCACCGGTCGCTGCGGGGCATCGAGAAGCCGCCGCCAATGCTCGATGCGGTTTGCGGTGTAGTCCGAGTTGGCAACGAGGTGCGTTCCGTAGCGGAAGGCGTTGCGGAGCCTCAGCAAGTGACGGTGTCCCTCCAGCGCGCGACAATACTCGGGAAAGTCGCAGGGGATCGTGTCGTGAATGAAAAAGACCCGCTTCAGACGCGACTGGCGGGCAAGCGCGGACACAAACGCCGTGCGGCCCAACATCGCGTGGGAAACGCCAAAGTAACATCCCGCTTTCGAATTGGTACGCCAGGAGGGATCGATTCGATAAGTGCCGACACCGGCGGAGGCATCCAGCAAGTCGAGTTTCTCCAACAACTCCGGCCGGCAGAGATCCTGAAGGTTTTCGACGCGGGTGATTTCGTCGAGGCCGCGTCGGCGCTCGCGCCACTTCCCCGCGGCTCGCAGGCGGATCGACGAGTCGCGCAGATGCCGCACCCGCTCCGGCGGCAACCCTCCCTTGCGGCCCTGCCAGGCGGTGGCGAGCGCATCAGTGAAGGCTTCCCCCTCCCCATGGTCGATCTTGCTGAATCCCGCCACGCCGTGAACGAGGTAGCGCACCGGGCCGAGCGTGCGCAACCATTGCAGGTAGGCCAGGTCCACGCGGTCGATGCCGCTGGGACCGTTGGCGGTCGCGCGCTGGGCAAGCCTGCTGATGTCGAAATGCCTCATGGTGCGGTGATGCGGTGACGCCGGGGCGCGCCCGAGTGATGCGCCAAAATCCGGCGCTGGCCAAGCGGATTCACGGTAACCGGATGGTATTTTAAAGCCGTTACCTTTTATAAAAGTTTGTTTGACAGGCAGGCAGGTCGTCCTAGTGTCGTGCCATGGCGAAGCGGCGATGGATTGTTCCGTGGACGGGCTCGGCGGAGAAACCGGCGATTTACCACTGCATCTCGCGGGTGGTGGATCGACGCTACGCGTTCGGGATGGAGGAGAAGGAGCGGTTTCGCTCGTTCATGCGGATGTATGAGAAGTTCACCGGTTGCAGGGTGCTTGCCTATTGCCTGATGGACAACCACATTCACCTGCTGTTGGAGGTGACGCCCCGTCCGGCGGCCGGGTTGACGGATGACGAGTTGATCGCACGGGTCGGAGCGATCTCCGACAAGGTGACGGTGGCACTCTTGCGCAAGGAACTGGCAGAGGCACGCGCCTTGCTGGAGACGGGGTGCGTGAAGGACCACCATGTGGAGGAAATCCACGCGCGGTACACCTATCGCATGCATGATTTGAGCGAATTCATGAAAGCGCTGATGCAGCGTTTCACCCAGTGGTTCAACGGCCGGCACAAGCGAAGCGGCACCTTGTGGGAGCGGGCGTTTGCCAGCGTGGTGGTGGAGGATGGCGGGGCGGCAAGGGCGATGGCCGCGTATATCGACTTGAATCCTGTTAGAGCCGGGATGGTTTCCGATCCGGCGGACTATCGCTGGAGCAGTTATGGGGAGGCGGTGGGTGGCGGCGCGAGGGGGAATGGCAAACGGTCGCGCGAGGGTTTGGTGAGGGCATGGATGGCGCACAAGGGCTGGAATGCGGACGCGGCGCACTGGGGAGGGAGTGAAAACATCCATTCAGCCTATCGGGCCTTGCTGTTGGCGGAGGGTGCCGAGATCGCGATTGAAGCCGTCGCCAAAACGGGCGAGTTGGTGAGAAGGGTGAAACGCAAGGGAATGAACCCGCAGGCGGCACGCGGGAAACGGGAAAATCTGGAGACAGGGCAACGGGTGGCGCTGGCCACGTGCCTGCGCTGGCGCCTCAGGTATTTCAGCGCCGGGGTGGCAATCGGCAGTCGCGACTTTGTGGACAGGTTTTTCGAATCACAGCGCGAGCGATTCGGGCCGAAGCGATCCAACGGAGCGCGGCGAATGCGTGGCGAAGCGTCGGTACTGACTCGCGAGGGAGGCCTGTTCAGCCTGCGTGATCTTGGCATGGGGAGAACTCCGGAAAAGTGACATTTTCCGGCCTTGCCGCTGCGGCCCGCCGGTTCCTACGTTTTCGCCGTGCTCCCCTGCCCTCTGCCCATCCCCCGCCGTGACTGGCTTGGGCGATTGCTGGACCAAGCGGAAAAACTGCCGCTCGCCGGCGCACAGGCAGCCCGTTGGCAGCGGATCCGTCGCAAGCGCTTCCTGGCATCCATCCGATCGGGCGACGTGGGGGAGTGGGTCGCGCCGGTGGTGGCGGCGGCGGAAGGCCTGCGCTTCGAATCATTCCTTCGGGCATGGCTGGACAAGGCCCAAACGCCGCCCCCACCGTCACCCCTTTCCGATTTGTTAGAGGATCGCCCAAGCTGCCGATGCTCGCTGATCATCAACACGGTCGACCGCGCACGGCAACTTGCGGTAACGCTTGCCGACCTGAAGAAGCATTGGAACGGAAACGACGAGTTGATCCTCGTGCTCGGCCCGTCTGATGACGACAGCGGGTCGGTCATCGCTTCATGCGGACTCCCCCATCGGCTTGTGCGTTGTGCGGAGCGGAATCTATCCGTTTCGCGCAACGCCGGACTTGTCGCCGCATCGGGCGAATTTGTGGCGTATCTGGATGATGACGCTTCTCCGGAAGAGGGGTGGCTTGACGCGTTGATCTCCCCTCTTCGTGACGACCCGCAAGCCGAGGTCGCCGCGGGATTCATTCTGGATGGTTCGGGGAGTCGTTTTCTCGACCAATGGGTGGTGGCCGACGAACTCGGACGCTCGTTCTGGTGCGAGAGCGCCGAGGCTGCGAACGCGGAAATTGCCCGCATCGGCCCATCACGCGCATTCCTGCGCGCGGTGGGATGCAACATGGCTTTCCGCCGCAGGACATTGCTCGCCCACGGAGGTTTTGATCCGGCCTACCGCTATTTTCTCGAGGAAACGGACATGATCCGCAGGATCGGGCTCGCGGGCGGCCGTTGTGTTGCGGCTCCGGCAAGCCGTGTGCGCCACCGGTTGGGGACCAACGCGGCGCGATCCTCATCGGTGCCGATCGATGACCGGCTGACGGTGGCGCGCAGCCTGATCCATTACCTCGCCCGCTTCGCCTTCGCACGGTTTGCCAGGGAGGAAATCCGCAACTGTGTCTGGCAGCGGGTATTGCTCGATCTGGAGAGGATCGCCTGGGAAACCGAATCCCCCGCCGGATTGCAGATCGCCTATCTTGACCGTTTGATTCAGTCGCTCGACCGGGCAAACCCTAACGGTCCTGCCGAACCATGAATCGGCGGACTTTCATTTTCCCCGGAAGATGACATCCTCATGCATGCCGATGCGCCTTCTCGCGATGTTGCTTGGTGCGGTTTCCGCGGTTCATGCCGAAGCGGTTTACCGCTTGTCGGAAGAGCGGCCCGGTCTGCGTTCAGGGAAGGTGCGGGAAGCGAGCGGCATTGCCGTTTCGCAAAGGGACCCGGCGAGGCTCTGGATCATCAACGACAGCGACTCGTCACCAAGCCTGCACTTGGCCGGAACCGATGGAGCGGACTTCGGATCGCTGGAACTCTCCGGCGCAACGAACATCGACTGGGAGGATCTGGTTTCATTCGAACTCGATGGCAAACCGCGCCTGCTCGTCGCCGACACGGGTGACAACATCGCCCGGCATCGCGACCGGGTGCTTTATCTGTTAGACGAACCGCCGCTGCCGCAGGATGGCGGACGCCTGTCCGGCACGGTGCCCATCCTGCGCGAGATCCGGTTCCGGTATGAGGGTGGTCCGCGCGATTGCGAGGCGGTGGCGGTGGATGTCGCCGCGAGAAGGATCGTGCTGGTTTCAAAACGCACCGATCCGCCGGAGGTTCACGAGTTGCCGATGGATCCGCCCGCGAAAGGAGGCGTGCAAACGACGCGGCGCATCGGTTCGCTCCGAGTCGAGGCACCCGGCGGCAGTTTGATTCCGTTTCGGAACCAACCCACGGCGATGGACATTTCGGCGGACGGCAGCCGCGCGGCGGTCCTGACTTACTACGGAGTTTTCCTGTTCGAGAGGAAACCCGGGGAAAGCTGGGCGGAGGCGTTTTCCCGCAAGCCCCTCGTTCTTGCGCCGCATGCACTGCCGCAGGCCGAGGCGTTGGCGTTTGGCGATGGGACGAAGTCCATCCACGTCCTCACGGAAGGGCCGAACCCGCGACTGGTGAGCTATCGGCTGAAGGATTGAAAGTTACCAGTCGCCGTAGTTGGCGGGGACGTGCTCGAAGGTTCCCGACAGTGTGCATTCCATGTAGAGTGAGCCCATCGGAGGGATGGTATCCGCTCCATGGACCGCGCCGAAGCTGTAGTTCCCGCCGGCCGGGCAGATCGGGGTAGCCTCGATGTATTTGCCGAGGCCGATGATCTGGCCCTGGAGTCCCGGCGCCGAGTCGCCTTCGTCGTAACCGTAAAGATTCGCGTAACTGCGGACGCTTTTCTGGACGTTCTGGATGTGAATGATGCAGAGGGCGCGGTCAGAACCCCGTTTCCACGCCTGAGCCCCGAAAAACAGGGTGGTGACGAGCGAGAGGAGAACCAGAATGACAACGGTCAACTCCAGAAGCGTCATGCCTCGCGGAGGTCGACCGCAGCGTTGGCAGCGGCTGAGCCCGCTGGGGAATCGGGCGGAGTGGGACTTGGGGATATTCATATCGGGCTGGTTGGTGAAAATCACTAAACCTGAAATTTCAGCCATTCACAATAATCTTTTTGGATAATCAATTCCCAAAATCGGCCACAACTGTTTCAAAATCAAAATACCACGACCAAAAGAGGAACATTTCCGGCCGCAAGACCGAGCTCGGCTTCTAGGGAGAAGGAGCGGCGGCGGACTTTTCGCAGTGGATGCGGAAGTGCTCGGCGAGTTCGCTGGCGGCGGCGGGGTCGTGTTTCTTGAGGCGGTCGAGCGCGGTGCGATTGAGAAACTCGCGGCTGCGGCCAGCGGACTGGATGAGGTCGATTTCGAGAAGGATGCGCGGGCCGGCGGAGGTGCGGATGACGGGAAAGAGTGGAAATGAGGGTTTGCCATCCGAATCGACGCGGGTGCCGACGGCCGAGATGCGTTTTCCGGCAAAGACGGAGACGGGTTCTGGCCTTATCTGGCTGCGGCGGCTGGCGGCGAATTCGTAGCCGAGGTTGCGAAGGAGTTGGGAGCGTGAATCGGGCTGACCGAGGAACGCGATGAGCCGCAGGGCGGCGCCGAGGTCGCTTCGGTCGAGCGCGGCGATCCAGTCTTTCACGAGTCGGTTGGAGGTTTCGGAATCCGGAGCGGAATCCCCGGCGAGGCGGTCCACGCGCGGGCAACCGGCGAGAAGTTTCTCCTGCCAGCCATCCTCCCAGCCAGCGAGGCGGGATTCGCTCCATTCGCGGATGGCACCCACCGCGTCATCGGAAGGAACCGGCGACCACAGCCAACCGGCCGGGGTTTTCGCGAAGATGAGAAACCGGATGTCGCTGCGTTCGGGATGGCGGGCATTGAAAAACTGACAGGCGGCGGCGGCGAGCGAGTCGGACTCGTGGAAATCGAGCATCAGCGGCCGGACCGGGTTGGCGGTATTGCGGGTTTCCCACCAGAGGGCGGCGGCACGCTGGCAGGCGGCGTTCTGTTTTTCCGGATCGCCGGTGATGTGGATGATGCGGGTCCAGGCGGCGGGATCGTCGGACTCAAAGGCGGCCAGCAGTTGATCGCGGACATCGGCGGCACTTGCGGCTGGAGCCGGCGGATGCCGGAGAGCGAACCGGGCGGGAAACATTTCCAGCAGCGACTTGTCCGCGTTTTCACCGGCGGACGGTTCGGGCGGGTTTCCGACGCGCCACATGCCGTCAGCGGATTTCAGTATCGGCAAATGGAGAATCTCGATGGACGCCGGAGAGGATCTTTCCGGATCGCCCGAGGGATCGAGACAGGCGACAGATAGCGTGGAAGAGTCCTCGGCATCATCCTGGAAAACCGGAACGCGGATGACTTCCGGCGCGGTGAGCAGACGCCAGGCGCGGGTGGCGTTGGCTGGCGAGCGAATCGCCGATTCTGCAGCGTTGAGGATGGCAGGCCACTGGTCGGGCACGTCGTTGGAAAGACCACCAAGCAGGCCGAGGATTTCGGGGAGACGGCGACCGGAGCAGGCGTCGAGGAAGCGCTGCCCGACTTCGGTGGGAGTGAGGCTGCGGATTTCATCGGCGGGGATGGCCGCACTGATTTTCGCGCGGAGTTCGTTCGCGGATTGATCGCGGAGTTTTTCCAGAAGGATGACGCGTTCGCGCAGCATCCAGGATTCCAGCGAGTCGATCAGTCGGCGGTGCTCGGGCTGGTAACTGATGCCGGAGTTTTCAAACGACGCCGGCATGGGTGCCGCCAGCCACGCCGCGCCACGCCGGATCAAGGCCACGGGATAGATCTGGAGTCGCGCGGGATCAAAGCCACCGCTGGTGCGGATCAACACGGCGGCGAGGTCATCCTCTTGGCGGACCGGGCCGATGGAGAGGGATTCATCGCCAAGATCCTTGGCGAGGCGCTGGAGACGGCGAGAGATCTCCTGGCGCTTGCGCATGCCGGTGGACGGCGCCAAAGCGGTGTCGCCCCCGGGTTCGAGATTCAAAGTGCCGGAGCGGACCCCTTCGAGAAATCCGATGGCGGACTCCCCCGGACCCGCCGGGTTTGCCACTGCCAAACCCGTGAGAGCCAGCCATGTGCGGATGAATTTCAACGGACCAATCCATAGCCGATCCGCCCGCGATGGAAAACGAAGAATTCGCGCCGGACATTTTCCGAAAAAGTTTCCGGGGCATGTCACAAAACGGCACCCTGCGATCAATGGTTGGTGGAAACCATGAAATCGCTCGCTCTCGCCCACCCTCCTCCTGAAATGGACCGCTCGCATTTTTCCGAACTCATCCGCGACCATCACCAGCCGCTGCTGGCCTATGCCCGTATGCTCGCCGGGCACCCGGAGCGCGCCCGCGAACTGGTGCAAGACGCATTCGTCGCCGCGTGGCAAACCATCGGCCGCTTCGATGTCACGCGCGACTTCGGATCCTGGCTGCGCGGCATTGTCCGCAACAAGTGGCGCGAGGAGTGCCGGAAACACCGCCACGAAGTCACACTGGAAGAACCGGAACTCGCGCGCCTCGAAGAAGCCGTGCGCGCATGGAGCACCGGTGCCGGAGAGGCGGGACTGATGGAGCGCCTTGCCGATTGCCGGTCGAAACTCCCCGAAGCCCTCTCTTTGGCCGTCGCGGCTTACTATGACGAAAACCGCGACGGCGACGGAGCCGCGACCGCCCTCGGCATCCACGCCGCCACCTTCCGCAAACGCCTCGAACGCGCCCGCACCGCCCTGCGCGACTGCCTGGAAAACTCCAACTGAATCCTCACACCATTTACTTACATGAACCCGAACACTCCCGAAGACCGCCTGCTCGACGAACTCCTCCACGAGCAACACCACGGACCGGACGAAGCCTTCCTCAGGCAAATCGAAGCCGCCGTCGATGCCGGGCCGCTCACCCATGCGAAGCGCCCGAAACGCCACGCCGCCAGCCGAATCGCCATCGCCGCCGCAGTCACGCTCGCGGCAGGCGGCGCTTTCTGGTGGCAGACGAGAAAACCCGATCGCTCGCCGCTTGCCATCAATGACAGCCGCGCGGCCACAGAACAGATGAAGGCCGCGGAACAGTTGGCGGATCTCAACAAGGCCATTCGCGATCAGGAAGACAAAGTCGAGGAGCGCCGCAAGGTGTTGGCGACGATCGCTAAAACGAAAGATATCGTTTACGCCGCTCCTGATTCGCCAAAGGGCCAGCCTGCCATACGCGAAGAAGCGATCAAGAAGGGTTTGGACGCCCAGGACTACGTCGATGCCAGGCGTGAGTTTGACGCGGATCAGGACAAACTGCAGGCGATGAAGCTCCAGCAGAGCACCCTTGCAGGAGCGTCAGGTGCCGAGTTTGCAAAAGATGAGATCCCTCCTCCTCCGGCTGGCACCATGCCTCAGGCCTACAGCGCAGCACCTACACAAGCCCTCGACTCAGAATCGTTGGCCGTAATCGAAGAGGCCGAAGCCAATGCACGAGAAAGAGGCAATACAGTTCTTCCTGATGAGGTAGCAGGAGTCTTGAAGCGCGTTCAGCGCTCAAACGTACCGGCTACTGGCGGCGGCGCGGGAGCGATTCCCGAACATCACTCCGAAATCGCGGCGTTGGAAAAAACCCGCGCACCAGCGCAGCCCGCAAGGTCGTTCAATCTGGATGGCCGCTCCGGCGACGCTGCCCCACGTCCCAGCGCGGTCCCAATGGTCGGCAGGCTTTTCCGTGACCACGAACCCACCACCGGCGACCGCTACGGCACCTTCATCGACCAGCCATGGAAAACCTCCGCCAGCGAGCCGTTGTCCACGTTTTCCATCGATGTCGATACCGCGTCCTACGGCAACGTGCGCCGCATGATCCGCGAAGGCCGCGAGATTCCGCGGGATGCCGTGCGCATCGAGGAATGCATCAATGCGTTCAGCTACCGTTACGCGCCGCCGAAAGGGGATGCCGCCTTCGCGGTGGGCGCGTCGCTGGCCGCCTGCCCGTGGGCACCGGAGCATCAGCTGGTCCGTATCGCCATCAAGGGCCGCGAGATCGACGCCGCCAAACGCCCGGCATCGAACCTGGTTTTCCTGATCGATGTTTCCGGCTCCATGCAAAGCCCGGACAAGCTCCCGCTGCTCAAGCAATCCATGGCCAATCTCGTTGAGCAACTCGACGAGCGCGACCGCGTCGCCATCGTCGTCTATGCCGGAAACGAGGGTGTCGCGCTGCCATCCACCCGCCTGGATGCGGAAGGCCGTGCCGCCGTGCTCCGGACGCTTTCAAAACTCGAAGCCGGAGGCTCGACCAACGGCGGAGCCGGGATCAACCGTGCCTACGAACTCGCGGCGAAACAAAAGGTCGAAGGCGGCGTGAACCGCGTGATCCTCGCCACCGATGGCGATTTCAACGTCGGCGTCACCGGCCAGTCGTCGCTGGTCGAACTGGTGAAGGATCGCGCCAAGAGCGGGGTTTATCTAACGGTTCTCGGTTTCGGCACCGGCAACCTCAACGATGCGATGATGGACGCCATCACCCGCGACGGGAACGGAAACTACTTCTACATCGACTCCGAACGCGAAGGACGAAAGGTTTTCCTGCAAAACCTCACCGGCACCCTCGTCACCATCGCCAAGGATGTGAAAATCCAGATCGAATTCAATCCCGCGAAGGTCGGAGCCTATCGTTTGATCGGTTATGCCAACCGGGTGCTGCGCAACGAGGATTTCAGCAACGACAAGGTCGATGCCGGAGACATCGGGGCGGGCCACACCGTCACCGCGTTCTACGAACTCATGCCGCCCGGCACCGCAAACGCCTCGAACGGATTGAAATACCAGCCCGTGACTCAGGAGATCGCCAACAACACCAACGAGTGGCTCACGGTGAACCTCCGCCACAAGCATCCCGAAGGTGATCAAAGCAGCCTCACCGAATTCGCGCTCACCGGAGCCGCCGCGGCACTCGACCAGATGGAGCCGGATTACCAGTTCGCCACCGCAGTCGCCCTCTTCGGCATGAAGCTGCGCGGCATGGATGAAACGCGCGGCATCCCGTGGGATCGGGTTCTGGCCCTTGCCAAAGCCGGCCTCGCCGATGACGCCAACGAGGATCGCGCCGAGTTCGTCGAACTGGTGAGAAAACTCGGCGGCACCCGCGAGGAGATCGCCCCGCCGCCGGCAGAAGTGGTTCCGCAGAGCGACCGTTGAGATTTCGCCTCACTCCACCACCGCCAGAAACTCGGGCAAGGCACCTGTGACACCGTCGAGGCGTGGATTGGCTTCCCACGCCTCGCGGTTTCCGCCGATACGGGCCACCATGCGGCGCAGGGTTTCGCCGGGATCCGGGCGGACTGATCCGACGCTGAGGAGTTTGTCCCCGCCCTCGTTGGGCCGGATTTCCCATGCAAACACGAGGCGACTGTCCACCATGTCCTTTTTCGCGCCCCACACTCGGCCTTCGCCGAAGCGCAGGTCGCCGATCCAGATGCCCTTGGCATGGGGACGGGCGATGCACCAGCCGTCGGAAAACCACTGGACGATGCGGGTTTCCCGGAGGTCTTTCACGGGTTCGACGGCGGACGCGCCTTTCGGATAGATCGTCCAGCGCACCGGCGTGCCTCGCGGTTCGAACACACTCCGGTAGCCCACCCAGAATTCATCGCCGCGATCCACGACGCTGCGCCACAGCACGATGTTGAATGGCGTGGGAGCCTCCATCCGGCGCTGATAGGTGATTCCGCGCTGCTTGAGATCCGCATCGAATCCGGCGGAGGCCGTGAACTTCATCGCCACACTGAGCGCCGCGTAGGCGGTGGAAATCCCGAGCCCCCACGCGTTGAGGCGGCGGCGTTTCGGCAGTTGTTTCTTCGTGCGCAGGAATGCCAGCCAGACCAGCGCGACGAGCATCGGCATCGTGTAGGCGAGATCGATGATGAAGAGATGGTTGAAACCGACGCGATGATTCCAGAACGGCCAGAACACCGAGGTGCCATAGACGGTGAAGCAGTCGATGAGCACGTGCGTGCTCCACACCGCGAAGACAAACCAGCCCGCCTGTTTTCTCGTGACCTTGTCGCGTTTCCACAGCTTCGCCAGATAGGGTGCGAGAAACCACGACGCGGCGATCATCACCACCAGCGAATGGCTCGGGCCGCGGTGCCACCAGAGATTCCACGCGTTGGACAGAAACGGCGCGAGAATGACGTCGAGATCGGGCAGGGTGCCGAAGGAGGCACCCCACGCGATCGCCCGGTTGCCGAGGCGGCGGCCGAGCAGCAATTCGCCGACGGCCGCGCCGAGTGTCGCCTGTGTGAGTGAATCCACGGGCGAAACATGCCGGTTTTTTCCGATTCGCAAACCCGATTTTCCCCGCCTTGACGGAGACCCCGCCGGGCAGGATGCTCCGGCCGCGATGAACGACACCAAACGCCCCTTTTCCAGTCCGATGCTCGATGGTCCGGACCGCGCCCCGAGCCGCGGCATGCTCTACGCCGTCGGGTTCAAGAAGGAGGACTTCTCCAAGCCGCACATCGGCGTCGCCTCCACCTGGAGCGAGGTCACCCCCTGCAACGTCCACATCGACAAGCTCGCGCAGGAATCCCGCAAGGGCGTGGACGCCGCCGGCGGCAAGGGGGTGATCTTCAATACCATCACCATCTCGGACGGCATCTCGATGGGTACCGAGGGCATGAAATACTCGCTCGTCTCCCGCGAGGTGATCGCCGATTCCATCGAAACGGTCGTCGGCTGCGAGGGCATGGACGGCTTCGTCGCCATCGGCGGTTGTGACAAGAACATGCCGGCCTGCGTCATGGCCATGGCCCGCATGAACCGCCCCTCGGTCTTCGTTTACGGCGGCACCATTCTTCCCGGCTGCGCCACGCTGAAGGGCGAGAAGAGGGACCTCGACATCGTTTCCATCTTCGAAGCCGTCGGCAAGCACGCCAACGGCGAATACACCGACGAGGAGTTGGAAACCGTGGAGTCTTGCGCCATTCCCGGCCCCGGTTCCTGCGGCGGCATGTACACCGCAAACACCATGGCCAGCGCCATCGAGGCGCTCGGCATGTCGCTGCCTAACAGCTCCGCCCAGGCCGCCATCTCGGAGGACAAGATGCGCGATTGTTTCGATGCCGGCGCCGCCGTGCTCAACCTCATCAACCTCGGCATCAAGCCGCGCGACATCATGACCAAAGAGGCGTTCGAGAACGCCATCACCGTGCTGATCGCACTCGGCGGTTCCACCAACGCCTGCCTTCACCTCCCGGCCATGGCCCACGCCGCGGGCATCGACATGACGATCGACGACTTCGAACGCATCGGCAAAAAGGTTCCCGTGCTCGCCGACCTCAAGCCCTCCGGCAAGTATGCCATGGCGGACCT
>Ga0315904_10002198_pt1 | contig 30418 bp, 23 predicted proteins | sample LakEriMetagenome_6_FD_203529 | JGI IMG/M metagenome (GOLD analysis project Ga0315904, IMG submission 203529) | Freshwater fungal communities from buoy surface, Lake Erie, Ohio, United States - Buoy 12 MA120 | ecosystem: Environmental > Aquatic > Freshwater > Lake | place: USA: Lake Erie, Ohio...
CTTCTGCACGGATGCGCATAGCTACGATGCGTTTCGTAGCACCTAGTGGTATTCTAACCGTCGCATCCTGTGAAAAACAACTCAAATTGAACAATTAACCCCCAATCCTATTAACCCCCAATCCTATGCGGCCCGGTGTCCAAGCCCATCTTCCGCTTAGGTAAATGGCTCAGGTATGACGTCCTACGTCGAACTCCACTGCAAATCGAACTTTTCGTTCCTCGAAGGAGCCTCGCATTCCCATGAGCTTGTCAATCAAGCCCAAATCTATGGCTATAAGGGACTTGCGATCACTGACCGGAACACTCTTTCGGGGATCGTCCGGGCCCATACGGCCGCGAAAGACCATTCGCTCCGGTTTGTTGTCGGCTGCGAACTCCATCCCATCGACGGTCCTGCCCTGGTCGTCTGGCCTTCGAATCGTCAAGGCTACGGCGATTTGTGCAAACTCCTGAGCATCGGTCGACTGCGAGCTCCCAAAGGATCTTGCGAGATCTCCTGGCACGATGTGGCTGGATATTCCAAGCACTGGCTCGGTGGCTTGATCCCCTCAGGGTCTGGCGGCCGTACGGCTCGCATTCTCGAATCGAGCCCACTCGAATCGAGCCCACTCGAATCGACCGAGGATCCCTCTTTGCCCGACCGGCTCGAGAGTCCCCTAGAGGTCCCTCCCATCCCGGCTTTCCCTTGGTGCCGAGTCGGTCATGATTTCGACCCCAAGGATTTTAGCAATTGGCTTGCATGGACAGCTCAATTCGGGGAGCTCTTTGAGGATCGCGCGTACGTGATCGGCCATCTGCACATGGAGGCCAACGATCCCGCCAAAATTCCATGGCTCGGCGAGCTGAGCCGACACAGCGGTGTGCCTTGGGTTGCCGCAGGGGGCTCTTTGTACCACCAACCCCAGCGGATGATTTTGCACGATTGCCTTCAAGCCATCGCCACCGGCACGACGATCGATCAGGTCGCTCAGTTCCGACCCTTCAACGCCCAGCGAGCCCTCAGGCCATTGGATCAAATCGAAAAGCTCTATCGCGGCGCACCCGATGCGATCGCAAGGAGTGTCGAAATCGCAGGACGGATCGATTTCAGTCTCGATTGCCTGCGGTACGAATACCCAACGGAGTGGTCTCCCGACGGGATGCGTCCGATCGAGTATCTCAAGAAGCTGACCTGGGAGGGCGCGCAAGGCCGCTACCCCAAGGGAGTTCCTATGCGGGTCGTGGAGATGCTTCGCCATGAAATCAAGCTCATCGAGGACCTCGGCTATGAAGCCTATTTCTTGACGGTCTGGGATCTGGTTCGTTTTGCTCGCTCGCGTGACATTCTATGCCAGGGGCGTGGGTCGGCGGCCAATTCGGCTGTCTGCTTTTGTTTGGGGGTCACCAGTGTCGATCCGAGCCGATACGATCTGCTCTTCGAACGGTTCATCTCCCGCGAGCGGAACGAGGCCCCCGACATCGATATCGATTTCGAGCACCAACGACGCGAAGAGGTCATCCAATACGTCTATGAAAAGTACGGTCGGCATCGAGCGGGGATGACCGCTGCAGTGACGACCTATAGGATCCGATCCGCGACTCGCGAGTGCGCCAAAGCCTTGGGCTTTACCAACGATCGCATCGATAGCTTATCGAAAATCATCGATGGTCGCGCGGGGCTCGAAAATCTAGCGATCCGATGCGAGCAGGTTGGGATCGATCCGACTTCAGACCTAGGCAAACGCTTTTTGTATTTGGTCGAATCGATCTTAGGCTTCCCGCGTCATCTGTCCCAACATACAGGTGGCATGGTCATGACCCAAGGGAACTTATGCGAACTGTGTCCGATCGAGAACGCTTCGATGAGCGGCAGGACGATCATCCAGTGGGACAAAGACGATTTGGATGAACTCGGAATCCTCAAAGTCGATTGCTTGGCATTGGGAATGCTCTCAGCGATCCACCGAAGCTTTGATTTGCTCGAAGAGCACCATCAACGCGCCTTGACCCTATCGACGATCCCTGCCGAGGACCCGAGCGTCTACGACATGATCTGCAAAGCCGATACGCTCGGGGTTTTTCAAATCGAAAGCCGAGCTCAGATGAGCATGCTCCCGAGACTTCGGCCTCGGTGTTTTTATGATTTGGTCATCGAAGTTGCCATCGTCCGACCAGGCCCCATCCAAGGGAATATGGTCCACCCCTATTTGACGGCCCGGCAGACCGGCAAACAGCCCCCTTATCCGAATGAGCAGATCGCTCAGGTCCTTCGCAAAACCATGGGCGTCCCGATCTTCCAGGAGCAGGCCATGCGGCTTGCGGTCGTTGCGGCAGGATTCACCCCCGGCGAGGCCGACCAACTTCGCCGCGCCATGGCCGCTTGGCGTCGCCCCGGAGTGATCGATCAATTTCGAAGGAAACTACTCGAAGGCATGCGCGCCAATGGCCTCGACGAATCGTTTGCCGAAACGGTATTCAATCAGATACGGGGATTCGGAGAATATGGGTTTCCCGAATCGCATGCGGCTAGCTTTGCGCTCCTTGTGTACGCTTCGTGCTGGATCAAGCATCATCACCCCGAGGTTTTCTGCTGCGCGATGCTCAACAGCCAGCCGCTGGGGTTCTATACCCCGGCCCAACTCATCGCCGACGCCCAACGCCACGGCGTTCAGGTCGCTCCTGTCGATCTCAACGCCAGCGACTTCGAATGTACCTTGGAGCCCGATGCAAACGGATTTCGCGTCCGTTTGGGGCTGTGCATGATTCGGGGGTTGCACGAAAACGATGGGCTAGCGATCGCGGCCCAACGCCGTGCCCATGGGGCATTCAGGGACCAGAGTCAACTCGTCCAACGCTGTCGCTTGGGTCAAGCCGTCTTGGCGATCCTTGCCGACAGCGGGGCGATGGCTTCGCTCTCCGGCAATCGCAGAGCCGCCTATTGGCAAGCCTTAGGCCAGGACAAATCGTACACCTCCTTGCCTTTGCTCGAAGCTGCCGGCGTGGATATCGACGAGCCGATCCCCGAGTCGCTCGTGGCGATGGATCCGGCCCAGGAGGTCGCCGCAGACTACGCCACGACCGGGCTTTCCTTACGAGGCCACCCTATGCAATTCCACCGAGAGAAACTCCGTGGCCATCGCGTGCGATCCGCCGCAGAACTCTCGGATCTCAAGCACGGGCAACTCGTTCGCGTCGCAGGTTTGATTGTGCTCAGGCAGCGTCCAGGGACCGCCAAGGGGATCACGTTTGTGACCATGGAGGACGAGACCGGCAGCATCAACTTGGTGGTCCGCCCTAAGACCTGGGAGTCTCATTACTTGGTCTGCAAGCAGTCCAATGCATGGCTGGTTCACGGAACGCTTGAGAGCCGGCAGGGAGTCATCCACGTCCTGGTGAGCTTGATCGAAGACCTCAGCAATTCGATCGGTCCATTGGAGATCCCCTCACGGGACTTTCGTTAAGCACCCCAGGCATCAGGCATCAGGCATCAGGCATCAGGCAGCAGGCTTTAGGCCAATACCGTCAAATCGGAACATTGATGAGGTTGCATTTCCTGGTAATCGGCAAATGATAGCGGAGCAGCGCAAGCTGCCCGGTGAGTCTAAATATCCTTTGGTTTCCTGAGTGTTCGAGCGTGAAACACGACACTTGACCCTTCACCGGAGGGCTTGCGCCCAACCGCTTTCAAAAACCCCTCGGCATGCGCCGAAAACACTCAAATCCAATCTTTCCTAAAAGGATCCAAATGTCGATTTGACGGTATTGGGCTTTAGGCTTCAGCCGCCGGCATGGCGAAGTATCGCATCGATCGGTACATCTTTGACCGTCTCGACGTGCCCCAAGCGACTCGGCAGAATGAGCCGTAGTTGGCCGTGGGATGTCTTTTTGTCGAGCATCATCGCTTGGACCATCGACTCAGGTGCGATGGGATTATGCCGGTTCGATAGGCTTGTAGGGAGTCCGAACGCTTGGAGCAATTCGGTTTGTCGGGCCAGTTCGTGCTCTGTCCATCGATGGAGCTCGACGGCCAAGTGGCCGGCCATGGTCATTCCTATTGAGATCGCTTCACCGTGAAGGTAGGTCCCGTATTGGGCTAATGCTTCGATCGCATGGCCAAAGGTATGTCCGTAGTTGAGGATAGCGCGAAGACCGCTCGTCTCGTGTTCGTCGGCCGAGACGACTTGAGCTTTGAGCTCGCAACATCGGCCGACAAGGTATTCCAAAGCTTGGACGTCGCGATCGAGAATCGATTGGGTATTGGCCTCTAACCAGCCGAAGAAGTCTGAGTCCATGATCACGCCGTACTTGACGACTTCGGCCAAGCCGCTTTTGAATTCGCGTTCGGGCAGCGAGTCGAGTGATCGCAAGTCGATCCAAACCATGGACGGTTGCCAGAACGCGCCGATGACGTTCTTGGCCTGCGGCAGGTTGATTCCGGTTTTTCCCCCGACGCTGCTATCGACCATCGAAAGGAGCGTCGTCGGGACCTGGAGCAATCGAACCCCCCTGTTCCACGACGCGGCCAAAAAACCAGCCAGATCGCCGACGACTCCCCCACCGACTGCGACGATCACCGCTTGACGGTCGGCGCGGAGCAAGGCCATTTGTTGCCAAAGGCGTTCGAGCTGCTCAACGGACTTGCTCGCCTCACCGCTGGGGATTTCGACCAACGCGGTCAATCCACTGCCCGTGAGCGATTCGCGAATTTTAAGTGCGATTGGTAAGATGTTTCGGTCGGCAATTAGGATGAAACTAGAGGCTCCGGAGCAAACCTTATCAACGGCCAAACTCAGCTCGGTCGCTTCGGGTACTCCGATGTGGATCGGATAAGCCCTTGAGTTCAAGGGAACGCAGATAGATCGCATAGGTCAGGGGGCTTTTTAGATTCGTGGTTCCGATTTGTTGACCGCAAGCACGACGTTCGAATGGCAAAGGTAGTCGTGAAGGGCTTTGCGTCGTCCGAGCAGAAATAGGGCGATGGAGTTTAGCCCGAGGACTCCGATTAGGGAATATTCGATCCCTTTGGAGACCGAGACCGACTGCAAGGAAATGTACAGGGCAAGTGGAAAGAGCCACGCAAAAGCGTTCCTGAGGACCTCGCGTGGGACGAGCTGCTCGCGTCTAGGGGGAAGGCCGTGCTCTTCGACGATTCGGAGTTGGAAAAGATATCTACCCAATGAGGGCCAACCGCGGTAGATCAGCAATAGGTACAAGGCCGGCACGATGAGCGAAGCAAATGCGATGATCGGGATGAGCAATTGACTGCTTTCGGCTTGGAAGGCTTGGAGGCCAAAGATCGAGATTGCAAACGGGGCCATGGCGCCCAGCAAACAGGCTTGGTCGACCGAATAAGCCATCAGGCGAGGTGCAAAACCGGCTGCGGTGGTGCTCACCGGCGCGATGGCTCTCAGTGCATCGAGCAATTCGTCGTAGTTTGCGTAACGCTCTTGAGGGGTCCTTGCTAGCAGACGTTGGAGGACATTCTTGAACTCGCTCGGCAGCGTCTTGGGCCAGGGGTTGGGGAAGCTGATCTCTGCGGCCATGAGGGATTCGAGCTTTGCCATAAGCGATTCACCTTGGATTTGCACAGGAAGCCTTCCGAAAGCCATTTCGAAGAGCGTCACGCCCAAGGCATACATGTCGGTTTGGATGCTGTAGGGACCACCGCGGAGGAGCTCGGGTGCAACATACGAGGGGGTCCCGGCCAGCGAGCTACCCAACTTGGATCCATCGGTGTTTTGTACCCGGGCCAATCCAAAGTCGGAAATTTTCACACGGCCTTCGCCAGCGAGGATCAAGTTAGCGGGTTTGATATCGGCATGGATCAGGTCGAAGATCGTCGCATGCTTGAGTGCTGAGGCCACTTGAATCCCGTATTCGATCGTCTCGGGATAAGGGATTGCGCCTTGACGTCGAATGCGTTCGGCGAGCGTCGGGCCCGGAAGCAGCTCCATCGCTAGGAACGGCTCCTCGTTTTGGCGACCGACATAGTAGATGGTCACCACGTGCGGGTGATTGAGTCGGGCTTGTGCGACGGCCTCTCGCAGCATGGGATCGACCTGCTCGGAACTGCTCTGGCTTTTGCTCCGCATGACCTTGACGGCGACGTAGCGCTGCAACGAGGTATCCAAAGCGCGATAAACAGCCCCCATACCACCTTGACCAAGCTGTTTTTCAAGTTTGAAGTGACCGAAGACATGATCGGTCATCGCGTCGATGGGGTCTAAATCGACCTCGCAATCCCGAGGCGAACCTTGCAGACTCGATAAACTTACCGTCGCTTCGTATGCATCCTGGAGCGCTTCGCCCAAGACGCGTCGATAGCAAAAGGGGCACTGGCCTCCACGCTGAGGTTCCACGACGTACTCGTAACCGCAGACGCAGTGGTAGACATGGTCTTTGACGACCGGTAAGTGAACTTCAGAATCATCGTCTAAGGGGTTCTGTTGCATAGGTTGGGTTCTGCGTGGTGGATCAGTATACACAAACTCGTTTTTTTTCGCAGATCCTCCGCAGGGTAGATCGATCCGATAAACTACTCAAAAGAGCTGGTTTTTTCGTCCTTTTTTCAGTGGGTTTTTCATGACAAGCTCCCGAGAGGCTTTTTCGATGGATTGGATCCCGTTGCCCGAAGATCATCCGACACCTTCGTTGGTTGTCGATGCCCTTAGCGTCGAGCGAAATCTCACCCGCATGCAGCGGTACTGCGATGAGCACCAGTTGAGCTTGCGGCCCCATACGAAAACCCACAAATCGATACGTATGGCAAAGCGTCAAATCGCATTCGGTGCCAACGGTTTAACGGTCGCCAAGGTCGGGGAGGCCGAGCGAATGTCGGAAGCTAGCAGGGACCTGTTTCTGGCCTATCCGGCCATTGGAGCAGGGCGTTTGCAGCGGTTGGGAAACTTGCTCAGAGCCTTTGCCGAGGAATCCCATAGCTCGGGAACCCCTGGGAGAATCGCCGTTGGGATCGATTCTCTCGAAGCCGCCGAGCGGATCGCGCAGACGGCTCGCAACGTCGGGCTGCCCGTAGGAATCATGGTCGACCTGGATGTTGGGTTTCACCGCACCGGAGTCGAATCCAGTTCCCAAGCTGTCGAACTGTGCGCTTGGGTCTCCAAGCAGTCTGGATTGGAATTTCGTGGCTTGATGTGCTTCCCGGGGCATATTCTACCCGCAGCCTCCACCGAGGCCTGGGGTCAGTACCACGATGCGATCGCCGGTGTTGTCGATCGCTTGAGAGCCCTTGGGATCGACGTTCCGGTCATCTCCGGCGGATCCACTCCGACGGCCAAAGAATCCCATCGGAATCCTATTCTGAACGAAATCCGACCAGGAACGTATATCTATAACGATTGGAACGAAGTCGCCTTGGGAGTCGCCAGTATCGACGATTGCGCCGCTCGCGTCGTGGCGACGGTCGTAAGCGTACCGTCCAGAAACAAGTTCATCCTCGATGCAGGGAGCAAAACCCTCTCGAGCGATCGCCACTGCGTAGAGCCCGAATCGGGCTTTGGAAAAGTCGTCGACTATCCGGATGCCAAGGTTTCGCGTCTGAGTGAGGAGCATGGAGAAGTGATATTTCCAGAAAACTACGCAGGCCCTCGGCCCAAGGTCGCAGACCGCGTTTGGATCATCCCCAACCATATCTGCGTGTGTGTTAACTTGCAAAACTCCTTTTTCCTTTACCGACAAGACAATCCAGAACACGGCGGGCTTGAAGAACTCGCCGTCGACGCAAGAGGAATGCTGGTCTGAAATGAAAGTCTCCATTCTTGTACCGGCTTATAACGAACAGTCGACCATCGTCCCGGTCCTGCGAAAACTCTTGGATGTCCCATTTTCCAACCAATTTACCGTCGATAAGGAAATTCTCGTCGTCGACGACGGGTCGACCGATCAGACATGCCAGAGAGTCGAAGACTTCCTCGCGAACAACCCAGCCGACCAAGACAAAATCCGTCTGATTCGCCAACCAAAAAACGCTGGGAAAACCGCTGCGATCGCAAAGGCCATTCGCAGCGCGACCGGGGATGTGATGATCATCCAAGATGCGGATTTGGAATACGACCCGCGTGAGATACCAGGCGTTTTGTATCCCATCTTCGAGAATTGGGCCGATGTGGTCTACGGAAGTCGCTTCTTGGTCAAGAAAGCGTCCCGAGTTCTCTATTTTTATCACTATGTCGCGAACAAATTCCTCACGCTGCTAAGCAACGTCCTGACCAACCGAAACATGTCCGATATCGAGACTTGCTACAAGGCGTTTCGAAGAGAGGTCATCGAGCCGTTGGAACTGACTAGCAAAGGATTTGGAATGGAGGTCGAAATCACCGCCATGGTCTGCAAGACCCGCGCACGGACCTACGAAGTCCCAATCTCCTACTACGGCCGAACGTACGAAGATGGGAAGAAAATCGGTGTGCGTGACGGAATCGCTGCGATCTGGTATATCCTATATTACAACTTGATCCATCCGTGGACCCAAGCCGGTCAAAACTACATCCAGACCGTCAATAATTCGCTCAAAGCCGTGCATGCCAAGGAGCAACTCGGTGAATTGAGTTCGCCCGGGACCCGGAAATCCTAACCGCATTTGTATCTGCAACCATGAAGTTTGAATTCTGCCGAGAAGACTGGGTCCACAAGCCTTGCGATGTTCTTGTAGTCGCCCTAGACGACGACTGGGCTCAACGCTCGGAGTTCCAATCGCTCGACCAAGCGAGCTCGGGTTGGTTTCGACGCGTCATGCAAAGCGGTGAAGTATCGACCAAACCGAATAAGGTCTCGATGCTCATCGCGCCGACAGGAATCCCCGCAGGGGTTCTGTGTGTCGTCGGTACGGGCCATGCAAGTCAATCGGCGTGCAATACCTACTTTCGCGCAGCGGGTGCAGCGATGAAGGCCCTTGCCTCCAAACAGCGAGCCACGGTTCGCTTTGTCGGATTCGGCAACTCTCCCCTGGAAATCCGTGCCGCCATCGCAGGTGCCCTCGTCGGCTCCCAAGGCCAAGACCTCTACAAGAGCGAGAAAAGTACCTTCGCCCCAGAAATCGTCGAGTGGACCGGAAGCAATGATGCCCAAATCCGAGCGGGCGAAATCATCGGTGAATCGGTCAATCTAGCCCGACTGATGGTCAACCAACCCCCGAATCGCATGTACCCAGAAACCTTCACCGATCAAGCCATCGAGGTGGCCAACGATGCGGGCTTCTCGATCGAAGTATGGGACAAACAACGACTTATCGAGGAACGTTGCCAAGCACTTCTGGCCGTCGCAAGGGGCTCGCTTCGCGAACCACGATTGCTGATCCTGCGTTACCGCGGTGCTCCTCCAGACTCCGAACCCCTGGCCCTGGTCGGCAAAGGAGTCACGTTCGACTCCGGCGGATATTCGCTTAAGCCCACCGATGGAATGCTGACGATGAAGTGCGACATGGCAGGCGCAGCGACAGTCCTTGCCATCTTCAATGCAATCGCCAAACTCAATGTCCGAAGGAATGTTGTCGGTGTGCTAGGATTGGTCGAAAACCTCGTCTCCGGGGATGCCTTCAAACTCGGCGATGTCCTGACGGCTCGAAGTGGTAAAACCATCGAAATCCACAACACCGATGCCGAAGGCCGATTGGTCCTGGCCGATTGCTTGGATGTCGCTCTAGGAGAGAAACCTGCGCAAATCATCGACTTTGCAACCCTCACTGGCGCCTGCGTCGTGGCCCTGGGGAACGATGTGGCCGGACTCATGAGCAATCAGACGCAGTTCCAAGTCGACGTCCAATCGTTCACCGAAAAATGCGGCGAGTACACTTGGCCACTACCCATGCACTCGTTCTACAGCGAGCAGATCGCTGGAAAAGTTGCCGACATCAAGAACGTCGGCGAGGGACGCTGGGGTGGAGCCATCACCGCTGCTAAATTCCTCGAGGAATTCGTCCAAGCCAAACCTTGGGTCCACCTGGATATTGCAGGCCCGGCGTTCTTGGACTCGGCCAAGCCTTGGTGCGACGCCGGTGGGACCGGCTTTCTGGTACGCTCCTTTGCCGAATGGCTCTTGGCATGAGCATCGACCCTGCCGATGACGACCTCCGCGGCCAGGAGCAAGACCTAGACCGACAAGGCCCAATTTGGAGGCAATATCACGAACTGGCCGAACTGGCAGGCTCTCTAGCCCACGAGATCAAGAATCCACTCTCGGTCATCCACATGAACGCCGACCTGCTCAGTGAGGAGCTCGACGAGAGTCAGTGGCCAGGAAAACGCCGCGCTATCTCCAAAGTCGACATGATCAAACAACAGTGCCACCGAATGGAAAACCTCCTCAGGGATTTCCTGAAATTCGCGAGGATGCAGGACATGGAACTGACCCTCGGCTCACTAAACGAACAAATCACCTCGGTACTGAATCTCTTTCAACCCCAAGCCGACAAACAAGGGGTCCGACTCGAACGGTTCCTAGACTCCGATCTACCCAACATCCGACTCAACGGAGGCTCACTCCAGGCAGCTTTGATCAACCTAGTGAAAAATTCGCTCGAGGCGATGCCCGATGGGGGAGAACTCCTGGTCCGAACCTATGTCATCCCAAGCGGCGTGGCTATCGACATGATCGACTCCGGGTGCGGCATGGACGAAACGACCGCGATGCGAATGTTCGAACCGTTCTACTCGACAAAAGCCGAAGGCTCCGGGCTTGGACTGCCCACCACACGCAAAATCCTTGAAGCCCACGGAGGACGCATTAGCGTCCAGAGCGAAGTCGGCCGAGGCACGAAATTTGTCCTCGAGTTCCCCACGCCCATGCGGATCGCTTAGTCTCGCCCCGCAATCCCACGCACCATCCACAAAATCGGACTGGCTCGGTTCGATTCGTCGACCAATCGCTCGATGCGATAGCGGCTTGCTCTTTGAGCAATCCATCCCTCGATAGCCTGGCTCTCCTCCAAACCCGATGGATGACCTACATACGAAAGGATCGAGATCAATCCGCAAGGAGCCAAAAGGGACTCCAGGGTATCCAATGCCCTCAAGGTTGTCGGTGCTTGCGTTACGACCGACTTGTCGGAAAAAGGCAAATACCCGAGATTGAACATCGCGCAGGAGACTCTGCCTCGATGCTCTAACGGTACATGATCTGCGATGTTCGCATGATCTGCATGGATGCACCGAACCACAGTTGCATAACCCGCCTGGGAAACCCGTAAAGCCGTTCTTGCAATCGCATCGGCTTGCAAATCCAACGCGTAGACGGTCCCTTGCATTCCAACGCATTGAGCCAGAAATAGCGTGTCCAATCCATTCCCCGCCGTCATGTCGATCGCGACCGAACCCGGATCGATCGACTCGCGACATCGCCTCTGTGCTTCCATCGTAAAGTGCATCGTCGGTTTTTTTTAACTCTCTACGCCACGCGGATAGGAACCAAGCACATCGAGCCTAAGCGATCGCTCAACAAGTGCACCGATCGCATCGACCATGGGAGCCTCATCTCGGTGCCCCTCGATCTCCACGAAAAAGTAATACTCGTTCGGAGATCCTGGAACCGGTAACGACTCGATCCATGTCAAGTTGATACCGCTATCCCTGAAGATCAGCATCGCATCGGCCAGGGCTCCTGGTTGATGCGGTACCTGAAACAGAAGCGCCGTTTTGTCACGGCCAGTAATCGCCGGTTGATCCTTGCCGATGATCGCAAAACGGGTCGCATTGTTCGGATCGTCTTCGATCGATTCGCAGACGATCGGCAATGCATACTCCAAGGATGCCTCGAGCGAGGCGATCGCCGCTGCCCCCGGCTCCTGCTTGGCAATCCTTGCCGCATGGGTTGTGCTGGCGACCTCAACTCTCTGGGCCTCGGGCAGATGCTCCGAGAGCCATCGACGGCACTGCGAGAGGGCCTGCGGCTTGCTGTAAACCTTGCGTATCGACAATCGGTCCGAAACCGAGAGCAGGTTATGGTGGATCGGCAAGAGAACCTCGCCACAGATCTGAAGCGGACGCTTGATGAAATTGAACATCGTGTCGACGATCCGTCCGTCGGTGCTGTTCTCGATCGGAACCACACCGTATCGCGACTGCCCCCGATGGACTTCTTCAAAAACCGCAGAAATTGTGCCGACTGGGCATAGCAACTGAGAGTCCCCAAAGTACTTTCGGGCCGCCGAATGGCTATACGAATGCTCAGGACCCAGATAAGCCACCCCCTGGGGCTCTCTCCCCTTAAGCAGTGCCTCGAGCCGGATAGGATCAAGCTGTGCTCTCAGGGTAAGACGCTCTTCGATCAGGCGTGCTATCTCGATTTGGATCTGTCCGAGTCGCTGGCAAATCTCCTCTTCGGAGGGCGGAGAGCTTGGCATTTTCGATTCGATTTCCTGTCAAATTGACGGTAAGACCGCCAGCCATCGCCGGGACTTCAGCAACCCGGGTGGCTGCAAACGCCCGAGATTTTAACGTAAACCCTTGATTTGGATAGGTTTAAGACCCCTGCTTGCGCTTCTTAGAGGCTTTGGCACAAAGATTGCTCTAATCTCGTTTCATTCGCCGGACCGGCCACCCGGAACCGGCGGTTTGCGAAAAACACTATCATTCTATTGAACAACGCGTTGAGGGAGAACTACACCATGGCATCTGGCGAAAAGATCATCGGTATCGATTTGGGAACCACCAACTCGGTGGTCGCTGTCATGGAAGGCTCTGAGGTCAAGGTCATTCCCAATGCCGAAGGGAACCGACTGACACCTAGCGTCGTTGCGTTCAATGACAAAAGCGAAACCATCGTCGGTGAGCCCGCTCGCCGCCAAGCGGTAACCAACCCGCGTCGCACGGTCTACTCGGTCAAGCGTTTTATGGGCCGCCGACACTCGGAAGTCGAGTCCGAAGAAAAGATCGTCCCTTACCAAGTTGTCGGAGGGGCCAACGAGTACGTTAAAGTCCAAATCGGTGACCAACAATTCACTCCGCAAGAGATTTCGGCAAAGGTCTTGCGCAAGCTCAAAGAGGCTGCCGAATCCTATCTCGGACATCGCGTCAGCAAGGCCGTGATTACAGTCCCGGCCTACTTCAACGACGCTCAGCGGCAAGCCACCAAAGATGCGGGCCAAATCGCAGGCTTGGAAGTCGCGCGAATTATCAATGAACCGACGGCTGCTGCCCTGGCTTACGGACTCGACAAAAGCAAAGACCAGAAAATCGTTGTTTTCGACCTCGGAGGCGGTACCTTCGACGTCTCGGTTCTTGAAGTCGCCCATAACAACGATGGGGAATCAGGCGGCAAGATTTTCGAAGTCATCAGCACCAACGGCGATACTCACCTCGGGGGCGACGACTTCGACCAAGCCATGCTCAACCACGTCGCGGCGATGTTCCAACGCGACAATGGCATCGATCTGCGCAAAGATCCTATGTCCCTCCAACGCCTTCAAGAAGCTTGCGAAAAAGCCAAGAAGGAACTCAGCACCCTTCCCCAGACCGACATCAACCTGCCGTTTATCACTGCGGATGCATCCGGTCCTAAGCACTTGCTCACAACCATCACCCGCAGTACCTTCGAAGGCCTGATCGATCCGATGATCGACCGATGCCGCCAACCGGTCCTGCAGGCTCTCAAAGATGCCAAATTGAGTGCCTCCGAGATCGACGAAGTCGTCCTGGTCGGCGGTTCAACCCGCGTCCCGAAAGTCCGCGAATTGGTCAAGGAAATTTTCGGCAAGGAACCTCACCAAGGGGTCAATGCGGACGAAGTTGTCGCAGTCGGTGCGGCTATCCAGGGTAGTGTCCTCTCGGGTGAACGCAAAGACGTTCTGCTTTTGGACGTCACCCCGCTGACCCTCGGGATCGAAACCGAAGGTGGAATCCTCACGGCCTTGATCGAACGGAATACCACCATCCCCGTCGAGAAAAAACAAACCTTCTCGACGGCTGCCGATAACCAAACGGCCGTGACCGTTAGCGTTTTCCAAGGCGAACGCAAGATGGCCATCCACAACCGTGTCCTCGGCCAATTCAACTTGGAAGGAATCGATGCTGCCCCACGAGGTGTCCCGCAAATCGAGGTCAAATTCGATATCGACCAAAACGGGATCCTGAATGTCTCGGCCAAGGATCTCAAGTCCGGCAAACAGGCCAGTGTCAAGATCGAGCAATCGAGCGGTCTGAGCAAAGATGAAATCGAACGCATGAGGCGCGATGCGGAATCGCATGCCGATGAAGACCGAAAGCAAGTCGAACTGGCCGAAGCTCGCAACCGCGCCGAGAATACCATCCACTCGTTGGAAAAGGCGATCAAAGACCAAGGCGATAAACTCGCTGTGTCCGACCGTGAGCCTCTCGAAGCGGCCATCAGCAAACTGCGAGATGCCCTCAAACAAAACGAAGTCGAAGCGATCAAGCTCGCCACGGCCGAACTCGAACAAACTGCCAACGCCTTCCGTTCCGCGTTTGCTTCTTCACCTCAACAAGCCCAAACCGAAACCCCAGATTCCAAGGGATCCAACGACGACGCGATCGACGCGGAGTTTGAGGTCAAAAACTAAAGAGTCTGGCAAGGAATTTGTACATGATTTCCTGGACACCGCTCCTTGCCACCCTCATTGTCTGCCTCGGCATACTAACCCCATCGAGCATGGCCCAAGATTCCCGCAAGGCTTCTTGGGCCTCGAAGACCGTCAAGATCGACGCGATCGAATTCTCGATCCCCGAATCGTGCTCGATCGAAAAAGTCTCCGACGATGCACTGTGCACTTGGCCGATCGTCGGGGCTTTTGCCCCCGATGGCTCCCTGGTCGTCGCCGAATCGGTCTGGAACCTCCAAAACAAACAGACCGTCCAAGAGCAACTCATCTCTCGTCCGCACCGACTCGTTCGACTTCGAGATTCCAACAACGATGGGAAATTCGATAGCCGACAAGTCATCGCCGATCAACTGAGCTTTCCCGAAGGTATCCTCTGCATCGGCAACGATATCCTTCTGACTGCACCGCCTCAAATATGGAAACTCTCAGACCTCAATGGCGATGGAGTTTGCGAGGACCGTCAAATCTGGTTCGATGGTACAACCCTAACTGGATGCGCCAATGATCTTCATGGTCCATGGCTAGGTCCCGATGGTTGGATCTACTGGACCAAATCCGCTTTCGCAGAACAAACCCACGAAATCCTTCCTGGAAAAGTCCGCGTCGAGAAAACCTGGACCAGCAAGGCTTCCCACCTGTACCGACGGCACCCTCAAGGTGGCCCAATCGATCCTGTCATGACCGGTGGCATGGACAACCTGGTCGATGTGGCTTGGCTCCCAAACGGCGATCGATTCTTTTGCGCCACGTTCTTGCACCATCCCCGCAACGGTTTTCGCGATGGAATCGGTGCTGCGACCTATGGCTCGATTTTCGGCAAGCCGCATGCGGTCCTCGACGGACACCCTCGGACCGGCAAGTTGATGGACCCAACGGCGGAGCTCGGTCCTGCGGCACCCGCTGGGCTGATGTTCCTCGGGGCCCTCTCGCCGAACTTGGCCTTACCTCCGATCGGTGCACCCGGGCTTAACGTTGCGCCCGGGCCGCCCTCGAGCGGTATCAAGACCGACGAGCTAGGCTTCTTGCTTTGCGCTCAATTCAACCTGCATCAAATCAGCCTTCACCGTCTGACACAGCGCAGCGACCAAGCCCATTATCGAGCCGAGTCGTTCCCCTTGGTCTCCTCGAATCGAATCGACTTCCATCCGGTCGATCTTCTTCTCGATACCGACGGCTCGATTTTGATCGTCGATACCGGTGGATGGTACGATCTGTGTTGCCCAAGCTCGGGCACAGACCAGCGAGTGGCAAGCGGCGGAATCTACCGACTCCGTGGTCTTACCAGCAGCGATGTCCTTTCCAAAAATGAAATCCAGCTCAGCGAGCAAAAACGGCTTGGAAATCTTACGAACCGATCGATTGATTACGTCCGCTCCGACGACTCCCAACGCCCGGCGTTAGAAGAGCAATACCATCGCCTTGTGCTCGACTCGATGCATGACCAATCGCCATCAGTCGTTATTCTCGCATGCCATCTGGCTTCTCTTGACCGTTTGCAAGCGAGTCGCAAACGCGCTTCGGAACTGTTGGTGTCCTCAAACGCTTCGCTGCGCCGAAGCGGTGCAGAGGTTTTGGGACGAATCGGTATCCAAGGCGAACTTCCTGAAATTCTCACGCAAATCCGCATGGCCAAAAACGATAGGACCCTCTCGCATTCTCTGATTTACGCATTGATCGAAGGGGCCAGCGACGAGGACCTTTTAAAGTCGCTCCAGGCATCAGCCCAAGCCGATCCAGCAGGCCCATCGACGACCGCTTTGGTTCGTGTTCTGGAGCATCGGAACCGACTCTCCCTAGAGCACGCAAACCTCATACTCCAAATCGCTCTGGCTCAAGACCAAGACACATCCGAATTCGGACTCCAGGTCCTCGAAGCCCATCCGCAGTGGATCGACGCAATCCTCTTGGCGATCGATAAATCCTCGGGTACCCCTAGCGAGCTCCCTAGCGATGCGACCTTGGCTCTTGTGGCACGGTGGTCGGACAACCCACAAGTCGCCCAGTGGGCTTGTGAACACCTGCTTATGGCACCCTCAAGTGCCACCGCAATTCTCTCGAAACTCGGAAACCGACCCGTCCCGCAGTCCTGGATCCAACCGCTTGCCAAGCAACTCAAGGAAAGTTCGCCTGACGAGCTTTCCCGATGGCAATCGGCACTGCTCGGTCGCACCTGGAAAGGGGATTTCTCGGCGATGCAGCAAGCCCTGAGCGATCTGCTCCCAAGGGTCGAATCGAACCCAAACTCCGACACAAAACAATTGCGATGGCTCAACTGGGCCGCACTCATGCCCCCTGGATCCGAGTTGCCAGAAGTCCTGGAACTAGAGGTTCTTCAAATTGCCCTTGCAGATCCCACCGTCCCTGCGGATCCCTCTATTGGGGATTCCGAACTTCGAGAACGAAGGAATGTCGCTTGGAAAATCCTCTCGAACCTCCGACTCCGATCCGATCGATCACGCGACTGGATCCTCGAGCACCTGACCAACGCAGGTCCTTTGGAACTTCCTGTTGCTATCGAATCTTATTTGCAAGAAAGCACAGTCGCCCAAGACGCTGCGCTGCTCGAGGCATTGCAAGGGCTTAGAACCGCGAAGACCCTTTCGCCCGAATCCATCCTGAGGAAACTCAAAAACCGCTCGCCTGACATCCAAAAGACCTGGAAAGAGGCGCTCGAAACCTGGACCCGGCCAGACCCCGAGATTCGCAGCAAAGTCGACCATTGGATGAGCCAATTGAAACCCGGCGATCCCAACCAAGGCTACCATGTCTTTCGATCCACCAAAGCCACATGCAGCGCTTGCCATCAGGTCGGTTACGTAGGAGGCAACCTCGGACCGGTCCTGAGCAAGATCGGCCAATCGCGTTCAAGACGCGATCTGCTCGAAGCGATTCTCTTCCCTAGCGCGAGACTCGAACAAGCCTACCGCAGCACCAAAGTGCTACTGAGCGACGGCGAAATCGTCCAAGGACTTCTTGTGTCGGAATCCCCCAAGGAAATGGTCCTCCAAGTCACTGCAGACCTCCGCCGATCGATTCCGACTGCCGATATCGATCGACTCGAAGCGAGCAACGTTTCGATCATGCCTTCGGGATTGGAAAACCAAATGACCATCGAGGAACTCTCGGATCTGATCGCGTTTCTGGAGAACGCAAAGTAACAACCCCATCGCGCTGCGTTGGCTAGGCTGGTATGGCTAGTTTGTGCACTCAATACCCAGTCGCTTCATCTTTTTGTAGAGGGTCGTTCGGTTGATTCCCAGTCGCTGGGCCGTCGCATTGCGATTCCAACCATGGGCTCGAAGGGCACCTAACAAAATGGCTTTTTCAGGGATCCCTAACGCTTCGTCCAGGTCCTTGTACTGCTCCGACCATGCAGGCGCACGTCCATGAGCGCTCTCCGACTCGATGTCGAGCGCTCGATGAGCACTAGCAAACCCCGAGCGATCAAACCCCGAGCGATCAAACCCCGGGCGATCAAATCCCGAGAACGGCTTGGAAAGAAGTCTCTCGATATCCTCGGTTTGGATGATCTGGCCTAGGCAGACCAAAACAGCTCTCTGGATGGTGTTCTCAAGTTCTCGAACATTGCCTGGCCAAGGGTATTGTTTCATCGCACGATAAGCCCCTGGGCTAAAACCCTCAACTTGACGATCAAACTCCTGACATGCTTGAGCCAAAAAACCATCGGCGAGCTCTCCGACGTCCTCGAGCCTCTCACGAAGTGGCGGAAGTGCGATCGGAACGACATGAATCCGATAAAAAAGATCCTGACGAAATCGACCTGCTGAAACGGCTTGCTCAAGATCCTCGTTGGTAGCGAAAATCATCCTCGCATCGGTCCGAACGGTTTCATTGCTTCCGAGCGCTTCGAAGGACCTCTCCTGGAGCACTCGCAATAGCCGTACTTGCATCGCCGCAGAGGCCGTAGCGATCTCATCGAGAAATAAAGTTCCTCCTTGTGCGTACTGAAACTTGCCAAGCTTCGAGTGGATCGCCCCGGTGAATGCACCTGCGGTATGGCCGAAAAGCTCGCTCTCGAGCAACGCCTCGGGGATCGCACCGCAGGCCAACTCGACAAACGGACCAACTCGGCGATCGGACAACCCATGGACGGTTCTGGCCAACTTGCTCTTTCCCGTTCCCGGTTCGCCTGTGATCAAAATACTGGCTTTGGAATCCGCGACGCGTCCGATCAGCTCGAAAATCTCTCGCATCTTGCCACCCGACCCAAACCAGCCATCGGATAGCCCCGAGGAATTTTTGGGGATGGGAGCCAAACGCGTCGAGGCCTGCGGGCCGCAACGCGAAAGGCCAGTCTCCTGCCGATCGCCTTGGGCTGTGCGTTGGCCCCGCAACAAAACGTCGAAAGTCGATGTCAAGAACTGGTCATCTAGGGGTTTGCGCAAAACCTGATGTGCACCTGCCTCCAAAGCCAGGACCTCCAAGCGGGCCGTCGCGTATCCGGACATTGCCAAGCGACAGCAATCCGGCTGCAAGCCTTGGGCTGCCTTGAGTATTTCCAAACCGCAACCTTCGTCCAAGCGTAAATCCGTCAGGAGCAGATCGAAGGTCGATTCCGCTAGCCTTTTTTGTGCCTCCCGGAGATTTCGAGCCGTTTGGATTGTGAAACCTTGGAATTCGAGCAAGTCACGCGTCGACTCCAAGAGTCGAAGATCGTCGTCGACGAGCAGCATTGAGCGTCCAGCAAAAGGGAGCTTGGTTTTTCTCTGCACACCGGTTCGATTTTTGATCGTCATTGCTCAACCCTATGAAGAAACAGATAGTTTTCGGTCTAGCCTTTCGGAATCCACCGAAACTTGTACCCCAACCCTAGGTTGAAAAAAGACCACACGGCAGAGCCTAGGGTGTTGCTTGAAGGCAACAGAGCGAATTCCGCCAAATTTTCACCCCTAAAAACCCTCCAATCGTCCCAATCCGCAGAGTCTTCTAGCCCCGAGGCTCACTCTCGGATTATCTTGGGATGAAGATAAAAAAACCGAAATATGACCAATTACCAACGGGTGTATCTTGTTGCCTAACTTTTGGCCAACGGCCAGTGGATTGAAAATTCCTGGTGCTGCCTGGATCGCGGGCCTCTTGGCCGTGGGGCTGGCGCTTTTGCTCCCATGCCTTCTGCTCTTGGGAGGCTTTGCCATCGACTTGATGGGCTGGGAGCACCAGCGGATCGAGCAGATCTCGATGCAACAGGCTGGGAATGCAAGTGCCGAACTTAATGGGCAGTTGGCCTCTGAATACACATCGATTGGCCCTTTCCGTTGGAAGCTCTCTGAAACCCCTTGGGTCGGGACCCTACCGGCCCCCCAAAAGGCTCTTGGCGCGATTGTATTGCTCGGTGCCGGCTTGATCTTGATGAGTGTGCTCCATTGGTTCCATCGCCGGGCCGGGGTCCAAACCGCTTTGGATACCGAGCAGCAGTTGCATGAAAGGCTGTTTCATCATTCTGGAGCCCTAGCCCTCGAAAGGGGCTTGTCGGCTCAAAGCGATCTATTGCGTTCCTTTCATGATCAGACCTTCCCGGTACTGCGTTCTGCGATTGTTCAATGGCAACAGGTTTACCCCAAGCATTTCCTCCAGGTCGTGCTTCTTTTGGTGCTTGCGGGGTTGATCCATCCTTGGTTGACGATCGCAGCATTGTTGGCCGCTTGGATCGTGCGCAACATCTACCGATGGCAACAGGTGTCCAGCACGACGGGTCGATGGGTTCAGCAGCAGCGATGGTCCGAAGCCCAACAAGAACTCCGTTCGATTTCTCAAACGGCACCTCTGATGGCAACGATCCACGATTCGCAAGAGACTTTGGACAATTACCGCTCCAACCTAGCAGCCTACCGCTCTGCTGGTGGCATGGTTTTGGGTTGCGACAAGGCCAAATCGCCCTGGGTGAGCCTTGCGATCAGTGTGCTCGGAACAGGGCTGATCCTACTGCTGGCCTTAGGGATGCTCGACCCGAGCAAGCACCTCTCGTTGGGCGCCGGTTTTGTCTGGACTGCGAGCATCTGCGCGGCGATCTATACCGGGTATCGCATCGCAGTGGCCTGGAAATCCGTCGCGAAAGCCAATCCAAAACTTGGGGAAATCTTCAGGTTCCTAGCGATCGAATCGAAGCCGAATTCGTCTGCCAACAGAGAGCTTTCGACCAAGCTGACCCGAGGCGTCTCGGCCGAACATGTGACTCTCCAATCCGGTAGCAATCAGAAACTCCTAGAGGATGTCTCTGCGTTCTTTAAAACCGGGCAACTTACCGCGATCATCTCGCCCGATCCCCTTCTGGCCAAAGCGCTCGTCGAAATGGCCCTCGGATTTGGACAGCCAGTCAGCGGACGATTGATGTTCGATGATGCTGACTCGAAAGACCTGACCAGTGCGACGATTCGGGAGCATTCGCTCTGGATCGCCTCGAATGGTCCCTTGGTGACCGGTACCATCGAAGACAATCTGTGGCTCGGTCTCCAACGCGATGCGACCATCGACATGCGCGAAATCACCCGATTGGCTCGGGTCAGCGATGCGATTTTTGAACTTCCCGACGGACTCCAGACGCTCGTTAGCTCCAACGAACAACGCTTGTCTCCCGATCTGATGTTCCGCCTGGGGATCGCTCGAGCTTTTCTGAAAAAACCGAGCATCGTCGTCGCCGAAGAACCCGCGCCGGGCCAACCGGGAATCGAAGCTGAAACGACCCGCGCTTTGCTCGAAGCCCGAAATCCATCCTGCGTCGTCCTGGTCCTGCCAGCCCGATTGTCGACCTTGAGAGCTGCCGACCAAGTCGTCGTGCTGCACCATCGAAAGGTTGCCGATATCGGTACCCATAACGAGCTCCTCGAGCGCAGTGAGCTTTACCGACATTGGAACTACATGCACTTTGCTCCAGCGATCCGCTGAGCCTCAATCGACCGTCACACGCACCACATCGTTCTTTTTGATCACAACGGGCCGCAGTTGGGTCCCAAATTCGATGTGGCAATCAAGCCAAACTCCGATCGATGCATCCTTAGGTATCGAAACCTTGGCGACGATCGTATCTCCTCGTCGCTCGATCGACTGGGCCTCATAAGGTCCGATTTGAACCCAGCTCGGGACCCCTTCTCGGATAGGACGCCTGGCGGCACTCGGATCAAAATCGATTTGAATCTCGTGCGACTCGCCACGGACCAAGTTCCCCGGACGCACTGCGGTGATGATCTTGGCGTACTTGTCCCCCGGCTCGGTGTTGTCCTCGAGCGTCCCGGTCGCTGTGCGTCCAGCAGGCCGACGAAACTCCCTGTTGTTGCTCGGCTCGACCACTCCAGCGTACCCTCCGAGAATGTAAGGGAACCGGTTAGGCGTTACGTGGTAATGGTAGCCTCGCTCCGGATCGCTATGGCCGTTGCAAGCATCCAAGGCCTCTGGACCCTTGAGCTCCATGGCCATAGATCCGTCGGACTCATAAGGACCATAAAGGGGGAACCCATCAAACGCTATGCCTAGCATCGGCGAGTGCGATCTGCCTTCGTCGATGAACGGAGATTTCACACACGTAGGATACTTGTGATAGTGATACACGCCCGTCTGCTGAGGATGACCACAACACGAATCAAGCCACACCTCGTCATAGCCTGCGACCGCATTGCGTCCCTCCATCTCAAAGGGGTTGAAGAAAACCACACCGTTGAGCGACATTCCAATGGGACCTCGAGGTAGCCGAGTGATCGTATCGCTCTTGCGGGGAACCAACGGGAAACGGAACGTGAAATCCTGGACTCGAATCTCGTTGGGGTTATCGCTGTTTGGGAAGATCGCCGTCGGGTGGTTCGGATACCCCTGGCTCTTGATGATCAGATGCTCCTGGTCGTGCGAAATCTCCATGTTTGGAATTCCGTCCTTGTTGGAGTCCTGGCAATGGTAAGAGAACAAATCGAGCCACTGCCCCGCGTCGCGATAGTAGTAGATCTTTGGCTCCGATTTCGAAACGTACCAATAGCCTCCAATCGCATCGACCTGATCCTGGCCGATCGAGGCCGTCGGAGCGCTCCGAGAAATCTCCTGAGCTCCCGTTGAGCCGACCGGAAAAAACGACACCGAGCAGACGAGCATCGCCAACGGGAATGCTCGCTTTGAGAATTGCAGATTCATCGAAGTCCCTTCATAAAAGACTCACACAGGCGACTCACACGGGCGACTCAAACTTCAAAACCACTACTCTGACAACCCACAAGCACGCGATAGGTTACGATAGTGCTGCTTCGAAGCGGTGTATTTTCTTGAGGGACGTTAAAGTGTTTCAATCGATCGCCATGAAAAATCTATGGAAATGGCTCCTCGGTGTCGCATGCCTTGCAGGGACGGGAACCCGAAATCCTGCAGCGGGCCAAGAAGCTCCGCCGGCCCGTACCCCCGATGCTGTCGAACGCCTTACTCGAAAAAACCTCCAAGCCATTCGCGAGACGGTCGAGAAATATGCAGTACAGAGAAAGCCTCTCGAACAGCCAGGGACCTTGCGGCACGTCCGCGCCAATCTGCATGTCCACTCGGAACTGTCTCACGATTCGCGGGGCAAGATCGACGAGATCGTCGCGGCTGCAAAACTCGCCCGGACCGATGTCCTCCTCTTTACGGAGCACCCATCGAAGGAAAAGGACTTTTTTACCGACGGCCATCGCGGATTTCGCGACGGTGTGTTGCTCATTCCAGGAGCGGAAATGAAAGGGTTGCTGGTCTATCCGACGCTGAGCCTCAGGCCCTTCGAATCGGCCGATGCACAGGAAACCACCCAACTGGTTCGAAACCGCCGAGGGCATGTCTTTTTATCCCACCTCGAGGAACGCATGGACTGGCAGATTCAAGGCCTTACGGGCGTTGAAATCTACAACACCCATGCGGACTTCAAGAAACAAAAGCGTTTGATCGACTCGATGAAAAATCCGTTGTGGTTGATCAAGACGACCGAGTTGATCGACAAGTACCCCCAGGAGGCCTTCTCGGCACTGCAATCCTACCCCGACGATTACCTCAAGCGTTACGACCAATTGTGCTTGATCGCACCCCATACGGGAGTTGCAGCAAACGATGCGCACCAAAACATCGGCGTGCGAGTGGAGCTGGGCCAGGACGATAAAGTGGTCGTCAGCGATGCGCTCGGCGAGGAGTTGCTCAAGCTCGATCGGCTGCTCGTCGCACCCTTGCTGAAAATCCCGCAAGGGGCCAAGCCCGGGGACTTGCTATTGAAACTCCAATTGGACCCTTACCAAAACAGCCTGCGCCACGCAGGTACCCACGTGCTGGTCAACCAGTTGTCCCAGGAAGGTGTCTGGGAGGGGCTCGAGGAAGGTCGCACATGGGTCGCTTTCGATTGGCTGGCCGACTCCAAAGGGTTTGACGTCGCCTTGATCGAGTCCCCCGAAAATCAAAGCAGTACCCGTCATGAAATCGGTTCGAAATTGGAGTGGAAAAAACTCCAAAGCATCGAGTCCGGCCAAGCGAACCGAGGACCGCGATTCGTAGGCCAATCGCCCCTTCTTGCGGATTGGAAAGTCTATCGTAGCACCTCGGAGTCGACCGGCGAGTTGGTCTACCAAACCTCCGGCGAGCGGCTCGATTGGGCGATCCCCACAGCCGGGAATTATCGGATCGAGCTATGGCTCGAACTCCTGGGGCAACCCCACTGCTGGATCCTCTCTAGCCCGTTCTATCTCAAGCCCTAGGATTGCGGCTCTCTTTAGTTTCGCAAGTTACGGGTGTGTCGGAGTCTCCTTTTTGGGGGGCCTCGTCGTGCGAATCGAACGCCGCGATGCTCGGCCCACTCGGCGGGATCTAGGGGATTCCTCGTCAAAACCGTCAAGGCTGGAACAATCCGCGCAATGGGTGCGCGTGTTTCATCACGAAAAATCGGTTTAAATTGATCCAATTGGGCAAAATAGGGGCTCTATTCGGTTGTAATACGGCCGGGATGTGACATATTTCTTGAAGAAAGAGTATTTTTCTTTCGCTCGCTGACAGATTGCGTCACTAATCTGGTTGAAAAAAGCCTTATTTTGATCGTTTTTGATCGTAATTCGATGAATTCCCAAACCTCTGCGAACACGTCGATGGCCCGTCGGGCCCGGATGTTGGATGTGATCCGACAGCAGGGGTTCGTTTCGATCCCTGAGCTTCGCGATTCGCTTGAGGTCAGCGAGTCGACTATTCGTAGGGATTTAGAGTCTTTGGAGGATTCCGGAGAGGCGCGCCGGACCCATGGCGGCGTTTTTTACACCGGATCGGTCACCACGGTCCGCCAGTTCCAACGCGGGAACCCCAACGATGGCGCTTGGGACAAAAAACGTGCGATAGCCTTCGAGGCGGCCAAGTTGGTCAGCGACCACGATACGGTCCTGCTCGATGGCGGGAGCACGACCTATGAGCTAGCCAAGCAGTTGGTCGGACGGCCCTTGCAGATCGTGACCAACTCGCTCCCGGTAGCCAATTTGTTTTCGGCCAGTGATTCGGTCGACTTGGTGATTCTCGGAGGTGCGATTCACAACCGTACGGGTGTGACGCATGGTCCATTTACCGACCAGATGCTCGAGACGATCAATGTCCAAAAGGCCTTCCTGAGTGTCGCAGGGGTCAACGAGAAGGGGTTCTACAACAGCAACTTGTTGCTCGTAGAGACCGAGCGTTGCATGATGCGATCGGCCGACCGAACCATCATCGTGGCCGACAGCACCAAATTCGGGCGATCGAGTTTAGCTCGCATGCTCGAGTGGAATCAGGTCGACACCTTGGTCGTCGACGAGGACCTGAGCACCTTGTGGCGAGATCGCATCGATGAGCTCGATACGAATCTGATCCTTGCTCCTTTGAACAACAGTCAAGATACCCATTCGAATTCCATATCATGAATGCTTCCGTTTCGAACAATCACTCCGGTAACATCGATCAGGGTCGTATCGAGGCCTTGGTCCGTTCGGCCATCGCCAATGCCATGGGGGTTGCAAGTGGATCTTCCCCTCAGGACGCTTCGTCGTCGAGTCTTTACGTGCCGAAACTCGTCGTGAGCATTTCGGCAAGGCACATTCACCTTACCGACGAGCATGTCGAGAAGCTCTTTGGCAAAGGTAAGAAATTGACCCCTGAGAAGGACTTGTACCAAGACGGATTTTTCGCCGCGGCCGAGACGGTCATGATTGTCGGGCCCCGCCGTCGTATGATCCCCAACGTTCGGGTGTTGGGACCGACGCGCAAGGCTAGCCAGGTCGAGTTGGCTTTCACCGATACGATCTCTTTGGGGATCGACGCTCCGGTCCGACACAGCGGAGACATCCAGGGGACCCCTGGTTGCGTTCTGGTCGGTCCAGCCGGTGCGGTCGAGTTGCGTGAAGGAGTGATCCGGGCGGCTCGGCATGTGCACATCAACCCCCGAGATTCGGCTTATTACGGAGTCAAAAACGGCGATTTTGTCTCCCTGAAGGTCAAGAGTCCCCAATGTGCGGTGACCTTTGAAGATCTCTTGGTCCGTCAGGATCCGAACGCCAAGCTGGAGGTTCACATCGACACCGATGAGGGGAACGCTTGCGACTTGGATCATGCGACGAGCATTGAATTGAAACGACAGGAACCGTGCAAATGCCACGATCATCACTGATCTTGGGGTTTGAGCACTGCTGGCACGGCAGCGAAAAAACAATTTTGGTTTGTATCCCTTTTTTTCTCTTGGAGTAGCAACTTATGGCAAAAACAAACGAGGCTCTCGGCATGATCGAGACCAAAGGCTTTATCGCATTGGTCGAGGCTGTCGACGCGATGATGAAGGCAGCGAACGTGAAGTTTCTAGGTTGGGACAAAGTCGGCAGCGGCTTGGTCTCGGCTTTCGTCAGCGGCGATGTCGCTGCGGTGAAAGCAGCCACCGACGCGGGTGCAGCGGCCGCTGGTAGGATCGGACAAGTCCTGAGCGTTCAGGTCATCGCACGTCCTCACGAGGACATCGGCAAGGTGTTGAAGGTCTCGTCCCCTTCGGCCTCGGCTGAGTAACCCCTACCCTAACTTTTCCAGATCACGGATTTCCCAGAAAGAGTTTTTTTATCATGCAAAATGCAATTGGATTGATTGAAACCAAAGGCCTCTTGGCCTTGATCGAAGCGACCGATGCGATGGCCAAGGCGGCCAGTGTCGAGATCGTCAAGCGAATCGATATCGGGGGTGCTTACGTCACGACCGTCGTCAGCGGCGATGTTGGCTCGGTCCGAGCCGCCGTCGAAGCCGGAGCCGCTGCGGCTTCCCAGGTCGGCGAACTCGTCAGCAGCCACATTATCCCTCGCCCTTCGGAAGGTCTGACCGCCGCGTTTCTCAAGTAGTTTTCAAGTCAAGGATAGACAATGAAAGTCCTCGTTGCCAATTTGGGTTCCACCAGTTTCAAGTATCGGCTTTTTGACATGGCCGACGAACGACAGCTTGCACGCGGAGGCGTCGAACGCATCGGTGCGGCTGTCAGTCGTTGCTTTGTTGAAATCAACGGCCTACGCACCGAATCGGACCAACCGGTTCCAAATCACGGTGTGGCCGTCGACGCCTGCATCCAACAGTTGACCGATCCGCAGACCGGTTGCCTCAAGAGTGCTTCGGAGATCTCCGCAATCGGTTTTAAAGCCGTTCACGGCGGTCGCGTTTCCGGGGTTCAGGTCATCGACGATTCGGTTCTCGATGCGATGGAGGAAATGAACTCGGTGGCCCCGGCGCACAACCCGCCTTACATGGCCGCGATGCGTCAGTTGGCAAAGACTTCGTCGAAGATCCCGCTTGTGGCGGCCTTCGAAACCGACTTTCATCAGTCCATTCCGGAAGCTTCGAAACGCTATGCGATCCCCGACGAAATCGCTTCGGCTTTGCCGATTCGCAAGTGGGGATTTCATGGCGCCTCGCACCGCTACATCGGATGGCGAACCGCCGAATTGCTCGGGAATCCTGACGCTCGCGTCATCTCGTTGCACTTGGGTGGAAGTTCATCGATCTCGGCGATTCGAGGTGGAAAAAGTGTCGCGACGAGCATGGGGATGAGCCCTCAGACAGGACTCCCTCACAACAACCGCGTCGGGGATTTCGATCCTTATGCGCTGCCGCTGATGATGAAGCACACTGGATTGGGGCTCGAGGAACTGCTCAAACTCCTAGCGACCGAAGCTGGATTGCTCGGACTCTCCGGGGGACTCTCCGGAGATGTGCGGGATCTCGAGTCGGCTGCTGCGGCTGGAAACGCCAAAGCACAACTGGCAATCGATGTCTTTGTCTCCGAAATCCGACGCCAACTCGGCTCGATGCTCGTTGCCCTAGGAGGCGCCGATGCGATGGTCTTTACCGGTGGCATCGGAGAAAACTCCACGACGATCCGTCATGCGGTTTGCCATGGACTCAGCGAACTTGGAATCTCCCTGTGCAACATCAGGAACGCTTCCGGGGACAAAGAGCGCCGTATCGATGATCCGTCCAAAGACCGCATCTCGGGTGGCTCGGCCAACCAACGAAATATCCAACTGTGGATTGTACCGACCAACGAGGAGTTGATCGTAGCCCGGCAAACCGTCGCTGCGATCGGCAAGTAACCCAAAGAGGCCTAGTGAGACTGCCATCATGTTTGTTGCCAAAGTAACCGGTTCGATCGTCTCGACCCAAAAAGTGGATTCGATGGTCGGGCAAAAACTGCTCATGGTCGAACCCTTTCGGCTCGAGCCCAAGGATCGACAGAGCATGGTCACGACCGGCCGTACTTTCATCGCCGTCGACGCCTTGGGAGCAGGGGTCGGCGATATGGTCTTGATCACGCAAGGAAGCAGCGCTCGGTTTACCCCCGAGACAGGCAAACTCCCAATCGACTGTGTCATCATCGGCATCGTCGATACCGTCAGCATCGAAAAGGCCAATATTTACAGCCGCCAATAACACCTCAAGAGAATCCATCTACGGATCATGCAAATCAACGAAACCCTCATCCGTTCGGTCGTCGAACAAGTCATCAGCCAAGTGCGCAGCCAAGCCGCAGCCCCAGGATTGAACCTCTCGGGGGCTAGCTCGGCCAACCCAAATCGCGGTCATTCGGGTCTGTTCGACAACGTCGACGATGCAGTCGCCTCGGCTCGAACCGCTTTCGAACAACTCCAACAGCGACCGATCGAAGACCGCAAAAAAATCATCGATATCATCCGACGTATCTCGATCAGCCAATGCGAGGAACTCGGAACGATGGAGATGGAGGAAACCAAGATCGGAAGACTTGAACACAAAATCGCAAAGCTCAAAACCCTCGGCGAAAAGACCCCCGGGGTCGAATTTCTCCGAACCGAATGCTACAGCGGAGATCGCGGCCTGGCCGTCATCGAACATGCGCCCTTTGGCGTCATCGGGGCGATCACCCCGGTGACCCACTCCCTCCCGACGATCACCGGCAATGCCGTAAGCATGATCGCCGGTGGGAATACCCTGGTGGTCAATCCGCACCCGAGTGGACGCAAGGTAGCTGCCGAGGGGGTGCGACGGTTCAACCAAGCGATCCGAGCCGAAGTCGGAATCGACAATTGCATCAGCTTGATCTGCGAGCCAACACTCGAAACGGCACAACAACTCTTCAAGCATCGCAAGATCGCTCTGATCTGCGTGACGGGTGGACCTGCTGTTGCCCGAGCTGCTCTCAATAGCGGCAAACGCGCCGTCGTGGCCGGACCAGGCAATCCCCCTGTGGTCGTCGATGAAACCGCCGATTTGGATCTGGCCGCCCGATGCATCATCCAAGGTGCCTCGTACGATAACAACCTGCTGTGCATCGCCGAAAAAGAAGTCTTCGTCGTCAACAGCGTCTTCGATGCGATGATGGATGCGATGAGCCGTGCCGGTGCGGTCCGACTCAATGAGTCCCAAGTCGATCGCTTGACGGCAGCGGCCCTGCAAGTCGTCGGAGAGGGAGCCGACAAGCATCATGCAGCACGCAAAGAATTGCTCGGACAAGACGCCTCCAAGCTGGCCGAAGCCGTTGGACTTCGCGTCGATCCCTCGGTCGAACTCCTCTACGGCGAAACCTCCGAGGATCATCCGTTTGTACAAACCGAACAGATGATGCCCTTTGTCCCGTTCGTTCGATGCTCAAGCTTTGAGTCCGCCGTCCAATGCGCCCAAAAGGCCGAACATGGATACCGACACACAAGCATCATCCATTCCCGAAACGTGCGAAACATGACCATCATGGCCCGCGCCATGGACACGACATTGTTCGTCAAGAACGGTCCGTGCATGGCCGCACTAGGGCTCGGTGGCGAAGGCTACCTGTCCTTCTCCATCGCCGGTCCGACCGGCGAAGGGGTTACCACTCCACTGACCTTCACCCGGGAACGCCGCTGCTCACTGATCGACGATCTGTTTATCCTCGGTCGCTAGTCCTATCCGTTCCTGTTTAGTCCGCCACTACCCAACGAATCCCTCAGGCAAGTCATGCAAGTCGCCTTGGTCCTCGGCAACGCGATCTCGACGGTCAAACACCGCAGCTTGGAAAACGTCAAGCTGTTGGTATGTCAACCGTTGGCCGCCGACGGCAGGTCCCGAGACGGCGCTCCGGTGATCGTCGCTGATTACATGGGCGCAGGGGCCGGCGAGAAGGTCATCATCACCAGCGATGGAGCAGCCGTCCGCGAACTCTACGGTCTAGAGAACAGTCCCTTGCGTTGGACTGTCATGGGGCTAGTCGATCCTAGCCATAACCCGACACCACCGAAATCGAAGAAGGAAGCAAAGCGATGAGCCCATCGGCCAACAGCAAGCTTGAACTCTCCTCGATCGATATCGAACGGATCGTACGCGAGGTCCTCGCCTCGGTCATGCCGGCAATCCCAGCCCCCAGTGCCAATCCCAGTGC
>Ga0315904_10002200_pt1 | contig 30407 bp, 27 predicted proteins | sample LakEriMetagenome_6_FD_203529 | JGI IMG/M metagenome (GOLD analysis project Ga0315904, IMG submission 203529) | Freshwater fungal communities from buoy surface, Lake Erie, Ohio, United States - Buoy 12 MA120 | ecosystem: Environmental > Aquatic > Freshwater > Lake | place: USA: Lake Erie, Ohio...
CAATTAAACGATTGATTTCTTGTTCATCAAGAGGAAAGCGTTGCCCACCGCTATATTCCTTGACTTGAATATAACTGGGCAACTTGTTTGTGGTCACGCATCTTAAGAACTCAACCTTACGACGATTCTCTCGAAGCGGTAAATTATCGAACAAGTAAACAAACTCTGCTGGTTTTAAATCAATAGTAGGGGCTTGAATATGGTGGCGAGCATAAATATCCTTTTCTACAAAACCCAAATCAAAGAGCCGATTCATTTCTATTGCATAATCGTAAGTGGCGATAGTTAACATACGAACCTCTCCAATCTCACGCAATTTAGCGAGAAATTCCTTTGCGCCGGGTCTCAGGGACGTTTTAAATTCAACGTTTTCAACCGTCACTGGCACCGCACATTTGCACGGCATTTCGTGAAAATCATAAGTGTGAATTAATGTCTCGTCTAAATCAACGAATAAGTATGGTTTCATGTCTTTGTTCCTTAAATAGAAATGATAAATATTATACCCATCTCTAGGGTCTAGATAATAAACTGGGTATTGTAATAAAGACATCTACTAGTTTACACTAGCAGCGCCTTTATATTTTATACCTTAAGTCCAGAAGTACTCTTGATGCTTAATTACCCAAAGCATCATTTGGTTGTCAAGCTTTTTAATATTATTGGAAAATTTATTTCTTAATCTTGGCTTGAGAGCGCAATCCATCTCTACTAAAAGCTTTGGCCGAGTTTCATTTATATAGCAATAGTATTTATTTAAATTTTTTTCGAAAGAAGATCTTTTAGTATTGTGTTCCGCTAAGAAAATATCAAAATATTTTTCTCTTTCAACGAATTCTTTGATCACCTGACAGTGAAATTCAAATATGATTTCAGGCAAGTCTTGATACCTCGCTGGAAATACAGCGGCTCTCATTTCTTTTCTCGGATTAATGAAGTAATTTCTGATTGCCCATTTAAAATTAAGAATTGAGACTCCAATGCGCCCAAAAGTTATAGGAACAGTTTCTCTAAAGAAGTATTGGATGGGATGCTTCTTTTTTACTTCAGCGTCAAAAATTTCCCAATCATCCAAAGATAATGCCCAAGGCTTTCTGTAAAGCTTGATCCATTTGTTCTCGTATTCAATTGGTAATGCACTTGGTATTGTTTTATATTTCATTTTAATACCCCCTCATTTTTTGGCCAACGAAAATAATTCCATCCGCAATCTTGTTGTAGATTTTTCTCTTAAACCAGAGAAAAGGGGCAGTGTGAAAAAAATATTTATTATACCAAAGATTATATTCGCGATGCAATCTTTCCTCCCATTTTTTTGATTGTTGCTTTCTTCCTTCATTATCAGTTTTTTCAAACTTAAAAAGTTCAATGCGGTCAAGTTTTGAATCTGTAAAAATTGCCTTAAACTCTATCCAGCAATCCCACTTATCTTGAACATCATATTCATTATCGTAAAAATGAATGACGCCGTGGAAATTTACTTTATCCCAATACTCATCAGTTCTTTCCATGTGTCCTACACGGTCACTAAAAGATTTAGCTTTTGGATCGCCTTGAATCCACCTTTCGTTTTTAAACTTCTTTTCGAAAAGTTCACCATGCTGAATGCAATATTGAGATAAGGAACAATCAAGGTCTTTAGTTTGAAAATCTCTATTGTTTTTATCCAAACCAAGATCAATCATTTCCTGTGAATAAGGAAGCTTGTCTGCTACAGATATATTATCGAACATTCCCATATTATTTTTTGGTTAATTTGAATGTGCCATCAGATTGCTCGGTCCAAATGATTTCATCGTCTACTTTCCAGCCCAAACTATCCATCAGCACTTGAGGGATCTCAATGAATTGGTCGCCATTGTCAAGCGTTTTTACTGGAACACTTGCTTTTTTAGCGAAAATTTCATCCCAATTTTTATTGAACTCCTCCTTAGAAACAGAAAGAGGTCTAGGTTTAGATCCTTTTCCGTTCATCTTTAATTATAATTTTTGTAATCAGGATGGTCAAAATGCTTTTCCAGCAAAGCTTGAAGCTCCTCAAAAAAAGCATCGTCAGATGTTACAGAATTGAAGTGAATGTTATTTTTATCTAGGTTTTTGTAAAAATCAAGAATAATACTCTTGACCTCTTCCATAGAAACTTCTCTGTTGATGTTTTTTTGATCCATGTTAGTGTATATTTATGATATCGATATTCTTGTTTTCGTCAATGTCAAAAATAAATGGTTTGTTGAGTGGAACATATTCCTCAGTGCAGATTGAGGCGTTAGCATAAATAGTATGATCCGTAGAAAAAGTTTGACCACCTGAAGCATGGATATGCCCAAAGACATGCAGTTTAGGTTTAACTTTTAAAACCTTATCCAGCAAATCTTTGCATCCTACATTCTCATAAGAGCCAAAATTCCAACGAGGAGCTTCATCCAAAATCTTGTAAGGTGGACCGTGAGTGATGAGAACATCGGTGCCGCTTGGGATTTTGTCCCAATGCTTTTTAATATCTGCGCCGCGATCTCTGTTAAATGCCCAATTAAAGAATCTTGGTTGAACTGGACTGCCCCAAAAGTTTATCCCAAACAGATTAATTCCGCTATCGTTGAGATAGTGGGTGGAATCGTTCAAAAAAACATGGGTGAGCATTTCAATGTCGTGATATGAGCCTTGCTCAAAAACAAGATCATGATTTCCAGCAATGAAAATTTTTCTTTGGTGAGGTTGCGCTTGGAACCAGCCCAAAAATTGGATTGCGTCTTTGTATTGGCCATGAGAGCAGAAATCGCCACAATGGATGAGAACGTCTCCGTCTGGTAAAGGCGCGCCATGCTTGCCATGAGTGTCTGAAATTACGACTATTCTAGTCATAAAAGATATCTTACCCTAAAAATTTGATTTGTCAATAGCTTTGGATTAAAAAAGTGTAAATTCTTACGATGGAAAAAGAATTCAACGCATTTATTTCTGAAAACTCTGTGCTTTTGGTAGCTGGCGTAAGTTCTTTGCTTTTTAAAGAATTTATAATTAATATTGTTAAAAGCCTTATTTTCAGAATGACCTCTGGGTTAAAAGAAGATGACGTTCTTATTTTTTGGGACGGATCTAAAAACCCAGCCAGAATTGTTCGTATTGGTTGGATGTCAACTACTTTATTTTTATATGATGTAAACGAGCAGGGAATGGTCACTGGCGGTCATAGAATAACAATGCAAAATGTTAAGCTTGAGAATGTTAAACTTCTCAAGAGACTTAGTATGATTGATGAAGCTGACTTGAAAATGTTCAAAAAAGACAAATAATAATTTGTCATGCCTTACGTTACATACGATAATATTAGAGCTTTGATTTCTACTGGAAACGAGCAGAGCTTGTCCACTGGAAATTATAAAGTTTTGTATGCAACGAACTTTAGCGCCAACAACACAACCCAATTAAAAAGAGTAAAAAGAATTGGTCAGGAACTTGATTATTATATTCAAACTGGGCCAAAGTCATCTTCCGTTTCCGTTTCGGTTATTCCTGTTACTGGCGTTGGCGTCAATCAGTTTCAAGACTTTTTCTCTTTGACTGGAGATTTTGTTAGTGGATCATTCATCCAAGTTCCCAGTTATAGATTTGACAAATGCTTTTTAAAGAGCATGTCAATAACCATTGAACCTTGGAAAGTAATATCTGCAAATTTAGATTTTGATTCTTATGGTTTAGCTACTGGTTCTGGAATATATGTATATTCCGCTGAAGACGCGACGCAGCAAGCTGTCAATGAACTTTTGCCGCTTTCGTTTAGAGAAACTTCTATTTCTTTTTCAAGTTTAACTGCCCAGCAGCAAATTAAAGAATACGAAAATTTGAATTTTAATTTAGATATTGAAAGATTAACTAATTACGAAATTGGTAGCGAATACCCTAAGAAAGCCAGTGTTGGTAAAATTACTAAATCGTTGCAAATAAATGGAATATCAAACATTGATTGGCTTTCTGATTTTGAACCTAAACAATCCGTAACTGCGACAATAACTATTGCCAATGGATATTCATTTTCCGTTGCTGGCGTATTAAATGCGCAAACTTTATCCATAGATGGCAATGGTGTAGCAAAAGGAGGGCTACAGATAGTCGAAGAGATGGTGTAACTTTATGGCAAAAAAGCCCAAGAAAACAAAGTCGGCATCTTCGGAAGTAATTATTCCGCAGATGAAAACAGAAATAAAATTCAAAGAACGCAAATTCAAATTCACTGAGAAACAACAAAACTTATTAAAAATACTTTTAGGAGACGAGACCAAAATAGTCTTTATCGCTGGACCAGCGGGAACTTCAAAGACTTTTATGGCAGTCTACGCGGCACTTAACCTTATCAACCACAATGAAAAAGATATTATCTATATTAGAACCATCGCTGAAAGCGGCGAAAAATCTCTTGGCTCTTTGCCAGGAACAGTTGGCGAAAAGTTTCAACCGTATCTGCTCCCTCTTGAAGACAAAATTCAAGAAATAATCGAACCTATTGACGCTCATCGTTTAAAGGACGACGGTAGAATTTCTGCAACTCCCATTAACTTCCTTAGAGGCAGCACTTTAACAGACAAAATCGTAATCGCAGATGAAGTGCAAAATTTTACACTCAAGGAGATCACAACCCTTATTACTAGAATTGGGGATGGGAGTAAAATTTTCCTATGCGGAGATTTTATGCAATCAGACATCAAAGGTAAAAATGGATTTATCGACTTTTACAATTTATTTTCAGACGAAGATTCAGCCCAGCATGGCATCTTCTCGTTTGAGTTTACGGAAGAAGATATAAAAAGAAGCGAAATTCTAAAATTCATTGTAAAGAAGATTAAGAATATAAATAATCATGAAGAGACAAGAAGAAAAGCTGTCCCTTTTGAGCAATTGGGCTAATCTAATTAAAATTATGGGCGGCATGGCTATTGCCGCCCTTTTATTTTATCTCAATGCTACCTATGTCAAAAGAGATGATTTCTTGCCAGTAGCCAAAGAAATTACTGTTCAAGCCGAGCAGCTTTCTTATGTAAATGCGGAAGTTAAAAATATATCGCGCCGCTTGTCAAAGATTGTAGATGATGATGGAAAGCCGGTTAATACTGATAAGATGGTTGAAATTCAAAGAGATATAGCTACAATATTGGTAAAGCTGGAAAATCTCAGCGATAAACTTAACAAATTAGAAAAATAGTAATATGGCAAACGTTTTCTGTACAAGTTGTGGTGCGAAACATGAATATGCTGGTTTTGCTCCAAATTTTTGTTCAAAATGCGGAAACTCTATGAATGGCAAGTCAATGCCACAAGTACAGAAAAGGCCAGTTAGAGCAGTTGATTCTGAAGACGAAGAAGACGAATCAGAAGACAATACAAATATAGATCAAGTGCCTGATATTGGCAAACTTGATGTTGAAATAGAAATGGAAGGTGGGTTCAGGGCTTTTAATTTAGAAGATTTATCGCGTAACCCTCAAGCTGGAGCAAGGAAATTCGCTCCAAAAAGAGTTGGTGGGATAGATGGCTTATCTCCCACCAAATATGGAAGCTCTAAAGCGCGAGAAAATTAAATACGAAGACAAGCAAGAAGTTATTGATAGGATCATAGAAAAGCACAGATACATCTGGCAGCTTAAAGCTATTGCTTGGATGGATTATGAAGATGTTGCTCAAATCATTCGTTTTCACATTTCTAAAAAATGGAAAATGTGGAAGCAAGAACGTCCTCTTGAGCCTTGGATTGCGCGTATTACCGTTAATCAGATTAAAAATCTTTTACGAAATAATTATTCAAATTATGTTCGTCCATGTTTAGCTTGTAAGTTTAGTTTAGGCAATGAGCCTCCAGCTTGCTCAATCACGCCAAGCGGCAAACAATGTTCCGAATGCCCTTTGTATAAAAAATGGGAGAAGACAAAGAAATCAGCTTATGATGTTAAGCTTTCCGTTTCCATAGAGAATCATTCAGAATCTGTTCAAGGAATGAAAGATTTAAACTTTGATGTCATTACTAGCGCCGCTAGATTGCACGAAGAAATGAAGCATCGTTTAGCACCAAAGCAATATAAAGTTTATGCACGCCTCTATATTGATGGAGCAGACGAAGAAAAGGTTGCGGCAGAAATGGGATACAAAACAAATGAGAAGGGCAAAAAAGCTGGATATAAACAAATTAAGAATTTTAAAAAGCTATTTAAACAAGTAGCGATGAAAATTCTACAAGATGAGGATATCTTAGGTGGCCAACAATAAAATAAGTTTCACAGAAGAAGATCGCAAGAAAATCATGGAGCTTGCAAAAGAGTTCCCTGATTTAAATACAATCACGCGCAAATTCTTCAATGACGAAAATTTGGATGGACGCACAAAACAAGGGATCGCTATACGTTCTTTGTTGGCGTCCAATAAAATTCAGTATAAAACATCAAAATACGAAAAGATTGGTGATCTGCCGCTAACGCCAGAACAAGAGCAGTTTATTGAAGATCAAGCTAGGAATGGAATCTCTGCTCTTAGAATTGCGGAGCTTCTTTATCCAGATCGCCCAATTTCGGCAATGGGTCTTGAGCATAGAACTGTCGGTTCTTATATTAGAAATTCTGGTTGCGAGAATAATGCCACATCAGATGATGCGATGTTTGTTAAATATCAAACTCCGCGTTCAATAGAAAGAGTTATTAATCGTATCAATGAAGCGACAGGAGAAAAGATTGATAAAGATAGATTAAGCAGACATCATAAAGTTTGTGCAGAAAAGCTTTCTATCAATCTGGCAAACTCTAGATTTCAAAAAATTATAAATTGCTATACGTCAGAAGATGACAGAAACATTTTCGAGCAGGAGTTTATCCGCATGACTTGGGATAAACCTGATTTGACGGCAGATGAGGTTAATTTGTACATGAATGTTTGCAAAGAAATTATTAATCTAGAAACTACTTCTCGCCATTTAGACAAACTTAATAAAATGTTTGAGGAAACTCAGGAGCAAAACGAAATGAGTATTCGTTTGGCCGAGATCATAAAAGCAAAAAGTAGCGAATACCACCAATGCGAAGGTAGAGTGGAAAGTTTAATTAAAAAACTGCAAGGAGATAGGCGCGAAAGAATCTCATCTAGGCAAAAAGAGAATGCTTCTATCCTTTCTATTGTTCAACTTTTCCAAGACGAAGAAGAGCGCGCTAATATGATTAAAATTGCTGAAATGCAAAAGTCGCTTGTTACTGATGAGGCTAAAAAGATGGAAAGTATGGTTGAGTGGAAGGCGCGCATATTAGGAATATCATTAGATGATGCAGTCTAACGATTCCAACCGTTGCAAAATTTGCAATAGTTCCTTTTCTTCGGAAAGGAGTCTGCACGCCCATATAAAAAAACATAAGATAGGTATTAATGAGTACTATCTTGCCCATTATCCAAGGAAAAATCTATTAACAGGAACTTTCTTGCCATTTAAGGACAAAGAGTCCTATTTTGAAAAAGATTTTGAAAATAGAGAGCAGCTTTTAAGGTGGTGCGAAATAGAATCTCCAGAAAAGGTAAGAGAACAGATTAAAAAAATGCTAGCATATAGGGTGCAGAGTAAAGATTTGAAATATGCACCATGTCATTTGGAGTTGGAAACTAGTGATATGCCAACTATTGATCTTTATAAAAAGCATTTTGGTTCATATTCTGGAATATGCGACGAGATCAAAATTGAACCTATGTTCAGAAGGAGTTTGCCTAAAAAATTTCGCGAAGACTTTTCTGACGTTGAAATTTTTGTTGATACAAGAGAGCAGCAGCCTTTAAGTTTTAAAAGAGAGAGGCAGGTTAAATTAGATTTCGGTGACTATACCGCTGGCGGCACGAACTATACAAAAACTTTTGTCGATAGAAAGTCTGAATCTGATTTTAAAGGAACTTTAGTTGGAGATAACTTGAATAGATTTAGGCGAGAGCTACAAAGATGCAAGGAAATGGAATGTTATTTGTTTATAGTTATCGAATCTACTTTAGAACGTATAAGGAATAATAATGACTTTACTCCTCATAAGGCGAATTTGAAATTCATATACCATAACATGAGATTGCTGCAACATGAGTTTGCGGGATATTGCCAATTTATATTTTCAGGTAACAGAACTAATAGTGAAATTCTAATTCCCAAATTGACTGCAATCGGCAGTCTTCTTTGGGACGTAGACATTCAATATTTCTTAGACAAGGACTCATCATGGCTTGGATCGAAGGAAATCAAAAAAGAAAAAATTTATTCCGTAACGTAAATCAAGAAATTCTTGATAAAAAGGGATTCTTGGAAGAGAGGGATGCCAAAATCCTTCTCTATAAATTCTTACGTTCAAATATTTCGTTCTCTTCGGAGATTATTTGTGGAGTTAAACTGTTTCCATTCCAACACATGGCGATTAAAACCATGTTTGAAACAGATTATTCTATGATGGTATGGAGTCGTGGACTATCAAAGAGCTTTACCTGCGCGGTATTTGCATCTTTAGACGCCATATTAAATCAAGGCGTGCATATTGGCATTGTCAGTAAAACATTCCGTCAGGCGAAGATGATTTTCCGTAAGATAGAAGAAATTGCAGAGAAGCCTAACGCAGTATTTTTAAAACAGTGCATTACTAAAGTTTCCAAAAGCTCCGATGAATGGACAATGGAAATTGGCCGCAGCAAGATTACATGTTTGCCTCTTGGTGACGGCGAAAAGCTTCGTGGTTTTCGTTTCCACCGCATGATGATTGACGAATTCTTGCTGATGCCAGATCGCATTTTTAATGAAGTTATTATTCCGTTCCTTTCCGTTGTTCAAAACCCAACCGAAAGAAAACAAGTTTGGGATTTAGAGACCGAGCTTATTAAACGCGGCGAAATGAAAGAAGAAGATAGATACGCTTGGCCCAATAACAAAATTATTGTTCTTTCTTCTGCTTCGTATCAATTCGAATACATGTATAAGCTGTACAAGCAATACGAAAATTTGATTATAACTCCAGAAAGAAATGCTAAAGGCTCCGCTTCAAGAGCAATCTTGCATTTCTCTTACGATATTGCTCCTCATGGTTTGTACGATGAAAGCTTGTTGACTCAAGCAAAAGCAACAATGTCTGAATCCCAATTCAAAAGAGAGTTTGGATCTCAATTTGTAGATGATTCTTCTGGTTATTTCAAACTTAGCAAGATGCACGAATGCACAATTAAGGTTGGCGAAGGACAGGCAATTGAAGTAGCTGGAGAAAAGAACGCCGAATATATTTTAAGCTTTGACCCTTCATGGGCAGAAAATGAATCTTCTGACGATTTCGCGATGAATGTCGTAAAGCTTGATAAAGCTACTCGCAAAGGAATTCTTGTGCATAATTACGCGCTTTCTGGCACAAATTTAAAAAAGCATATTGAATATCTGCATTATTTATTTAATCATTTTAATATTGTTGCAATGTGCGGCGACTATAACGGTGGATTGCAGTTCATAAATGCCGCGAATGAAAGCGAATTATTTAAGAACAGTAAAATTGAAATTAAAACATTTGAAGCTGATTTTGATGCGCCAGAAACCTATCAAGACCAATTAAGGAAAGCAAGAAACGTATACAATAAAAGCACTAATAAAATTTGCTACTTAAGAATACCAACAAGTTCATGGATTAGATATGCTAATGAACTACTTCAGTCTAATTTAGACCATAGAAAAATTCTTTTTGCAGCAGAAGCGGTTGACAATGATTTCACTGCCCAGAAAAGTAAAAATATTCCAATTAAAGGTTTAAAATTTATTCGCGATCAAGAAGATGGTCAAAGCATTGAAGCTAAAATGGTAGATTTTGTTGATCATCAGGCTGATATGATTGAGTTGGTTAAGGCTCAATGCTCTCTTATCATGCCTACAACAACCGCTAATGGTCATCAAAGCTTTGATTTGCCGCCAGAATTAAAAAAGCAAAGCGGAGCAGAAAAAACAAGAAAGGACTCTTATTCTTGTTTAGTTCTTGGGAACTGGATGGCTAAGGTATATTTTGACATGATAGACACCAAAGTTGAAAAAAGTACTTCTACATTTGTTCCATTCTTTGCTCGGTAAAAGTTATACAAAGTACTTTTGAGACTTTTAGTGTAACTTTTATTATATAATAAAATGGCACGCCAATACAATAAAAAGTCTGATTATTGGACAAGATTTGAAAAAGTACAGCCTGTTCAAGTTTCTCAAGCTTCGTATGAGCCAAAACTCATGGGCGAGCCTTTTTTCAAAGAAGTTTCTCAAGCCTCATACAACAGAGCAAAAGAAAACGCGTCCCCATCAAAAACTAAAGTCCCAAGAAATGGAACTGATGTAAACATTGGCAGATACTCGTTGCTTAGTCAAGGTCTTCTTCCCTACGAATATACAAAAGACGGCGTTGATGTTCGCGACGCAATCATTCTTTGTCAGAAGGCTTATGCAAACGTAGCGATTGTTAGAAATACAATTGATATTGCCACAGAGTTTGCCAACACAGACGTTTATCTTGAAGGCGGCACGGAACGTAGCCGTGAATTTTTTCAAAAATGGTTTGAGAAAATTAAACTCTGGAAACTTAAAGATCAGTATTTTCGCGAATACTATCGTAGCGGTAATATTTTCCTTTATCGTATTGACGGTAAATTTAATGCTGAAGATTTTAAACTTCTTTCGGGCTTAAGCGAAAACGGAATCAAAAACAATAAAGTTCCTCTTCGTTATATTTTGATTAATCCTTACGATGTTGTAGCCAAAATCTCTAGTTCTTTTGCAGAGGCGGTTTACGAAAAGATTCTTTCTGAATATGAGCTTGAACGCCTAAAGAATCCAAAGGATGACGCTGACGTTGAACTCCTTAATGGATTTGACCCAGAAATTCAAAAGCAAATCAAGAGCAAACAGTATTTTAGAGACGGTTTGAATATGAAGCTTGATCCAAAGTATTTGCTTTATTCTTTTTATAAGAAACAAGATTATGAACCATTTGCCGTTCCCTTCGCTTATCCAGTTCTTGAGGATATTAATGCTAAAATTGAATTAAAGCGTATTGACCAAGCTATTGCGCGTACCGTAGAGAATGTAATTCTTTTAATTACAATGGGCGCAGAGCCAGATAAAGGCGGTATTAATCCCGCCAACATGACAGCCATGCAAAACTTATTTATGAATGAAAGTGTTGGTCGTGTTCTTGTTTCTGATTATACCACAAAAGCTGATTTCGTAATTCCTGATTTAAAGAAAGTTGTTGGCAAAGAAAAATACGAAGTTTTAAATGACGACATCAAGGAGGGCTTGATGAACGTTATGCTTGGTAACGAAAAATACAATGGTCAAAGTGCGAAAATTAGTTTCTTTATGGAGCGTTTAAAAGAAGCTAGAAACGCCTTTCTTAATGACGTTCTTCAGCCAGAAATTATTCGTATTTCTAAAGACTTGGGATTCCGCGCTTGGCCTACAGCTAAATTTACCGAAATCGATTTGAAAGATGAAACTCAATACATGAGAACCATCAGTCGTTTGATGGAAATTGGGATTCTTACTCCAGAGCAAGGCATCGAATCTATTAATAATGGTAAATTGCCTAATGTTGCTGATCTTTCTTCTGCGCAGCAAAAATTTGTCGCTGACCGAGAGAAGGGATATTATAATCCAATTGTTGGTGGCGTACCAATGGTACAAGGAGCGACCCCAACTCCTACCGCAGCACCTAAACAGTCTGGTGCTGGCAGACCTGTTGGAGCAACCGCATCAAGAAAAGATATTCAAACTACAATTTATGAAGTAGATGCTTTTATGAAAGCGGCTGAAGATTTTGCGGCAAAGAAATTTGCCGTGGCTTCTTTAAGCGAGGAGCAAAAATCAAATGTAGCAAATCTTTGTAAGAAAGTTATTGCATCAAGTTCAAGAGAAGATTGGGTAGCAAGTGTTCAAAAATGCATGGCCAATCTTGATGAAATTGAAAAGCTGCAACCAATGCAATCTGTTCTTGATGCAGCTGATGAATTTTTACTTGATGAATATTCTGCGGCCATTTTGCATCATTCTGCTGTAAAATAAAATATGGCATTCAAGTATAGCACGATTTTGGACAATGTTGCTGTCGCTTGTTATGGTATTTCGGATGAACGCTTCAAAGTATCCAAAGCTTCTTTGGATGAACTCAAGAAACTTTCTCCAAAAATAGATTTTGAAGACAATCCTGATCTTCTCGGGGTTTCTTTTAATCTTGCGGTCCCGAATATGATCAATAACAACGGAGATGGTATTTCTGGCGCTACTGCATCAAAGATTGCAAAGCGCTTCATGAATAAATATCTTAACATTGAGCATAACAAAGAGCGCGTTGTTGGCCATATCACAAATTACTCTTTCAATAGAATTTCTGATAACAAATTTTTAACAGAAGAAGAGGTTGGCAAGAGTCTTGATCCTGTTTATTTGTCAGTTGCCGGTGTTATTTATAAAACTGTTGATAAAAAATTCACATCGCTGATGTTGAGAAATTCTGACCCAAAAGATTCTTTTTATAATTCAATTTCTGCAAGTTGGGAAATTGGTTTTAGTAATTATTATTTGGCAGTTGGAAGTCAATCTTTAAAAGATGCTGATATCATTACTGACCCAAAGCAAATTGAAGAGTTCGCTCCATTTTTAAAAGCAAAAGGCGGCTCTGGTAAATTAAAAGACGGCACTCCAGTTTACAGATTAATCGTTGGAGAGATTTATCCATTAGGTGGCGGATTTACTACAAATCCAGCAGCGCAAGTCAATGGTGTTGTAGCATTTGAAAACGCTCCGTCATTTCATTTACAAGAAGACGAGAACAAAAACGAAGAGGCAGAAGCGACTGAAAACTGTATCCAAGAAGTGCAGGCATTTTTATCGAATAAAAAATCAAATTCCATTTTAGAGAGAAAAAATGTAAAAACAATAAACCATATGGACTTAGAAAAACTTATCACAGAGTTAAAGTCTGCTCTTCTTGAGAAGAAGTTTGGTGAAGAGGCTGTCGCTTCAATGACCAGCCATTTCGCTGAAGCCATCAAACAAAAAGATGCAGAGTATCGCGACTCCATTGCAGCCGAGAAGGCCGCTAAAGACAAAGCCGAGAAGCTTTACAATGAGACAGTCGCTTCAGTAGAATCAATGAAGGCAGAGCTTGCCAAAACACAAGAAGAGCTTAACAAGATTAAAGAAGCAAAAGCTCAAGAAGAAGCTGTAGCTCGTATTAATGCTCGCGTTGGTGAACTTGATGCCGCTTATGATCTTAGCGATGAAGATCGCAAATTGATCATTGGTGAAGTTCAAGCTCTTGAAGCTACCGAAGAGGCATTCGCTTCTTACAAGGAGAAGTTCTCTGCTGTTTGGAAGCACAAGAACAAAGAGTTTATCAAAGCTCAAGCCGCAGAGATTGAAAAGAAAATTTCTGAGCAGGTTGAAGCTCGTCTCAAAGAAGTCAGCAAAGCTTCTGCAACTCCCGAAGTAAAAGTCGAGGAACAGAAGGCTGATGTCGCTGCTGCACTCGATAACGCAACAGCCACCAACAAAGCTCCTGACAGCAAAGTTGCTGTTGAGCAGTCTTTCCGTGAGAAGTTCGCCAAAGCGTTCTCTCGCGAAAATATTAGCGTAAGCTATTCTAAATAATAATAATTAACTGTAAACAACTCAAAGGACAACTATTATGGCTAATCGTCTCCTACCATTCCGTCAATATAACGAGAATGATGTGGTAAATATGTACGCTCTCGTTGACGCTGCCGTCAACGATAACGTAACCGGCGTTGGAACTGGTGACGCAGGGGTATTTGTCAAAGTTTCCGCTGGCAACTTTGACCTTGACCCTGTTTCATACTCTTCCGACTCTTATCTCGGCAAGACCGACTTCCCCCATGTCGGTGTTAACCAATATCCAAAGGTAAATCTCAAAGTCACTCCTGCTGCTTCTGGTGACTTGACCAACTGCCTTGGACTCACCCTCCGTCAGACTGCAAAGCACGACGAGAATGGTGAAAAACTTCTCTACTACCGCCAGAAGGCTGAAGAGCTTATGTGCGTACTGCCCGGCCAAGCCGTTCCAGTCGCTACTCGCGGCATCTTCACCCTCTCCGCTAATGCCATTGACGGCACACTCACGGTTGGCTCGGGCTTCAAGCTCTCTGCTAACGGCGGAAAAGTAACTGGCTGCGCCCACGACGACGCTGGCAAGCTCGGCATCGTTCTCGGCACAGGTTCACGCACCGCACTCACAAGCGTTTCTGACGCTTATGCGGGCAACTTCGCAGTAATCGGTCTGCGCATGTAATAAGAAAGGAAACTACTTAAATGAAAATCACATTAAAGCGCACTCCAGAACAGATTGAGCTTATCAAAGCAATGGCTAGCCGCAATCGCACTGTTGCTTATGATGCTCAAGTCGCACTCGCTGAGTTCATCGGTCCCGTTCTTGCAGAGGTTATCAACAATGCTCCCACACTGAGCAATTTGTTCACCAGCCTCTCATACAACGCTGATGATAATCCCAGCATTCCTCTCGACCTGTATTACGACGTAACTGATGAGGACTACATCACTGTATACTCACAGTCCGTAGCTGGTGGTCTTCCCACCAATCAGGTTCTTCCCACAGTCTCAGAGATGAAGCTGACCACCTATACGCTGGACAGCGCTCTCTCCTTTGACCGTCGTTACGCTGCCAAGCATCGTATGGATGTCGTCGCCAAAACCTTCACCCGTATGGCTCAGGAAATCCTGCTCAAGCAGGAGCGCACCTCAGCTACACTGGCAATGACTGCTTTGGCCAACGCCGTCACAAATGGCAAGAAGCACGTTCAGACATCTAACCAAGCTGGTCGTTTCCTCTTGGCTGATCTCAACGAACTGCTCACACTCGCCAAGCGTATCAACACATCATGGGCCAAAGGCACACCTGCCACTGGTTCTCGCGTTGGTATTACTGATCTTCTGGTTTCCCCAGAGATCGTAGAGCAGATCCGCGCTATGGCTTATAACCCCATCAACACTGTTGCTGGAGTTACTGCTGGCTCGGGCACTGGCACAACCGTTGGCATCACCGCTACTGATGAAATGCGCAGCGCTATTTATAGCGCCGCTGGCATTCCCAGCTTCTACGGTGTTTCCATCCTTGAGTTCAGTGAGCTTGGAAAAGGTCAGAAGTTCAATACCATCTTCGATACAGCTGCCGCAAGCACAGAGTATCCAAAAGCAGATGGTACTGGAACCAACACATTCGACGGCGCTACCGAGGAAATTCTCGTCGGTATTGATCGCACCCGCGATTCGCTGCTCCGTGTTGTCGCAACTGATCCAGACTCCAACTCGGAGTTCTCGCTCACTGCTGATGACCAGTACAGCATCCGTCAGAACAAGATCGGCTACTTCGGCTCCCTTGAGGAAGGCCGCGTAGTTCTCGATGTTCGTGCCCTCGTTGGCAAGATCGTCTAAGGTTTAAAAACCTGTTAAAAACCCGCCTCGAAAGGGGCGGGTTTTTTATTTCATTTAAATGATTGAAATGTGTAAATCTTACGATAGTATTTAGTATGGAAATCTCAACCGGACAATCTACTGAAGTTACTAAAGCTAGTCTGTTAGATCAGCTTAATTCTATCGCGGATAAAAATTCATCTGAATATCGTTCAAAAGTAAGAGAGTTAGAAGTGGTTTTAGGCATTAAAGAAGTTAATGTTTTTGGTACAGCTAATCGTAAAATTTTCGAAGAAGACCTCGACGCTATGTCGCAGCTACAACTTCAAGATTTTGCGCGAAAACTTAAGATAGATGGCTCAGGTACTATGGCGGCTATCAAAACTCGTCTTTTGCGTCAATTTGATACTCAGAATGTACAATCCAGAGGATACTTCTCTCCTCAACCACAACAAAAAGAGATGTTCTCAAAAGAGCAAAAAGAAAAGCTCACAAAGATTTTAAATGGCTAATTTATTTCAAGTCGCTAGTGGCGTTTTTTTCTACGAATTTGACGCTGATGTTTCAGAAGTGAATCTTAGTTCAATTTCTGGCTGGATGGAGGCAAATCTAGGAGAGTTAAATAATTTAATTTATACTGATCTTAGTGGCGCTGGAGCAGATTTAACCCCAGAACAGGCAAATATTTATAAGCATTTATATTTAGGTCATTACTACAAAAAGAAGTCGAGAAACGCAATTAAAGCTGCGGCTGGCGGATCTGGCAGCGCGATCATTTCAATCCGAGATGAAGATAGTTCTGTTACATTCGTAAATAGTAATGAAATTAGCAAACAGTTTCGTCAAATGTCCAGAGACAATTTCGATGAATTAAATCGATTAGTAACCGCCTATAATTCTTATCAAGCTGCTCCAGTTCAAATTGTAGGCAAAAGTATGGTCAATGATGTTTTGACCTTAACTGGTACGGGGCTGCTTTAAAATATTTAAATTTACCTTTAAAAGCGCATCTTTACGGTGCGCTTTTTGTGTAAAACATAGAAAGCGCCGCTATGTCAGCATCGACTTATAATATTTACATTGAGAGAAACGTTGATTACCGAGTGACTTTAACATTAAAAGATGGCAATGGCTCTCCGATTAACGTAACGACAGCAACAATAGACGCTGAAATAAAACAAGATTATTATTTCCCAACAATTGCTACTTTTACTGTTACAAAAATCACTCCTGTTTCTGGTATTATAGAGTTAAGTTTAACGGCGGCACAAACGGCAATTTTACATCCAGGTCCGTTGAAGTACGACGTTTTAGTAAAATACTCTGACGGTTCTTTTCAAAAGATTTTGAAAGGAACTGTTAACGTAGATACTAATATAACAACTCTATCATAAGATGCCAGAAATTGTAGAAGTAATTATATCAGGCGAATTACCAGCTACAGAAATTATTATTTCTGGTACTGGCGGTCCTGTTTCTGTTGTAGAAACCGATCAATTACTACACAATTCTTCGCCTGACTTGCAAGGAGGAACAACTGGTGAATATTTCCACTTAACAAGCGGTCAGTATTCTTTTGTCACGGGCTTGTGGGAAGACAAAATTGATCCTACCAACGATGTTTTCTTTGAGAAAAGCGTAACAGTAACTGGAACGCTAATACAAGGTTCTGGATATAGTAATTATCTTACTGGTTTGCGCGTAATGGCAGATGGAAATTTTAGCGCAAATGGTGACGCGCAAGTTTCAGAATTTATATTAAAAGAAGAAACAACGGATGGTTTAAGTTACGAACTGGAATTGGGCAATTCTTCAAAAAAACTTACACTGCCGAATAATACATCTTGGTATTTTAAATTAAGAGTAGTAGCAAAAGATACAAATGGTGCAACTGCAACATATAACGCAGAAGGGGCGATTAAAAAAGGTATAAGCGCTGGCTTTACCCAAATTATTGGCAAAACAACTATAGTAAATTTAATTGACGAAATTGGATGCGGCGGCGTGAGTGTTTTGGCCAATACTTCTTATGGTTATTTGCAGGTAAATGTAGTGGGTAAACCTAACACAACTGTACGTTGGGTTGGCTATTTAAATTTAATAGAAGTAAGATAAAAATCGTGTAAATTATATAACGGGAGACACAAAAAATGGCAATTTATTATACAGGAGCACTGGTTGGTAATCAAGTAAACTTTAATACTGGTGAAGCAACGGTAGTTGCCGCCGATGTTAAACAGCATATAATTAACCAGTCAGTTACTGGTGGCGAAACTGGTTTAGTTCCCAGTAATAAAGCTGTTTTTGATTTTGGTACAGGTCTCTCTGGTTATCTTTATGTAAACGCTGGTGGATTATATCAGCTTTCAGCCTTATCTACGGGAACAGATATTGCGGCAATCAATTTAACAGGTAGAGTAAGCGGTCAATCGTTTATTGATAGCGTAACAATTTCTGGCGGTGCAGGCTTGGACCTTTCAGTTTCTAGCGACGCAATTGTTATTTCGCACACCGACACTTCAAGTGTCGCTGATCTCACAGTAAGTGCTGCCGCTGGATCTGCGATTACAGGAATTTCTTTTACATATGATACATACGGTCACGTTTTAACTTCAACTGGAACAACAGCTGTTATTGTTCGTGATCAAATTGCAAGTGGTGTAACGACAACTGCTCCTAGTGAAAATGCCGTCTATGGTCTCTCTGGAACTCTTAGACCATTAATTGATCAAGCTCTCGGAAGAGGTTTACAAAGCGTAACTGATAGCGGAAATAGCACAAGCAACGGAATTAACATTGGCGGTAATCTTGTTGTAAGCGGAAACACAATTCTTGGTAGCGATGCCTCTGATTCAGTTACTGTAAAAGCTGGTCCAGTTATTTTAGAGGCGGCAACAACTTCGGCTGACGCTCTTATTTTTGGTCTTGATGACGGTAATAAAGTTTCAGTTTACAAATCTGATCCAACAGTTTTAAGAATCGATGGCGGTCTGATTATTACTGGAAATCTTACTGTACAAGGCTCAACAACAACAATTGAAAGCAATACAGTTTCTGTTGGTGATAGCACTGTTCTTTTGAATGGAGATTTTACTGGATCTGCTCCAAGTGAAAATGCTGGAGTTGAAGTTGAGCGCGGTACACAATTAAATACAGCTTTACTTTGGAACGAAGGAACTGATCGTTGGACATTCACCAATAACGGAACAGGTTATTTTAATATTCCTGTAACATCAGAATTAACTCTTGACGCAACCACAACGAATGGAGCATCAACTGCAAATGATATTACAGTTGGCGGTTTAACTGTTTCTGGCTCTGCTCAAGCGAAAAGTGATCATTTTGTAGTATACTGCACTACCACGGATAACAGTACAACAGAAATGTTTTTAAATGGCACTAATGGCAGAATCACATTAGCCTCTAATACCGCAGCGTCTTTTAAGGGTCAAATTACAGCATTTGATTTTGTAAATGCAAAAGCAGCTTCTTGGAATTACGACTGTTTAATCGCTAATAAGGCTGGAAATTCTGCGATTGTCGGGTACGCGCATGTAACAAAAATTGGCGATGATTCCAATAGCCTTTGGGAAGTTTATGTAGATGCGGATAATACTTTTGATTCCTTAAAATTGCAAGTAAAAGGTGAAACGTCAGCGACTATTAAATGGACAGCCAGTGTAATTAGCACTGTTGTTTCTTAATAGTTGAATGACAGATTAAAAAAATTAATATAAAAGGAATATGGGTAAGTATTATCTAGGCACAGGTAATCAACAAATTAATTTCCAAGTAGTTGATGCTACTGGAGTTATAAATGATTTAAATTTAAGTGGCTTATATTTAAGCGTTACTGGCAAAGCCGCAGATGCTGATAAACTAGATAATTTCGACAGTTCATATTTTAGAAACGCTTCGAATTTAACTGGCGTTTACACTGGTCAGATTAGTGGAGGAATAGGAAACGCCGATACTCTTGATGGCTACGATAGTTCTTATTTTTTAGATGGCTCAAACATTACCGGAACTGTAGCTCTAAGTGGCACATTCACAGGTTATTATACTGGTGTATTTAGTGGCACAATTAGCCACACTGATTATATTCAATTCCATACTGGACTTGGGCTAAGTCCTGATCCTGCTGAACTTACATGGAATGATAGTCAAGGCACTATAGAATTAGGTTTAATTGGTGGCGGTTCAACTAATTTAGGACAAGATTTGGTCGCTTATGTTAGAAACGCAGAAACAGGAACGATTTCAAAAGGTCAGGCTGTTTATTTATTTGGAGCGCAGGGAGATAAAGCTACTGTAAAATTAGCCTCTAATCTTTCTGATACAACTTCATCAAGAACGCTTGGAGTTACAATTGAAGATATTACTGCTGGGCAACTCGGTTACGTAAAAAGTGTTGGTGTTGTTGACGGCTTATCTCTATCAGCTTATCAAGCTGGAGATGTTCTTTGGTTAGGATCAACGCCTGGTTCATTAACTGTTACAAAACCACAAGCGCCAAACCACATGGTGTTTATTGGAGTTGTCGAAAGAGCTAATAGTGGAAACGGTCAACTTTACGTAAGAGTTCAAAATGGTTACGAATTAGAAGAGCTTCATGATGTCAAATTAGTTAATGCGCAAAATAATGACATTATCAGATACAATGGGTCTTCTGGCGTTTGGTATAATAGCAATACTTTAGCTCTTAATGGAACTGGATCGCATTATGTTTCGGGCGATTTGGGAATTGGCACTTCTTCGCCATCCGCTAGACTTCATATTGTTGGCGCAGATAAGAGGCAGATTATTGCTTCGACAACAGATAATTCGGCGCTTGTTCTTGGCCAATGGGACGGCGCAACAAATCGTATCGAGTCTTCTACAAGAAAACTTTTAATTACTTCTTATGCTGGTGGAATTTCTTTGGGTAATAGTGGATCGGAGAATGTCCATATTAGTACGGCTGGAAGTTTGGGAGTCGGAACAACGAGTCCGGGAGCAAGGTTTGAAGTGCGTAAAACTGATGGGGGAAATGCCTTTAGGTTTGCCAATTATGTAGACGGGGTAGCTTTAGGTTCATGGGTAGGTACCTACGGCGCTGAGTTTAGAACTGTTACTAGCGGTGGCGTTAGTCATGGAATGCTTATTAACAATAATGAAGCTAATGATGCTCGGCACACCCTAGATATATCTGACTCTAATGGACTATTTGCTACTTTCACCAATGGCAAAGTCGGTATTGGGACAGCGAGTCCAGCCGCGAGACTACATGTTAACAAAAACGATTCCAGCACAACGGAAATAAATCCGGTTGTAATAGTTCAAAATGGAATCAATTCTACGAACACTACTGCTGGTATTATGTTCGCTATGTCGAGCGATAGCAGTTACCAAAAACAAGGTATTTTTACAAAATACACTAATGGTAGTTACAGCATAGGTGAGCTTCATTTTGCTGTAAACGGGGCGTTTAATTCAACTAAAGTGAGCGTTGCGGACTCTAAAATGAGAATTGCCGCTAATGGAGATGTTACTATTTCAAACAGAGTTGGTATTGGAACAACAAGTCCAACTGAAAAACTTTATGTTAGTGGTGGAAACGCTGCTATTGAATATATTTCGGGTTCAGTAATTTATACTCCTTCCGCATTAAATACATCCCCTCGTCTTACTTTGATAGGGCAGTATAGTACACCTGGCACATATAATTTTATTAGATATTGGTCTGGTGGTTCTCACGATTGGTCTGTTGGAACTGTGACTCAGGCGGTTGGAGTCAATTATCTTGCAGATTACATCTTCCAATCATACAATGGATCAGCGCATGGAGAAAGAGTTAGAATTACAAGTGATGGTAATGTCCTCATCGGCACGAGCTCCGACGGCGGGCAGAAGTTGCAGGTGGCGGGCGCGGCAGCGATTACGGGCAACCTCACCGTCAGCGGATCTGGCCCGCATTCTTTTTCTGGCCGAATATCCGTCACGAACGCGAGTGGTGCTTACGCTGGGTCATTCATAAATACTGACGCTACCACCGCTCCCGGTCTATATGTTCAGGCCAGCCGCACAACCGACTCGGCGCTGCTTGTCCGAAATGCCTCAGACTCGTCAGATTTGCTCAAAGTAACCAATAGCGGAGGTACCGTTATTGGCGGCAACCTCACCGTCAGCGGGACGGGGACGAGCAGCGTGGCGGGCAACCTCGGCATCGGGACTGCAAGCCCTATCCATCCGCTCGACATAATAAATGCTGGCGGCACGGGAATAAGCACTCGCAACGCAGAAACCAACTATTCGATTATGAGGTTGGGGACTGACACAGGCAATGCTTACTCCTTTATTCAGAATGGAAAATCTGGTTCCGGAACTACTCTAGACCTCGCTTTCCGTTTTGATTCTTCTGAGCGGATGCGCCTGACCAGCGGCGGCAACGTCGGCATCGGGACCACTGCGCCGAACAAGTCGTCATTCTCTACTGCTGTAACAGTAAACGGAGCCACCAACTCTGGCTTTGAGGTAGCGGTAGGAGACAGCCGTATCGTTGGGTTGTATGCGTCCTCAACGGTTGCGGTGCTGAACGCATTTGCGAGTGTTCCGCTGTATTTTAGTACGAACAATACTACGCAGATGGTCATCACCAGCGGCGGCAACGTCGGCATCGGAACTACGAGTCCTGGTGCTAAACTAGATTTAAATGGCGATTTTAAACATGGTCTTATATATAGATATCCACATTCGCAAATAGCTCCTGCGTTAGGATCAACTGGATGGATTAAATTAGCAACAATACCTAATAATTCTCGCGCCAAATTCTTAATGAAAAATGGTTCTGCGAATAGTGAGGAAATATTAGAATTTGACGTTTATACTACATATTTCAATAGCGGAGTATATGTTGTAATCACTCGTAATACATATAATTATCATTTAAATGAAATACAAGTGCAGGGAGCAGATGGGCAACCAAGAATTGTTTATGTAAAATGCAGAACTTCTGACTACGCCCCAACGTTTATTTGGCAAGTAGAATCTTGGTTTGGAGCGGCGACCATTCACAATATTGAAGAAACTCCAACTTCAGGTAAAAATTTTGCTATAGGCACAACTGGTTATTTTTATTCAAATTACGCGTCTGATGTGCGTTTTGATGGCCGTATTAATTTTGCAAATGGAATATGGCATAAATCTAACGATGGAGTTGAAAGATTCCACTACGGAACAAGTGGAAGTACATACTATAAAGGCGGCGGATCTGGAGCGATTCATACCTTTAGAAATGCGAGTGATGTAGATATCTTAACTCTCAATAACTCTAAAGATGCAACGTTTTCAGGTAATATTACGATTTCCAAAACTTCTCCAGAATTAGCGATTCGTTCAGCATCTGACGCTGCGGCACAAATTCAATATCTTACATTTGGTTCTCCAACTTATAATCGCGCCCAATTCCGCGTAACTTCTGGTGGCACAAGCGATGGATCAACAGAATTTTATACATTTAATGCTGGAAGCCCAACTTTATCTCAATCTTGGTCTAAAGAAGGTAATGTCACTTTCGCACAAACTGTTACAATTGGCGGCAATTTAATAATTAATGGAACTACTACTACAGTAAATTCCACAGTAACAACAATTGATGATCCCATTATCACTTTAGGCGGCGACACTGCACCAGCATCAGATGATAATAAAGATCGCGGCGTAGAATTTAAGTGGCACAATGGAACTGCCGCAAAGACTGGATTCTTTGGATTCGATGACAGCACTGGGTACTTTACCTTTATTCCAGATGCAACAAATACAAGCGAGGTATTCAGCGGAACTCAAGGCGATATTCAGGCATCTAATTTCCGTGGAAACTTGATCGGTAATGTTACTGGAAACGCATCGACCGCTGCGACTTGGCAAACAGCACGCACATTAACTATCGGATCGACTGGCAAATCAGTAAATGGATCTGCGGATGTTGCATGGACGCTGGGTGAAATCGGTGCATCTCCTACAGCTGGATCAGCTAGCATCATTACTCTCGGAACAGTTACTACTGGAACATGGACCGCTGGCATTATTGCTTCTAACTATGGCGGCACTGGTGTTAATAACGCTGGTCGAACTCTTACAATTGGAACTAACAGTGGTACGATCACATTTACAAATGCCACTACCACTTTAACAGTTGCGAATAATGGATCTATATCTGGGACAAATACTGGCGACCAAACTACAATAAGCGGTAACGCTGGCACTGCTACAACATGGCAGACTGCACGCACACTCACTATAGGATCTACTGGTAAGTCAGTCAATGGATCTGCGGATGTTACTTGGACAACGTCTGAAATTGGTATTAATAACGGCGCACTGACCCTTGCTGTATCTGGCACAGGTTTAAGTGGATCAGCGTCATTCACCGCAAATCAGAGTGGCAATACCACATTTACAGTTACTTCGAATGCTACGTCAGCAAATACGGCGAGCACAATCGTAGCTAGAGATGGTTCTGGCAACTTTAGCGCGGGTACAATTACCGCTTCAAACGTAAGTACTACCACACTTACGCAAGGTGGTACAGTCGGACATATCACTAAGGAATACACATTCAATTTAAGCGCGCAGTCTAATACGCAGTTTTTCCCAATAAGGCTTACGGGAACTCCATTAGGAGCTGGTGGAATTCACACCATTGAGGTGCTAATGGACAGTTTTGGGGGTGGCGATGCATATAATCATCATTCAGTTTTAGGAAAAGTACGCGGTAGCGGATGGACTGATCTGCCAGCATTTTATGATATATTTCATAATATGTATGATGCTGCTGAAAGATCATACTTAGGATTTTATCGCGGAACTCAAAATTGCACGGATGTTGTGTTATATGTTCGTGGCGGTAAAACATATTATGTAAAAACACCATCAACTGCTAGTGCCAGCACTACAGCATTAACTGTAGGTGATTCAGTTTTTGCAATAAAAGATTCTACCGGAACAGATGTTTCTGGAACGTCGGCAAATGTTTCATTGATGCTGAACTTGGTGACAGCTGCCCAAGGTCGCCACATCAGTAGCAATTTAGGAGTCGGCGGAAATATCTCGGGTACTTTAGCTAATACTCTTACGCTTAACACGAATTCTGGTGCAGGACTTTCCGGTTCTGCCACTTATAATAATTCTGGTGCAGCAACGTTTACTGTTACTTCGAATGCAACAAATGCAAATACTGCTAGCACAATTGTTCTCCGCGATGCGTCTGGCAACTTTAGTGCAGGAACTATTAATGCCATAGCAGCAACTGGATATTTGCCAGTTCAACTGGCATTAGTGAATAATGGAAGCGCAACAGTAGGATCAACAAGATTTAGCGCTCAACCAGATGGCGCTGGTGGATACATATCTTTCAATGGAACAGTTACCGCTAATTCGAGCGGAACTATAATAAGCGGATCATCAACTGTAACAGGAGACCACGCTTCAAGAAAAGTTGGATTGTTTCAGTATACTGGGGGAACTACTGGTACTGCTGGATTTCAATTCTTTACTGCTGATGCTGGAACAAATGCAATTTTAACTGAAAGATTGAGGATTCAGCACGATGGTAATGTTGGTATTGGAACATCGGCTCCAGGTACAAAACTGCAAGTTAATGGAGGAATGGCATTTGGATATGGATCGGATGCTACATTCTTTACGGGTACAGAGTTTGATTCGTCGAAATATCTGATACTACAGAATAACACAGACTCATACGGAAGAGTCGGTCTTGCAATAAATGCAAAAACATTTAGCGCTGCAAGCACTCCGTCTGCAAATGATGGTTGGGCCATTGATACTCCAAGAAGTGGAATCCGTTTTAGAGCATGGCTTACAGGAGATACGGATTACCAATCAAAATTTACAATTCAACATTTATTAGCGAATGCTCAAAATGCTAATGGAGATCTTGGAATATTTGCAAGAGGATTTAGCACTACTAATCCAGCATTTGTCCTTACTGGCGCTGGTAATGTTGGTATCGGAACAACTTCGCCTGGTCAAAAACTAGAAGTAAATGGAAATATTTTGGCGACTGGCCATATTACGTCATCTACTTCTACTAATATAGATCAGTTTATACGAGTAACAAATTCTAATGCTGCGAACTCGGCTTATTCAAGATTGGCAGTAAGTAATGGAAGTTACGAAGGAAGTATAGTTGTATACGGTACAGGATTTACAAATAATAACGCAGCAATGCAAAACCGCATGACAATTGCGGCCCCATTTATTTGCAACAACGTTTCTGGTCAGCATTATTGGTGGATAGGAACAACTGGCGCTGGAAATGATCCAACTAATGCAACTCAAGTAATGACCTTGACTTTGGGCGGTCAATTTATTACTCAGCCATATAATTATTCTTATAGTGCCTGGGGTGTTGATGGTATTAATACAGCATTCAGAGGAAGAACAGTTACAAATAATTCAACTACGGCTTCTGGAACAGTTGTTTCAGCTGCAATCCATTCTTTTGCTCAAAGCACTCTTGCGGCAACAAATACTGGCGTAACAACTACTGACGCCGCCACAGTTTATATTGCTGGTGGTGTCATTGCTGGAACCAACCAGACGATTACAAATTCATATGGTTTATGGAATGCGGGCAAAACAAGATTAGATGGTAACGTCGGCATCGGGACAACGAGTCCTTCGGCAAAATTAGATATCTCCGGTAATTCAGTTCAAGACGTAGGTTTAGTTAGATTCGTTAATGATTCAACGTCTGGAACATTTTTTCCAACTGCAAGCTTTATTCAAACTCGGGGTAGTCATAGCTTCGGTGTGGTTGCGGAATTTAGAGTTAACACCGCTGGCGACACTGATCGACCGACGATTTTATTCAGATCAGCGCAAGCTGCACACCAATGGCGCGTAGGTCAAGTAACTTCTGGATGGGGAACAAATGATAATTTTGGAATTGGTTATGCTGCGTCAAATGCTTCTCCAGTTGCATGGCCAACAAATTATTTTACAATTACTACCGGCGGTAATGTTGGAATTGGAGTAACTGGTCCATCATACAAACTTGAAGTCAACGGCTCATTCGCCGCAACAACTAAGAGCTTCGTAATCAAGCACCCCACCAAAGAAGGCAAAAAACTTCGCTACGGCTCACTCGAAGGTCCAGAAAATGGCGTTTATGTTCGAGGCAAAACAACTTCAAAAGTAATTGAACTGCCCGATTACTGGACAAAGCTTGTTGATCCAGATTCTATTTCTGTTCAACTCACTCCAATTGGTTCACACCAAAAACTTTACGTTGAGAAGATTGAAGATAATAAAGTTTATATCGCTAACGAGAACTTGCTAGCGAAGAGTATCAATTGCTTCTTCTATATCTTGGCTGAACGCGCAGATGTTGAGAAGCTCCAAGTTGAAATAGATGCATAACAATGGCAACTTATTATTCGCCCAAGATTGTGACAGATGGGTTAGTATTTTGTTTAGACGCCGCAAGCCGTAACGGAATATCTGCACTTGGGTGCGGAGGATTCAACGGCGCTCCGCAATTGGTTAAGAATATGGTTTCGCCGTCAGATGTTATAAGTGATTTTGGCGGCGTAAGGTTAGGCAATTTAACCTACTATACAGCTTTTGCAATAGATTATCCTGAAGGAAATTATGGTGGAGATGCTGCTGGAAGACATGGAATTACACCAGGTTTTAATGTTCGTACTGGAACTAAAACATACGACGCAAGCAGAGCGCTTCATTTATACGCTTGGAATAATGCAACTAGCGCTTGGATCGAAGGTGAATTTAATGGAGCGCGTTTATCTGGCCACTGCTATGACAATTATACTGGTGCGGAAACTGGATACGCAGCTGAACTAGCAAAATTCGTTACTGATTACAATAATATAAAAACAAAATATCCAGATGTTTCATTTGTAGTGATAGGAAGTCATAGAGCAGATAGATACAGTCAAGCAGTAAGAGACATTTTAACTGATTTGGGAAAGCCTGCTGGATATATCGATTCAGATTATATTGCTGCGCCAGAATGGATATTAATAGGCAAGCCCGGACTTGGGGCTGGAAATTACTATGGTTGGGCCTATGAAAATTACACCACAAACCCATCTCAAGTTGCGCATTTAAATTTTGGTTTGCCGCTTTTTGGTTCAAAAAATAATTATTTTTTATTTGATGGAGTAGATGATTATTTTTCAATACCGAATGTCGCATCACTGCGCCCATCCACAGAAATGACCATAAGTATGTGGATAAAAGCCATAACTAATACAGCTGGATGGAATATTTTATTCGGTCAAAGCCCATACACTGGCGGACCATTAATTTTTTTGGAAACTGGAGGATCTTTAATAAGAGCGCTTCATTACCCGAATGGGTCAGAAGTAAGATGCAATACTAATTATGCTATATCTACATCTGTATTCACTAATGTTGTTTTTACATTTAAAACTGGAGATGCAATAAGAAGTTATTTTAACGGTGTCGCCAACACCACAGCGGCTTTATCAGCAGGAACATTTTCTTATAATACTTCAAATCCCTATTTAATTGGTTATACTGGCGGTAACTGGTTCAATGGCCAAATTGGGCAAACGACAGTGTATAATAGAGCATTATCTGCCGCAGAAGTTCTTCAAAATTATAATGCGGTGAAAGGACGCTTTGGATTATAAATGAGTTATAATAATGGGCCAAAGATAGTGAATGATGGACTAGTTTTGTATTTGGATGCCGCGAATCCTAGAAGTTATTCGGGTAGCGGAACAACTTGGAGTGATTTAAGCGGCAATGGATATAATGGAGCATTAACAAATGGACCAACATTCAATGCCGCAAACCAAGGAAGTATTGTGTTTGATGGTGTAAATGACTTATCTTCTAGTACGCCAACTCCAACAATATTGCAAGGAAATCCAAACCTCACAGTAATGGGGTTTTATTATAGAACCAATAATTTTTCACTCAAGGGGTTTTGGGGTATTGGTGGATCGAATGCTGGGGGAGTTGGTCAAGGAATTTGTAATTGGAATTACAATAATACAAATCAAATTGCAATAGATAGTTGGAGTGAAAGTACTTTTACAACCGGACAGACATATCCTCTGAATACATGGATTGGTGTAGCATGGAGAAAAATTGCCGGTCCTATGACCAGAGCAAATTGCACGGTTTCAATTTTTAATGGGACCATGACTAATTACACTGGCAACTCATTAACAGTTTTAAGATCAGAATCTAGTACAAACCTTGCTATCAATTCGATGGGTGGGGTAACACTAGGGTCTATTAGTGTAGATACTGGCTACTGTGCTCCGGTAAATGTATCCAATCATTGTATCTATAATAGAGTATTAAGCGATGCAGAATTATTGGAGAATTTTAACACACTAAAAACAAGGTTTGGATTATGAGTATAGAAGGCCCAATTCAAACTAATAATAGCGGTCTTGTATTTTATTTTGACGCAAAAGAGCCGAAAAGTTATGTTGGAGAGCCGACAACAAACCTCAATCAACAAGTTTCAAATTATACTGGAACTGGTTATTCGTCTGATGGAGAGTGGACATCAGATCCTACAAGATTTACAAAAACATACGACGCTTCAATAGTTACTCCAATAGGATTTGGGGCAACATTATGCGCCGAAAGTGGAACTGCTGGATATCACCATCTAAGTAGAATGGGGGGAGGTGGAGAATCAGGAGCGCATTCAATATCTTGTTATATTAAGCCTTTAAATTCAATAACTAATTTTACAATTGGAATGTTAGGAGATGGCGGTAACCAAATATCTTTTAATCTCTCTACTAGAGCTATCACATACGGCGGGGGGATTAGTAATAGAAATGCATTCTGTGTTCCGGTTAGCGGCTTTCCTGGTTGGCTATATGTTGGTGCTAATATAGAAGGCAGATTTGGCGGTTGGGTTGGATGCGTTGGAATAAGCACTGCTTCTAGCTACACTCCAACAACACCTTATAAAGCATTTTATATTACTGGGCTTCAATATGAATACAAAGTAGCGCCAACGAAATTTACAGTTGGCACAAGATCTAACACTCAAGGTTTACTTGATTTAGTTGGAGGCTCAACTATTGATTTAACTAATGCTGGATACAACGCCTCTTCTGAAATTACTTTTAATGGATCTAGCAATTACGCACCAACTGCATCAATAACTTTAGGCAATAGTTTTACTATAAGCGCTTGGTTCAATTCATCTGGAGTTTCTGGAGACACTGTAATTATTGGAACAGACGCAAACGGTTGCGATAATTGGTTCGGAGTTTCTAGTGGATATTTATATGGATTCGTCACTCAAATAGCAGATGTTAATAACTTCACTTTTGCAGGAGCGACAGCTTTAAATAATAATCAATGGTATCATGGAAGTATTGTTGTGACCCCAAACACCGTAAAACTTTATTTAAATGGAAAACAAGATTACTCTACCACAACTGGATTTACTATTGGAGCTTGGGATGGAACTTTTTCTATTGGAAGGCGTTGTCCATCCGTAGCTCAAAGATTTTTTAATGGTAAAATAGAAACTATTTCTATGTATAATCGCGCCCTTTCTGCCGCTGAAATTCTTAAAAACTTTAACTCTCAGAGAAGCCGTTATAACGTGTAAATATATAAAGAATTTAAATTATGCCCGACATCGTAATAACTCCAAATAGAGGCACAACTAGTAATCCAAAGATCGATTTTACAGGTGTTACCACAGGCACGATTAAGCTAGAAGTATTAGCTGATGGCACAATCGCTTGGAATGGAGCTAATGGCTCGCTTTTCAGCATTGCTGACAGTTTAACTGGTAGCTTAATGTCGGTAAACGACATATCTGGCTTACCAGCTTTTGAAGTTTTTTCAGATAATAGGGTTATAGTCGGGCAATTTGGAGCAAGACTTGGAATTGGGACAGTTAATCCAAGTTCTAGCGCAA
>Ga0315904_10002203_pt1 | contig 30399 bp, 22 predicted proteins | sample LakEriMetagenome_6_FD_203529 | JGI IMG/M metagenome (GOLD analysis project Ga0315904, IMG submission 203529) | Freshwater fungal communities from buoy surface, Lake Erie, Ohio, United States - Buoy 12 MA120 | ecosystem: Environmental > Aquatic > Freshwater > Lake | place: USA: Lake Erie, Ohio...
TGTCGTCATCCTCTGGGCTCCCGGGCGTGGCGAGGATCGCCGTGGCTGGCTGCATCCCCCGGCGGCGGCGCGGACGGGGGACGGGGCTGCGGCGTAGGCTCAGAGCATGCCACGGCATTGCCGGGCAGAATCCCCTCGCGACCGAGTCGCCCGCGTGAACCTCGACCTCTACTGCTCGGTCGCCGAAGCCTGCACGATCGCCGGCGTGAGCGACGGCTACATGCGCCGTCTCATCCGCGAGGGGAAGGTGCAGGCGCAGCGCTTCGGGAACTCCTACGCGGTGCTCAGGTCGGATGCCGTGGCGTTCCAGCGGCAGCCCGGTATGGGCCGCCCGCGCCAGCATCGGTCGCCCGCCTCGAAGCCTGGCCGGCCAGCGGCGACACGCCGGAAACAGCGGCGAAAGTAGGCCAGCCCCGTCACCCTCACCGCCAGGGCTTGCGGCGACATATCCGGCGGCGGTACATATCCGCTGGCGGTACATGGCCGGGCGTGGTGCCCGGCGGGAACGGTGGGCATCGTGGAGGGCGCGAACATGGGGAACGCATCGCGGCCGGAGGGCCGGGGATTGCCGTGGCGGCTGCGTCGGCTGCTCAAGAGTCGGAAGGATCGTGACAACCTCGTCGCGAAACTGCGTCACAGTCTCGCCTGGCAAATCGACGAGCTGGGGCTCGCGGCCGTCGCCAGGAAGACGAGGATCTCGGCCGACAAGGTCATCGGGTTCCTGTCGTTGCCGGAGCGTCAGGCGGGGTCGCTGTTGACCGTCGCCGAGGCCGGTCGCGTCGCGCGGCTCGCGGAACTGCGGCTCGAGGATCGGGAGCTGCACGACAACTACCGCGCGGCCTGGGGGCTCGCGGCGGTCTACGTCGAGGCCGCGGGCCTCGACCACGGCGCGGCCGTGGCCCGGGCGATCGAGGTCCGCGATCTCCACCGGGCGGCGAACCCGGACGCCTGCACGATGCTCGCCGCGTCGCGGCTGACCGTGGACGGGTGACGATGCCGGTCGCCGGCCGCCGCCTCGGGTGAGACTCGGGGCGGCGGCGGTGGCCGTGGTGGTCGAAAGGTCACGACGAAGTGACCTTTCGCGACCCGCCGGCCCTGCGAGCGTGCCGGTGATCCCGGAACGCGGTAACAGCGTGTTACCGCGTTCGGCCTCCGCCCCCGGCCGGGCAGCTCGTCGGCCAGGCGGTCGGCGTGGCCCGCGGCGGCCCGCGAGTCGCGCGGTGCGTCGCTGGCCGGGCCCGGCGGGGATCGCCGCGGAGGCGGCCGGCCAGGGTGTCGCTGGTCGGCCGGCGTCCAGATCGGCCCGCAGACGCGATCCTATTGCGTCGATTTCCGGCCCGGAGGGCCTGAAACGTGCCCATGGGCACAGTTGGGCACAGTTGAGGTGCCTTTCTGGAAAAGTATCCTCGCGATACGTGAGTTTCTGAGACTTCGTCAAAACGACCCCCTAACTGTGCCCACTGTGCCCACGGGTCAGGCTCGAAGCCCCATGGGCGTCTCCTGGTCGTCGTCGTACCAATGGTCGTCGCCAGCGTGCCGCGCCGCCTGGTGGCCCGCGAGGCGCAGGCCGATCCGCACCGTGCGGTCGCGGTTTGTGCCCGACTTCGGCCGGCCCTTCCCGTGGCCCATTGCGTCGAGGGTCCGGCCGAACTTCGTCTGCGACAACTCACGGTCCCCGGCCCGTCGGCACCACTCGCGGTAGGCCACGAACAGGTCGGACGCCGGGGCCTCCGCCTCCGTCTCGACGATGCAGGCGTCGGCGATCCACGCCCGGACGCTATCCGACTCCGACCGGTACTGGCTGGTCGCCCCGGTGACGGCCTCCGGCGGCCGCAGTCCGTCGGCCCTCCAATCGCGGTAGCCGTCGAGGAGCCAGTTCAGGATGCCGGGCCCCTCCGCGAGCAGCTCGGCCTCGACCACGGCCCTGGGCCGCTTCTCGGCCTCGCCGAACGTATGTTTCCACGGTACCTCAGTCACGCGACGCCAGATACCGTGATCGGTGCCGCGGATCGTCGGCCGGTCGTTGACCGCCAGGTGCAGGTGCCACGTCGGCAGGACCTCGAAGTTGTTCTGGTACAGGAACCGCCCGGTCAGCGGGTCCGAACCGGTGAGCGCCTTTACCGTCGCCTCCGACAGCCTCACGCCGTCGTCGGCCTCCTGGGCGAACGCGAGTCGCTTCCCGGCCAGCTTGGCGACCCCGATCTCGCGGTCGCCGTCGTGGCGTCGGGCCAACAGGATCTCGACGGGGGCCGGGCCGGCGTAGGTGCCGAACACGCGATGCAGCACGGCGAGCGCGGTGCCCTTGCCGTTGGAGCCCTCGCCGTGGTGGATCCACAGTCGCTGTTCGCTCTGGTCGGCCGACAGGGCCAGGCCGAACGACCGTTTCAGGAACTCGGCGAGATCCCGGTCGCCGCAGGTGACGGCCTCGAGGAACGCGAGCCACCGCGGGCAGGTCGCCGCCGGATCGTAGGTGACGCCGGCCAACTTGGTGAGCAGCGCCTCGGGATCGTGGGGCCGCAGCTCACGGGTCCGCAGGTCCAGGATGCCGTTCCCGACGTTGAGCAGGTCGGCGTCGGCGTCGAACGCGTCAGACCGGACCATCACCGTGGGTTCAGACTCCGCCATAGCGATCGCGGCGTCGATGGACCGGCGGTTCTTCGCGTTCATCACGAACCGGACCAGCGGCATCGGTGCACTGGGCCCGGCCTGGTGCAGCTCATCCCACAGCTTCCCGCCGACTAACTTGCCGATCTGCTTGGCCTCGCTGGCGTGGTGGTCATCTTCCCACTGCTTGCCGTTCCATCGGGCCCAGATGCCGCGATCCACGACACGCCGAATCCTGCCCGCGGCCTCGTTGATGATCCGCAGGCCGAGGCCGGTATCGTTCCACGTTGTCCGGTCGTTGACGTTCGCCGCTCCGCCGACGATTGCCGTGGTGATCGCCTTGACGGTGGCGGCGGCCGCGATCGCGGCCTCGACGAACTCCCGCGACGCGAGCAGCTCGTCGTCGGTGGCCGCGGGCAGGTCTGCCACGTCGCCTCCATCGGCCAGGCCCGGCACGCGGGCGATCCGCACGGCGGCCGGGGGCACGAGCTGCTCGAGGATCTCGGCCACGTCCGCGGCGTACAGCTCGCCTGCGGTGTCGTTGTCGGGGAAGATCGCGACCTCGCGGCCGGCCAGCGGCGACCAGTCGGTTTTCGAGGCGGCGGCCGCTCCGCCGTGGCTGGTCGTCGCGATCTGCCCGAGGGCCTCGGCGGCCAGGGCGGCCTTCTCGCCCTCGTGAATGGTCACGATGCCGGTCGCCGGGATCGCGTGCAGATTGAACAGCGGCCAGAGCGCCTTGCCTGCGGTGGTGATCCATCCGCCTTCCGGCGTCGCGGTCGCCTGGCGGAACTCCTTGTTCCCGTCGCCGTACTGGAACCGGAACACGGCCCCGAACGGCGTGCCGTCGGCGGCGTGGTACCGGTGGGTGGCGGCGAGGGTCGCGCCGGGGTTCCGCTGCTGCACGCTCCAGAGCGCCGCCGCCCCGGCCCGGTCGGCGGTCGGGTGAATCGTCTTCGGCTTCGTCGGCTTGGCTCGGGCGACCGCCGTGGAGCCAGTCGCGAGTGACGACGACCCGGTGTAGTACTCGTCGAATAGGTGCCGCTCGGTCATGCCGATCGACGCCAGCACGTCGGGTGTTTTGCACCCGCGCAGACAGTTGATCACGCATCGGCCTGGCTGCTCGCCAATCGCGATCCCGAGGCTGGCGTTGTGGTCCTCGTGGGCCGGGCACCGCGCCTCGGCGTTCGTGCCGTCGTTCTTCACGACGCGATCCGCGAGGGCCTCGATGATGCCGTGGAACGCTTCGTTCATCGCAACGCCCTCCACCGGGCCGCGTGGAGCATCCTGCAATACCTCCAGGCCACCCGCGATCGGTGCGACAGGCCCGCGGCCGCGAACGCTTCGGTCGCCTTCACGAGCAGCCCGGCGGCGGTGCGGGTGTCGCGTCGGATCTTGACGTGGGCGCGGGCGAGCTCGAGGTACATCTCGGCGACCGCCACGTTCGTGAGCCGCCGGTGCTGCCAGCGGCGCGTGGCCTCGGCGCGGTCGTGGTCCAGGTCGTAGGTGTCGCCGTCCATGTGCCCTCCCTGTCCTCGTGCCGCCGGCCGTCCTGGCCGGCGTGGTGATCGTCAGCCCTTCCGGGCGCGGCTCCTCGTCGTCGCCGGCAGTCGCCACGACCGCACGACCTTCGGGTCGGCCACGAGCAGACCGCGGGCCATGGCCTGCTTCGCGCACCGAAACGCCCACGACCGGTGGAGCCGCAGGCCGCGGCCGATGTCGCCGGCGGAGGGGCTGTAGCCGTTCCGTTCGATGAACTGCTCGACGAACGTGACGACCCGGGCCATGGCCGGCGTGCAGGTGGTTTCGCTTTCGGAATACACGATTGGTTCTCCTGGCGTTGTCACCAACCTACGGCCGATTCGGTTGGCCGAATCTCACGTTGTGACCGCTGCTCGGCGATCGTCAGCCGGCCACCGCGAGCGCCGGGCCGTCGTCGTCGCGTACCGATTGCCAGCCCACGACGATCCCGTGGCCGTAGAGCGTCGCCGCGTTGCCCGTGAACCCGGCCGCCGCGGCCAATGTGATCGACACGGCTCGGTCAGGCCGTGCCATGCCCGCGACGCCCATTGCCTTGCCGGCCTGGAACCCGGCCCGGATCGCGGCCTCGTCGATCGTCAGCCCGTCGTCGAGCTTGGATGCGCCGAGGCGGGGGAGCCGGGCGAGATTGCTCTCCCTCCGCACGATCGACGGGTCGAGGTAGTGGCGGCGTGTCGTCGCGGCGTCGGCGTGATCGGCCAGGGCGGTCGCATCGCCTCCACCGGCGGCCGTATAGGAACAGGTCGCCTTTCGGATCGCGTGGAATCCTCGCCGGTAGACCACGCCGGCCCCGCCGCAGTGTCGCTGAAAGATGCGGAACACGTAGTTCTTCGTCATCGACCACGGCCAGACCCGCCCGGAGGCCCGCTGCCGTGCCGCGAGCAGCTCGACCGTCTCCGGGGCGATGTCGCGGACGATGTCGCGGGTGCGGCCCTTCCGGTTCTCCGCTCGGATCAGGATGGTCCGCTCGACGAGGTCGATGTCGGCCCACTCGACCGCGAGCATCTCGCCGATGCGGCATCCCGTCTCGAACAGCGCCCGCACGAGCGACGACCACCAGCTCGACGCCGGCACGCCGGCGACATCGCCGTCGATCTTCTGGAAGTAGGCGACCAGCGCCTCGAGGTCCGCGGCCGTGTATGCCCGCGGCACCTTCTCCGGCGTCCGCATCGGCGGCAGCTCGGGGGACTGCTCGACGAGACGTTTCCGAGCACAGTAGCGCCAGAGCGCGAGCAGTTGGGTACGGTCCTTCTTCGCCGTCACTGCACACCGCTCTTGCTCGCGGTACGCGACGAACCGGGCCACCACCAGGTCGTCCAGGTCGTCGAGCCGGGGCGGGCCGGGCTCGCGGCCCTCCACGGTGGCGAGCCACCGGCCGAACGACGTGAGCGTGTAGCCGTACAACTCGACCGTCCGCGGCGAGAGCCGGCGGAGCGGGGCGTACTGGTCGGTCAGGATGTGGGCCAGGTCGTGCATCGTCCCCTCCATGGCGGCCGCGGTGTGCGGCCGATGTCGCCGGCCCGGGTCGGACGGGCACCGCGCCTGTCGCGGCGGCGGGCGTGTCGGTCAGTCGTCGCGGGCCACGATCAGCTCGTCGAGGTGCAGCAGTTCCTCGATTGCGTCGTCGATCAGTGTCTCGCGGTCGCTGTCGTTGGCGTGCCGGACCAGCCGAACCGACTCGACCGCGTCCAGGAGCTGGTCGACCAGCTCCGCGCGCGTGCGGTCGCCCTTGATCGCATCGGTGAGCTGTCGCCGCATCCGACACCCCGGGCACTCGTGGCCGGCATCGTCGTGGTGGTCATCGTGAACAATCATCGTTCGCCCTTCGTTGCGGCTCTGTGATCCCGCCGGCGGCCGCCGCCACCGCCGACGGTGTTGGTTTGCTACTTCTCGAACAGTCGCCGTTGTGGATCCCGCACGAGTCGGAACTCCGGGCATCCGCACCGCGGGCATCCGCGGCCGTCGGTGGCGGTGGAGCATCGGTTGCAGGGCCGGCCGATGATCGGCGTCGCCGGGGGCCTGGCGGTCGTCTTCGCGCGGCGCGTCATCGGTCGCCGCTCCCGGCCGCGTGCTCGCGTGCCGCCTCGGCGAGCGCCGCGAGGGCCACCGCGGCCCGCTTCGCGATCCGGGCCGACTCGCGCGGGTATGCGGCCCGGAGGTAGCGCGGCCACGACCGCCAGGCGGCGAGGGCCTCGCCGGCCTTCCGGGCGGCCGTGTCGATCTCCACGTCCGCGGCGACAAGGGCGGCCGCGAGCTGCTCGGTGTCGATCATGCTGCGGGCCCTCCGATCAGGCGATCGAGCTCGTGGAGCGCGGCTGCGATCTCGCCGGCCCGTGCCGGGTTCGCCCCGATTGCATGCGACATGGCAGACGCGTGCTCGTTGGTGCGCCGATGGAACTCGACGAGGGCGTCGCGGGTGACGAACCATGCGCCCCCGGCCCGGCGGGCACAGAGCCGCACGCCCCGGCATCCCTTCGTGCACCAACGAATGAGCGTGGCCCGGTGGGGGCGTCGCGTGTTGGTGATCTTTGCCCACTCCCGCGCGGCCTCGCTCATCGCCATGGCGCGCGGGGTATCGTCATCGGCAGGGCGTGGGTACGCTCTAAGAGCCACGGCTCATCGCTCCTTCCCTGGGTAGTGCTGGGGGCTGGACAATCGGCACGGGCACCGCCGGGCGGGTCGTTGGCGCGACCCGCCCGGCACCTTGCGCCGAGTGCTACTTCGAAACCGTCGGCGGATCGACAACACGCCATGTGCGGGCAGCGCCGGGGGCAGCGGCCCGTAACAGGCCCGCGGCGATCAGCGCGTGGGCGTGGCGATGCACGAGAGCACGGCTCACGCCGATGCTCCGGGCAACTTCTTCCAGGCTCACGGGTCGATCGAGAACGTCCGGTAGACGCCGGAACGCCTCGAGAACTTGCCGTTCGCGGTGCTCGCGTTTCTGTGCTCGTTTCATCGTTCAGCTCCTTCTTTTCGATGACCGCCCGTTGACTGTCTCAGGGTTCATTTACGAGTCAACAGGCAAAAATGAGTCGTCGGCGAAGGGTCAAATCCCTCGCGGAATCCGCGGGTTTTGCGTGACACGGCGTCAACCGGGCGACATCGGGCGCATGAAAACGCCCTACCCAACTGGACGCGGGGCAGGGCGTTTGCGTGGGTGATCGTGGTGTCGGTCAGCCCGTCTTCATCGCGGCCTCCGCGGCGGCTTCCCAGCCGGGCGGCGCGTAGCGGTTGAGCATCTGCGGCGAACGGTCGCCGAGATTCGCGGCGGCCGCCTCGGGACCGTGCAGGCGGCGTATCTCCTGGTTCCTCGCGTACCGCAGCAGGTACGGAAACCAATCCGCACACCCGGCCTTGTCGCATGCACGGGCGATCGCGTGGCGGATGCTCGACGCGGCGTAGAACTCGCGGACCCGCGGCGAGGGCCGGCCAGGTCTCATCGGGATCGTGTCGGTCTGCCGGCGGCGGTCGGGCACCGCGAGCCGCGGATCGAACACGTAAGCGTCATCCCCGCGGCCGCCGAGGGCGTCGAGCACCACGGCCTGGGCCTCGGGCCCGACCGCGATGTGCTTGGAGTGACCCCGCCATGCGTTTTTGTGGCGCGGCGGCACGTACCGCCAGACCGGGAGATCGCGATCGTGAACGTCGGCCAGCCGCAGGCGGGCGGCCTCCCCTGGCCGGCATCCCGTCAACCGGATGAATCGCACGAGGGCCCGCATCGGCGGCTGTAGGTGATCGAGAACGGCCTCGACCCGGCCGTCGTCGACGGCTTCCCGCGGCTGCGAGTCGACGACCGTGGCGACCTCGCCCGACCGCAGCGGCTTGACCTCCCGCAGGGCCGCCGGCTTGTCGCCTGGCACCAGCTCGCGGACGGCCGCCCACGAGAACATGGCGACCACGCGCTGCATCACGTCGTTGACGTACCGCCGCGTCCGCGGCTTCTCGACCACGACCTCGCCTTTCTTGTTGCGGCGGATCGTCTTTGAGGCGGCGAACGTCTCGCGGACCTCGAGCAGTTGCCGGGGCCCGAACGACTTCGCCGGCATCGTGGCGGCGGGGCGTAGGGCACGAGTCGCCGATAGTGCCGACTGGTACGTGCTCGACTGCTTCCAGCCGTCCCCCTTCGCGGCCTGGACGTGCCGCAGGTACGCGAGGGACAACTCGGCGATCGTCAGGTCCGGGGCCGGGGGCGGCGGCGTGGCCGGCCTGGCGACGGCCGTCTCGACCGACTTCCTACCCGTGGCGATGTAGGCCGCGACGAGCGCGTCGTACTTCACCTGGGCTTCGGGGCTACCGTATGGCCCGAGCCAATACGTCTTCCCGTTGACGTGAACACGAGCGTGCCCGGTGGATGCGTGACGGTGCATTACCGGGAGCGAGCCAGAGCGGCGGCGTCCCATGAGATAGCCCTCCGAAGGAGTCGCAAAGTGGGAAAGGCATCGCCTTTTCCCACTTTGAGCCTGCTTCCCCGAAGGGCACCGCCGACCGTCGGCGGGTGATCTGCACTTGTTTTTCCGAATCAACCGACCAGTGGGCAACACAGGATTCGAACCTGTGACCTCTACGGTGTGAAAGCCGGCCGGCGCGATCGGAAAAACACGCTCCCTGTCGTGAAATGGCCACGAGAACGATAACGCGGGTGTCGCGCTTCGTGCAACTGTTGCGCGATCACTGGTCCCAAAGTGGGAACAAAGTGGGAAGGCCGGCGCGACCTCTACTTTGCAGGCGTAGCGGTCTGATCGCTGCCGTCCCGCAAAGTGGGAACAAAGTGGGAAAGCATCCCCGGCCCCGGCGTCGCGTGAGCGCCCGCGTCGGCCTGGCGGGAGGCGATCGCGAGCCGCGGCGGGCCAGAGGGCGGCCAGCCCACCGCGGTCGCGACCTCGCCAGGGGGCCGTGGCCCCCGGCATGGCTTAGGTGGTCTTCTGGGTCGCGGGCTCGACGGCTCGCATCGTCCGGGGGAGGCCGCGTCGCCGCTCGATCGTGCCGGCGGCCTCGGCCGCCGCGACGGCCCGGTGGGCGGCCGACTTGTCGATCTTCAGGGCGACTCCGACCTCGACGATCGCGGGCGCGTAGCCGCGGGCCGCGGTGAGCCGTTTCACGGCCTGGGCGACGGCCCGGGGCGTGGGCATCTTCGTGGTGGTCCTCACGACTTCGACCTCCAGTTCCGGAACTTCGACTCGCGGACCACGCTGTCGAGCTGCTCGAGGAACTGCCGGGCGTCGCCGGGACGCGAGCCGGGGAAGATCATCGCCGTGGCGGCCGGGTGGGCCGGCTGCTGGTTGTCGGGCAGGAGGGCGACGTGCATCAGCCGCGCGCGGGTCACGAGCGTGGTCGGTTCCGGGAGCCGGATAGTGCGGGTCTGCATGTCGATCATCGCGACCGACGCGGCCCCGCGGCGGATCGCCTCGCGGGCCTCGCGGGCCATGGGCATGTTGGGGTCGAAGATCCACTCGATCGCGATCCCGTGCGGCGTGTCGTGGGCCCGGAGGGACGGGCCGGGCAGCGCCAGCCGCGGGCCGTGGTGGCCGAGGCGGAGATCCCATCGGTCGTCGCGGTTCAGTTCCGCGGCGGTGCCGAACGCGGTCGGGGCGATCGTCTCGTCGAACGCGGAGCGGACGTTCCGGGCCGGCGCGTCGGCGAAGCTGGGGCACGGCAGGATCAGGACCCGCTCGACGACCGCGGGCACGGGCCGGGGCGTCGCCCTCGGCGTCGTCGGCCTGGCGGGCGACCTCGAGGCGGTGGGCATGGCGGAGGTGATGCGGCCGGTGGCCCGGTCCCGGACCCAGACCCCTACGTCGGGGGTCGCGCTGGGGAAGTGGAGCTCGGCCAGGCCGGATCGCCGGCGGGCCCGGTTCACGCTCCGCCGGATGTGCGGCGGCGCGTACCGCAGGGACCGCGTGACCGCGGCCGTGGCCCGGTCCTCGCTGGCGTGCTCGACGACGGCCCGGCTCTCGACTTCACGATCGAGGCCCCGCTCCTCGCGGATCTTCGCGACCCGCTCGCGGACCCATGGGGGCGCGAAGCGTAGCGCCGCGTCCCCGGCGTGGCCGCGGGCGTCGGCTTGCTCGACGGTCGAGCCGGTGGCGGCGTGTTCGATCTGGTGGTCGTGGGTGGTCATCACAGTTCCTTCGCGATGCCGGCGGCGGCGTACTCGGGCCATAGACGGGCGTGCGCGACCCGCAGGTGGTGGAGGCGGTTCACGTAATGCAGCCGCGGCCCGCCGTCCGCCCACGCGAGATGCACGGCCCGCAGCTCGTCCACGACGGCCTGGGCGGCGGCGATCTTCGCGTCGAGGGCCTGCACGGTCCCGCCGTGCGGGGCGAGCGCGGCCGCGAGGGCCTTGTCGCAGTCCTGCATGTGGATCACGGCGGCCCTGGCTGCGAGGATCGCGTCGGCGTCGGCCCGCAGTTCCGCGAGGGGGTCGGCGATCTCGAGCGCGGCGGCCACCGCGAGCAGCTCGCGACCGTCGGGCCCGGGCTCGCCGTCGGCGACCGCGACGGCCCACGAGCGCCAATCCGCTGCGGCCTGGGCCGCGAGCTGGCGGCGGAGCCGGCGGAGCGACTCGTCGGGCGTGGGGGAGGTCTTGGTTTTGGTGGCGGCTGGCATCGTGGTTGCCCTCGGTGGTGTCGATGTCGAACGCGCGTTCAGTCGAGACGATCGGCCGCGCGAGTCAATCGCATCGGATGATGCCACCGGCCCCTCGGCCTCGGCCCACGCGAGCAGGTCGGATGCGTCGTCGCGGCCGGCGACAGAATCGTGGTGCCCGAAGGTCAAATGTTCCCGACGTCGGGAACATTCAAACGCAGCCGCAACTGAAGCCGCGTTCGCCGCCGTCTTGTACGCGATCCCGAACCGCTCGCACGCCTGGTCGAGCTTGCCACGCTCGACGCCGATCACGCCCCCGTGGCGATCCGCTGATACCGGCCGTGGTAGTACCAGTCCGGTTCGTTGAATCGTTTCAGCGCGGCGAGCCGCTCCTGGCGGTCGATCAGACCGAGGGCGTCGAGGTGCTCGAGCTCGTGCTCGGTGCGGTGCCAGCCGCAGTCGGCGATCGACACTTCGCATCCCTCGATCCGCCGCAGCGGTCGCCGCAGGCCCGGGAACTCGTGTTGCCAGGTCGCCGGCGGGATCTCGCCGAGGATGTAGGCGGCGAACGGCCGCGACCCGGGGAACGCGGCGATCCACCGCGCGGTGATCTCCTCGCCCCACGTCGCCCACGGCCGTCGGAACTCCGCGATCGTCCTCAGATCCCAGTGACCGAACGCGTCGCCGGAGACGAGGTTGAGCTCGACGAGCTCGTCGAGGCGATCGTCGAGCGTGCCGCGGAGGGGGCAGCGTGGGGCGGTGCGGGCGGGCATGTCACTTCTCCAGATGGGCGAGGAGTCGTTGCAGAGCGCCGGATGCCTGGGCCCGGTAGTCGCGGGCGAGCAGGGCGGCCGGGTGCGGCTTCGCGGCCCCCTTCGCGTCGCCGATCACGAGGCCCTCGACGGCGGTGATCGCCTCGCACTGCTCGGCCTTGGTCATCGCCTCGCAGGCCAGGCGGAGGAGAGCCGCGACCGGGGCGGTCAGGTCCCATCGCTTTCGAACGTCATCGAAGATCGCCTGGGCCGCCGGGGACAGCGTCAGGCCGGGGGCCGCCGCCGGGGCCGCCGGTGGAGGGGCGGGCGAGAATCGAGGCTTGCGGGGCATCGTCGGGGCTCCTGGGGGCGAGGGACGCGGTAGCCGCGGTCACAGGTTCACGTTTCAAGGGCACACGGGTTGCAGGACAAAATGGCAGTGTGACAAATCGAAGCACCCCCCCTCGATCACGTCAGCGTGGGCAGTCGGTCGCCGTAGGCGAGCAGCGGCTCGGGGTGATCGCCGTGCGCGTTCGCGCACGCGGCACAAACGAGCGCCGCGTTTTCCAGCCCGTCGCCGGCCGCGGGATCGGCCCGGACGAATCGCCGCTCGGCCTCGTCGAGCAGTACGGCGTCGCATCGGCGGCACTGGTAGCCGTCGCGGATCGCGACCTCGATCTCGGTCTGCCAGGTGATCGCCGGCGTGGTGTCGGTCGTGGGTGTCGTCATCCTCTGGGCTCCCGGGCGTGGCGAGGATCGCCGTGGCTGGCTGCATCCCCCGGCGGCGGCGCGGACGGGGGACGGGGCTGCGGCATACGCTGGGATCATGCCACGGCCCCGCTCGGCAGAATCCCGCGACGACATCTTGACCAGCCCCACGGCCGCCCGGCTGGCGGGCCTGGACCGCGTCCACTTCGCCCGGCTGATCCGCGAGGGCAAGGGACCCAAGTACCAGACCGTCGAGGCCGGGAAACGGCACCTCGTCCTGATCCTCCGCCGCGACCTCGACGCGTGGATCGCGGCCCGGAACGCGTAGGCCCCCGGCTCCGCCCCCGGCTCCCGTTGACGCTACTCGTGTAGCCCCGCTACACCAGTAGCACGCTACACGCGTAGCGGCCGGGCGTGGTGCCCGGCGGGAACGGTGGGCATCGTGGAGGGCGCGAACATGGGGAACGGATCGCGGCCGGAGGGCCGGGGATTGCCGTGGCGGCTGCGTCGGCTGCTCAAGAGTCGGAAGGATCGTGACAACCTCGTCGCGAAACTGCGTCACAGTCTCGCCTGGCAAATCGACGAGCTGGGGCTCGCGGCCGTCGCCAGGAAGACGAGGATCTCGGCCGACAAGGTGATCGGGTTCTTGTCGTTGCCGGAGCGTCAGGCGGGGTCGCTGTTGACCGTCGCCGAGGCCGGTCGCGTCGCGCGGCTCGCGGAACTGCGGCTCGAGGATCGGGAGCTGCACGACAACTACCGCGACGCGTGGGGGCTCGCAGCCGTCTACGTCGAGGCCGCGGGCCTGGACCACGGCGCGGCCGTGGCCCGGGCGATCGAGGTACGCGACCTCCACCGGGCGGCGAACCCGGACGCCCATACGATGCTCGCCGCGTCGCGGCTGACCGCGGACGGGTGACGATGCCGGTCGCCGACCGCCGCCTCGGGTGAGACTCAGGGCGGCGGCGGTGGCCGGGGCGATCGAAAGGTCACTTCGTCGTGACCTTGCGCGACCCGCCGGCCCTGCGAACGTGCAGGTGATCCCGGCCCCCGCCTCCGCCCCGGGCCGGGCAGCTCGTCGGCCAGGCGGTCGGCGGCGGTTTAGCTTTGGGGGAACTTCCCCCAGAGCGCTTCCAGGCGGTCGGCGTGGCCCGTGGCGGCCCGCGAGTCGCGCGGTGCGTCGCTGGCCGGGCTCGGCGGGGATCGCCGTGGAGGCGGCTGGCGGGGGTGTCGCTGGTCGGCCGGCGTCCCGATCGGCCCGCAGACGCGATCCTATTGCGTCGATTCCCGGCCCGGATGGCCTGGATCGTGACACTGGGCACAGTTGGGCACAGTTGAGGTGCCTTTCTTGGAAAGTATCCCCGCGATACGTGGGTTTCTGAGACTTCGTCAAAACGACCCCCTAACTATGCCCACTGTGCCCACGGGTCAGGCTCGACTCCCCATGGGCGTCCCCTGGTCGTCGTCGTACCAATGGTCGTCGCCGGCGTGCCGCGCCGCCTGGTGGCCCGCGAGGCGCAGGCCGATCCGCACCGTGCGGTCGCGGTTGGTGCCCGACTTCGGCCGGTCCTTCCCGTGGCCGATCGCGTCGAGGGTCCGGCCGAACTTGGTCTGGGATACGCCACGGTCCCCGGCCCGTCGGCACCACTCGCGGTAGGCCACGAACAGATCGGACGCCGGGGCCTCGGCTTCGGCCTCGACGATGCAGGCGTCGGCGATCCACGCGCGGACGCTATCCGACTCCGACCGATACTGGCTGGTCGCCCCGGTGACGGCCTCCGGCGGCCGCAGTCCGTCGGCTCTCCACTCGCGGTAGCCGTCGAGGAGCCAGTTCAGGATGCCGGGCCCCTCCGCGAGCAGCTCGGCCTCGACGACGGCCCTGGGCCGCTTCTCGGCCTCGCCGAACGTGTGGTTCCACGGCACGAGCGTTACGCGACGCCAGATACCGTGATCGGTGCCGCGGATGGTCGGCCGGTCGTTGACCGCCAGGTGCAGGTGCCACGTCGGCAGGACCTCGAAGTTGTTCTGGTAGAGGAACCGCCCGGTTAGCGGGTCCGAACCGGTCAGCGCCTTGACCGTCGCCTCCGACAGCCTCACGCCGTCGTCGGCCTCCTGGGCGAACGCGAGTCGCTTCCCGGCCAGCTTGGCGACCCCGATCTCGCGGTCGCCGTCGTTGCGTCGGGCCAACAGGATCTCGACAGGGGCCGGGCCGGCGTAGGTGCCGAACACGCGATGCAGCACGGCGAGCGCGGTTCCCTTCCCGTTGGATCCTTCGCCGTGGTGGATCCACAGTCGCTGTTCGCTCTGGTCGGCCGACAGGGCCAGGCCGAACGACCGTTTCAGGAACTCGGCGAGATCCCGGTCGCCGCAGGTGACGGCCTCGAGGAACGCGAGCCACCGCGGGCAGGTCGCCGCCGGGTCGTAGGTGACGCCGGCCAACTTGGTGAGCAGCGCCTCGGGGTCGTGGGGCCGCAGCTCACGGGTCCGCAGGTCGAGGATGCCGTTCCCGACATTCAGCAGGTCGGCGTCGGCGTCGAACGCATCCGACCGGACCATCACGGTGGGTTCAGACTCCGCCATCGCGATCGCGGCGTCGATGGACCGGCGGTTCTTCGCGTTCATCACGAACCGGACCAGCGGCATCGGTCCACTCGGCCCGGCCTGGTGCAGCTCGTCCCACAGTTTGTCGCCGACGGTCTTGGCGATCCTGCGGGGCTCACTGGCGTGGCGGTCGTCTTCCCAATGCTTCCCGTTCCACCGGACCCAGATACCGCGATCGTCCAGCCACCGGATTTTTCCCGCGGCTTCCTCGATCACACGCAACCCGAAGCCGGTATCGTTCCACGTCGTCCGGTCGTTGACGTTCGCGGCTTCACCGACGATCGCCGTAGTGATCGCCTTGACGGTGGCGGCGGCCGCGATCGCGGCCTCGACGATCTCCCGCGACGCGAGCAGCTCGTCGTCGGTGCTCGCGGGCAGGTCTGCCACGTCGCCTCCATCGGCCAGGCCCGGCACGCGGGCGATCCGCACGGCGGCCGGGGGCACGAGCTGCTTCAGGATGCCGGCCACGTCCGCGGCGTACCGCTCGCCTGCGGTGTCGTTGTCGGGGAAGATCGCGACCTCGCGGCCGGCCAGCGGCGACCAGTCGGTTTTCGAGGCCGCGGCCGCGCCCCCGTGGCTGGTGGTCGCGATCTGCCCGATGGCCTCGGCGGCCAGGGCGGCCTTCTCGCCCTCGTGAATGGTCACGATGCCGGTCGCCGGGATCGCGTGCAGATTGAACAGCGGCCAGAGCGCCTTGCCTGCGGTGGTGATCCATCCGCCCTCCGGCGTCGCGGTCGCCTGGCGGAACTCCTTGTTCCCGTCGCCGTACTGGAACCGGAACACGGCCCCGAACGGCGTGCCGTCGGCGGTGTGGTACCGGTGGGTGGCGGCGAGGGTCGCGCCGGGGTTCCGTTGCTGCACGCTCCAGAGCGCCGCCTCCCCGGCCCGGTCGGCGGTCGGGTGGATCGTCTTTGGCTTCGTCGGCTTCGCTCGGGCGACCGCCGTGGCGGCGGTCACGAGTGACGACGACCCGGCGTAGTACTCGTCGAATAGGTGCCGCTCGGTCATTCCGATCGACGCCAGCACGTCGGGTGTTTTGCACCCGCGCAGACAGTTGATCACGCATCGGCCTGGCTGCTCGCCAATCGCGATCCCGAGGCTGGCGTTGTGGTCGTCGTGGGCCGGGCACCGCGCCTCGGCTTGCGTGCCGTCGTTCTTCACGACGCGATCCCCGAGGGCCTCGATGACCGAGTGGAACGCCTCGTTCATCGCAACGCCCTCCAGCGGGCCGCGTGAATCATCCGGCAGTACCGCCAGGCCACCCGCGATCGGTGCGACAGGCCCGCGGCCGCGAACGATTCGCTGGCCTTCACGAGCAGCCCGGCGGCGGTGCGGGTGTCGCGGCGGATCTTGATGTGGGCCCTGGCGAGCTCGAGGAACATCTCGGCGACCGCCACGTTCGTGAGCCGCCGGTGCTGCCAACGGCGCGTGGCCTCGGCGCGGTCGTGGTCCAGGTCGTAAGTGTCGCCGTCCATCGTGCCCTCCCTGTCGTCGTGCCGCCGGCCGTCCTGGCCGGCGCGGTGATCGTCAGCCCTTCCGGGCCCGGCTGCTCGTCGTCGCCGGCAGCCGCCACGACCGCACGACCTTCGGGTCGGCGACGAGCAGACCGCGGGCCATGGCCTGCTTCGCGCACCGAAACGCCCACGACCGGTGGAGCCGTAGGCCGCGGCCGATGTCGCCGGCGGAGGGGCTGTACCCGTTCCGTTCGATGAACTGCTCGACGAACTTGACGATCCGGGCCATCGCCGGTGTGCAGGCGGTTCCGCTTTCGGAATACACGATTGGTTCTCCTGAAGTTGTCACCAACCTACGGCCAATCCGCGTGGCCGAATCTCACGTTTCCACCGCCGTGATCGTCAGCCGACCACCGCGAGCGCCGGGCCGTCGTCGTCGCGTACCGATTGCCAGCCCACGACGATCCCGTGGCCGTAGAGCGGCGCCGCGTTGCCCGTGAACCCGGCCGCAGCGGCCAATGCGATCGACACGGCTCGGTCAGGCCGCGCCATACCCGCGACGCCCATTGCCTTGCCGGCCTGGAACCCGGCCCGGATCGCGGCCTCGTCGATGGTCGGCCCGTCGTCGAGCTTGGATGCACCGAGGCGGGGGAGCCGGGCGAGATTGCTTTCCCTCCGCACGATCGACGGGTCGAGGTAGTGGCGGCGTGTCGTCGCGGCGTCGGCGTGATCGGCCAGGGCGGTCGCATCGCCGCCGCCGGCCGCCGTGTAGGAACAGGTCGCCTTGCGGATCGCGTGGAATCCTCGCCGGTAGACCACGCCGGCCCCGCCGCAGTGTCGCCTGAAGACGCGGAACACGTAGTTCTTCGTCATCGGCCACGGCCAGACCCGCCCGGATGTCCGCTGCCGTGCCGCGAGCAGCTCGACCGTCTCCGGGGCGATGTCGCGGACGATGTCGCGGGTGCGGCCCTTCCGGTTCTCCGCTCGGATCAGGATGGTCCGCTGGGCCAGGTCAACGTCGGCCCACTCGACCGCGAGCATCTCGCCGATCCGGCATCCCGTCTCGAACAGCGCCCGCACGAGCGACGACCACCAGCTCGACGCCGGCACGCCGGCGACATCGCCGTCGATCTTCTGGAAGTAGGCCAGGAGCGCCTCGAGGTCCGCGGCGGTGTATGCCCGCGGCACCTTCTCCGGCGTCCGCATCGGCGGCAGCTCGGGGGACTGCTCGACGAGGCGCTTCCGGGCGCAGTATCGCCAGAGGGCGAGTAGTTGGGTGCGGTCCTTCTTCGCCGTCACTGCACAACGCTCTTGCTCGCGGTACGCGACGAACTTCGCGACCACGATGTCGTCGAGGTCGTCGAGCCGGGGCGGGCCGGGCTCGCGGCCCTCGACGGCGGCGAGCCACCGGCCGAACGAGGTCAGCGTGTAGCCGTACAACTCGACCGTCCGCGGCGAGAGCCGGCGGAGTGGCGCGTACTGGTCGGTCAGAATGTGGGCCAGGTCGTGCATCGTCCCTCCATGGCGGCCGCGGTGTGCGGCCGATGTCGCCGGCCCGGGTCGGACGGGCTCCGCGCCTATCGCGGCGGCGGCGGGCGTGGTCAGTCGTCGCGGCCCACGATCAGCTCGTCGAGGTGCAGGAGCTCCTCGACGGCGTCGTCGATCAGCGTCTCGCGGCCGATGTCGTCGGCGTGTCGGACCAGCCGAACAGCCTCGACCGCGTCCAGGAGCTGATCGACCAGCTCCGCACGCGTGCGGTCGCCTTTGATGGCGTCGGTGAGCTGTCGCCGCATCCGACACCCCGGGCACTCGTGGCCGGCATCGTCGTGGTGTTCATCGTGAACAATCATCGTTCGCCCTTTCGATGCGGCCCTTGGATCCCGCCGGCGGCCGCCGCCACCGCCGACGGAGTTGATCTGCTACTTCTCGAACAGTCGCCGTTGTGGATCCCGCACGAGTCGGAACTCCGGGCATCCGCACCGCGGGCATCCGCGGCCGTCGGTGGCGGTGGAGCATCGGTTGCAGGGCCGGCCGATGATCGGCGTCGCCGGGGGCCTGGCGGTCGTCTTCGCGCGGCGCGTCATCGGTCACCGCTCCCGGCCGGGTGATGCCGTGCGGCCTCGGCGAGCGCCGCGAGGGCCACCGCGGCCCGCTTTGCGATCCGGGCCGACTCGCGCGGGTATGCGGCCCGCAGGTAGCGCGGCCACGACCGCCAGGCGGCGAGGGCCTCGCCGGCCCGCCTGGCGGCCGCGTCGATCTCCAGGTCGGCGGCGACGAGGGCGGCCGCGAGCTGCTCGGGGTCGATCATGCGGCGGGCTCCTGGGGATGCTGGTGGCCGGCGGCCGCCTCGGCCTCGAGCTGGTCGAGGATCAGGTCGGCGAGGATGTCGAGGGCCTCGTCGGTGATCTCGCCGAACGTGATCTCGGGCGCCGTCACGATGTCGCCCTCCGCCGCTCGGAGAGCCGGGCGTGGAACTGGACGATGTCGGCGGGCCGGCAGTACCAGCGGACGCCGTACCGCTCGGCGTTGAGCCGGATGCCGCGGACGCCTGACGTGATCCACCGCACGAGCGTCGCCCGCGGGGGAGCCGGTACGCGGCGACTCGCTGCCCACAGGGCCGCAGCCCGGCCCGCGGGCATCCGGCAGAGGAGGTGCTTGTCGATGTCGGCCACGATCACGACCTCCGCGGCCGCGACTGTCGCGACCGATGAGACGTAACCTATGGCCGGCAGGTGACTCAGACAGTCACAGTGTGTGCCGCGGAAACAGCGTCACTTCCGCGGGGCGTCGAACTTTTTCAGGACGCGGGCGACCGACTTCTCGGAGTAGGTGCCGCCGTAGGCGGCCGGGCGGTAGTCGAGGTCGAGCTGCCGCATGGCGGGCAGGTGTTTCCCGGAACGGATGTCTGCGGCGACCAGCTCGCGGGCCTGCTTCGGACTGCGGCCCCGCCGGAGGGCGGCGGCGTAGTGCTTCACGATGTACCGCTCCCGCAGATCGTCTTCCTTCGCCTTCTCGCCCCGGGCGATTCGCGTCTGGTGAACGTCTCGCCGACGGCCCCCGGCTCCGCGACCCTTCGGCGTCGCCCGGGCCACGTCCAGGTGATCGCCAGCGGCGAACCGTGCCGCGGCCCACGCGGTGTGCAGATCGTCCAGGGTCCGATCTACCAGAGCGGCCGGCTCCTGGGATCTCCGCGACCAGAGCACCATCGCCCGGTCGAGGCGGTCGAGCAGCTCGACCTCCAGGTCGGCCGGCGATCGGCGGCGTGGTGCCGTTGCCTTGGCGGTCATCATGTGGCCCTCCCGGTCGTGAAACTACGCGATCCGCTGCCGCCACTCCAGCAGGGGCCGCCGGGGGACTTGGACACTACATGGCCCCGGTTGGGTCAAGTCTCCCGGAGTGACGGAGAACACGGCCATGGTTGGCGAGCCGGCCCGGTCCACCACCACGCGCAATCCCAGGGCCCGCAGGGCCTCGTTCGCGCTCGACGGGGAACTCGATGCCGCCCTCCGGACGAGTGCCTCCAGACGATCGACGGCGGCCCTGGCGGTCATCCTGGGCGTGGCCGGCACGGTGGCGGCGACTTGCTCCAGGTCGGCGGCGACTCGATCGCGCTCGGCGGCCTTCCGCCCCAGCATGGCGGAGTAGTCGGCCACGAGGGCCGCGGGGAGTGACGGTATTCGCTCCAGCCCGGTCTGGATCTCGACCTCGAGCGCCTTGAGGCGGGCCCGCAGTTCTCGCCTGTCTGGCGACCCGACGGCGGCCCTGGCCGTGGCCCGCCGCTCGATCGCCTCCCGGAGTCGCGCCTTGTTGGCCGGCGTGGTCAGCCTGGCGACCAGACCGTCGATGGCGGCTGCGACGAACGGGGCCGCGGGCACGCGGGCTGCACTGCATCGCCCCTGGCCCACCGTGGGCTGCGACTTCGAGCATCGGAGCCTGTCCCCGTCGCCGTGCATCACGGCCCCGCAGGAGCAGAACACGAGGCCCGATAGCGGCTTGATCGAGGCCGGCGACCGCGTGGCCTTGGCGCGCTCGCGGAGTAGTCGCTGCACCTTCGCGAACAGGTCACGCGACACGATCGCGGGAACAACGTCTCGGTGGCGGATGGGATCGACGAACGCGATCCGGTCGCCGCGTTTTCGGCGGACGATGTCGCTGCCGATCCGCGAGTGGTAGCGGCCCTTCTGTCGCCGGCCCCAGACGGCGTCGCCCTGGTAGACCTCGTTTTCCAGGATCCGCTGCACCGCGTTCCGCCGCCACTCTTTACCGCCGCGGATGGGCATCACGCCCCGGTCGTTGAGCATGGCGGCCACGTTCGACAACGAACCGTCGGCCCTGGCGTAGACCTCGAACACTTCGCGGACGATGGGCGCCGTCTCGGGGTCGAGCGACAACGTTGAGTGCCTCGACTTCCCCCGCAGTTCCAGCGTCCGGTGATAACCGTATGGGGTCGGGCCGGGATAGCCTCGACCCTCGACGGCCTTGGCGGTCTGCCCGCGGACGGTGGCCCGCGAGATGTCGAGTAGGAGGGCGTGCTTCCCTTCCTGGGCCACGAGGCCCGTGATGCGGCCGCCCAGGTCGTCCCAGTTCTCGACGCCGTCGGCGACACTCTCCAGCTCGACGGCGGCTTCGCGTAGCGGCTGCACCCAGCGGCCGTACTCGACCGAATCGAATCTGCCGAACCGCGACCGGTCGTAGACGATGATCCTGTCGAACTTCTTCCCGGAGCCGTCGGCGATCATCCTCCGGAACGCGGGCCGCTTCTCGGTCTTGTCGCCGCTCACGCCAAGGTCGGCGTATTCCTTGGCGACCGCGTAGCCCTGCTTTAGCGCGTGAGCGGCGATCGCGCTCCGCTGTTGCTCGGGGCTCGCATCCTGGGCCGCCGTAGACATTCGGATGTAGCTGACGACTCGCATAGGCTCCCTCCTATGCGGGGCAGAATAGCATCACGGGGCGTCCGTGTCGCCGCGAACATGAACGTGTTCGTCGGCCTGGCGGGAGGCGATCGCGAGCCGCGGCGGGCCAGAGGGCGGCCGGCCCACCGCGGTCGCGACCTCGCCAGGGGGCCGTGGCCCCCGGCATGGCTTAGGTGGTCTTCTGGGTCGCGGGCTCGACGGCTCGCATCGTCCGGGGGAGGCCGCGTCGTCGCTCGATCGTGCCGGCGGCCTCGGCCGCCTCGACGGCCCGGTGGGCGCGGGTCTTGTCGATGCCGAGGGCGACTCCGACCTCGACGATCGCGGGCGCGTAGCCCCGGGCCGCGGTGAGCCGTTTCACGGCGCGGGCCACGGCCTGGGGCGTGGGCATCTTCGTGGTGGTCTTCACGACTTCGACCTCGAGTTTCGGAACCGCGCCTCACGGATCACGGCGTCGAGCTGCTCGCGGAACTGTCGGGCGTCGCCGGCCCGGGAGCCCGGGAAGATGATCGCCGTGGCGGCGGGGTAGCAGGGCCGCTCGTTCTCGACGAGCAGGGCAACATGCCGCAGGCGGGCCCGGGTCACGAGGTTGACGAGGGCCGGGAGGCGGATCGTCCTTGTCGTCATGTCGGTCATGGCGACACTCACGGCGCCGCGGCGGAGAGCCTGGCGGGCCTCGGGCGCCATGGGTGCCGTCGGGTCGAACTCCCACTCGAGCGCGATCCCGTGGGCCGTGTCGTGAACCCGCAGGGCCGGGCCCGGGAGCGCGAGCCGCGGGCCATGGTGACCGAGGCGCAGGTCCCAGGAGCTGTCGCAGTTGAGGTCGGCCGCGGTGCCGAAGGCATCGGGGGCGATCGTCTCCGCGAACATCGAGCCGATGTTCCTGGGGTCGGCGTCGCTGAAACTTGGCGCGGGCACGATCACGACCCGCTCGATCGTCCTGGCAACGGGCCGGGGCGTCGCCCTCGGCGTCGCCGGCCTGGCGGGCGACCTCGAGGTGCTGCTCGTCACCGGCACGATGCGGCCGGTCTTGCGATCGCGAATCCAAACCCCGGGGCCGGTCGGCTCCGGCCGGGGCGCGGCGATCTCGGTGAGGCCACGGCGTCGCCGGACCTCGTTGACGCGGGCGCGGATGTGGGGCGGCGCGAACGCGAGTGACCGCGTGACGGCGGCCGTGGCCCGGTCCTCCGCGGCCGTCTCGACGACGGCGCGGTTCTCGACCTCGCGAGCGAGTCCGCGCTCCTCCCGGATCTTCGCGATCCGCTCGACGACCCAGGGCGGCGCGAAGCGTAGCGCCGCGTCCCCGGCGTGGCCGCGGGCGTCGGCCTGCTCGACGGTCGAGCCGGTGGCGGCGTGTTCGATCTGGTGGTCGTGGGTGGTCATCACAGTTCCTTTGCGGTGCCGTTGGTGGCGTACTCGGGCCAGAGGCGGGCGTGGGCGACTCGCAGATGGTGGAGGCGATTGACGTAGTGCAGTCGCGGCCCGCCATCCGCCCACGCGAGGTGAACGGCCTTCAGCTCGTCCACGACGGCCTGGGCGGCGGCGATCTTGGCGTCGAGGGCCTGCACGGTCCCGCCGTGCGGGGCGAGCGCGGCCGCGAGGGCCTTGTCGCAGTCCTGCATGTGGATCACGGCGGCCCTGGCCGCGAGGATCGCGTCGGCGTCGGCCCGCAGTTCCGCGAGGGGGTCGGCGATCTCGAGCGCGGCGGCGACCGCGAGCAGCTCGCGACCGTCGGGCCCGGGCTCGCCGTCGGCGACCGCGACGGCCCACGATCTCCAATCCGCTGCGGCCTGGGCGGCGAGCTGACGGCGGAGCCGGCGGAGCGACTCGTCGGGCGTGGGGGAGGTCTTGGTCTTTGCAGCTGGCATCGTGGTTGCCCTCGGTGGTGTCGATGTCGAACGCGCGTTCAGTGGAGACGATCGGCTGGGCGAATCAATCGCATCGGATGCTGCTATGCCGTGGCGATCCGCTGGTAACGCGACGACTCGTACCAGTTCCGCTCCGCGAGCCGGCGGCGGGCGGCGAGCCGCTCCTGGCGGTCGATCAGACCGAGGGCGTCGAGGTGCTCGAGCTCGTTCTCGGTGCGGTGCCAGCCGCAGTCGGGGATCTGGACGGTGCATCCCTCGATCCGCCGCAGCGGCCGCCGCAGGCCCGGGAACTCGTGGGTCCAGGTCGCCGGCGGGATCTCGCCGAGGATGTAGAGCGCGAACGGCCGCGACCCGGGGAACGCGGCGATCCATCGCGCGGTGATCTGCTCGCCCCACGGCGCCCACGGGCGTCGGAACTCGGCGATCGTCCGCAGATCCCAGTGACCGAACGCGTCGCCGGAGACGAGGTTGAGCTCGACCAGCTCGTCGAGGCGGTCGTCGAGCGTGCCGCGGAGGGGGCAGCGTGGAGCGATACGGGCTGGCATGGGTCACTTCTCCAGATGGGCGAGGAGTCGTTGCAGAGCGCCGGACGCCTGGGCCCGGTAGTCGCGGGCGAGCAGGGCGGCCGGGTGCGGCTTCGCGGCCCCCTTCGCGTCGCCGATCACGAGGCCCTCGACGGCGGTGATCGCCTCGCACTGCTCGGCCTTCGTCATCGCCTCGCAGGCCAGGCGGAGGAGAGCCGCGACCGGGGCGGTCAGGTCCCATCGCTTGCGAACGTCATCGAAGATCGCCTGGGCCGCCGGGGACAGCGTCAGGCCGGGGGCCGCCGCCGGGGCGGCTGGCGGAGGGGCGGGCGAGAATCGAGGCTTGCGGGGCATTGTCGGGGCTCCTGGGGGCGATGGACGCGGTAGTGGAGGTCACAAAAAAACGCGTCAAGGGCACGCGGGGTCATGGACAAAATGGCAGGGTGACACAGACCCCCACCTGGGTGGGGTGCTGATGGTCAGGTCAGCGTGGGCGTCCGGTCGCCGAACACGGGGATCGGCTCGGGGTGGACCGAGTGGCCGTTCCTGCACGCGGCACACACCAGAGCCAGGTTCGCCAGGTCGTCGCCGGCCGTGGGGTCGATCCGCACGAACGACCGCTCCTCCTCGGCCACGACCTCCGCGTCGCATCGCCGACACTGGTAGCCGTCGCGCACCGCGACCTCGATCTCGGTCTGCCAGGTGATCGCCGGCGTGGTGTCGGTCGTGGGTGTCGTCATCCTCTGGGCTCCCGGGCGTGGCGAGGATCGCCGTGGCTGGCTGCATCCCCCGGCGGCGGCGCGGACGGGGGACGGGGCTGCGGCATACGCTGGGATCATGCCACGGCCCCGCTCGGCAGAATCCCGCGACGACATCTTGACCAGCCCCACGGCCGCCCGGCTGGCGGGCCTGGACCGCGTCCACTTCGCCCGGCTGATCCGCGAGGGCAAGGGACCCAAGTACCAGACCGTCGAGGCCGGGAAACGGCACCTCGTCCTGATCCTCCGCCGCGACCTCGACGCGTGGATCGCGGCCCGGAACGCGTAGGCCCCCGGCTCCGCCCCCGGCTCCCGTTGACGCTACTCGTGTAGCCCCGCTACACCAGTAGCACGCTACACGCGTAGCGGCCGGGCGTGGTGCCCGGCGGGAACGGTGGGCATCGTGGAGGGCGCGAACATGGGGAACGGATCGCGGCCGGAGGGCCGGGGATTGCCGTGGCGGCTGCGTCGGCTGCTCAAGAGTCGGAAGGATCGTGACAACCTCGTCGCGAAACTGCGTCACAGTCTCGCCTGGCAAATCGACGAGCTGGGGCTCGCGGCCGTCGCCAGGAAGACGAGGATCTCGGCCGACAAGGTGATCGGGTTCTTGTCGTTGCCGGAGCGTCAGGCGGGGTCGCTGTTGACCGTCGCCGAGGCCGGTCGCGTCGCGCGGCTCGCGGAACTGCGGCTCGAGGATCGGGAGCTGCACGACAACTACCGCGACGCGTGGGGGCTCGCAGCCGTCTACGTCGAGGCCGCGGGCCTGGACCACGGCGCGGCCGTGGCCCGGGCGATCGAGGTACGCGACCTCCACCGGGCGGCGAACCCGGACGCCCATACGATGCTCGCCGCGTCGCGGCTGACCGCGGACGGGTGACGATGCCGGTCGCCGACCGCCGCCTCGGGTGAGACTCAGGGCGGCGGCGGTGGCCGGGGCGATCGAAAGGTCACTTCGTCGTGACCTTGCGCGACCCGCCGGCCCTGCGAACGTGCAGGTGATCCCGGCCCCCGCCTCCGCCCCGGGCCGGGCAGCTCGTCGGCCAGGCGGTCGGCGGCGGTTTAGCTTTGGGGGAACTTCCCCCAGAGCGCTTCCAGGCGGTCGGCGTGGCCCGTGGCGGCCCGCGAGTCGCGCGGTGCGTCGCTGGCCGGGCTCGGCGGGGATCGCCGTGGAGGCGGCTGGCGGGGGTGTCGCTGGTCGGCCGGCGTCCCGATCGGCCCGCAGACGCGATCCTATTGCGTCGATTCCCGGCCCGGATGGCCTGGATCGTGACACTGGGCACAGTTGGGCACAGTTGAGGTGCCTTTCTTGGAAAGTATCCCCGCGATACGTGGGTTTCTGAGACTTCGTCAAAACGACCCCCTAACTATGCCCACTGTGCCCACGGGTCAGGCTCGACTCCCCATGGGCGTCCCCTGGTCGTCGTCGTACCAATGGTCGTCGCCGGCGTGCCGCGCCGCCTGGTGGCCCGCGAGGCGCAGGCCGATCCGCACCGTGCGGTCGCGGTTGGTGCCCGACTTCGGCCGGTCCTTCCCGTGGCCGATCGCGTCGAGGGTCCGGCCGAACTTGGTCTGGGATACGCCACGGTCCCCGGCCCGTCGGCACCACTCGCGGTAGGCCACGAACAGATCGGACGCCGGGGCCTCGGCTTCGGCCTCGACGATGCAGGCGTCGGCGATCCACGCGCGGACGCTATCCGACTCCGACCGATACTGGCTGGTCGCCCCGGTGACGGCCTCCGGCGGCCGCAGTCCGTCGGCTCTCCACTCGCGGTAGCCGTCGAGGAGCCAGTTCAGGATGCCGGGCCCCTCCGCGAGCAGCTCGGCCTCGACGACGGCCCTGGGCCGCTTCTCGGCCTCGCCGAACGTGTGGTTCCACGGCACGAGCGTTACGCGACGCCAGATACCGTGATCGGTGCCGCGGATGGTCGGCCGGTCGTTGACCGCCAGGTGCAGGTGCCACGTCGGCAGGACCTCGAAGTTGTTCTGGTAGAGGAACCGCCCGGTTAGCGGGTCCGAACCGGTCAGCGCCTTGACCGTCGCCTCCGACAGCCTCACGCCGTCGTCGGCCTCCTGGGCGAACGCGAGTCGCTTCCCGGCCAGCTTGGCGACCCCGATCTCGCGGTCGCCGTCGTTGCGTCGGGCCAACAGGATCTCGACAGGGGCCGGGCCGGCGTAGGTGCCGAACACGCGATGCAGCACGGCGAGCGCGGTTCCCTTCCCGTTGGATCCTTCGCCGTGGTGGATCCACAGTCGCTGTTCGCTCTGGTCGGCCGACAGGGCCAGGCCGAACGACCGTTTCAGGAACTCGGCGAGATCCCGGTCGCCGCAGGTGACGGCCTCGAGGAACGCGAGCCACCGCGGGCAGGTCGCCGCCGGGTCGTAGGTGACGCCGGCCAACTTGGTGAGCAGCGCCTCGGGGTCGTGGGGCCGCAGCTCACGGGTCCGCAGGTCGAGGATGCCGTTCCCGACATTCAGCAGGTCGGCGTCGGCGTCGAACGCATCCGACCGGACCATCACGGTGGGTTCAGACTCCGCCATCGCGATCGCGGCGTCGATGGACCGGCGGTTCTTCGCGTTCATCACGAACCGGACCAGCGGCATCGGTCCACTCGGCCCGGCCTGGTGCAGCTCGTCCCACAGTTTGTCGCCGACGGTCTTGGCGATCCTGCGGGGCTCACTGGCGTGGCGGTCGTCTTCCCAATGCTTCCCGTTCCACCGGACCCAGATACCGCGATCGTCCAGCCACCGGATTTTTCCCGCGGCTTCCTCGATCACACGCAACCCGAAGCCGGTATCGTTCCACGTCGTCCGGTCGTTGACGTTCGCGGCTTCACCGACGATCGCCGTAGTGATCGCCTTGACGGTGGCGGCGGCCGCGATCGCGGCCTCGACGATCTCCCGCGACGCGAGCAGCTCGTCGTCGGTGCTCGCGGGCAGGTCTGCCACGTCGCCTCCATCGGCCAGGCCCGGCACGCGGGCGATCCGCACGGCGGCCGGGGGCACGAGCTGCTTCAGGATGCCGGCCACGTCCGCGGCGTACCGCTCGCCTGCGGTGTCGTTGTCGGGGAAGATCGCGACCTCGCGGCCGGCCAGCGGCGACCAGTCGGTTTTCGAGGCCGCGGCCGCGCCCCCGTGGCTGGTGGTCGCGATCTGCCCGATGGCCTCGGCGGCCAGGGCGGCCTTCTCGCCCTCGTGAATGGTCACGATGCCGGTCGCCGGGATCGCGTGCAGATTGAACAGCGGCCAGAGCGCCTTGCCTGCGGTGGTGATCCATCCGCCCTCCGGCGTCGCGGTCGCCTGGCGGAACTCCTTGTTCCCGTCGCCGTACTGGAACCGGAACACGGCCCCGAACGGCGTGCCGTCGGCGGTGTGGTACCGGTGGGTGGCGGCGAGGGTCGCGCCGGGGTTCCGTTGCTGCACGCTCCAGAGCGCCGCCTCCCCGGCCCGGTCGGCGGTCGGGTGGATCGTCTTTGGCTTCGTCGGCTTCGCTCGGGCGACCGCCGTGGCGGCGGTCACGAGTGACGACGACCCGGCGTAGTACTCGTCGAATAGGTGCCGCTCGGTCATTCCGATCGACGCCAGCACGTCGGGTGTTTTGCACCCGCGCAGACAGTTGATCACGCATCGGCCTGGCTGCTCGCCAATCGCGATCCCGAGGCTGGCGTTGTGGTCGTCGTGGGCCGGGCACCGCGCCTCGGCTTGCGTGCCGTCGTTCTTCACGACGCGATCCCCGAGGGCCTCGATGACCGAGTGGAACGCCTCGTTCATCGCAACGCCCTCCAGCGGGCCGCGTGAATCATCCGGCAGTACCGCCAGGCCACCCGCGATCGGTGCGACAGGCCCGCGGCCGCGAACGATTCGCTGGCCTTCACGAGCAGCCCGGCGGCGGTGCGGGTGTCGCGGCGGATCTTGATGTGGGCCCTGGCGAGCTCGAGGAACATCTCGGCGACCGCCACGTTCGTGAGCCGCCGGTGCTGCCAACGGCGCGTGGCCTCGGCGCGGTCGTGGTCCAGGTCGTAAGTGTCGCCGTCCATCGTGCCCTCCCTGTCGTCGTGCCGCCGGCCGTCCTGGCCGGCGCGGTGATCGTCAGCCCTTCCGGGCCCGGCTGCTCGTCGTCGCCGGCAGCCGCCACGACCGCACGACCTTCGGGTCGGCGACGAGCAGACCGCGGGCCATGGCCTGCTTCGCGCACCGAAACGCCCACGACCGGTGGAGCCGTAGGCCGCGGCCGATGTCGCCGGCGGAGGGGCTGTACCCGTTCCGTTCGATGAACTGCTCGACGAACTTGACGATCCGGGCCATCGCCGGTGTGCAGGCGGTTCCGCTTTCGGAATACACGATTGGTTCTCCTGAAGTTGTCACCAACCTACGGCCAATCCGCGTGGCCGAATCTCACGTTTCCACCGCCGTGATCGTCAGCCGACCACCGCGAGCGCCGGGCCGTCGTCGTCGCGTACCGATTGCCAGCCCACGACGATCCCGTGGCCGTAGAGCGGCGCCGCGTTGCCCGTGAACCCGGCCGCAGCGGCCAATGCGATCGACACGGCTCGGTCAGGCCGCGCCATACCCGCGACGCCCATTGCCTTGCCGGCCTGGAACCCGGCCCGGATCGCGGCCTCGTCGATGGTCGGCCCGTCGTCGAGCTTGGATGCACCGAGGCGGGGGAGCCGGGCGAGATTGCTTTCCCTCCGCACGATCGACGGGTCGAGGTAGTGGCGGCGTGTCGTCGCGGCGTCGGCGTGATCGGCCAGGGCGGTCGCATCGCCGCCGCCGGCCGCCGTGTAGGAACAGGTCGCCTTGCGGATCGCGTGGAATCCTCGCCGGTAGACCACGCCGGCCCCGCCGCAGTGTCGCCTGAAGACGCGGAACACGTAGTTCTTCGTCATCGGCCACGGCCAGACCCGCCCGGATGTCCGCTGCCGTGCCGCGAGCAGCTCGACCGTCTCCGGGGCGATGTCGCGGACGATGTCGCGGGTGCGGCCCTTCCGGTTCTCCGCTCGGATCAGGATGGTCCGCTGGGCCAGGTCAACGTCGGCCCACTCGACCGCGAGCATCTCGCCGATCCGGCATCCCGTCTCGAACAGCGCCCGCACGAGCGACGACCACCAGCTCGACGCCGGCACGCCGGCGACATCGCCGTCGATCTTCTGGAAGTAGGCCAGGAGCGCCTCGAGGTCCGCGGCGGTGTATGCCCGCGGCACCTTCTCCGGCGTCCGCATCGGCGGCAGCTCGGGGGACTGCTCGACGAGGCGCTTCCGGGCGCAGTATCGCCAGAGGGCGAGTAGTTGGGTGCGGTCCTTCTTCGCCGTCACTGCACAACGCTCTTGCTCGCGGTACGCGACGAACTTCGCGACCACGATGTCGTCGAGGTCGTCGAGCCGGGGCGGGCCGGGCTCGCGGCCCTCGACGGCGGCGAGCCACCGGCCGAACGAGGTCAGCGTGTAGCCGTACAACTCGACCGTCCGCGGCGAGAGCCGGCGGAGTGGCGCGTACTGGTCGGTCAGAATGTGGGCCAGGTCGTGCATCGTCCCTCCATGGCGGCCGCGGTGTGCGGCCGATGTCGCCGGCCCGGGTCGGACGGGCTCCGCGCCTATCGCGGCGGCGGCGGGCGTGGTCAGTCGTCGCGGCCCACGATCAGCTCGTCGAGGTGCAGGAGCTCCTCGACGGCGTCGTCGATCAGCGTCTCGCGGCCGATGTCGTCGGCGTGTCGGACCAGCCGAACAGCCTCGACCGCGTCCAGGAGCTGATCGACCAGCTCCGCACGCGTGCGGTCGCCTTTGATGGCGTCGGTGAGCTGTCGCCGCATCCGACACCCCGGGCACTCGTGGCCGGCATCGTCGTGGTGTTCATCGTGAACAATCATCGTTCGCCCTTTCGATGCGGCCCTTGGATCCCGCCGGCGGCCGCCGCCACCGCCGACGGAGTTGATCTGCTACTTCTCGAACAGTCGCCGTTGTGGATCCCGCACGAGTCGGAACTCCGGGCATCCGCACCGCGGGCATCCGCGGCCGTCGGTGGCGGTGGAGCATCGGTTGCAGGGCCGGCCGATGATCGGCGTCGCCGGGGGCCTGGCGGTCGTCTTCGCGCGGCGCGTCATCGGTC
>Ga0315904_10002207_pt1 | contig 30358 bp, 31 predicted proteins | sample LakEriMetagenome_6_FD_203529 | JGI IMG/M metagenome (GOLD analysis project Ga0315904, IMG submission 203529) | Freshwater fungal communities from buoy surface, Lake Erie, Ohio, United States - Buoy 12 MA120 | ecosystem: Environmental > Aquatic > Freshwater > Lake | place: USA: Lake Erie, Ohio...
TGGCTCGCGACGGCCGCGGGGTCGGCCACTCCCTCGACGGCGGTGACGAGCACGCTCGCACCGACGGCCGGGCCGTCGGCGAGCGGGAAGCCGTGCACGAACGTCGCGTCGAGCACGCCCGGCTCGCGCTCGGCGGCGTCGCACAGCTCGAGCGCCGCGGCCGGTCCGGCCACGTCCGTGGCCGTGGGCATCAGCAGCCACGGCAGCCGCTCGACGTGGGTGGCGAACCGCTCGCCAGCGAACCACCGCCCCAACCACTGCACCGCCTCCCGACCCCGGTCGTACATGTCGGTGTGCGGGTAGTACTTCACGCACGTGAGCGCGTCGTAGGGGGCGAGCGTGGCCGAGGTGAGGTTGGCGTGCAGGTCGAGGCTCCCGACGACCGCGACCTCCGACCCGACGGCGGCGCGCATCGCCGCGCCGAGGTCGGCCTCCACGTCGTCGACACCCTCCGCGACCGCGGCCCCGTGGAGCTGCAGCACCACCGCGTCCAGCTCGGCGGCGACGATCGACGCGACGAGCTCGTCACGGATCCCGAGGTACGCCTCACGCTCCAGCGGACCCGAGGGCTGCGCCCCGGCGATCACGAGCGGCACCGCCGTGGCGCCGATCTCGTCGATCCCGTCGAACATGCCGCCCGCGTACGTGCGCCGGCCGCGCTCGACGAGCAGCTCGTCGCCGCGCCGGATCGTGACGTCGGCGAGCGGCGTGCTCCCTGATCGGAACGTGTTGGTCTCGTGCTCGAACCCGGCGATCCCCACCCGACGCGGCCCACTCGCGGTGCCCATGCGCCCCACCGTACGAGTCCCGCCGGGTGCGGTCGTGCGTGCGGCGCCACCAATCCCCGGTCCGGCGTCGGTCGTCGCGCACGAGCGCACGACCGGCTCCGAACGGTCATCATGGACGCGTGCCGACACCACCGCCGACGCCCGCTCCGGAGCCCCGCCTGCCCGACCCCGACGAGCTGCGCTCACGGCTGGCCGAGGCGTGCGAGCGGGCGCGGGTGCCCGGCGCGGTGCTCGGCGTGTCCGTCGACGGCGAGCGCACGGTGGTGGCCCACGGGGTGCGCAACGTCGCCACCGGCGAGGCGATGACCGTCGACACGGTGAACCAGGTGGCGTCGGTGTCGAAGGTGTTCACCGCCACGACGCTGCTGCTGCTCTGCGACGAGCACGGCATCGGCCTCGACACGCCCGCGGCCGATGTGCTGCCCGAGCTCGCCGGTGCGGACCCGGCGGTCACGGTCCGGCGACTGCTCGACCACTCGAGCGGCATCCAGTGCGACCTGTTCGACGACTTCGGGCCGGGGCCCGACGCGATCGGCCGGTACGCCGCGGCCGTCCCCGGCATCGGCTCGGTGGTCGCGCCGGGGCGGTTCTTCTCGTACTCCAACGCCGGCTACGTGGCGCTCGGTCGCCTGGTGGAGCGCCTCGGCGGCGCGAGCTACGACCGCGTGCTCGCCCGGCGTCTGTTCGGCCCGCTCGGCACCGAACGCACCACCCTGCGACTCGACGAGGCAGTGCTGCACCGGGTGGCCGTCGGCCACGACCTCGGCCCCGCCGACGCGGGAGCCGGCGGGAACGGTGCGAGCGGCGCGACGGTGCCGCGGGCGCGACCGTGGATCGACCAGCGCTCGATCTCGCCGACGGGTGGGGTGATCAGCTGCGTGCCCGACCTGCTGCGGCTCTGCGAACTCCACCTCGCCGACGGCGCCGGCGTGCTCGGCGCGTCGACCGCCCGCGCGATGCGGGTGCGGTCGAGCACCACACCCGACCCCTACACGGCCGGACCGGGCTGGGGTCTCGGGCTCACGGACTGCACCGGATCCGACGGCGAACCGGTGTGGGGGCACGACGGCCTCGGTGTGGGCCTCGCCGCCTACGTGCGCATCGTGCCCGGCCGGCGGTGGGCCGTGGCGATGATGGGCGCCGCCGGCCACACCCGCCCGGCGTGGCAGGAGCTCTGGCGCGAGCTGCTGCGCGAGCAGGGCATGGTGATGCCGGAGCTGCCGGCGCCGGACCCCGGCATCGACCCCGGCATCGACCCCGGCATCGACCCCGGCATCGACCCCGGAATCGATACGGATCGCTACGTCGGGCGCTTCTCGCGGCTCAGCCAGGACCTGGAGGTGCGGGTGGGCGACCACGGCGGGCTCGAGCTCGTCACCACCCCGACCGGGGTGCTCGCCCGGTTCGGGCAGCCCACCACGGCACCGCTACGGCCGGTGACCACCGACGTGTTCGCGGTGCGGGCCACCACCGGGGTCGAAGCGGCCGTGGTGTTCACCGACGAGCTCGGCGGCACCGGCCGGGCGGCTCGTCCGGCGTACCTGCACACCGGGTTGCGGGCCACGCCACGGGCGACACCGCAGGACCGCTGACCGTCGGTCCGGCCACGTCCGGCCACCGCCGGCACCCGGCCGTTCAGCGCCGGCACCCGGCCGTTCAGCGCGGCGGGCACCACCGCTCGAACCAGCGCACGGTGCGGTCGAGCCAGTCGACGAGGCCCGGCCCGCGCGGCACGTTGTGCGCGTCCTCCGGGTAGATCACGAGCTCGGTCGGCACGCCGCGCTCGCGCAGCGCCTCGTGGAACTCGATGGCCTGATCGGGTGGGGTGCAGCGGTCGTGCGCCCCGACGGTGAGCATCGTCGGCGTGGTGCAGTCCGCCACGTGGAACACCGGGCTGCGCTGCCAGTACAGCCCGCCGGGCACGTCCATCGCGTCGGCCAGGAAGCGCACGTCCCACTGGCCGATGTTCGACGTGAAGTGCTGGCTGTACCAGTTGGTGACCGGCGCGTTCGCGACCGCCGCCCGGAAGCGCTGCGTGCGGGTGACCAGCCACGCGGTCATGTAGCCGGCGTAGCTGCCACCGGTGACCGCCAGCCGGTCGGGGTCGGCGACACCCTCGGCGACGAGCACGTCGATGCCGGTGAGGAGGTCGTCGGTGTCGGCGCCGCCCATGTCGCCGTGGACGGCGTCGGCGAAGTCCCAGCCGTACCCGCACGACCCGCGAGGGTTGGGCAGGAGCACCGCGTAGCCGCGGTCGAGCAGCAGCGGCACGAGCGGCGTGCCGGTCGCGAAGCGGGGCCGGTACATCGCCACCGGGCCACCGTGCGGGTGGAGCACCAGCGGGTGCGGCCCCTCCCCCGCCGGGCGCACCAGCAGGCCCTCGATCTCCCGACCGTCCGGAGCGGTCCAGCGTCGGATCTCGAGCTCGGGCAACGCGGCGCGCAGCGCACGGGTGCCGTCGTGCGCGCTCGACCACACCACCCGCTCCTCCGCCCGGGCGTCGCCCCCGGCCGTGCGCACGTGCACCACGTACGGCGGCTCGTCCCAGCTCTCGGTGGTGGCCACGAACCCGTCGGGTGCGAGCGCGACCTCCGGCTGGCGGGGCCCGACGCAGGTGTGCGTGTCCCACAGCACCGTCACGACGCCCGACGCCGGGTCCACCTCGGCGACACGGGTGCGCATCCCGTGCACCCCGGACACCACGAGCACGTCGCCGCGGAACACGAGGTGCGTCGCGTCGAAGCCGAGATCGGGGCGCCACTGCGCGTCCGAGGCGAGGTCGACCACGACGAGCCGCCCGGCGACCAGCGTGCGGTCGGAGCACACCGCCTCGATGCACGCCGCCCACCGACCCGACGCCGACCCCGCGGGGATGCCGAGCTGGCGGTCGCTCGTCACGAGCGTGCGCTCGGCGCCGCTCCGATCGAGGAGCGCCACCCGTGCGCCGTACCAGGCGTCCTCGTCGGGCGTGTCGCTCACGACGGCCACGAACGCGTCGTCACCGGCCCACGCCGCCTCCCACACGCACGGCCCGGTCGCGGTGACGCAGGTGGCCACGCCCGTCGTCGCGTCGACGGTCCACAGCCGTCGCCAGTCGCCCTCCGTCGGGCTCGTGCGCACGTGCGGTTCCCAGCTCGCCACGGCGCGGCCGGGCGCGGGGAACGGCACCCGCCCCGACGCCATCGCGCCCGCGATCTGCGCGCCGTACCCGGCGACCGTGACGAGCACCTCGCGGCCGCTGGGCGACCACGCGAGCGTCTCGACGGTGCCCGGCAGGTCGGGGCCGTCCACCGGGTCGTGCAGGTGGCTCCGGCGGGCGAACGCCAGCCGGTGCAGACCGGGTTGGCGGCGGTCGGACGTGAACGCGAGCCGGCGACCGTCGGGTGACCAGCGACCCGCCCGCGTGCCACCCGGCCACGACCCCACCTCCACCGGCTCGCCACCCGCCAGCGGCACGACGCACAACCGCGACACGGCCGAGCCCTCGGGGCGGTCCTGACGGCTGCCGGTGAACGCCACGAGTTCGCCGCAGGATCCGGCATCGGGCGACACGTGCGGCGACACGTGCGGCGACACGTGCGGATCGGTACAGGTCACGATGCGGCCGCGGCCGGGTGCGTGCCAGCGGGCGAGCAGGGCCTCGGCAGCGACGCGCGGCGACGGGACGACGGGTTCCACGCCCGCGATCGTCGCACCGGCGCGGTCGCGGTGATTGGTCGGCGCGGACGACGTACCGACGCGACGTCAGTGCGTCGCGACGACCTCGACGGGTTCCCCCAGCGGGCGCCGGTCGTGGTACGCCGGACCGGCGAGCCACCGCGCCGCCACCACCAGGCACAGCATCACGGCGGTGGCGACCCCGTAGCTGACGCCGCGACCGTACGCGTCGTACAGCCAACCGGCCACGAGCGCGGCCACACCTCCGGTGAGCGTCTGCGCCCCACCCAGCAGCCCCTGAGCACCGGCCTGGCGATCGGCGGGGGCGACGAGCCCCACCGCCACGCCGGCGCTCGACACGGTGAGCCCGTCGGAGATCGCGTGCACCATCGACACGGCGAAGATCACCATGCCCGACGGCGCCGACCCGTAGGCGACCAGGAAGCACGCGCCGGCGAACAGCCCGAGCGTGCCGACCCGGAACGGCCCCACGCGTTGCGCGAGACGGCCGCCGACCGAGCCGAGGAAGAACATCGGCACCGCGAACAGCACGATCCCGAGGTTCGCGATCCAGTCGGCCGTGCCGAGGTCGTCGAGCACGATCGCCCAGAGCGCGTCGAAGGCGCCGATCATGTAGAACACGCCCGACCCGATGCAGACCGCCGAGACGTACGGTCGGTGGCGCAGCAGGTCGAAGGCGAAACGTGGTTCGGCCGGTCGGCCGGCCACGAGCGCACCGTCGGCGTGCACCTCGTCGCCGGCGGCCCCGCGGGCACCACCTTCCGCCACGGGCAGCCGAGCCACCAGCGGCGCGAACGCGGCCGTCACCGCCGCGATCGCGAGGAACGGCGCCCCGATCCCGAAGGGGTCGAGCAGCAGGACCGACAGCAGCGGGCCGGCTGCGAACCCGGCGACGTCGGCGGCGAGCAGGGTGCCGACGTTGCCGCCGAGGTTGGCGGGGTCGGCCACGATCACGATGCGACGCAGCGCGGGCAACGCCATCCCGGCGCCGAGGCCCATCACGAGTCGGGCCACGATCAGCACCGTCACCGTCGTGCCGACCGCCATCAGCACGAGGCCCACCACCTCGGCCAGGATGCCGAGCATCACGAGGCGCTTCGCGTGCCCGCGATCGGCCATCGGGGCGATCAGCACCTGGGCCAGGAACGAGGTGAAGAAGCCGACGGCCACGACGGCGCCCAACCACCCCGGCGAGATGCCGTACTCGTTGCGGAAGTCGTCGAGGACGGTGAACATCACCCCGTACCCGGCGGCGAAGGTGCCCGTGAGCGCGCCGCAGGAGAGCACGAGGCGGCGCGCGGACATGCGGTCGAACCTAGCGGTGGGCCGCGTCGACGATCGAGCGGGTTCGGTGCTCGACGTGCTCCACCAGCTCGGGGTGGGTGAGGATCCAGAACCGCACGTCGACGACGGCGTCGTGCACCTGGTCGGCCACCACCGACGGGTCGATGCCCGACATCGACGTCACCTGCGCGTTGGCGGCACGGGCACCCGGGTTGCGCTGCGGGTTGCGCAGCGCCTCGGGCCGGTTCCGCTGGCTCTGGAAGATGTTCGTGTTCACCACCCCGGGGCACAGCACGCTGACCCCGACCCGGCTGCCGGCGAGCTCGAGCGCGAGCGTCTCGCTGATCGCCACCACGGCGTACTTCGACGCGTTGTACGGACCGATGCCCGGCCAGGCCGTGAGGCCCGCCATCGACGCGGTGTTCACGACGTGGCCGCCGTCGTCGTTCGCGAGCAGCAGCGGCAGGAACGACTGCAGACCGTGCACCACGCCCCACAGGTTCACGTCGAGGACCCACTTCCAGTCGTTGAGCGTGAGCGAGGAGATCACCCCGCCGCCGCCGACCCCGGCGTTGTTGCACAGCACGTGCGCCGTGCCGAAGCGCTCGACCACCTGGTCCGCGAGCGCCTGCACCGAGGCCGAGTCGGCCACGTCGGTACGCACGCCCACCACGCCGAGCTCGGCCGCGGTCGCCGCCAGCGGCGCCTCCTCGACGTCGGCGATCACGACGTGCATCCCGGCGTCGCGGAAGCGCACCGCCATCGCCCGTCCGATGCCCGAGGCGCCTCCCGTCACCACCGCGACGCGACCGGCCAACTCCTCCATGATCCCCCCTCGTCAGTAGCGTTCGCGAGGTGACCGCACGACTGGTGTACGACGCCGACGAACTCCTCCGCGAGCACGAGTATGCAGCGCCGCACGTGGTGGCGGGGCACCGGATGCACGGCGGCATGCTCGCCGACGGCACCTACCAACCGCCGCGGGCCCTGGTGCGCGAGCCGGCGCTCGACGCGTGGACCGAGGCGCTGCGTGCCCGCGGCGGCGAACTGCTCGATGCCGACGCCTCGCTGCTGGGCGGCGTGCGACTGCCCACCGTCGAGCAGTCGCGTGTGCTGCTCCGCAACGGTCTCGGCGAGACGTTCTGGAACAGCCTCACGATCACCGGCAAGATCGAGGCCAAGGGCCGCCTGCTCGCCGAGATGACCTTCCCCGACCTGCAGCCGTACGTCGTCGACGACATCGGCGAGATGGCGATCGGGCATCTCGGCACGGGCCTCCTCTACGCGCACGGCATCGACGAGGGCGGCCTGCCCGACCAGGGCATCGGTGGTCACGACGTGATGTGGTTCGTGGCACGCGACCTCGCCTTCGGTGCCGGCGCGTACCCGGACGTGGAGCCGCCCGAGTCGATCGCCCGACCCGAGGCCGGTCGCCGGTTCGTGCCCGAGGTGGAGCCGGTGGTCGAGGGCATGCTGTCGCTGCTCGCGAACCTGCTGATCATCGAGTTCCGCGCCGAGATCGGCTTCGCCGCCACGCAGGCGATCCTGCGCACCCCCGATCTGTTCGTCGACCGGCGTGCCGAGGCCGAGCTCGCGGCCGAACTGGTGGGCCGGATCCGCGCCGACGAGGAGATCCACGTCCGGTCGCTTCGGCTCTACCTCGGCGAGCTGGCGAGCGTGCGGTTCCGCACGGTCGACGGCGGCGAGATGCCCGGCGACGAGGTGATCGGCCGGTTCTGGCACGGGCTGGTGCACTGGGCCACGGTGGAGCAACCGGCGCTCGCCGCGGCGCAGCAGCGCGAGCTCATCGCGGCGCGCATCGCCCGCCACCCCGACCCCGACCGCGTGCTGTCCGAGTTCGACCGCGCCGCCTGAGCCAGACTGGCGGCGATGGCACGCGAGCGGCTGCAGGACGTCGGCACGGACCCGGACGTCCGGTTCTCCTACGCGAACGAGCGCACGTTCCTCGCGTGGAACCGCACGGCGCTCGCGCTCGTGACCGCCGGCCTCGCCGTCACCCAGCTGCTGCCGCCGTTCGACGTGCCCGGTGGTCGACGCATGATCGGTCTGCCGCTGATCGCGCTCGGCACGCTCGTGTCGATCGCGAGCCTGCTGCAGTGGCGCCGCAACGAGCGTGCGATGCGGCTCGGCGAACCGTTGCCGCCGAGCGTGCTGCCCCGGCTCGTCGCGATCGTCGTGGCGGTGAGCTCGGTGATCGCACTGGTGCTCGCGGTGACCGGCGACCCGGAGGGTGTGTGACCGGTCCCGCGTCCGGTCCCACCGGGGCGACCGGCGCGACCGGCCCGACCGGTGACGCGTACGAGCGCGACCCCGGCCTCGCGGCCGAGCGCACCGAGCTCGCCTGGGGTCGCAGCGCGCTGTCGCTGTTCGCGTGCGGGGCGGTGCTGCTGCGCGGCGCGGAGAACGTGACCGGGCACGAGACGCAACCCGTGGTCGGACTCGTGGTGCTGCTGCTGGGTGGCGTGGTGTGGTCGGCCGGTGTGCCGCTCGCCCGGCAGCGGGCGCGGGCCTCGGTGACCGGCGCGCGACGCCCCGCACAGCTGCACGAGCTGCTCCCGATCGCCGTCGGCACCTCGCTCGTCGGCGTCGCCGCCCTGCTGATCGACCTGCTGTTCACCGGCTGACCGGTGCGTCAGCCGACCTGACGACCGGCGGACCCTGCGCCGGGTTCGTCGTCGGGCTGCACCACGCGCAGCGCGGGTGGCGCCGACGACGAGCCGTTCGCCGGACGGGGCTGCGCTGCCGGCGAGCGGCGCGGGGCGGGAACCGTGAGCAGCCACACGAGCACGACGCTGATCAGCTCGGGCAGGTGCGTGGCCTCCTCGGTGAGCGGCACCGCGCCGCGGGCGAGGTCCACCACGGCCGTGATCAGCAACCCGAGGCCGAGCACCATCGACACGGGCAGGACGGTGCGGGCCCGCGCCGGCCGGACCGCCACGACGAGCAGCGCCACGCCGTAGGCCACGCTGAACGCGCCGAGGTGGCGGGCGTCGTGGTTGTCGCTGTCGAACAGCGACGGCGCGGACAGCACGATCACCTCGAGCGCGATCACCATCAGCATCGCCCGCACGAACCCCCAGCGGCTGGCCCGGTCGGCGATCGCGTTGAGCTTCGACACCTGCCGCGACAGGTCGGGCATCTCGGGTGCGGGCTGCACCGAGAGCCGTCGGCGGCTGCCCTCGATCGCCACGGCGAACGCTCGGCAGTGCGCACAGCCGACGAGGTGCGCGTCGAGGGCCGACTCGTCGACGCCGGGGTCCTCGCCGTCGGCTCGCGCGGACACGGCGACCTGCCACTCGTCGCACGACGGGCCGAGGTTCATGCGGTCATGGTCGCACACCCACCGCCGTTGGTTCCCGCCGTTGGTTCCCGCCGATGTCACGCATCGATCACCCGACGCCTCCGTCGGCCCGACGTGCAGCCGTCCGATCACGCTCCCACACCGCGTCGCACCTGGTGGGGGGTGGTTCGGGACCTTCGTCACGTTCTGCCCCGGCGGTTGTCCATCGCCGCACGGCTCTGGCAGTGTGGTCGGCGTGGCCGCACCCGACGACCTCCGACCGTTGCTCGACGCCGCCCGCGAGGGCGACGATCACGCGGTCCGCGAGCTCGTTCGCCGCACCCAGCCGCTCGTGTGGCGGCTCTGCAGCGCGCTCGGCTCGGCCGGCGAGGTCGACGACCTCGTGCAGGAGACCTACCTGCGCGCGCTGCGCTCGCTGCCGTCGTACCGCGGTGACGCCCCGGTGCGGTCGTGGCTGCTGTCGATCGGCCGCCACGTGTGCGCCGACCACGTGCGCCGACGCACCCGCCAGCGACGCCTGGTCGAGCGGATCACCCGCTCCACCTCCGTGCCGTCGGGTGACGTCGCCGGCGGTGCCGACGCCGACGCGCTGCACGAGTTCGTCGGCGCACTGGGCGACGACCGTCGCGAGGCGTTCGTGCTCACGCAGATCGTGGGGCTCTCCTACGAGGAGGCGGCCGACGTGGTCGGCTGTCCGATCGGCACCATCCGCTCTCGCGTCGCCCGCGCCCGTCTCGACCTCGTCGACGCCCTGCGGCGAGCGGACGCGGTGTGAACCGCACCGCCGCGCCCGCCCCCGTCGCCGCACTGCGTGCCGTCGCGTCCAGTGTCATCGCGTCCGGCGTCGCCGCCGCCTTGCTCGTGGCCGTCCTCGCCGCGTGCGGTGACGGCACGTCGTCCACGGGTGGTGGCATCGCCGCGGGCTCGCTGTCGCCGGCTGCCGAGCGCGGTCGGCGGATCGCGTCGGAGTCGGGGTGTCAGGCGTGCCACGGCCGGGCCTGGGAGGGCGGGGCCGGTCCGGCGCTGATCGGACTCGCCGGTTCCACCGTCACGCTGCGCGACGGCACCACGGTGGTGGCCGACCGCGACTACCTGATCCGTTCGATCGCCGACCCGTCCGTCGAGGTGAGCGGCACCTGGTCGATGAAGATGCCGCCGAACCAGCTCACCGACGAACAGGTGGCCGACGTGGTTGCGTTCGTCGAGGCGCTCGCCGAGCCCGCCGGCTCAGCCGGCTGACCCGGACGTTCCGGCGGCCACCCCCGCAGCCGGCCGCGGCACCCCGCGCACCAGACGCAGGATCCCGAGCACCGAGGCGGACAGGGCGGCGAGTGCAACGACGGCCGCAGCCACCGTGGCCGCGCGATCGAACCAGAACGGCGCCGACGTCGGCAGCACGGCGCGACGCACCACCTCGATGCGGATCGCTGCCCACAGCACCACACCGACGGCGGCGACGACGGTGAGCGAGCGGACGGTGAACACCGACCAGCGGCGCCACCCCAGCGCGACGGCGCACAGCGCGAGTGCGGCCGCCGGCACCGCCCAGTGCGACCAGGGCGGACCGGTCTCGCCCGGCAGCGACCACGTCTGCCACAGGCCCACCACCAGCGCGAGCGCTGCAGCGGCCGCCGCGAGCAGCACCGGGCCGCGGGCACGGCCACGGCCGGTCACGAGCGTTCCCACCGCGACCAGGGCCGCGACGAACGCCCCGAGGACGCTCGGCACGATCGACGGCGGCGCCATCCACCTCGACACGACCGCGATCTCGACCGCGATCCCGTCGACGGTGATGGGGATCACCTGGTCCAGGATCTGGTCGCCCGGACCGAGCCCGAGCGGCGGCGTCTCCTGCATCCAGTGGGTGCGGTGGTCGTGCCACGCGTAGCGACCGTCGTCGTCGACGACCTCCCACACGGGCGCGGCGTCCGCGTCGGCCTCGGCCGGCGGCCGGGTGCGGGAGTAGCGGTCCTGGTTGTAGAAGTACGCGGGTGACCGCACGTTGACGCTGACGGTGCCGTCGGCCGCGAAGGTGAGGTACGGCTCGCCCTCGTAGCCGGGCACGGTGACCTCGCGGCCGCCGGCGTCGAGCTCGATGAACGCGTCGCCACCGATGATCGTCACCTCGATCCCGTCCACCTCGAACCCGTCCACCTCGGGCGTGATCGACACGATCTCGCTGCGGTAGTCGGTGGGCCGCGGCGGGTCGGCGAACGCCGGTGCCGCGGGCACCACGCCGAGGAGTGCACCGGCCAGCAGGGCGCGGGCCACGCGGGCCGTGCGGGCAACCCGTGCGACGCGGGCGACCTTGGTCCCGGGTCGACGGGACCTCGGCCCGGTCCGCCGAACGGGTGTGACCGACACCATGGCGGACGACCGGGAACCCCGGGTGTCCGTGTGACGACCTCGTGTGCAGCTCATCGCGGCACCGCAGTCGTCATCCCGGCACCCCGTGGACACAGGAGAACACCATGCACCGTCACATGCACCGTCACATGCACCGTCACATGCACCGTCACATGCACCGTCACATGCACCGTCACTCGTTCCTCAGGATCGGCGCCGCCGTCGGACTCGCGGCCGGCCTCACCCTCGCCGCGTGCGGCGACGACACCGACGAGGGCGACGCCGGGACCGGTGGGGCCGTCGAGATCGAGGGTGCCTGGGCCCGGACCAGCCCGATGATGGCCGAGGCCGGCGCTGCCTACTTCACGATCACCAGCCCCGTCGACGACGCACTCGTCGGCGCCAGCGTCGACGCGTCCGTCGCCGGCGTGGTGGAGATGCACGAGACCCGGATGGTGGAGACCGACATGACGGCCACGACCATGGAGGGCGGCACCGTGGAGGGCGGCACGGACGGCATGGGCGACGGCATGGGCGACGGCATGGGCGAGATGGAGATGGTCCCCGTCGAGCGCATCGAGCTGCCTGCCGGCGAGGCCATCGCGCTGAAGCCCGGCGGCCTGCACCTGATGCTGCTCGACCTGCCCGACCCGCTCGAGCTCGACGAGACGTTCACGATCACCCTGACGCTCGAGAACGCCGGCGAGCAGCAGGTCGAGGTGACCGTCCGCGACGAGGCACCGTGATCCGGACCGCGACACACCCGACACCGCGGGGTGTCCGATGACGGGCCGTTGCCGCGGCACGCTGCTCGCGCTCCTCGCGCCCGCCGCCCTCTGGCTCGCCGCGTGCGGGTCGGGGGGCGGTGGCGCGTCCGCGCTGCCGTCGATCGACCTGGTCGCGCTGGAGACCGGCGCCGAGGTCGATGCGGCGTCGATCGGCGGACCGGCGATCGTGAACCTGTGGGCCACCTGGTGTGCGCCGTGCCGGGCCGAGATGCCGGCGTTCGAGCAGGTGTCGACGGAGTTCGACGGCGTGCGGTTCGTGGGGGTGAACCAGGGCGACGACGGCGACGCCGCCGCCGAGTTCCTCGACGAGGTCGGCGTCACCTTCGACCAGTACCTCGACCCCACCGGCGAGCTCACCGACGCGCTGTCCGTCGTCGGACTGCCCGCCACGTTCGTGATCGACGCCGACGGCGTGGTGGTCGAGGTCCACAGGGGAGCGCTCGACGCGGACGGGATCCGCGAGCTCGCCTCGCTCGTCGACGCCGGCGCCTGATCGATCCGCACCCGCCCGTCCGTCAGTCGAGGACCGTCAGGATGAAGGTCGCGTCGGCGTTGGTGGAGCACTCACCCTCGAACACGCCGGGGGTGGTGAACCGGTAGGTGAGCGTGCTCCCGGCGATGACGTAGAACGTGCCGATCGTGTGGCTCTTGACGTCGTCGTTGACGATGCGGATCGTGTCGCCCACGTTCGCGGTGAGCGACGACGGCATGATCCCCGGGTCGATCCCGGCAGCGATGTCGTCGGCCGTCCCCTCCGGGATCGTGTAGTCGAAGGTGTACGGCCCGGGCACGGTGGTCACCGGCGTGGCCTCGAGGCGATCTCCTCCGCCGCACGCGACCGGCACCACCCCGACGAACGCGAGCGCACCGACCAGGGCCGCGGAGCGAGCAGTGGACAGGTGGGAGCGACGCGACCCCGACGATCCGGTGCGCCGGCTCACGACGTGGCCCCGCGGGTGTCGATCTCGTCGAGGATCACCTCGAGGTCGGCCGCGACGTCGTCGCCCTGCACCCCGAAGGGCCAGGTGAGCAGCAGGTCGCCCTGGTCGTCCACCAGGAACATCGACCCCGTGTGCGACACCTCGACGTCGCCGTCGTCGCCGGTGGTGACCGAGTAGGAGGCACCGAAGGCGTCCGCCACTCGGCGGAGCGCGTCGGGATCCTCCGTCCGCAGTGCGTGGGCGTCGTCGACGAAGCTCTGGACGTACCCCGTCAGGATCTCGCCGGTGTCGCGGTCGGGGTCGACGGTGGCCATCGCGAGGTCGATCCGGTCGGCGTCGTCACCCAGGTCGGTGAGCGCCGACTTCAGCAGCGCCAGCGAGGTGGGGCAGACGTCGGGGCACGAGGTGTAGCCGAAGTAGGCCACGAGCAGTCCGCCCGGCTCGGCGCGGAACTCGAACGGCGCACCGCCGTTGGCCGCATCGTCGAGCGCGACGACGTCGACGGGTTGCGCGGCCGACGGTCGGAAGCCCACGAGCTGGTGGGCCGGTTCGTCGTCACCACAGGCGGCGAGCGACGCCACCGCCAGCGGCGCGAGCAGCGCGGCGACCAGCGTCGAGGGGCGGGCGCGGAGGGGCACGGGTCTCACGAGTCGAAGGGTAGGAAGCCCGTCGGGCATGCTCACAGGGTCGAACGACCCGTCACGACGGTTCCCGGGAACCGTTCGCCGGTCGTGCGCCACGCGTCACACGCGCCGGCCGTCCGGTGCGGCGACGGCCTGGTCGAAGGGGGAGGTTCCATGTCAGCACCGTTCGAGCTCCCACGTGCGGAGCCCGGTGACGCCGGGTTCGATCCCGCGCGCCTCGCTCGGATCGACCGCCACCTCGACGCGTACGTGCACGACGGGCGACTCGCCGGCTACCAGCTCGCGGTGGCCCGCGGTGGCTCGCTCGTCCACACCGCCCTCGGCGGACATCGTGACCGCGAGCAGGGCCTGCCCGTCACCGAGGACACGATCTGGCGGATCTACTCGATGACCAAGCCGATCACCGCCGTCGCCGCGCTGGCCCTCTGGGAGGAGGGCCGCTTCGAGCTGAAGGACCCGGTGAGCCGCTTCCTGCCGGAGTTCGCCCGGCCGATGGTGTGGCGGTCGGGGTCGGTGACGAACCCGGTGCTCGACCCGGCCACCGAACCGATGCAGCTGTGGCACCTCATGACCCACACGGCCGGGCTCACCTACGGGTTCATGTTCGCCCACCCCGTGGACGAGCTGTACCGCCGCGGCGGCTTCGAGTGGGGCGTGCCGCCGGGCGCCGACCTGGCCGCGCTGTGCGAGCGGCTCGCCGAGCTGCCGCTGCTGTTCCAGCCGGGGTCGGAGTGGAACTACTCGATGGGCCTCGACGTGCTCGGCCGGGTGATCGAGGTGGTGACCGGCGAACCGCTCGACGTCGCGCTGCGGCGGCTGGTGCTCGACCCGCTCGGCATGCACGACACCGGCTTCCACGTGCCCGAGGCCGACCACGACCGTCTGGCGATGCTGTACGGCGCCGCGCCGGGCTCGGGGCTCGCGGTGCGGCTCGAGGGAGCGGCCACCGCGGCCACACGGCCTCCGGCGGCGCTGCTCGGCGGTGGCGGCCTGGTGAGCACGACGGCCGACTACCTGCGCTTCGCCGAGATGCTCCGCCGGCGCGGTGAGCTCGACGGGGTGCGCATCCTGTCGCCGCGCACCGTGGCGTACGCCGCGTCCAACCACCTGCCGGGCAACGCCGACCTCACCGCGTTCGGACGGCCGCTGTTCAGCGAGACCACCTTCGACGGCGTCGGGTTCGGGCTCGTCGGATCGGTGACCATCGACCCGGTCACCGCGAAGGTGCCCGGCTCGGTGGGCGACACCGGGTGGGGTGGTGCGGCGAGCACGACGTTCTGGGTCGACCCGGTCGAGGACCTCAGCGTCGTGTTCATGACCCAGCTGCTGCCGTCGAGCACCCACCCGATCCGCAGCGAGTTGAAGCAGCTGGTGCACCAGGCGCTCGTCGACTGATCCGCACCCTCGTCGCGCACCCGCACGCACGTGCACGACGCAGGACCACCGCCCGACCAGACCGGGACTCAAGACCTTGTCGTCCGCCGTGGCGGAGCGCACACTGTGGTCATGACCATCAAGCGTGTGATCATCCCCGTCGACTTCTCCGAAGTCTCGATCGCCGCCGTCGACCTCGGACGCTGGCTCGCCGGCCGTTCCGCTGTCGCCCCCGGACGCCTCGAACTCGTCGCCGTCACCACCCCGCGGTACGCGAAGGTGACCGCCGCCGCGCTCGACTCGCTCGTACGCGACCACGACCTCCCCACCGAGGGTGTCGAGACCCGCGTGATCGAGACCGACAGCGACGACATCGAGGGCAAGCTCGTCGAAGCCGTCCTCGCCACCCCCGACGCCCTCTGGTGCATCGGCAGCCACGGCCGCACGGCCCTCGGCGAGCTGATGTTCGGCAGCGTGAGCGCCGAGCTGGTGCGCGACGCCGAGGTGCCGATCGTCGTGGTCGGCCCGCACGCCACGGTGCGCGACGACGCATCGGTGCTCGCGGTCGCCGTCGACGGCACCGACCTGTCCGCCACCATCGTGCCCGCCGCCGTCGCGGTCGCCGAGGCGCTCGGCCTGCGGATCCGCCTGCTGCAGGTGGGCCGCAGCCACGTGCCCGAGGACGCCGCCGACACGAACTACCTCGCCGGCCTGGCGCACCACCTGCCCGACCCCGAGCACGCCGACTACGACACGCTCTACGGCGAACCGGGCGAGGCGCTCGAGAGCTACGTCGAGCGCACCGACGACGTCGCGATGCTGGCGATGGCCACACGCGGCATCCCGGCCGGTGCCCGGCTCTCGGTGCCCAGCACGGCGATGCGCGTGATGCGCCACGTCGGGGTGCCGGTGCTGATGCTCCACCCGCGCGACGCGGCCGAGCGGCCCGGCGCCGACGTGCGCGACGGTCACGTGCTCGACCTGCGGGCACGGGTCGTCGTCGGCATCGACACCCACCAGGCGTCGAAGCCCGCCGTCGACTGGGCGGCGGCCGAGGCGGCCCGGCGCGGCGCCGTGCTCCAGGTGGTGCACACCTGGCACATCCCGGTGACGGCCGGCAGCATGTACGGCTACCCGATCTGGCCCGACATCGAGGCGTGCCGCACGGCCGCCCTCGACGAGGTCGCGGCGACGGCCGCCGTGGTGCACGAGACGTACCCCGACCTGCTCGTCGAGACGATCGTGGCCGAGGGCGGCGCCGTGCAGGCGCTGACCGAGCAGAGCCACGGCGCCGAGCTCGTGGTGGTGGGTCGCCACCACCACGGCCGGATCGCCACCCTGCTCGCCGGGTCGACCAGTGAGGGTGCCGCCAAGCACGTGGCCTGCCCGCTCGTGATCGTGCCCTGCGACGACCCCGACGACGTCTCCTAGCCTGGACCGATCGATCACCTCCGCCTCGATCACCGCGATCACCACGTCCTCCGCACGGCCCGCCGGCCCCCCGACCCCGGACCGACACGAGCCGACGGACACCGGGCCGTCACCCAGGTGACGGCCCGGTGCGCGCGTCGACTCGGGGCCGCGGTCGCACTGGCGGCGCTGGTGCTCGCCGCCTGCGGCGAACCCGCCGAGCGCGACGTCGCGCCCACGACCACCAGCACGACCACCACCCCGGCCACGACGACCCCGGCCACGACGACCCCGGCGACGACGACCCCGGTCACGACGGCGCCGGACGGCGGGGCGATCAGCCCGGCGGACGTGTCGACGATCGGCGGTGCGGCGGCCGGGGGGACCGCCGCCGCGCGGGTCGATCCGCCGCCGCCCACCACGTGCGAACGCATCGCCGCCGCGGTCGACGGACGACGTCTCGGGGACGCACTCGACGTGCAGCCCGAGGTGCAGCTCGAGGTGCAGCTCGAGGTGCAGGTGGTGGTGCACAGCGCCACCTGGTCCGCCACGACGGCCGTGCTGCAGGTGGCCACCCGAACCGGCGATCGATGGACGTGCGGTCCGGCGATGGAGGCCCGGCTCGGGCGTGCCGGCACCCGCCCGCTGCTCGAACGGCGCAGCGGCGACGGCACCACCCCGGCCGGCGTGTTCCCGCTCGCCACGATGACCGCACCCGACGGCAGCCGGTTCTCCTTCTTCGGCAACGCACCCGACCCGGGCGTCACCGCCGGCGCGTACCGGCGGGTGCAGCGCGGCGACTGCTTCGGCGCCACCCCGAACACCCCCGGCTACGGGCACCTCCGCTTCGACACCTCGTGCCCCGGCCCCGACGACGAGTACCTGCCGCGCTTCGTGGAGGCCTACACGAACGCCGCGCTCATCGGCGCCAACATGGAGCCCGACGTGTCGGGCGACGAGCCCGGTGAGATCCCCTACGCGTCGGCGATCTTCCTGCACCGCCACTCGTACGTGAGCAGCCGCAGCGGCCCCAGCGGCCCGACGAAGCCGACGGCCGGCTGCGTGTCGCTCGCCCAGACGGACCTCACGGCCGTGCTGCTCGCGATGACACCGGACACGGTGTTCACGATCGGGCCGACCGACTGGCTGCTCGCCGAGGCCTGAACCCACGTCCCATCATGGCTCACCCCGCGGTGTCCGGTGCCCCGACCCCGTCGCTCCCCTCGCCGCTCCCCTCGCCGCTCCCCCCGCCCGCACCCCCGGACACGGCGGCCCACACGGCGTACAGCGGGTCGCCCGGGGTGCCCGCGGGCGTGCACAGCGCCGCCATCGGTTCGTCGTAGCCGCCCGCCAGTCGGAAGTAGCGGCCGACGGTGTGGCAGCGCTGCTCCTCGGTGATCGCGAGCCAGCCGCGGATCACCTTCGTCGGGAAGCAGCGGTTCGAGAAGGTGCACACGACGAGCCCACCGGGACGCACCACACGCGCCACCTCGCGGAGCACGTCGATCGGGCGGACCAGGTAGTCGATCGACACGCAGCACGTGGCCGCACCGAAGCGGTCGTCGGGGAACGGCAGGTGGGGGTCGGCGTTCAGGTCCTGGACGACGTACGCCCGTGCCTGGCGGTTGGCGCGCAGCTCGCGCTCGTTCATGCCGAGCACCACGAGCTCGCTCGGGGGCGTCAGGAAGTGCGACACCCACGACGACATCAGGTCGAGCACCGCACCGGCACTGCCCTCGCCGTCGATGCCGAGCTGCCGGTAGAGCCGGCCGACGGTCTGCACGGCGCGGTCGTCGATGTGGGTGACGAAGCGATCGGGCTCGTAGAACACCTCGTCGGGCGATTCGTCGACGCGGGTGAAGAACCCGATCGGGAAGTCGTCGTGCGGGTCTGGTTCGGGTCCGGGCTCGGGCCGGCCGTCGACAGCGTCCATCGGCCCATTGTCGCGGGCCGGCGTGGCCACCGACGTGACCGCCGGCGTGCGACCGCGCCCGTGGCCCACGGGATACGGTTCGCACGCGACGGTGCGGGGGGCGCCGGCGAGCAGAGGGGTGCACCATGACCAGACCACCGGTGTCCGACTGGGCGCGTGACTACGACATCTTCGATCCGGACTACGTGGTCGACCCGTACCCGGTGTGGGACGACCTCCGCAGCTCGTGCCCGATCGCACGCAGCGAGCGCTGGGGAGGGTCGTGGATGCCGACGACCTACGCCGACGTCGACGCCATCGCGCACGACGTCGCGCACTTCTCCTCGATCGACGTGGGGGTGCTCAACGCCAACGGCGACACCGGCGAGGAGCTGCCGATCTCGGCCGGCGGGATCCCCGTGCTGCCGCCCATCTCGGTCGACCCGCCGCTGCACACCTGGACGCGACGGCTGATGCTGCCGTGGTTCTCACACCGCCGGGTCGAGGAGCTGGAGCACGTCACGCGCGACCTCTGCCGCTCGCTCGTCGAGCGACTGGCGCCGAACGGCACCGCCGACGCCGCGGCCGACTACGCCCAGCAGATCCCGGTGCGGATCATCTCGCGGGTCCTCGGCGTGCCCGAGGACATGAGCGACACGTTCACCGGATGGGTGCGCGACGTGCTCGAGTTCGCCCACGACGAGCGGCGACGCGAGGCCGCCTCGCAGGCCGTGGGCCTGTACCTGTTCGAGCAGGTGCAACGACGCAAGACCGATCCCGGCGACGACCTCATCAGCGAGTTGCTGCACACCGACGTCGACGGCGGCGAGATCTCCGACGAGATCGTGCTCGGCATGGCTGCGCTGACGCTGGTGGCCGGCGTCGACACCACGTGGTCGGCGATCGGGTCCGCGCTGTGGCACCTCGCCACGCACCCCGACGACCGTCGGCGGCTCGTCGCCGAGCCCGAGCTGATGCCGACCGCGACCGAGGAGCTGTTGCGCGCCTACTCGCCGGTCACGATGGGACGGGTCGTGGCCGCCGACGTCGAGGTGAACGGCTGCCCGATGCGCCAGGGCGACAAGGTGCTGCTCAACTTCCCGGCGGCGAACCGTGATCCGGCGGCCTTCGAGCGGGCGGACGAGGTGGTGCTCGACCGGACCCACAACCGCCACCTCGCCTTCGGCGCGGGCATCCACCGGTGTGCGGGTTCGAACCTCGCCCGGATGGAGGTCCGCGTCGCGGTCGAGGAGTGGCTGCGGGCGATCCCCGAGTTCCGGCTCGCCGACGGCGCGGAGGTGGTGTGGGCCGGCGGTCAGGTGCGAGGGCCGCGTCACGTGCCGGTCGTGTTCCCCCGCTGACCGCGCTCGACGACCGTCAGTCCGGGGTGACCGTCAGTCCGGGGTGACCGTCAGTCCGGGGTGACCGTCGGGTACGTGCGCAGTTCGATGCCGTGGCCGTCGGGGTCGCGCACGTAGATCCCCGTGCCGATGCCGCGTGCCCCGTACAGCGGCTTCGGTGGTGCCACCTCGCCGAACCGGCCCGACGCGGCGAGCTCGGCGAGGTCGACGTCGTCGACGACGAGCGCCACGTGGTCGACGTTGGTGCCGTCGACGGGACCGAGCTGGAGGTCGATGATCGTGTCGGCGGTGACGCGCACGGAGACGAACGGGGCCTCGCCGCGACGCCACTCCTCGAGGCGCACCACCTCGAGGCCGAGCAGGTCGCGGTACCACGCGACCGATCGCTCCATGTCGGTCACCCGGAACACCACGTGGTCGAGCTCGCGGACGCGCACGTGGCCAGTCTGCCGGACGCGACACCGCGTGCGAGGTCGTACCGCTCGATCCGACCGTCGTTGACACCGAACACGCGTTCGTGCTCAGCTGGCCACGTGCACGGCGCGCCGCACCCCACCCTCCAGCCACGCCTCGAACCGCGCCACGACGTGCAGCCGCAGGTGCCGAGCGATCGCCCGCTGCACGAGGTGGCGTTCTGCGTGCTCGACCTCGAGACCACGGGCACCGACCCGTCGTGGGACGAGATCACCGAGATCGGGGCGATCGTCGTGCAGGGCGGCGAACGGCAGCGCACCTTCCACTCGCTCGTCGCACCGGGGCAGGTCGACGCGCTGCTGCCGTCGCTGCTGGAGTTCCTCGGCGACACGGTGCTCACCGGCCACAACGTCGGTTTCGACGTGCGCTTCCTCAACGCCGCGCTGGGCCGCACCGAACGCACGTTGCTCGACCCGACCGCCGTGGTCGACACGATGTACCTCGCCCGCGCCCTGTTGCGCGACGACGTCGACGACTGCCGGCTCGGCACGCTGGCCGAGCGGTTCGGCTTCGAGCACCGGCCGACGCACCGGGCGTTCGAGGACGCGGCCGCCACCGTCGACCTGCTGCACCTCCTGATCGAGCGCGCCTGGGGGTTCGGTGCCACCACCCTCGACGACCTCCACGAGCTCCCCAAGCTCGCCGGGCACCGCTGGGCGGCGAAGCTGCGACGCACGGAACGGCTGCCACGACGCGCCGGGGTGTTCACGTGCCACGCCGGCGACGGCCGCGTGGTGTGGGTGGGTGCGGCCGACCTGCTGCGGCGCGACATGCGGGCGATGTTCGCCCGCACCGGCACGAGCGTGCACGCGTCGGTGCTGCGCGACACCGAGACGTGGCGGGTCGTGGAGCTCGACGATCCCCTGGCCCGGGCCGTCGCGGTCGAGCGTCTGCTGCACCGGCACCGGCCCCGACCGCAGCGCGGGTCGGTGACCGGCGACCGCGCCGCCCACGTGCTGGTGGTGCCCGGCCGGAGCGGGTGGCGGGCCCGGGCGAGCCGCGTGCCCGTGGCCGGCGCTCATGCGCTCGGACCGCTGCCCGACCGGGCCGACGCCGCGGCCGCAGCGGTGGCGCTGCAGCGGCTCGCCCAGCAGGGCGTGTCAGCTGACGAGGTGCTGGCGTGGGTGGCCGACGGCTCGGCCCCCGACCGGCTGCACGATCCCGCCGCGCTCCACGACCCGGTCGCGGCGGCGCTCCTCCGACGCGACCGCGACGCGCTCCACCGTCTCGTCGAGGTGCACGGCGTCGTCGCGCACCACCGCTGCCTCGGCCTGTTCGACGTGCCCGGTCTCCCCGACCCGGCTGCGACCCTGCCACCGCCCACGGACGCGCTGCCGCTCGACCTGCTGTCGGAGGTGCTGCTCCTCGCCGAGCACCCCGAGCACCGGTCGGCAGCCGGCACCGGCGATCACCGGCGCGCCGCCGGCTGATCAGGCGATCGCGCGGAACCGCACCGGCACGCTGTCGAGGCCGAGCACGAAGTTGCCGCGGCGCCACGGCAGCGGCGCGTCGGTGGTGAGCTCGAGGTCGTCGAGCCGGCGCAGCAGCTCCTCGAACAGCACGCGCAGCTCCAGCCGTGCGAGCGGCGCACCGAGGCAGTGGTGCCGGCCGTAGGCACCGAACGCGACGTGCTCGTTCGGCGTGCGGCGGATGTCGAACCGGAACGGGTCGGCGAACACGGATTCGTCGCGGTTCGCGCTCGGGTAGAGCAGCAGGATCCGGTCGCCCTCGCGCACCTGCTGGCCGTGCACCTCCACGTCGGCCGTGGCGGTGCGGTTCATGTTCCGCACCGGCGTGGCCCACCGCAGCATCTCCTCGATCGCGGTCGGCATCAGCGACGGGTCGGCGCGCAGCGCGGCGAGCTGATCGGGGTGCTGCAGCAGCGCGGCCACGCCTGCGGAGATCACGTGCCGCGTGGTCTCGTCGCCCCCCACGAGGACGAGCATCGTCTCGAACACGAGGTCGACGTCGGACAGCGGGTCCTCGCCGTCACGCGGGTTCACCACGAGGCTGATCAGGTCGGCGGCCTCGCTGTGGCGACGCTCGTCGATCTTCACCGTGATGTACTCCCACCACTGGCGCACCGCCTCGACCACCTCGTCGCGGATCTCCGAGCCGCCCGTGGCGAACAGGTCGCTCCAGTGCAGCAGCTGGTGGTGGTCGTCCTCCGGCAGGCCCATCAGCTCGCCGATCATGTACATCGGCAGCGGCGTCGCGAGGTCGCGCACGACGTCGCACTCGCCGCGGTCGGCGACCGCGTCGATGAGCTGGTTCACCTTCGCCCGCAGGTACGGCTCGTGGTCCTCCACGCGTCGGCGGGTGAACCCGGCACTGATGAGCCGCCGACGGCGCGTGTGCTCGGGTGGGTCGAAGTTGATCATCGACGGCACCGAGCTCTCGGGCCGCGACCCCTTGCCGCTGCAGAACGTGCGCCAGTCGCGGCTCATCCGCATCACGTCGGCGTGGGCGGCCGCGCCCCAGATGCCCACGGAGTCGTCCCAGTACATCGGGGCCTCGGAGCGCATCCAGGTGGTGAGCTCGTCGAAGTTCGCGTAGAAGTCCTCGGAGAGCAGCTGGATCTCCGGGCGCGTCGGGTGCTCGGGGGTGCGGGTGCCCGCCCGGTCGAAGGTGACACGGAAGTCCTGGTACTGCTCGTCGGTGCCCGGCTCGGTCATGGCGCGAGTCTCACACCCGTGCGCCGCCGGCATCGCAGCGTGCGCCACGGCGCATCGGGCCCGGGCAGGGGTCTCGGGCGACGGGCCCGGGCAGGGGTCTCAGACGACGGGCTGGTGGCGGCCGACCGAGGGCGGCTGCAGCAGCAGTCGCTGGCGCGGGCTGCAGCGGTCGAGCACGTCGGAACCCCAACCCGTGTACTCGCTCCAGCAGAGGTGCCCGGGCGCGTACTTGTACAGCAGCGCCAACCGCTCGTGCTCGGCGCGCCACGGCAGGGTGCCGTGGGTGAGCGCCTCGGTGAACACCACCACGTCGCCGGCCTTCAGCGGCACCGAGACCACGAGGTCGTCCACGCCGTGCGGGTGGGAGAACGCCGCCTTGTGCGATCCGGGGATGCAGCAGAACCCGGCGCCCTCCGGGTGGTCGACGAGCGCCCACATCACCGCGACGAGACCGTGGTGGGTGCGGTTGCCACGCGCCACGTAGTACTGGGCGGGGTCGAACGGTGTGCCGCCGCCGTGCAGGCCGAGGCCGGTGGTGCCGGGCAGCATCTGGATGCCGTAGCTGTGATCCAGCCGCACGTTCGGGCCGCAGAGCTCGCGCACGACGTCGAACACCGCCACGTGGTCGATGAGCCACCGCAGTTCCGGGGCCGCAGCGAGGAACCCGCTGAAGCGCTGCGACGCGACGGTGGTGCCGGCGACCGGGCGGTCGAGCTGGGCACACACGTCGCGCAGCAACTCGACGACGTCGGCGGCGAGCGCGTTCCGTCGCACGAGGAACCCCTGCAGGTCGAACCGATACCGTTCAGCATCCGTCAGGGTGGCCACGTGGAGTGACTGTAGACGGGGGTCGCGAGATCCAGCTGGTACCGTCAGCCGCGATGTCCGAGCGCGACGCCTGGCCGATCACCGACCGCGACGCCTTCCAGGCGATGGTCCGGAAGTGGATCACCGCGAACTGGTCGGTGTCGATCACCGTGCGCCAGTGGTGGGACCGCCTCGGCGGCGCCGGCCTCACCGTGCCCACGTGGCCCACCCCGCTGGGCGGGCTCGGTGCCACCACCACGATCCAGGGCGTGATCGAGCAGGAGCTCGGACGCATCGGCACCATCGCCCCGCCGCTGTCGGGCGTCGGCGTGCACCTCGTCGGTCCGGTGCTCCGGCAGTTCGGCACCGACGACCAGCGCGAGCGGTTCACGCACGCGATCGTGCGCGGGACGTCGAACTGGTGCCTGCTGTTCGACGAGCCCGACGGTGCCGACCCCACGTCGATCACCTCGACCGCGACCCGCGAGGGGTCCGGCCCGTGGTCGGTCGACGCGGTGAAGCTCACCTCCGGCGCGGAGGCGGCCGACCTCGGGCTGCTGCTGGTGCGCACCGGGGGCGACGCCGGCAGCCGCGAGGGTCTCACCTGCGCAGTGCTCGACCTCGACCAACCGACGGTGAACGTGCAGACCCTCTCCACCGGCGGCTCGCTGGTCGTGTGCCGCGGGGCGTCGATCGGTGCCGATGGAGCCGTCGGCGTCGTCGGCGCCGTCGGCGAGGGATTCGCCGTCGCGCAGACCGTCCTCGCCCACCGGCAGACCACGCTGGCCGGCCGCATCCGTCGCGGCCTGGTGGAGGTGGTCGCCGGCGAGCGTGCCGGCAACCTCGATCGCACCACGGGCGACGTCCTCACCCGGACCAAGGCGGCGCCACCGCCGCCCACGGAACGCCGCCGGCGGCCGTGAGCCCGGCCAGGCCGGTCGCTCCCGTCGTCGCACCGGACGCACCGGACGCACCGGACGCGCCGGTGGTCGCAGTCGTCGGGCGCGGCCGGATGGGCACGGCGCTGGTGGCGGCGATGCCGGACTGGCGCGGCCCGTTCGGGCACGGCTTCGACGGCACGATCACCGAGGCCGACGGCCGCACGCACCGAGCCGACGCCGTGGTACTGGCCGTGCCCGACGCACGCATCGCCGAGGCGGCCTCGGCGCTCGCGACGAGCGACGCGGACCCGCCGATGCTCGTCGGGCACACCGCCGGCGCGATCGGCCTCGACGTGCTCGCACCGCACGAGCGCTTCGGCGTGCACCCGCTGATGACGGTGCCCGCGACGGGTGCCGACTTCCGGGGTGCCGGCGCCGCCGTGGCCGGTTCGTCGCCACGCGCGCTCGCCATCGCGCACCAGATCGCCGGCGCGCTCGGCATGCGGGCGTTCGAGATCGCCGACGCCGACCGCCCCGCGTACCACGCCGCGGCGTCGATCGCGTCGAACTTCCTGGTCACCCTGGAGGACGCCGCCGAACAGCTGCTCGCCACCGCCGGCGGTGATCGGTCGATCCTGGTGCCGCTCGTGCGCGCCGCCGTCGACAACTGGGCGGCGCACGGCGGCGAGGTGGCGCTCACCGGACCCATCGCCCGCGGCGACGAGGCCACCGTGGAACGCCAGCGCGCGGCCGTCGCCGAGCGGCGGCCCGAGCTGCTGCCCCTGTTCGACGCGGCCGCCGACCGCACCCGTGCGCTGGCGGCACGCCGGCGAACGAGCTCCGGCGCGCCCGACCCGACGAGGGCGGGCGACGCATGAGCGCGCGAACGGTGCGGCACTGGCTCATGAAGAACGAACCCGACGAGTTCGGCTACCACCACCTCGAGCAGCGCGGCCGCGGCGGGTGGGACGGTGTCCGCAACTACCAGGCGCGCAACTTCCTGCGCGAGATGGCGATCGGCGACCTCGTGCTCTTCTACCACTCGAGCACGCACCCTCCCGGGGTCGCCGGCATCGCCACGGTGGTCGGCACCGCCGAGCCCGACCCCACCCAGTTCGATCCAGCGAGCCCGTACCACGATCCGGCCTCGGATCCGGCAGCGCCGCGCTGGGACTGGGTGACGATCGCCCCGGTGCGCCGGCTGCGCTACGTGACCCTCGCCGAGCTGAAGGAGCTCCCCGAGCTGGCGTCGTCGCGGCTGCTGGCTCGCGGCAACCGGCTCTCGGTCTTCCCGCTCACCGCGGAGGAGTTCGACGCCGTCGCGCGGCGGGCGGACGCCGGCTGACCCGTCGCGCCGGGGCGTTCGGCCCTGGCCCGCGCCCGATCGGCGTCGCACGCTGGTCGTGTCGATCACACGGGATCGAGCGGCGCGGAGACCGACAGGAGGGGCCATGACCACCACGACTCGACCGGTGACGGGAGCGGCGCTGCCGGCGGTGTCCGAGACGGCGCACCTGCTGCAACCCCTGCTCGACCGGCTGCGCACCGACCCCGACGCGCCGCTGTACTCGGTGCGCGAGGGCGAGCGCTACGTCGACGTGACCGTGCGCGAGACGATGGCACGGGTGCGGGCCCTGGCCCGCGGGCTCGTCGCGTCGGGGGTGCGTCCCGGCGACCGGGTGGCGCTGATGAGCCACACGCGGCTCGAGTGGGTGCTGTTCGACGATGCGATCCTGGCGGCCGGCGCGGTGACGGTGCCGATCTACGACACGTCCTCGGCCGAGCAGATCGCCTGGATCGTGGGCGACAGCCAGGCGGTGCTGCTGGTGGTGGAGACCCCCGAGATGGCCGCCACGACCGCCACGATCCGCGAGCGCATCGCCGGGTGCCGCGAGGTCCTCGTGATCGACGAGGGCGGCCTCGACGAGCTGGTGGCGCGCGGCGCCCAGGTGGACGACGCGGAGATCGACACCCGCATCGCCACGCTGCGGGCGACGTCGATCGCCACGATCATCTACACCTCCGGCACGACCGGCATGCCGAAGGGCTGCGTGCTCACCCACGCCAACCTGTGCGCCAACGTCGCGCAGGTGATGGACGCGCTGGGGCCCGAGGTACGGCCGGGCGACAGCGGCCTGCTGTTCCTGCCCCTCGCCCACGCGCTCACGAAGGGCAACGCCCTGTTCGCCGTGAGCGCCGGGGTGCGGATCGCATTCGCGACCGACATCGCCCACCTGCCCCAGGAGCTGCAGCTGGCGCAGCCGTCGACGATGGCGGCCGTGCCGCGCATCTTCGAGAAGGTGTACAACACCGCGAGCCACACGGCGCACCGCGACGGCAAGGGCGCGATCTTCGAGCGGGCCGCGTCGACGGCGATCCGCTGGTCGGAGGCCCGCACACGCGGCCGGGTGCCACCGTGGCTCGCGATCGAGCACGCCGTGTTCGACCGGCTCGTGTACCGGAAGATCCGGCACGCGTTCGGTGGCCGGCTCCGGCTGGCCTTCAGCGGCGGCGGCCCGCTCGGCGAGCGACTCACCCACTTCTTCGCCGGCGTGGGCGTGCAGATCTACGAGGGCTACGGCCTCACGGAGACGAGCCCGACGCTGACACTGAACCGGCCCGGCGCGTGGACCCCCGGCACCGTCGGCCGTCCGCTCGCGGGCACCTCGATCGCGATCGCGGACGACGGCGAGATCCTCGCCAAGGGGCCGCAGGTGTTCCGCGGCTACTGGCGCAACGACACGGCGACGGCCGAGAGCTTCGACGAGGACGGGTGGTTCCGCACCGGCGACATCGGCGAGCTCGACGCGTCCGGCTTCCTGCGGATCACCGGACGCAAGAAGGAGTTGATCGTCACCGCCGCCGGCAAGAACGTCGCCCCGGCGCCGCTGGAGGACCGGCTGCGCGCCCACGAGCTGGTGAGCCAGGCGATCGTCCTGGGCGACGGGCGCCCGTTCATCACGGCGCTGGTCACGATCGACCCGGCGGCCTTCGCCGACTGGGCCGACGAGCACGGCCACGCCCGGCACCGCTTCGAGGAGCTCCGCACCGGCGACGAGCTGCGCGGCGAGATCCAGGCGGCGATCGACCACGCGAACGAGTTCGTGTCGCGGGCCGAGTCGATCCGGGCGTTCACGATCCTGCCCCACGACCTGTCGATCGAGGACGGTGAGCTCACGCCGACGCTGAAGGTGCGGCGGGCGACCGTCGAGCAGCGCTACCGCGACGAGATCGAGCGGCTCTACGCCGAGCGCTGAGCCGGCCGCGCGTCCGGGCGGAGGTCGAACCGGTCAGTCGTACAGCTGCTGGGCGAGGTAGCCGGCCTCGCCGAGCTGGCCGATGAGGCCGATCTGGGTCTCGAGCCAGTCGGCGTGCTCCTCCTCGGACACGAGGATCTCCTCGAGCAGGTGACGCGTGGCGTTGTCGCCGGCGGCGACGCACGAGGCAATGCCGTCGTTGAGCCGGGCGATCGCGGTGTACTCCAGCTGGAGGTCGGACTCGAACTGCTCGGGCACCGTCTCACCGACGCGCACCGGGTTGAGCCGCTGCATGTTCGGCACGCCCTCGAGGAACAGGATCCGGTCGATCACCTGGTCGGCGTGCTTCATCTCGTCGATCGACTCGTGGCGCACGTGGTCGGCGAGGCGGCGGTAGCCCCAGTTCTCGCACATCTTGGCGTGGATGAAGTACTGGTTGATCGCCGTGAGCTCGGCCGTCAGCACGTCGTTCAGGATCTCGATCACCTTGGGGTCGCCACGCATGACGGCGATCCTAGGCGGACAGCCCGAAGGCGGGTCGGATGTGCACGTGGGTGTCGGCAGGAGCGCCGGCGCGTTGCAGGAGCTCGCGCACCGCCGGCTCGCACCCACCGCAGCGGGTGGCGGCGCCGCACGCCGCCTGCACCTCGGCCAGCGTGGTCGCACCGCGCTGCACGGCCTTCACGATGGTGCGTTCCCGCACGACTTCGCAGTGGCAGACGATCGCCATGCGGGCGATCGTAAGCCCGCCTAACAACGGGTGTCAATGGGTCGTACGGCCCGACGGATGGCACACCCGATCGACCCGGCTCGATCGTGCACGCGACGCCACCGACCCGCCACGATGCGGTCGATGTCCGCCACGACGGCCCTGATGCTCGGGATCCACCTGGCCGCCACCGCGGCGATGACCGGCCTCATCTGGTTCGTGCAGGTGGTGCACTACCCGCTGTTCGAGCGGGTCGGCCTCGACGGGTTCAGGGACTACGAGGTGGCCCACCAGCGCCGCACGTCGTACGTGGTCGGGCCGTTCATGGCGGTGGAGGGCGGCCTCGCGCTGTGGCTGCTCGCCTCACCCCCGGGCGAGCTCGGCCGGGCCCTGCCCTTCGCCGGCTGCGTCCTGCTCGCGGTGATCCACGCGAGCACCGTGCTGCTGCAGGTGCCGGCGCACGGCCGCCTCGGATCCGCCTACGACGCCCGCGTGGTGCGCCGCCTCGTGCGCACGAACTGGGTCCGCACGATCGGCTGGTCGGCCCGCACCGTGGTCGCGGTGGCGATGCTCGCCGCAGCGTGAGGCGCGCACGGCGGCCGGCGCCCGATCAGTTCGGTGGTCAGTCGGACGGGAGCTGGAACGTCGTGGTGACGAGCGTGCGTCCGTCCCAGGTGCGGCCGCTCATCGTCACCGTCACGGGGGCGTCGGACCCGGGGTCGGTGACGGCCGGGTCGACGATGTCGAGCACGCCGTACTGGCCACCGCCGGGGAACGCACCCTCGCTGTACGGTCCGCCCTTCACGTTGCCGGGCCGGTCGAGCGCCGCGGCGTGCAGGAGCGGGAAGCCGTCGCCGGGTTCGCGTGCGTCGTCGGTGTTGGTCCCGTCGTCGATCGCGACCATGTGGGCGTCGCCGCTCACCATCACGAGGTTCTCGATGCCGGCGTCCTCGATCGCCTCGGCGATCCGCGCCCGCTCGTCGGCGTAGCCGGCCCACCCGTCGCCACCGGGCCGGGCCGGGCCGACCCACGGCACGGCGTTCGCCCACACCACGAGCGCATGCGTCCGGCTCGCCGTGGTGAGCTCGTCGAGCAGCCAGCGCAGCTGCTCGTCGCCGAGCATCGTGTCGTCCGTGCGCTGCGAGCGCGTGTCGGTGAGCACGAACCGCACCCGCCCGACCGTGAACGCCTGGAAGATCGCGACGTCGTCGACGAGCGCCGCGCTCGGCACCACGCTGCGGTACACGTCGGCCACGGCCTCGCGACCCGGCGACGTGGCATCGGCGTCGTTCGGTCCGTAGTCGTGGTCGTCCCAGACGTACGCGATCGGCGTGGACCGGTAGAACGCGGCCTGTGCGGGCCGGGTGAGCAGGCGGTCGAACGCGTCGAGGAACGGACCCGGCTCGGTGGACTCGATGTTGCCGTAGTGGATGTCGCCGAGCGCGAGGTACAGCAACGCGTCCTCCCCGGCCATCGCGTCGAACACCGCACCGTTCGAGCTCGTGCGGGCGCACGACGCGAGGACCACGCGGAACGACATCGGACCATCGACCGGGGTGCGGAACTCCCCCACCCCGCGTCCCTCGTCGGGGTCGCCGTCCACCACGACGCGGTAGGTGTACGCCGTGCCGGCCGCCAGGCCGTCCACCCGCATCCGCGCGACCCCGAACTCGTCGGCCGCGACCGCGGGTGACCACACACCCGGGT
>Ga0315904_10002208_pt1 | contig 30342 bp, 24 predicted proteins | sample LakEriMetagenome_6_FD_203529 | JGI IMG/M metagenome (GOLD analysis project Ga0315904, IMG submission 203529) | Freshwater fungal communities from buoy surface, Lake Erie, Ohio, United States - Buoy 12 MA120 | ecosystem: Environmental > Aquatic > Freshwater > Lake | place: USA: Lake Erie, Ohio...
CTGGCGATGCGACGCTCACCGCGAGCCGTGCTCGGGCTTGACCGCCATCACGATGCGGTCGTCGAAGCGCTGCCAGATCGTGTCGACCTCGCCGAAACCGGCGCGGCGGGCGGCGTCGACGAACCCGCGCAGCGGCGGCCGCCGATCGATCGAGGCCGCTGCCGCGGCACCCTCGTCGTGGTCGGCGACGGCGGGCGGTTCGGGGGGAGGGAACACCTGGTCACGTCGCTCGCACAGCGGTCGGAGGGTCTCGTCCGTCCGCGCCGCGGCCCACCACTGCGCCCAGTTCGGCGCTCCGCCGACGGACGCGGCCACCGCGTCGCGCGAGGCGACCCAGCGGGCGAGCTCGGTGAAGGCGGGCAACGTGTCGAACCCGAGGTGGTCGGCGTTCAGGAGCAGGCCGCCCGGCCGGAGCGAACGCCAGGCATGGGCCAGTGTCCGGTCGAGCTCCGATCCGGACAACCAGTGCAGCGCCGTCGACGAGCACACCACGTCCACGGCGCCGACGGGCGCCCGCTCGAGCCAACCCGGATCGGCGACGTCGCACTCCACGATGTCCAGGTGTGCAGCGGGGTGCTCCGCTGTGACGCGGCGGGCGAGTTCGAGCAGCACTGGGTCGATGTCGACCCCGATGTACCTCGCCGTCGGGAACCGGCGGAGCAGGCGCCGACCGATCGCCGCCGGACCACAGCACAGATCGACCACGACGGGCTCCGAGGTGGCGAGCCGTTCGACGTGCCAGTCGACCGCGTCGAGCAGCGCATCGAAGCGCGCCTCACGTCCCCCGATGTACAGCTCCTGCTGGCGGTCCCACGCCTCGATCAACGACATGGCACCACCCTAATCGGAATCAGTCCTATTCTGAAAAGCGATCCGGAACCACTCTGATCCACGACCACCGACACCTAGGCTCGTGACGTGAGCTCACCCGAACCAGCCACGCCCATCGCGAGGATCGGCATCCTCACCGTCTCCGACCGCGCGAGCCGCGGTGAGTACGACGACCGAGGCGGCCCTGCCATCGAACGCTTCCTCGCCCAGCACCTCGTGTCCGAGTGGAGTGTCGTCCGCCGGCTGGTGGCCGATGAGCAGCCGCTGATCGAGGCGAGCCTCCGAGAACTGGCCGACGACGTGGGCTGCTGCCTGATCGTCACCACCGGAGGCACCGGCCCGGCGCTTCGAGACGTCACGCCGGAGGCGACGGAGGCGGTGGCCCACAAGCTGATGCCCGGCTTCGGCGAGCTGATGCGTCAGGTGTCGCTCGCCGTGGTTCCCACTGCGATCCTCTCGCGTCAGACCGCGGCCGTCCGTGGGAGTTCGCTCATCGTCAACCTCCCCGGCAAGCCGTCCGCGATCGACGACTGCCTCCGCGCTGTCCTCCCCGCGATCCCCTACTGCATCGACCTCATCGGTGGCCCGCGACTCGAGACGGGTGGCGGCATCGTGGCGTTCCGCCCGGGTGGATCGTCGTGACCGGCTTCGCAGGACTGGAACGTCCTGCCTGGCGCGTGGATGTCGACGACACGATCGGGGAGGTCGCCTGGTCGCCGCTCGACGACCGGGTCGGTGTCGGCTGTACGGGCGGCGACGTGGTGGTCCTGGATGCCGCAGGCAGCATGCTGGACCGACGACGGGACCATCCGGCCGGTACGGCGTGCCTCGCCTGGCACGACGGCGAGGTGGTGAGTGGCGGGGTGGACGGCTGGGTCGTCGCCGGTGCGCACCGTGAGCGCCTCAGCGGATGGATCGCCTCGCTGGCGTCGGGTCCCGACGGGCTCGCGGTTGCCCACGGACGACACGTGTCGCTGCTCGGCGGTGCCACGAGCGAACGACTCCCGGCGTCGGTCGCGCAGGTGCGATGGTCGTCGTGCACCGACGCGGCGGGGGGCCGACCCGGGCTCGTCGTGTGCGGCCACGGCTACGTCAGCGAGTTCGACGCCGACCTCTCCGTGCGGATCGATGCAGCCCTGGTGTGGGGCGGTTCGGTCGAGCAGGTCGACTGGTCGCCCGGCGGTGGATGGGCGGCGGCCAGCACACGCGGCACCACGAACTACCTGTGGCCGTCCTCGATCGGGCAGGGTGGCCGCGTGGTCGACCCTGCGGTCAGGGTCCATGTGCTGCCGTGTCCGTCGAGCAGCGGGCGGCTCCTGCGGTTCGATCCCACAGGGCGGTACGCCGGTATCGCGACGTCCGGTGGGCTCGCCGTGTTCGACCTCGACGAGGTGCACCCGGTCGCTGGTCCTCCGGGTCGTCTCCTGCCGCTGTTCTGCGACGTCCACGCGTTCCGGTGGTGGCCCGCGGCCCCGGTGGCCGTGCTGGGCGTCGCGACCGACTCGGGTGGTGGCGGTCTGCTCCTCGTGCGCTGTGACGAACGCGCGGCACCGGTCGGGGTCGTCGACCTCGGGACCCCCGTCATCGGCCTCGAGTGGTCGAGGGACGGTCGGCTGCTCGCTGCCGCCTGCGGCGACGGCACCGTCGTCGGCCTGCGGCGCGTCGTCGACTGGGCGTGGCAGGACAGCGCCGACCAGTGGGACGTGACGGACCGGCTGTGACCGACCTGGTGACGTCACGCCGCGGCGTCACCGGGCTCCCATCCCACCTGGCGCCAGCCGGCGTCCTCGAGCACGCCGGTGAACCACTCGCGGTCGCCGTAGCGGAAGGGACCGGACGCCGGGTCGGGAAGGTGCAGGTGGACACCCAGCCGGTTTGCTGCGGCGACAGCGGTGTCGAGCGATCGGCGCTGGATTGTCAGGGTTCGGTGGTCACGATGCCGACGTCCCATCGACCCCCACCACGGAGGATCCACCCATGTCCCACACCATCGTCAACCCGGCCGAGCTGCACGACTCCACGGCGTTCGGCTACAGCCACACCGCCGCCGTGCCGGCCGGCTCCGAGCTCGTGTTCGTCGCCGGGCAGTACGGCTCGGGCCCGCAGGGCGAGGTCGTGTCGCCGGACTTCGGCGAGCAGGTCGACCGGACGTTCCGCAACCTCGCCGCTGCGCTGGGCGCCCACGGCCTCGATCTCCGCCACGTCGTGCAGCTGCGCACCTACGTGGTCGGGCTCGACGTCGAGCGGCTCGGCGCCGTCGGCGCCGCGGTGCGCGGCGCGTGGGGCAGCCTGCCGCCCACGCACACCGTGATCGGCGTGGCCGGCCTCGCGCTGCCCGACATCCAGGTGGAGATCGAGGCCGTCGCCGTCCGGCCCTGAGTCGCACCCCCACCCCCGGGCGAACCTGCGGCTGGCAGGCGTCGTGTCGCACGGATCGAGCACCCGGTCCGCGATCAGTGCGACACGGCGAGCCCGCGCACCTCGCGGCCGGCGGCTACCGGTCGAGCGCGCCCTTGCCGGCCAGGATCTTGTCGCGGTACTTGGCGATCCGGGCGACCTTGGTCGCCGACGTCTTCGCCGAGTTCAGGGCGAAGACGTAGCTGCGCTGGCGACCCGGGGTCAGGAGCGCGAAGGCCTGCGCGAGCTCGGGATCGGAGTCGAGCGCCTCGACGAGTTCGTCGGGGAGTTCCACCTCCCGCTCCACCTTGGCCGGTCTGATGCCCTGCTCGGCATATCCCATCGCCTCGGCCAGGTACTCCCGGATGACCGGCTCGGCCGCCGCCACCTGCGCGCCGTCGTCGAACATGAAGCAGTCGGGGTGCTGGCTGTTCGGTCCCTGCCCGATCAGCGCCCCGTGCGGATCGCGCATCAGCGCCGCGTCGAAGAACGTGAGCCGGAAGTCGTCGCGGAACGCGCCCATGATCGCGATGTTGCGACCGGCGTGCATGTAGGTGGGGTGACCCCACTTGGCGTGCTCCGACAGACCCGCGTCGAGGCAGATCCTCCGCAGCTCGAGCAGACCGTCCAGCCAGAACCTCGTCGAGCAGTCGGGGGTGGCGAAGCGTTCGCAACGACCGCAGCCACTCTCGAAGAAGTGCTCGACGTTCGTGATCATCGCAGTCATCTCACCCATCCTCGCGGAGCTCGTGGCGCCGGTCAGGGCCAGGTGCTCGCCGGTGCGGCGTCGAGCTCACCGGGCCGCGCCTGCACGACGCAGAACGCTCCAGAAGGCGACCTCGTCGGCGTGCACGTCGCCGGGGACGTCGATCACGAGCGCGGTGACCATGCTGCGGTGTGGCATCTTCCCGGTGTAGCACGACCACGTGCACGCCGGGGCCGGAGTTCGAGCCACGGCGCAGTCCGCGGCCATGGGCGACAGCGAGCGCATGTGATGATCGCGACGGAGATCGGAGTGCGATGACGGACCTGGACCTGGACCTGGACGCAGTGGTGGTCGGTGCCGGCCTCGCCGGACTCGTGGCCGCTCGGGGCTGCGCGGAGGCAGGGCTCGCCGTGCGGCTCGTGGAGGCGGGCGACCGGGTCGGCGGTCGCGTGCGGAGCGAGTCGGTGGGCGGACGGCCGCTCGACCTCGGTGCCGAATGGGTCGCACCGGCGTCGCACCACGCGGTGATGGCGGAGGTCGCTCGACACGGCCTGGAACTGGAGGAGTTCGTCGACCCGGGCCTGGCGTGCTGGTCGCTCGACGGTAGCGTCCGCTCCGACGGCCCCGTGCTCGACGCGGCCGACCAGACCGAGCTCGACGCGCTGTACGCCGCGATCGAGCGCGACGCGGCTCGCATCGACATCGACGACCCTCGGTGGTACGAGCGGGTGGCGGATCTCGACGTGTCGATGAGCGACTACCTCGACCGGTTCGGCGTGGCGCCGACGGTACGCGCCCACGTGCTGCTGCAGGCGTTCTCCCTCACCGGTGCGGACGAGCGCCGGTACGGCGCGCTCTGCCTCCTCCACGAGATCGCCGAGTTCGGTTCGTGCGCCGAGGCGTTCTCGGGCGAGGACGTCCGTGTCCGCGGCGGCACGGCAGGCATCGCTGCGGCGATCGCCGGCCAGTTCGGCGAGTTCGGCGACGGGATGATCTCGTTCGCGACGCCCGTCGTGGGTGTCCGCGTCGTCTCCGGCGGTCGGGCCGTCGAGGTCACCACGGTTCAGGAGACGATCCGGGCGCGCGTCGCGATCGTCACCGTCCCGGTGAACGCACTGCTGCACCTCCACCTCGACGTGGGGTTGGGCGACGCGGCACGGGCGGTCGTCGCCGCCGGGCACGCCGGATCGGTGGCGAAGGCCTGGACCCGCGGCGACGACGTGCCGCAGCCGTACCGCTCGATCGGCTGGCCGGACGTCCCCGAGTCGTACGGCGTGCCGACGGCCGACGGCCACCAGGTCGCGGCGTTCCAGCTCGCCCCCGACGCGGACACGTACGCAGCGGCGCGGCAGGCGGTCGCCGAGCTGCGGCGACGACATCCGGGCGCCCGGTTCGCCGACGAGGTGGTGGTGCACGACTGGCTCACCGGGCCGCACTCGATGGGCACGTGGTGCGCAGCGACCGCCGGTCAGCAGGCCGGCCTCCACGACCTCGCCGCCCACCCGGCTCCGTGCCTGTTCGCCGGTGGCGACGTGTCACGTCGATGGGCGGGCTGGATGGACGGCGCGCTCACGTCGGGTGTCGACGCAGCGGCGAGGGCGATCGCCTTCGTCCGCGACGGGACGCACCTCCCCGTGCGGGGCTGACCGGTCGGCCGCGGACGCGGCGACTCGGGTGTGCCACCCGCGAGGTTCAGCAGCGCACGCGTTCCAGGCGCGGGTCGAGCATCGGCTGCAGCGACACCCGGGCACCGACGATCCGGCCCGCCACCCCGACCTCCCAGCGACCCGCGTCCACCAGCGCCGCCGTGACCGGCACGTCGAGGCTCACGAAGCCGATGCCCACCGCGCCGCCGAGCGTGTGGCCGTAGGCACCGACCTGGAGGTGACCGACGACGACACCGTCGAGCCGGATGAGCTCGTTGCCGAACAGCAGCGGCTCGGGGTCGTCCAGCAGCACCTGCACCATGCGGCGCGTCGGCGTGCCGGCGTCGCGGATCGCCGCCAGCGCGTCGCGTCCGATGAAGCCGTTGGGCTTGTCGAGCTTGACGGCGAAGGCGAGGCCGGCCTCGATCGGGTTGTCGGTGTTGTCGACGTCGACGCCGAAGTCGCGGTACGCCTTCTCCAGCCGCAGCGAGGCGAGCGTCTGCATGCCGGCGTTCCGGAGACCGAACGGGCGACCGGCCTCGACGAGGAGGTCGTACACCTGCGTTGCGTGCAGGTTCGGCACGTGGAGCTCCCACCCGAGCTCGCCCACGTAGGTGACGCGCATCGCGAGCACGTCGAAGTAACCGATGTCGATGCGACGGGCCGACATGTACGGGAAGCCCTCGTTCGACAGGTCGGCGCTGCTGATCGTGCGCAGGAGGTCGCGCGCCTTCGGGCCGTGGACGTTGATCTGGGTGGTGCCCGAGGTGACGTCGGTGATGGTGACGAACCGGTCGGGGCCGAGGTGTCGGCGCAGCCAGGTCTCGGTGTGACCGTGGCTGTTCTCGCCGACGACGACCAAGTACGAATCGCTCGCCAGACGGGTGACGGTGAGGTCGGCCTCGAACCCGCCGGTCTCGTTGGCCCACGCCGTGTACACCACGCGTCCGGGCTCGACGTCGACGTCGTTGCAGCTCACCCGGTTCAGCAGCTCGCACGCGTCGCGTCCCTGGACGAGGAACTTCGACATCGACGACATGTCGATCAGCACGACGTCCTGCCGCGCTGCGTGGTGCTCGGCGGCGTGCCAGTCGAACCATCGCTGGCGGCCCCAGCTGTAGTGATCGATGTACGCCTCGTCGGGCGTGGGCGCGAACCAGTCGGCGAGCTCCCAGCCGTGACTCTCGGTGAAGTACGCCCCTGCTGTGCGGAGACGGTCGTGGAGCACCGACTGCTTCAACCCGCGGGCCGAGTGGAAGGTGCTGTTCGGGTAGTGCGGACCGAAGCTCTTCGCGAGCAGCTCCGGCGTGCGAGCGCGGCGGAACGCCGGCGTGTTGTGCGTGCCGTCGGCGAAGCGGTCGACGTTGAACGACGTGTGGTCGACGGGGCACGCCCCCTCGGTGATCCACCGGGCGAGCACCATCCCGATGCCCGGGCCGTAGAGGATGCCGAGCGAGTTCAGCCCGGCCGCGACCCAGCAGTTGCGCAGACCAGGCGCTTCGCCGATCAACGGCGACAGGTCGGGCGTGAAGCTCTCCGGGCCGCAGAACAGCTTGCGGATGCCGGCCGTCGCGGCAGCGGGCACCCGCTCGAACGCCCGCTCGAGGTACGGCCCGACGCGATCCCAGTCGGGGTCGATCTCCCCGAACGAGAAGTCGTGCGGGATGCGGTCGATGTTCCACGGTGCGGCGTCGGGTTCGAACAGCCCGATCATCATCCCTCCGACCTCCTCGCGAAAGTACGCCCACCGGTGCGCGTCCTCGAGCAGCGGGAGGTCGTGGCGCGCTCCCTCGATCGCCTCGGTGATGAGGTAGTAGTGCTCCGCCGCCTGCAGCGGCAGGTTCAGCCCCACACCGGCGGCGAGCTGGCGCGACCACATGCCGGCCGCGATCACCACGTGCTCGGCGGCGATGTCACCGCGATCGGTACGGACCCCGACGACGGCACCGTTCGCGGCGAGGATGCGTTCGACGCTGGTGTCCTGCAGGATCCGTGTGCCGAGATCACGTGCACCGCGGGCGAGCGCCATCGTGGTGTCCACCGGGTTCACGCGACCCTCGCGGGGGAACCAGAACGCCGCCTGCGTCATCGAGAAGTCGCCGACGGGGAACAGCTCGGCAGCCTCGGTGGGCGAGACCTCGTGCACTTCGATGCCCATCCGGTTCATGAACGCGGCGGCGCGACGGCTCTCCTCGAGGCGCTCGGGCGTGTCGGCCGGCTGCAGGTAGCCCACCTCGCGCCAGCCCGTTGCCTGACCGGTCCGCGCCTCCAGGTCGGCGATCAGGTCACGCCCGTACGAGTAGAGCTCGCACGCCCACTCGTCGCCGAGGAACCCCGGCACGACCTCGCCGGCGGCGTGCCACGTGGTACCGGAGGTGAGCTTGTCGCGCTCCACCACCACGACGTCGGTCCAGCCGAGCAGGTTGAGGTGGTAGGCGATGTTGCAGCCGATCGACCCGCCCCCGATGACGACCACCTGGGCCCGAGTTGGTTGATCTCCGCCCATGCGAACGCCTCCGTCGAGAATCGAGTGCGGCCCGGACTCTAGGTCGGGCCCGACTCGCGGCCACCCGATGCGCACGCCGGTTGGTCGGGTCGTCCGCGACCACGACGAGTCCGCGTTCGAGGAGGTGGCCGGTGATCGAGCCGGCGCGACGGTCTGCCGCTACGGTCGCCGCCGATGGACGAGCACACGACCTCCGCACCCACGTGGCCCGATCCGGCTGCGGTCGAACTCCTGAGCGAGGTGTGGATCCCCGTCGGCGTGCCGGGCTACAGCGGGGCCTCGAAGGCCGAGCGCGCCGCCCGGCTCGACGAGCGGTTCGGCGCCGGCGGCTGGCGTCTGTCGCACGTGGTGCGCGGACAGGTGGTGCCGTTCGAGGTGGCGATCCTCGAGTACGAGGAGGCCTACCGGCAGTACCTCATGGCCACGCCCGTACTCGTGCGGCTGCTCGCCACGCAGTGCGGCAACGTGTACGACGACGACCCGTCCAACGTGAACGACGACAGCTACGTCCAACCGCACACGGCGATGAACCACTACCAGGACATCTCGGTGCGCCGGGTGATCGCCGAACTCGTCGACGATCCGGCGTGGCCGGTGGTGGTCGACAGCGGCTCGGGCGACGAAGAACTGTTCGACGTCACCAGCGGTCGACGCATCCCGTCCCGCCGAGCCCGCGGGTTCTCGGGCGACCTGCTGCTCCAGATGCGTGAGCCGACGTCGCCCTTGTTCGCGCTGAGCCCTGCCGTGGTGCCGGTGCACGATCCCGCCCTGATCACGTCGCTGCCCGGACGGCACGAGTGGTACCACGGCGAGGGGTGCGCCCATCTGTCCGTCGAGGCGTTCTGGCAGATGAGCAAGGTGGTGGAGGTGCGCTACGACCGCTTCCTCGCGCTGGGCGACGCCCGGGCGAACCCGCTCGACGGGCTGTGACCGAAGCGTTGACCGTGCGGCCGTCCGACATCGTGCTCGTCGGCCCGGCCAGCATCGACCGCTACCTGCGCGCCGACGGCGCGCCGCCCGACCTGCTCCCCGGAGGCGGGGCGTTGAACGTGGCGTACCACTGGAGCCGTGCGGGGCTGCCGTTCACGTTCGTCACCCGCGTCGGCGACGACCACCCCACGGTGTTCACCGAGTTCCTCGACCGCCATGCGATCGTCCACGGTGACGTCGTGGTACCTGGCACGTCCGCGTCGATCGACATCGTGATGCGCGACGATCGCCAGCCCTGGATGGACAACTTCGTCGAAGGGGTGTGGAGCGGGTTCACGCTCGACGCCGCAGAGGTGGCGCTGGTGTCGAGTGCACGGTGCGTGCACGCCGTGATGGTCGACGTCGTGATGGCGGAGGTCGAGCGGTTGGGCGCGGCAGGAACGTCGGACGGCGTCGCGGTGTCGGCCGACTTCCTCTCGTTCCGGCACCTCGACCTCGACCGCTTCGCGCGCACGCTGTCCGCCGTCGACCTCGCGTTCGTCGGCTGGCCCGGCGCCGTCGACGACCCGATCGTGGCCGGCATCGTGGACATCGTGCGCGATGCCGGCCGGCGCGCCGTGCTCACGTTCGGGTCGCAGGGTGTGCTCGTGGTCGACCCCGACGGCGAGCGATGGGTGCCCGTCGACGCGGTCGAGGTGACGGGCACGACCGTCGGCTGCGGCGACGCCTTCATCGCCGCGTTCCTGGCAACCCTGTGGTCCGACGGAGCCGCATCACCCGATCTCGCGACCGCCTGGGCGGACCGCCTCGACGCAGCGCTCGACGCCGCTCGCGCCGCCGGCGCGCTCGCCACCACCTGGCTCCGTCCACTCCCCGCCGACGCCTACGCCTGAGACGGCGAACCTCGCGTCCAACCCGCGGGCCTCGGTCGCTGAGCTCGAACTCCACGCGATGCGATCGGCCACCGCCCGCCCGTCACGCATCACGTGGGTCGTCCTCGCCCGTCACCCGGTCACGGCACGACGGGGAGGGCGAGCAGCTTGTTGACCGTCGTCCGCTGCGCCAGGTCGACCTGGTCGATGACGTCCGTCGGGAACGCACCCTCGATCGCCGGGATGTCGAGCGACGACGACGCCGCCTGATTGCCGCACACCTGCAGCAGGTAGAGCCGCGACGAGAGCGCGACGCCGCCGTCGAACAGGTCGAGCCGAGCCGACAGCGCGCCCTGGCACCCAGCCTGCGGCGTCTCGTCGAACGACTGGATGAACAGCGTCAACGGGACCCCGGTCGGATCGGGGATCTCGGTGCTGGTGCACGACCGGAGCAACTCGCGGAACGCCTGGAAGTTCGCCAACGCGGTGCCGCTGTCCGAGTACGAGCCGGCGACCGTGTACAGCACCTGGGGCTGGCCGGCCACCGTGCGGTTGAAGAGCACATCGGCCTCGCTGGCCGCCGGCGGAAACGTCTGCCCGCAGATGGCGACGTCCTCCTCAGGCACCACGACGCCGTCGACCCACCCGTTGCCCAGCTCGGCGGACGTGACGAGGGCACCACGCAACTGATCCACCGACAGCGGCGCGGCCGTGACGGGCGCGGTCGTCACGGTCGGCACCGGTGTGGTCGCGGGGTCGTCCCCCGCGGCCGTGGGCGTCGAGGCCGGATCCGTGTCGTCGGGCGGGTCGGTCTCCTCGACCTCCTCCTCGGTGTCGTCGGGCTCCGCCGGGGCGACGTTCTCGTCATCTCCGCCGCGCAGCACGGTGAAGCCGACGACTGCGAGCAGGATCGCCACGACGGCGCCGATGCCGACGAGGAGTCCGGTGCGACGTGTGGGCGCCGGAGGTGCGGAGGCGCTCGTCGGCTGGAACTCCGGCGTCTGCGCGGCCGACTGAAGGGGCGGCGGTGCGACCGTGGCAGGCGATGGTCCCGAGGCTGCCGGCGCGGTGGTCGGCGTACCGGCCGGCGCCGTTGCGGGAGCGTCGAAGGGCGCCGCCGGTCGAGGTGCAGCGGGCGGCGGCCCGACGGGCGGCGCGGTGACAGGAGGGCTCGCGGCCGGCGGGACTGCCACCGGCGGGACCGCGACCGGCGGGACGGCGACCGCAGCTGGCGGTGGCGCGGCACCGGCGCCGCCGGCCACGGGTTGCGCGGCGTTGAACGAGAGAAGACCTGCGGCGCCGGTCGCGATCGCCAGCTTCGGATGAGCGTCCACGGCGACCGGACGGCCGGTCTCTCGCTGGATCGCCTCGGCCACGGCCGGCATGCGGGAGCTGCCCCCCACGAGCAGGACCCGGCTGATGCGGTCCATCGTCAGTCCGGCGCTGCGGACCGCACGGTCGAGGGCCTCGACGGTCTCCTTCAGCCGTGGCCGGACCATGTCCTCGAGCTCACCACGCGTGAGCCGCACACTGGTCTGGATGCCCGGGAGCGAGACGGGGATGACGGCGTCGGTGTCGCTCGACAGGCCCTCCTTCGCGTCGCGGCAGTCGACCCGGAGTCGGGCGACGGCGGACCGCACCGCCGGGTCATCGGGGTCGAGCGCGCGCACCGCACCGTCGAGCACCTGGTCGACGTGGGCGAGGATCGCGGCGTCGATGTCGATGCCACCGAATCGTTCCATGCCCTCCGGACGTCCGATCAGCGCGAATCCGGCGTCGGTGCGTTGCACCAGTGCGACGTCGAGGGTGCCACCACCGAAGTCGTACACCGCCACGATGCTTCCGGGCTCGACACGGTTCCTGGCCGAGTACGAGATGGCGGCTGCCTGAGGCTCCGCGAGGAACTCCACCCGAGCCAGGTCGAGGCCCGCGTGTCGCGCCACCTCGCGCATCATGTCGAGCTTGTACGGGCCGTAGTTCGCCGGATGCGTGATGACGACCTGCTCCGGTGCCTCACCCTCTCGCTCGACCACGAGCCCGACGACACGGCGGAGGAGGTGCCCCATCAGCGCTTCGGCGCCGTAGGGGGTACCTCCCAGGACCAGCGGTACCGGGTCGCCGAGCCGTCGCTTGAACTCCCGCGCCATCCTCGACGGCTGGTCGATCCCACGGCGGACGGCCGCTTCACCGACGAGCACGTCGCCGTCATCTCTCAGGAGCACGACCGACGGGATCACCGGGCTGGTCGTCCCCAGTGAGCTCACCTCGACACGCCCACCCCGTTCGGTTGCAGCCGCCGTGTAGGTCGTACCGAGATCGATTCCCAACCGGTAGGGCAACCTGCGCTCCTGTCGACGACGCCGTGCGAAGTGGCCGGTGGTTGCCGAGGCTAGTTGATCGGGCGACGGCGCCGGCCAACCGAACCACCCGAACCCGATGGCGATCGGGACGGAGCAGGCGACACGTCGCCCGCTCTGGGTGGTCCCGATCACGGCGATCGTGGCCGAACGCACGCTCCGGAGGGGGCCGACCACGTCGACGTGATCACATCTGCGGGGTCGGTCGATCAGCTCGGCGAACGCCACATGGGAAGGACGTCGTAGACGATGCCGAGCGTCGCGATCACCAGGAGCAGCACACCGGACGCGATGCCGACCTCACGATGACGCCGGGTGAGGAACGTGGTGATCGAGCGTTGCGCCGGCCGCGCGAGCAGCGGCAGGAGCACGAGCGGCCACCCGAACCCGAGACCGAAGGCCAGGAAGTAGCCGAGGGAGTCGAGGAAGCTGCCGGCACCCGCGACCGAGCCGATCGTGAACGCCGAGATGATCAGCGGCCCGGTGCAGGGCAGTGTCATCGGAGCGAGCATCGTGCCGTACAGGAACGCACCTGCTGCAGGATTGCGGACCACCGGCGTCGACGTCACCGCGAGCCGGGCGAAGGGGTTCTTCCCGAACAACATCGCGACACCGAGCACGAGCACCACCGCATACAACACCGGGAGCACCACGCCCAGGACGTCGGCGACCGCAGCGTTCAACAGGTGGAAGACCCCGCCGATGGCGACCAGCAACACCATCACCCCGGCGAACACCATCAGGCCGAGGAAGGGCATCCAACGTCGGGCACGGGGGTTGTTCGACTGCTGGGCGAACATCACGAACATGCCGGGGTACAGCGGCAACATGCAGACGTTGCCGAGGATGGCTGCATTGCCGAGCGCGAACGGCTCGAGGAACGACCTCACGATGCGCTCAGACCTGCCCGGTCACCTTCGCCACGATGTCCTCGGCCGACTCGAATCCGGTGCTCAGCTCCCCGGCAGCACCCATGGCGTCGATCACCACCTTCGGCGTGCTGGGCGGGTTCGCCGCCGACTGGCCGAGCCCGTCGACGAACGCGGCCAACGCCTCCGGGGTCAGCACGGCGAAGCGCACGGCGTCGAAGCCGTTGGCGGCGGCGTAGTCGGCGACGTCGCCGTTCGACAGGCCCGTCTCCACGCTCACGGCGATGAACACGGCCTGGTCCCCCACCTGTTCGGCCGCCGCGTTCGTGGCCTCCAGCTGGTCCTTGCACTTCGGGCACCAGGTGGCGAACGTCTCGACGAACACCGGCGTGCCGCGGAAGTCGGCGAGCGTGAACGAGACCCCGTCGACGTCGGTGAGCGTGATGGTCTGCCACTCGGCCAACGCCACCTCGTCTGCCATGTCGTCCGCCATGTCGTCCGCCATCTCGTCGTCGGCCATCTCGTCGTCGGCCATCTCGTCGTCGGCCATCGCCTCGGTCGTGGCCGTCGGATCGGCCATGTCGTCGTCTGCCATGTCGTCCGCCATGTCGTCGTCCGCCATGTCGTCCGCCATCTCGTCGTCGGCCATGTCGTCGGCCATCGCCTCGGTCGTGGCGGACACGGCCGCCGGCGCACCGTCGGCCTCCTCCGAGTCCGACGAGCCGCAGGCGGCCAGCACGGATGCCGCGACGATGGACGCTGCAGCGATGCGGACTCGGGTGCGAGAGATGTTCGGGTACATGGTGCTGGTCTCCTGAGATCGTCGGGGGCGAGCGAGCCGGGCGTTCCGGATGGACATCCGGGATCGACGCCACGTCCGTCGCCCGAGACCGTACGAGCGATGATCGCCCCGACCCATGGGTGGGCCGCATCGTTTCGGAACTGTTTCGTGCCTCGTGAGCGTCGTGTTCGAACGCCGGCACGCAGACGGCCAGAGGATCCCGTGCGCGCTCCGAGGCGAGCCCGCAACCGGACGCGGGTCGTCTGCATCGAGGTGCCTCGAGCCCGCCCGCGCCGGTCCGGCCGCGTCGCGCGCCTGCCGCGTTCGGGCGTCGCGACGTAGCGTTGGGCGGGTGCAGCGAGAGCTGGTCGGCCGGCGGAAGGATCTCGATCATCTCGTCGCGTGGCTCGGAGCGCCGTCCTCCCACGCGGTCGCGGTGGAGCTCGTGGGCGAGCCGGGGATCGGCAAGACCGCACTACTCGACATGGCGCTCGGCGAGCTGCGCAGTGGCTCCCTCGCCCGCATTGCGGCGACCGCGGTCGAGCAGCGGCTCACCTGGACCGGGCTCGCCCAGCTCGTCCGGGCGTGGCCGCACGGCGACGTCGCGGCGCTCACCCGGGCGCAGCGACGGTCGCTCGACGCAGCGATCGGGCTCGACGACGAGCCCGCCGAGCCCGGACTGGTCGCGGGCGCGCTCGCCTCGCTGCTCGACCACGCCGCAGCGCGAGGTCTCGTCGTCCTCGCCGTCGACGACGCGCACTGGCTCGACGAGGCCACCGCCGGGGTGATCGCGTTCGCGGTGCGGGCCAACCGGGGTCGACCGGTCCGGCTCGTGAGCGCCCGGCGTCCGGTCCCGTCGCCGCTGGAGCCCGGGCGCCTCGTCGACCCTGCCTCGTTCCACTCCCTCGTGCTGTCGGGGTTGTCCACCGCCGCGGTGCACGACCTGCTGTCGACGTCGGCCCTCCAGCTGACCCGACCCCAGCTGGTGCACGTCCACCGGGCGACCGGCGGCAATCCGCTCCACGTGATCGAACTCGCCCGACGGGTGCGTGACGGCGAACCGGTCGACGACGCCGTGCGCCAGACCAGCCTGGAGTCGGTGATCGGACAGCGGGTGCGATCGCTGCCGGGGGCCGCGCTCACCGTGCTCGGCGCTGCCGCGCTCACCGCGACGCCGACCACAGCGGTGCTCGGCCGGTGCTTCGACGACGCGACCCTCACCGATGCCCTCATCGGGGCGGAGCGAGCCCAGCTGATCACCGTCGCCGGTTCGACGGTGCGCTTCGTGCACCCGACGGTGGGGGCGGCGGCCGAGGCCGCCCTCGGCGCGGTCGAGCGGAGCCGACTGCACCGCCTCCTCGCCGAGGCGGTCGACGACGACGAGCGGGCACTCCACCTCGACGCGTCCACCGACGGCACCGACGAAGGCGTGGCCGACGCACTCGACGTCGCCGCCCGGAGCGCATGGGACCGCGGTGCCGTGGAGGTGGGCGCTCGGCGGATGACCCGCGCCATCGAGCGCACGCCGGAGGCGTCGATCGACGCACGCTGGGAGCGCCGGATCGCGTTGGCGAACATGTTGCTCGACCTCGGTGCGGGGCGCGACGCGATCGATTGCATCGACGTCGGCTCCGAGGCCTCGCCGCCGCACGACGCCGAACTCGCCGCGCGAGTGGTGCGCATCCGGGCGACCTGCCGCTTCCACGCCAACGACGAGGCGACCGCTGCCCGCGAGCTGTCCGCACTGGTCGGAACGCTTCCCCCGGGTCACCCGACCCGCGTGGATGCGCTGGTGGCGCAGGCGCGCATGACCGTGTTCCTCGACGTCGCACAGAGCGTCGAGGTCGCCACCATGGCGGCGGCGGAGGCGCCTGCCACCGGCGACCAGGTGCTGATCGACGTGACCGCTGCCTGCGCCCTGTCCAGTCGCTTCCTCGCCGGTGAGCCGATCACGATGCCCTCCGGCGCAACCTCGGATTCGCGGCGTCTCACCGCGTCGGAGCTGCTCGACGAGCTCCTGCTCTGGAGCGACGACCTCGAGCGCGCGGAGCCGGCCATCCTCGACCGGATCGCGAACGCCGAGCAACGAGGCGACCTCGCCACCGTGGCGAACATCTCGCTCCAGGCCGCCGACGCACGCATGCGCCGCGGCGACCCCCGCGGCGCCCTCGAGCGATCCGAACGAGCACTCGAGGTGGCATCCGTGATGGACGACCGGGCGTGGATCGCCAACTGCCACGCATGGATGTCGCTCGCGAACGCGTACCTCAGCGACGTCGCAGCGGCGCGTCGCCATCTCGAAGCAGCCGCGCGGTCGACGGACGAGCTGTCCCTCACCGACCAGGTCGCCGTGCGGTCGAGCATCGGGATCGCAGCGCTGCTCGGCGACGACCCGTCGACCGCGGTGGCGTCGTTCCGGCGAGCCCGGGAGGTGACGCTGCAGCTCCGCCTCCACGACTGCAACGCGCTGCCCTTCCGGGTGCAGATGGTGGAGGCCCTGCTCGCCGTCGACCACCTCGACGAGGCGCGGGAGGTGAGCGCCGAGCTGATGCGGTTCGCCACGGCCGCCGGGCGACGACGCGGCATCAGTGACGCACACCGCGCCACAGCGCTGGTCGCCGCCGCCGAGGGCGACCTCGATCGCGCCCGCAGCTGCATCGAGGCGGCCATCGCCGAGCACGACGGTCTGCCCGGACCGCTGGAGGGGGCGTGGAGTCGTCTCGTGGCGGGCGTGATCGAGCGCCGCGCCCGCAAGCGGGCGGTGGCCCGGGCGTACTTCGAGCAGGCGCGGGACGCCTGCCGGGCCGCGGGGATCGAGGCGTTGGCGCGACGGGCCGACGTCGAACTCGCCCGCACCGGGGGCCGGGCGAGCACGGACACCGGTGCCCTCACCCCGGCCGAGGCGCAGGTGGCCCGCCTGGTCGTGTCGGGCCACACCAACGTCGAGGTCGCCGCGCTGCTCCACATGAGCACCAAGACGGTGGAGGCGAACCTCACCCGCATCTACCGCAAGCTCGGGGTGCGCTCCCGCACGGAGCTCGCGGCGAGGGCACCGTCGTAGCAGGGAGTCACCCGAGCCGGACGTCTGGCCCGACGAGGTCGTGGCGGAGATCGGCGACGACCGGGTGCGCCGCGAGAGGCCGAGGAGTCGGGTCAGCAGATCCCCGTGGTCGGACAGGTCGACCATCGAGACCGCGCCGACCGAGCCGCACCCTGCCGCCGAGTCGATCCGGATCGTCCGGCTCACCGACCAGATCGACCTCGCTCGCGATGCGATCCGCATGGTGCACGAGGTGTTCGACGACGACGGGGAGGTGCCGTCAGCCGACACCACGACCGGGAACCTGCTGTCCATCGTCACGGTCAGCCCACGGCTGACGGGTCACGAACCGCGAATCGATCAGGTGCGCACGAGCGGAGTCGGTTGCCCTGCTTCCCGGGCGCGGTCGGTGACCACCGCTTCCGGCTCCGGCCGTCCGAGCAGGAAGCCCTGGAGCTCGGTCACACCCAGCCGGGCGAGCAGTTCAGCCTGCCGGCGCGTCTCGACACCTTCGGCGGTCGTCTTCATCCCCAGGCTCTCGGCGAGCTGTGTGACGGCACGGATGATGGCGAGACAGGTCGGACGCATCTCCAGATCGGCCACGAACGACCGGTCGATCTTGATCCTGTCGAAGGCGAACACCTGCAGATACGAAAGTGAGCAGTAACCGGTGCCGAAGTCGTCGAGCGCGACACGCACGCCGAGCTGCCGGATCATCGCGAGACGAGCGAGCGTCGCCGGGCTCGCATCGAGGAGCATGCTCTCGGTCAACTCCAGTTCGAGCCGGTCACCGGGGAGACCCGTGGTGCGCAGGATCGACGCGATGCGCTGTGGCAGGTCGCTCTGGGCCACCTGCACCGCCGAGAGGTTCACGGCGATCCGGATCGGGTCCTGCCACGTGACCGCTGTCCGACAGGCCTCCTCGAGCACGACGTCGCCGATCTCGAGGATCACGCCGGTCTCCTCGGCGACAGGGATGAACTCGCTGGGCAGGACGAGGCCGCGGGTCGGGTGTTGCCAACGGACCAACGCTTCGAATCCGACGAGGTCGCCGGTGTCGGCCTCGACCATGGGCTGATAGAGGACGACGAACTGCCGCTGCTCGACCGCATCGAACAGCTCCTGTTCGAGACGGCGACGCTGGTGGTCCATCTCGTCCAAGGTCGAGTCGTAGCGCAGCACGCGACCTCGGCCGTCGGCCTTGGCACGGTAGAGCGCCCGGTCGGCGCGGTTGAGCAGCTCGTCGCTGTCGGTCCCGTCGTGCGGAGCCACTGCGATCCCGATCGAACAGCCCGGTGTCCACGCCTGGCCCTCGACCACCATCTCCTGGGTCAGCACATCGAGTATCTCGCTGGCGACCACCTCGGCCTGCATCGACAACTCGCGGCCCTCGAGTGTGATCACGAACTCGTCACCGCCCCACCGCGCCACGATTCCCCGCGCCCCGACCGCCTCGCGCATGCGTGACGCAGCCGTCGCCAAGTAGGCGTCGCCCGCCCCGTGACCGAGCGTGTCGTTGATCGTCTTCAGGCGGTCCAGATCGACACACAGCACCGCAAAGGCGTTGCCCGCGGCGTGCGACGCGATCTGGTCGAGGTGCATCCTCATCATCGCCCGGTTCGGCAGGTCGGTGAGTGGGTCGGTGAGGGCGAGACGGGCGATCTCGTCGGTACGCGCTGCGACCTTCAGCTCGAGCTCGCTGGCGTGGCGCTCGGCGGCGCTCCGCTGGCGTCGGAACTGCGCCCAGATCGCGCCGGCGAGCACCGTGAGGACCACCAGGATCAACATGCCGGTCAGTTCGAACGAGCGGGCGGCGCTGGCCTCGGGTGCCGTGTCGAATTCGGCGTTCGGGCGTGCGACCCAGATCGACCAGGATCCTTTCGGATCGGGAACATCGAGGTCGTAGGTCTCCGAGAACAGCAGTTCCGGGTCGCGTCGGCCGGACTCGAAGAAGGGGCGCGATGCCTCGACATCGGTCAGGTCGGTCTCGAGCGAGTATCCGTACGCCTGGTTGTAGAGCACGGTGTTCTCGCCCGGAAGCGCGGCCGCGAGAGCACGGTCGAGCACGATCGCTGCGACGAGACCCTTGAATGCGCCATCGGGCCCGTAGAACGGCACCGAGAGCAAGATGCCCATCCGGTCGGCGTCGAGACCGGTGTGGATGAAGTAGCTGTTGTCGCAGGTGATCAGGCTCTTCGATCCGATCATGGGCACATTCAGTCCGTCGATCGATTCGCGTCGTGGGAAGTTCTCCCGCATCCATCTCACCTGAGCGGCGAACTCGCGGTACTCGTAGATCTCGACCTCTTCCTCGGCGCCTTCCACCAGCGAGTCGCGCTCGGCTTCGTCGACTCGTGACGCCGCGTCGACGATCAGCTCGTCGAACATGACGATCGGCTCCTCGGGCCTGCCGGTCACCGGGTCGACACGCTCCGGATCGAAGTCGCCGGGGATCACGTACACCTCCGACACGGCCACTGCGTCGGCGAGGTTGTTGTAGATCTGCTGGAACGTTTCGCGGCTGTCGCCGACCAGCGATCTGCCGTGACGATCGACGGCCCGCACGCTCGGCAGCGCAGCGAGTGTGCGCAGGTCTTCGTAGACGTGCTCGAAGAGCTGTTCGATGGGCCTCGCCTGCGCTCTGGCCTCCTCGTCGGTGTTGCGGAGGTACGACGCCAGAGCGATCGAGCGGCGCCGTTCGGTCTCGAAATGGATGATCGTCGCCAGCAGGCCGGCGACCAGGAGGAGCACCGCGAACCCACCGAGCATGTGTCGGTCGACCCGGTCCACGCTCGACTCCGTGCGACGTCGCGACGACGAACGGCCATCGGCGAGGCCGGTCGTGGCAGAAGTCCTCCCGTCGAACCGGCGATCTTGGTGCAGGTCAGACATCGGGGCACGAAAACGCACGTGGGGCTATCGGCCCGCACGGTCGCAACCTTGAGGGTGAGTCGCATCACGCTGTGTCGGAGGTGTCGGCCATCGTCGAGGTGATGGTGGATCGATCCACCCCGGATTGACCCAGAGCAAGGTGAAGCACAGGGATCAGATCGTCGAACAGGCGTTTCAGGGCGCTCACCGTGTCGAGCGCCTGATCGACGAGGGCTGATCTGCAGCGCTGGCGTGACTCAGTCCGCAGACGGCCACAGCTCCGGCGGGAACGAACGCCACAAGCGGTCGGTCTCGAACAGGTGCAGACCGAGCGCGTCGAGCGCATCGCCGAGGTTGCCATGGCGGCGGTATCGACCGCTGAAGTCGCTCGAGATCGTGATCGGCGCGAACGCGAACGCACTCCGAGTGCGCGTCGGCGAGGCCGGAGACACGGGCGTCGCCTGGTGGGTCGCCAACGGCCACGTGCCCACCGTCGACGAGGCGGTCGGGAGGGTTGCGTTCTTGAACCAGCACGGTGTGTCGCCGTACGCCTTCCCCCTGGCCGACCCGCAACCTCGCTTCTCGATCGAGCGGGTGTGGCTCGACGGCACCGACGTCCTGTTGCTGATCTCGAACCTGAACTCCGATCTGTACAGCCGGTACCCCGAGCCGGGCGCTCTGGTGTTCAGCCTCGAGTCGGCCGACCTCCGGGAGGGTGTCGGCGCGCTGCTGATGGCCGTGCTCGACGACGAGCCCGTCGGCTGCGGCGCGTTCCGGGTGATCGACGGACGCCCGAGATCGGCCGAGATCAAGCGGATGTACGTGACGCTCGCCGGTCGTGGGAAGAAGATCGGTAGTGCGCTGCTGGCGGAGGTGGAGCGCTGCGCTGTCGGCATCGAACGGTTCGCGCTCGAGTTCGGGCCGCGCCAGCCCGAGGCCCAGGCGATGTTCGAATCGGCCGGCTATGCGGTGTGCGACCCCTGGGGACCGTTCATCGGTAAGGACTTCAGCATCTGCATGGAGAAGGCCCGGCCGATCGGTTGAACGATGGCCCGGCGTCTTGCCACGCTCAGGTCGTGAGCGCGTCGAGGAGCTCGTCGTAGGCGGTGAGGTAGTGCTGGATGTCGTCGCTGGTGGCAGGAATGGGCACGTTCGGACCGGCCCCGGGGAGCGCTTCCCAGATGCCCCGGTTGGCGAGCCAGATGCGGATCAGCCGTGTGAGATCGGCGTTGGCGACGGCGAGCGCGAGGGCCTCGGTGCTGGTGGACGGAGCGGGTCCGTACCACTGGCCCGACCGTGGCCCGAAGCGGATGGCCGTCCACGGAAGCCCATGGGTGTCGATCGCTCGTTGGATGCCGTCGGCCAGTTCGTCGCCGAGCGTCGTGGCGTGGCGGTAGGCGGCTGGTGTCAGCACCTGGGTGAGGGTTGCCCGTGCAGCGGCAGCGGACAGCGGGTTGCCGAACAGGGTGCCCCCGGTGGCGATGTTGCGGCTCGTGTGCAACTCGTCGGCGAGCGCCGCGGTGACGCCGTAGGCGCCGAGGGGGATGCCGCCGGCGATCGACTTGCCGATGGTGACCATGTCCGGCTCGAGCTCCCAGAGGCCGGTTGCTCCACCGCGGCCGACGACGTGGGTGTGGGTCTCGTCGAGCGCGAGGAGGGTGCCGTGGTGACGTGTGAGGTCGCGCAGCGTCGTGTGCCACTCCGGGGACGGTTCGACGAGGTGGACCTGGTTGGTCATCGCCGGTTCGGTGAGGACGATGGCGACATCGTCGGTGGCCAACGCCGCGCTGAGTCGTTCGATGTCGTTGAAGGGCACGATCCGGGTTCGACCGGTGACCGCCTTCGACAGACCTCGCGCCACCGGCTGCGGACCGCCCCCGGTGAGATCGACCAACCCTTCTTCGAAATGGCCGTGGTAGTGACCGTGGAACAGCACGACGACATCACGGCCGGTGACCGCGCGAGCGAGACGGATCGCCTCGGTGTTGGCCTGGGTGGCAGAGAGCGTGAACTGCCAGAACCCGACCGGGTAGCGATCGGCGAGCTCCTCGGCGACCACGATCGAGTCCTCGGTCGGCAGCAGGAACTGCGTCGAACGCCCGACCTGGCGGCGCACGGCGTCGACGATCTCGGGCACTGCGTGCCCACAGAACATGGCGACATCGGAGGTGTTGAAGTCGAGATACGAGTGGCCGTCGACGTCGACGATCGAGGCTCCGACGCCGTGGTCGACGTAGATCGCCTGATCGTTGTCGGACACCATCCACGCCATCGGCACGCCGTTGGGCATGTGGGCGCGAGCTCGTTCGATCAACTCGATCGAACGGGGTCGCTGAGATCGAAAGCGGGTCAACTCATCGGCGTGCACCTGGGCAACCCGCCCACGATCGATCTCATCCGAGTCGCTTGCCATCGCCCGTCTCCTTCGCCGATGTCGCCGATGTCGCCGATGTCGCCGATGTCGCCGATGTCGCCGAGCAATGATCATCGATCATCCGAGCGTCAGCTGCACAGCCACTCTTGATTGTAGCGACCACTACATATAGGTGGTGGAGCCGTCGCTGCAACATGGCTCGCTGCAGCGTTCCGGACGGTATCCGTCGGCGCCACCTGTTGAGCACGGGCCGAGCCCGACGCCGCGCCGCTTGGTCAGGCGACGAGGAGGTGAGCGATCGCCAAGTCCTCGATCCCGAGACCCGTCGAGCGGAAGAACCGAGGTCGGGTCCATTCCTTCGGCACGAAGCCCGTCGCCAGTTCGGCCAGGTCTGCGACGATCCGGTCGTGCGACCACTCCCCGGCCTCGACGGCGATCGTCATCTCGCCGGCCGTCACCGGAGCCGTCGCACGGTAGTCGCAGTACACGTCGTAGGAACCGAGACTCGCGGGCTCGATCTCGTGCGCCCCGGGCGAGTTCGTGCTGATCGACGTGACGAGCGCCGACTCGGCGACCCACGGGCGCTCGATGACCGGCGACCCGGAGGAGGTGCACAGGAGCACGACGTCGGCACCTTCCACCGCTGACCGAGCCGACGGGCTGAAGCTGAGCTGTGACTGCTCGGGCACCACACGACCGACGAGCTCCTGCCGCTCGGGAGAACCTGCGGCCCGTGGCGAGTACACGCGGAGGTCGTTCCACTCGCGCAGACCCACGACGAACCGGAGGTGCTCACGGGCCACCTTGCCCGAACCGACCACCGCGAGGCTCTTCGCGTCGGATCTCGAGAGATGCTGGACGGCGAGCGCCGTGGTCGCAGCGGTTCGGATCGTGGTGAGCGCGTACGAGTCGCAGAGGAGCAGCGGTTCTCCCGTCGACGCCGACAGCAGCAGCGTGTAGGCCGTGACCGGGGACAGCCCGGCATCGGACCGGTCCGACAGGTACGGCGACACCTTCACGCCGATCAGCCCCAGATCGAGGAGCGCCCCGGGGTAGAAGATGCAGTCACCCCGACCATCGGGGAACACCGTCACCGTCTGCGCCGGCTGCACACTCCGCCCGTTCACGAGACCGGCGAAGGCCGTCTCGAGCGCCGGGAGAACCCGCCCCCGGTCGAGCGCGACGAGCACCTCGGCCTCGTCGAGGATCGGCAGGTTCGTCATCGCGCTCACATACCTCCGTCGAGGCACTCCGGTTCACGGAGACTCGGTGGTTCGGATCCCGGCCCGGTCGGCCGAGTGCCGTCGACGGTAGTGGTCGGCGTCGGCGGCGCGACGACGCCGCGGTCGACGAGCCGTCGGCCGTCGCGCGCGCCGAGGCGGTGCCCGGCCCGCAGGGGCGGGTCGTGCCGTCTGCCACGATGGACGACGTGGCACACGAAGGATCCACCGCGTCGGGGCACATCGAGCATCTCGAACACGTGCTGGCGACTCACCCGCGGGCACGGCTCGCGCAACTGCCGACCCCGATCCACCGGCTGCCCAACTTCGGCGCGCAGATCGGCATCCCCGAGCTCTGGATCAAGCGAGACGATCTGACCGGCCTCGAGGGTGGCGGCAACAAGACGCGCAAGCTCGAGTTCCTCGTCGGCGACGCGCTGCGAGCCGGGGCCGACACGCTCGTGACCATCGGGGCGATCCAGTCGAACCACACCCGTCAGACGGCGGCCGCTGCAGCACGTGCCGGGCTGAAGTGCGCGCTGCTCCACTTCGGCTGGACCGAGGATGCAGGGCCGGGATATCGCAGCGTCGGCAACGTGCTCTTGAGCAGTCTCATGGGAGCACAGTTGTTCGTCGACGACACGCCGCGACCCATCGAGGACCAGGGGCCCCTCGACGAGTTCTGCGACCACCTCGCTCGCCTCGGACATCGGCCCTATCCGATTCCGGGGGGCGCGTCCGAACATCGGCTCGGCAGCCTCGGCTACATGGCCTGTGCCGCGGAGATCGAGCGTCAGTGCCACGAGACCGGGCTCGGCTTCGACGTCATCGTGCACTGCACGGGCAGCAGCAGCACCCAGTCAGGTCTGCTCGCCGGCTACGCGGCACTTGGGACACCGATGCAGGTGATCGGCATCTCCGACGACGACGAGACCGACATCAAGCGACGTCGCGTGCACGACCTCGCGAACTCAGCGCTCGCCGAGTGCGGGATCGATGCCGTGGTCGACGAACGTGAGGTGCACGTCGTCGCCGGCGACCGCAGCGTGTACGGCAAGGCCGACGAGCGGACCTTCGCGATGATCCGTCTGCTCGCCGCGACCGAGGGCCTCGCCGCCGACCCGGTGTACGAGGGCAAGGCACTGCGCGGTCTGCAGATGCTCGCGGCCGAGGGCTCGTTCCCCCCGGGGAGTCGGGTGTTGCTGATGCACCTCGGCGGCACGCCGGCGCTGCACGCGTATGCCAGCCAGTTCGGCTCACCGCACCTGGAGCCCTTCCGCGGCGGCGAGAACTCCGCTTCGCCACCGGTGCGCTGACCGCACCGAGCCGGTGCGCGACGGTGACCGAGTCAGGTTGCGGCGGGGCGGCACCGCTCTTCGAGGAGCTCGGTGAGGGGCGCGTACGTTCCCTCGAGGGTGGACGCGCTCTGCGCTTCTCGGCGTCGCGTCGGCCGCCGGAGCCGACCGGATGAGCGCCACGTCCATCATCGGCATCGCCCTCATCCTCGGCGGCGTTGCGCTCCTGAACAGCATCGACATCCGCTCCAGCTGACCTGACGTCCGGACGAGACGACGGTCATGCCGGGGTGAAGGTGACGGACAGCACCTTCGCGAGCGCCGTCAGGATGGCGCAGCCGTCCCCGTCGGGGGATGCTGATCGGGCTGCGACGTGGCCGTCGGGTCGCACGATCAGCCATCCGTTCGGCCCGATGCCCAGGAGGTCGTGGAGATCGGTGTCCGTGCCGACGATGTCCGCGCCGAGCACGACATGCGAGGTGGGCACCTCTGCGACCCCTGTGACGCAGCGGAGATGGTGCGCACCGTCGCGGCCGGTGATGATCAGGACGTGCGGGCCGACCAGGTCGAGCATCGAGACGAGCGCTCCGTCACGGACCACCCAGGCGTGGGGCAGGCGGCTCCCGGGTCGGGCGGTGGCGACGAAGTCGGTCGCAGCGTCACGGAGCACGGGCGGGTCGGTGCCGTCCGGCACGACGGCCGCTCCTGGCCTGTCGTAGCGGTAGCCGAGGTCCTGGTTCAGCGCACCGAAGTGCGGTCGCTGCTGCTCGATGGAGTCTGCCATCGCAGCGCGCTGCGCTGCGGCCACGTCGGGATCGATCGACTCGAGCCGTTCGACCACCCCCGTGGCAGTGGGGCCGATCCCGGTGGAGGCCATCTTCAGCGCGTTGGCGACCGAGTACTGCGTGTTCGACTGGGCGACCGGGCGTCGTTCGGCGTGATAGCTGTCGAGCAGCGTGGGGCCGGCCCAGCCGTTGATGACGGCCGCGAGCTTCCAGGCGAGGTTGTCGGCGTCGGCGAGACCGGTGTTCATGCCGATGCCCCCGGTGGGAGGGAAGCGGTGCGCAGCGTCGCCGGCGAGGAACACGTGACCCTGCCGGTAGGCGGTCGCGGTTTCGGCGCACATCGTCCATCCGCCGACGCGCTGGATCTCGATGTCGATGTCGCTGCGCCCGAGTGCGGCGGCGATGATCCCCCGACAGCGTTCGGGCGGGTAGTCGGCCGGCGTCTCGACCGCCGGGTTGTACTCGAAGTTGAACGTCCAGCGACGCCGACCGTCCATCGCGATGAACACGCCGCGCGCTGCGCTGTTGATCGTCCAGTAGAGGACGGCGGGTCGGTGTTCGGTGAGCTCGGAGAGGTCGGCGTGGAAGTAGACGTTGATCTGCTGCGCGAGCGGCGGCATGCCGTTCATGCGGATGCCGAGCTGACCGCGCACCCAACTCGTCGCGCCGTCGGCGCCGATCGCGTAGTCGGCTGTCACGGTCTGCGACCGGCCGCCCGACTCGATCGTCGCCCGTACCCCGTCGAGGCAGTCGACCAGCGAGGTGACCTTGGTGCCGTGGCGCACGTCGGCCAGGCCGCGCCCGCGCACGGCGGCGAGCAGTGCGGCTTGGACGCGGTCCTGTGCGCACGAGCAGGCGACGTGCGGCGATGCGGTGATCCGACTGACGAGGTCGCTCTCGGGCACCGCCATCAGGTCGAGCGTGCCGAGGTGTTCGCCGGCCAGGGTGGTGGTCCACTCGACCCGGGTGAACCACTCCATCGGGAGCGCCTCGGCCTGCACGGCGTCGGCGATGCCCCATGCTCGGAACAGCTCCATCGAGCGGGTGTTCACCACATGGGCGCGGGGATGAGGGTCGATGCCGTCGTGCTCTTCGCAGACGAGGCTGCGGACACCGAACGAGCCGAGCACGTGTGCCGCAGCGAGCCCGACGGGGCCGCCACCGACGATCAGCACGGGGACGTGGAGGTCGGTCATCCCTGAACCACCAGGCTCGCGAAGGATTCGCCGCTCTCGAACCGGGCGTGGAGCTCTTCGGGATCGAACGTGACGCCGATCGGATTCTCGGCGAACGCGCCGGTTGCGAACCACGCGTCGAGTTCGGCGTCGGTGGCGAAGTTGTCGATCTGCAACTCGACATGGTTGCCGTCGGGGTCCTCGTAGTACATGGAGGTGGTGGGGCCGTGGTTGACGCACCAGAACGGGCTGATGCCCTGATCGCGCAGTCGCACGTAGTTGCCGAGCAGGTCGTCGAGTGTGGCGTAGGTGAAGGCGACGTGGTGCAGGCCCGTGTGGCCGGCGGTGGGTCGGGTGTCGGAACCGGTCGCAACGAACGCGACGCGGTGATGCTCGTCGTCGTAGGTGGTGAAGGCGATGAAATCGGTGGCGAACGCGACGCGGGCGTCGAGTACGTCGCAGTACCAGTCGATCATGGTCTGCAACTGACCGGTCCTGAGCACGATGTGGGCGAGTTTGGCGGGGGCGGTCATGACGCTGGCTCCTCTGCGGTGGTGACGTGGTTCACGAGGGTGCCGATGCGTTCGACGGTGATCTCCACCACGTCGCCCGGAGCCAGGAACGTGCCCGCGAACTGGCCGACACCCTGCGGTGAACCCGTGAGGAGGACGTCACCCGGCTCGAGCGTGAAGTAGTGGGAGACGTAGGCGACGAGTTCCGAGATCTGGTGGACGAACTCGGTGGTGCGGGCGTCCTGGCGGGTTTCGCCGTTGACGACGGTGCGCAGCGAGAGGTCGAGCGGTTCGTCGAACTCGTCGATCGTGACCAGGCACGGACCGAGCGGTTTGAACGTGTCGAGGCTCTTCGCCTGGCCGACGGAAACAGCCACGTCGCCCCCCATCGCTCGGCGTTGGATGTCGCGGGCCGACACGTCGTTGGCGACGGTCAAGCCGGCGACGTGCGACCAGGCCCGCTCGACGGGCACGCGGGTCGCGGCGCGTCCGATCACCGCGGCGATCTCGCCTTCGTAGTCGACCATCGTCGGTGCCACCGGCGGGAGCACGATCGCGTCGCCGGTGCCGATCACCGACGAACCAGGTGTGAGATGGAAGTTCGGCTCGCTCGGCATCTCCACCTCGCGCCCGAACAGCTTCATCACCTCCATCACCTCCTCGGCGTGGCTGCGGTAGTTGAGCCCGATGATCGGCACCTTGCCGGGTCGCAGGATCGGCGCGAGCACGCGGATGTCGCCCAGTGCGATCCGTTCGGTCACCGCTGCGTCGCGTACGACCTCGAGGCCCCTGCCGCGCAACAACTCCCCCACCTCCCGCTCGGGCAGGTCGAGCAACGACAGCGTGCCCAACTCGTCTTCGCGGGCGATCCCCCGCTCCGTGGTGTACAGCCTCACGATGTTCCCTTCTGGTGTGTCTGTGCCTGTGTCAGTGCCTGTGTCAGTGCCTGTGTCGGCGTCACGCGAACCGCGCGACGAGGGGTGCGTAGGTCTCGATCGCCGCCCGACCCGCGTGAGGGTCCATCGGCGGGACGAACAGCAGGACGCGGTGGATCCCGGCGTCCCGGTACCTCTCCAACGCTTCGAGGTCGGGGCCGGAGCCGTAGACGCTGACCTCGAACCCGTCGAGGTCACGTCCCATCTCCTCCGCTTCCCGGCGGAGCACTCGCATGTGCTCGGAGAAGTCGCTGTCGCCACGGCCGAGCAGCGGGATCCAGCCCTGCCCGTGGCGGAGCGCCCGGCGCAGACCACCCGGCATGCGGCCGCCGACGTGGATCGGAGGGTGTGGCGCCTGCACGGGTTTGGGCCAACTGAAGATCGGGTCGAAGTCCACGAACTGGCCGTGGTACTCGGCTTCGTCGTGGGTCCAGATGGCCTTCATCGCATCGACGCGTTCGCGCATCACCTTCCAGCGGTCATCGATGCGGGTGCCGTGGTTCGCCATCTCCTCGGCGTTCCAGCCGCCGCCGACACCCACGGCCAGGCGGCCGCCCGACAGCACGTCGAGGGTCGCGACGGACTTCGCGAACTGGATCGGGTCGCGTTGGACGACGAGTGCGATGCCGAACCCCAACCGGAGCCGGGTCGTCACCGCAGCGGCAGCGGCGATCGCCGGCACCGGATCGAAGACCCGGGAGTAGTAATCCGGCAGTTCGGGGCCGCCCGGCCACGGCGTCGTACGGGACACCGGGATGTGGCTGTGCTCGGCGAACCAGAGCGACTCGAAGCCGGAGTCCTCGGCGAGTCGTGCGAGCTCGGACGGCGACAGCCCGTGCGCCGTCGGGAAGGTGCACAGCCCGAGTTCCATGGCAGTCCTCTCCTCAGTGGGCTTGATCTTGGTCACCAGTCAAGATCTTTCTTGGTGCGGTGTCAAGAGAATTCTTGGCTCATCGCCAAGATCTTCCGTGCGAGAAGGAGGGGGCAGTACGCTCGGGCCATGCCTGCGAACCGGCGGACGATCCCTCGCCCCGAGCGCGTCGACGCCATCGTCAATGCTGCGCGTCTGCGGTTCGAGACGCAGGGCTACAAGGACACCAGCCTCGGCGACATCGCGAAGGACCTGAAGATCAAGCCCGGCGCCATCCACTGGTACTACCCCACCAAGGACGACCTCTTCGCGGCGGTGACACGGCGGATCATCGAAGACACCCGAGCCGCCGTGACATCCGAACTCGGCGACGACGCGCCCCCGATGGAGGTGCTCGTGCGGTTCCTGTCGGCGAGCGAGGCCTCCCGCGGCCTGCACATCGATGCGCACGACCGTCTGAACGAGAGCGCGGCAGTGGCCGAGGTGCACGACGAGTTCCACCGGTGGCTCGACGGCCTGCTGCTGTCGATCGTCAGGCCGCGCCTCGGCCCCGACCAGGATCTCGAACTGATCGCCGAGGTGGCGCACATCATGTTCGAGGGGCTGTTGGCGAGCACGATGGAGCGCGACCGCCCGTTCGAGGAACTGGTGCAGTTCCTCGTGGACATGCTCGTGGCGACCGCTCCCCAAGCGGCGCTCGCCGCCCGCCGCACCGCCCCGAGCACCAGGAAGCGGGCCGACTGACGCGCCGGGCGGAGGGCGCCCGAGGCCGGCGCCACGCACGCTCGACATCTCGCCTCGCCCTGTCGTCGCTCTGTTGTCCGATGGACCCCATCCACGGCCTGCGCCGACGAAGCCCATGGCCGGGCAGAACCGATCCCAGTCCCAGCTCTCGGACTCGAGCATCCGCGCCCCTGACACGACCGAGTCCGGCAGCGCCCGGCTCGGCGTGGCTCGCGACCGCGCCGGGCGGCTCAGGTTGTAGCGTCTCCAGGGGTGTTGGGCGTCGTCAATGCCGATTACCTGGTGGTCGGAGCGGGAGCGGCCGGTCTTGCGTTCGCTGACGCGTTGGTCGACCACGATCCGGACGTGCACGTAGCCCTGGTCGATCGGCGCGATGGCGTGGGCGGGCACTGGAGAGCTGCGTACTCGTTCGTGCGGCTGCACCAGGCTTCGCAGTTCTACGGAGTTGCGTCGACCGTGTTCGGCGGTGGCGTGCAGCGGTCGGGACCCGAGGCCGGGCTCTACGAGCGGGCGGACCAGCCCGCGATCCTCGACTACTACGAGCGGGTGCTGGCCACATGGCTCCCCGGACGGGTGAGCACCTTCTTCCGGCACAGCTACGCCGACGGGCTCGTCGTCCCGATCG
>Ga0315904_10002209_pt1 | contig 30330 bp, 7 predicted proteins | sample LakEriMetagenome_6_FD_203529 | JGI IMG/M metagenome (GOLD analysis project Ga0315904, IMG submission 203529) | Freshwater fungal communities from buoy surface, Lake Erie, Ohio, United States - Buoy 12 MA120 | ecosystem: Environmental > Aquatic > Freshwater > Lake | place: USA: Lake Erie, Ohio...
TATATTTTAAACAATAAATTGCTGTATTGCAAGCATAGTCAGCTTTTAAAGATAAATTATTGTTTTATTGGTCAGCAATAATTGTCTGTTTTTTCTTTAATTTTACATGACAAGTTCGGAAGAGCCAAAATTATCAATTGAATGTTAAGAAGTGCGGAAGGTGGGATATTACACTTGGCTGTTGAGGGTTTTGAACACTTACCCATGGTTTTTGTTTTAATCGTGAATTTCTTCTTTCCTTTAACAACCCTCATTTAGGCGATTTTGTCAATGCGTAACTCCTATAATCCTCGAAACAGTTAATTTTCAAGGATCGGGTAAATACTTTAGTCGGAGGTCTCTTCAGCCGTTTGCTAGGATTACCCTAACGCACGAGTTTCCAGAGACTTCCCTACTTTTTTTACTTTCCAGTTTGACAATTAGTCAATCTTTGGGCTCTTCTGGTTTTTGTGTGTAAACGGGGTCTATACTGATAGTTTCTTCATCAAAATAGTCCTAAAAGTCTTTCCCAGTTAACATTTCACGACTCTATAAGCAAAAATTATCACAAAAAGTCGAGAAGAGCCATCTTTGGTCAGCTCTGTTAGGCTGGAATGGCTTACTTGACGCTCTTGATTGTATTGCCTTTGCCGATATAGAGAATATTCGGCTTGTAGTCACCTTTGGCATCGCTCTGATAGTTTGCATAGGTACAGATAATCAATCGGTCGCCAAGTGAAACCAAATGAGCAGCCGCACCATTGACGCAAATGATTCCAGAATTGTCCTCAGCGCGAATAGCGTAAGTCGTGAATCGATTACCATTGGCTAGATTATATATCTGTATCTGTTCGTACTCACAAATATCGGCCGCGTCAAGAAGCACGCCATCGATTGAACAAGAACCCTCGTACTCGAGTTCAGCGTGGGTCACATATGCTTGGTGAAGCTTGGCTTTAAGCATAATGCGACTGTTGAAGTTGAACTGCGTTTGCATAATTTGTTCCTCTTAGTCTAAATTATCCTATCGTTTTGGTCACCTTAAATTGACTCCAATATTAAACACATAACTATCCCCTCAATAATTTGCTGGGAAATGGCGGTTTGTGTATTAATGCGTCAATCGCGGCAATGGGGTTACTTAAGTTCAGCACTTTCAGCAACTGTACGAATTGCGACGGTTTAAAATGACCCAGTCTCGTTGTACCGCGTTGCTATTCACCATATCTAGGCATTACAAAACTCGATAGCAGAAGCTAACAAAGGGAAAATACTATTTTAGTATTCCTTTGTTAAGAAGGATGAAATCGAGATGTATGCCCCTTATTCAAAGCCGTTAACCCCTGTGGGTTCAATAGTTGGCCGTTTTATTAACGTCTTTTGGCTCTTCTGGTTTCTGTGTGGAAACGAGGTCTATACTGATAGTTTCTTCCGCAAAATAGCCCTAAAAGTCTTGTCCGATAAGCATTTCAGGACTCCATAAGCAAAAATTATCACACAAAGTCGAGAAGAGCTCGTCCTTTTCGATTACTATCTCAGTTATGTTGCCCATTATACCTTTGCCTGTGATAGAGGTACAAAGAGAGTTAGCAACAACTACGGAAGCCGGGCACTCCAAAGGTAGCTCTTGCTATAAGATCTGCACCCATGTGTACTAGATCTAGACCAACTTTTTCGTCCATTATGAAGACTAGCACCTGGAAGCATACCTTTACTAAGTATCTTGATCCCGTTTCTCACAGATTTTAATTCGTTATTCATGCCATCCAGCACATCGCCAATACCCCCTATATAAAATATTGCTCACGAGATATCAAAATATCACTCTTTATCATAAATTACAACATTCACGGTAAAAAATCTTCGCTGCAATCACTCAAAACCTCTCTGGGCTTACACCAGAACAGCGTGCGAGTGAAGCGGTATCTGGAATTATTCGACTGTGTGAGCGACCATTCGGTGGTGTTTGACATTAGACCTCTTGCAAAAGTCTTTCGTGATATAATAAAAGGTTATTTATTTTTGCCAATACTCTCACGAGACAGCGATCGCCACAATGAGATAGTGTTGCCAGCGTAATAAAAGAGTTTTTTTTGTGATACTGTTTAAAGTCTGTCCTTAATAGATAAAAAACAGAATAAGAGTATGAAATTTGCCGAAACGAATAGGTTATGTCGAAAGAAATTTAAGCGTTTAACGGGAATGAGTCGCCGAACTTTCTATGGCTCTTCGGTAATTGTTATGCAAATAATTAACTTAAAATAAAATTCGATGAGAATACTTACGCTCAAAAATAGCTGAAACCCATACAGGGAAAGATTCAAGGCACAAACAGGTTAATGCCAAAAGATAGACAATTGAGTTAAGATTTGATATAATAGCCAAAAACCAGAGTATTTTACTTATGATACTTGACAAATTTTTGAACCTAAAAGGAACGTCTATTCAAGGCTATCTACACCTAGAAAATATCGGTATGTAGCGTTTCCCAATCTCATGAGGTACACCAAAATCTTAACTCCTGAATCCTGACCCCTCAAAACCTAAGACTCTGTGCCTCACAACTATGGGAATTGCTATAGTTTGCCGAATCGAATCGAAAAATCAAAAAGCAATCTGTCCTCGTTGTGGGTTAGAGAGCGATAAACTACACCAAAATCATCGACATTTAGTCAAAAATTTACCAATCTCAGGACAACTAGTGTACCGACAAGTTAATCGTCGTCAATTTAAGTGCAATAATTGTCGAAAACCCTTTAGCGAAGAGTTAGATTTTGTCGCCAGTAAACGAACCTATCCGAAAAGACTAGCCGAAAATATACTCGAACAAATTCATAAAAAGTTTCTGAATTTCCTTTTTTGATGAATTCTACGAATCTCTTTTTATCGGAATATCTCACTCCTCCCATCGCATTTACTCGACCACTTCTTCTCTGTCCGCTAACTTTTTTTCTTTGGCTTTTTCCCCCCATGTTTTTCTTCTAATGACTCTTAAACTAAATCCACTTTCGTCCCAAAACCATACCTGTAGCTTATTTGGTTCTTCTTTTGCTATTTTTAAATATTCAGCTAATTTTTGGTTAAATTCTTTTCTTTTTTCAGGATTTTGTCGCTCTTCTAAACTATATTTAGCCCAAATATAAACGTATTTTTTTTTAAAATATTCGTGACTTGAGAACTACTTCATTCTATGCCTGTCTGTTCTGTCAGATAAGTGGCTAATCTTTTGGCTGTCCAACGGCCAAACTCATACCCCATTTCTTGATGATCTTTGTCAATTGTATCTAACAATATTTTGATATACTCATCCGTCGCTTTTCGATAATTTCCCTCCATTCTCTTGTCTTTCAAGCTATCTAAATTATTGGCCTCTCCATGAATACACCAATAAGAGACTGTTCGCAGTGAACACCCAATGAGTTTGGAGATTTGGACTTGAGTTTTACCGTCATTTAACAACAACAATATCAAAACTCTTTCTCTAATGTAAGGATTTTCTTCTTCTTTCAGTGCTTTTTGTAACTTTTCTTTTTGTTCGGAATTCAAGTGATTAGGGGCTGGCATAGCTATTGATATTTGAATAGGTTACTGTTTCTATTATACGCTATTTAGATGCTGAACAGCTTATGGTTATCCTGTAACTCTTTTAGGAGACGACTTATATTCTCACGAACCTGTTTGTGAATTAGCGGTAAAACAAGGTTATAATTTTATTTTTGTTTGTCTGGAAACGTCGCATAAAACTTTATATGAATGGCTAGAATTTTTATAAAAAAGTGGCGAAGTTACAACCGTTAAAAAGAAACAATGGGATGAACGAAAAAATCTAATTTATCGTTATCGTTATGCTTCTAGAGTTCTCTTAAGAGAGGGCGACTCAAGTCTCAAAGTTAATTGGTGTGAAGTGACTGTTATTAATGAGAAAACCCAGAAAATTATCTACCAAAATAATTGGATAACTAATCATAAAATCACGGAAAATAATGTCGAAGAAATTGTCAAAGCTGGGCGCAGCAAATGAAAAGTTGAGAATGAAGGAAATAACGTTCTTAAAAATCACGGTTATAATTTAGAACATAATTTTGGTCATGGTCAAAGTCATTTATGCGAGTTCTTGTTGTCTTTAAATTTACTAGCTTTTTTATTTCATACCGTTTTAGATTTAGTTAATCATACTTATCAAAAGATTCGTGAGCTATTAGTAACTCGGACTTCTTTTTTTAATGATATTCGTACCCTATTAAAATTTATTTAGTTTAAGAATTGGTCGGAATTTTTCTCATTTATTCTCACTGAATATGTCCCATTTAAAAAAGTAAATTCTAGTTGAAAATGTCAGAACTCTTGAAGGAGAAAAAGAAAGTTGTTTATAAAAAAAACTAAAAATTTTGTTAAAATTTTATCCAGATTTATGAGTTGAAATCGATTTTTAATAGACAAGGTTATTAAAACCTGTCTATCTCCAGGGTTGGATGATAATTATCTGTCAAAAAATAATGCTTCTACACAAGTTCTCTATTTAAATAAGAGAATTTTATCTGATTTTTTTCAAAATGAGAATTGCTGGTGATTAGGGGCCGGCATAGCTATTGATATTTGAATAGGTTACTGTTTCTATTATACGCTATTTAGATGCTGAACAGCTTAGCTGTAGAAAATGCTAATCGCTGTTTAAAAATCTTCAAAATTCTCTCTTACCCCTATCGAAATCGCCGATATAAATTTGGATTAAGAAGTCATTTAATCGCTGGAATTTACAATAACGATTTAGGTTCAAAAGCCTAAGCAAAAAACTAACTATATTCTTTTAATTTAGCTGAGAATAACAAGCTAGATATCTTTGTCGTGCGAATAATGTATTGAGAGTTGATTAACCGTATCTGTGGAAAAATAATGGTGGAAAGATCATAAATTTAGAAGTTCAAAGACGAAATAGATAAACCGTCCATTATACCATAAAAAACTTTTGCAAGAGGTCTATTGATGGCACGGTCTGCGCCGTGCGGAAGCTATCGCTCGTCGTGGATGTCGGCAAATATCCGCTCGCCTTACGAAGGAGCGATTTTATCTCCCTGGGCGAACGCCTGTTCTCAGGGATTTAAACGTAAAGTTTTATGTATAAATTCAACGTTTCTGTATGCGAACCTTAAATTTTATTAAAAAAATACCTGAAGTGCTCTAAGTAAGCTATCCTGATCATTAAGCTGTTAGGCATCTAGGTTTCTAGGGTAATCCAAGCATAGCAAGGGGTTCAGCCCCCGAAACCAGCGATTTAAATTACGGACAGCTTAACAGACTAAACTTAACAAACTAAAAGAGTTTAAATGGTATTCGGTCATAGTTTATGTAGGTCGATGGTTTCGGGGGATTGTGAGGGGTATGGTGATATTGAGTTGGCTTTGCTCGCCTATCCGGGCATTGTCGAAGCTCGGGTCTTGGATATGAGATCTGTGTGTCGTAAAGAAACGTCTGTCAAACGGATTGCTTATGTTGCTGGTCCAGGGGCTTGCCGATTATCGAACAAATCTCTGCCTTTGCGCTGGCAGCTAGATGCCCTTGTACCAGTGAACCGTTTGGGAAACGACACGGAACTTGAGTATTTACCAGTATGGACAGCGCAGGAGCTAGACCAGATTCGGCATGAACTCATTAGTCTGTCAGATGTTGAAGATGTGGCAGTAGTTTCTGTGCCAAACAGTGTTCGTAAACATATCCGACAATCCTTGCTGGTGCCGAATCGAGTCAAAGCCTCTACGCCATTTGGCCTTCGTGAGCCATCCGGTGTTAGTAAGCCAGTCAAGTCGGTTGAGGTTGGCCACAGTCTATCCGAGCAGTTAGCTGTGCTCCATGGACCCTCGTTAGTATTTCCCAAGAATTTTCCCAGAACAATTGGTGAAGGCATTCAACGGGCTGCCTCTAATGACAAAACCGTAATCTACGGTGCATTGAATGGAACCCACCGGCATGAAAAATATGCATCACTGTATCAGCGAGCACTCTCTATCCTCGGTGGTCTTCAGAATGCCCAGATTGGTAAAGGAGATTGCGTTCTACTTGACAGTTCCAATGCTGAGGACTTTATGGGGGCGCTGTGGGCCTGCATACTTGGCGGCATCATCGTGACCCCCATCGGCGTACCAGAAGCTAATTCTAATCCCGCCACTTTCGAGCGCCTGAACGCAGCTTGGCAACTGCTCGACCATCCCACAGTTTTAACTAAAGCTACTTTGCCAAGTTCATTTGGCAACGATACTAAATCTGTGAAGACCCTAGACATTTCTCGCTTACAGTGCCCAGAAGCCTGCAACTTGGTGAGCTGTGAGTCGGTGGATTCAGTTTTAATTTTACTGACATCAGGTAGTACCGGCATCCCCAAGGGGGTGCATCTGTCCCATGCCGCGATACTGGCGATGGCGGTTGGGTTTGGGATCGATGGATTGAAAGTAAACGAGACGGACATTTTCTTTAACTGGATGCCCCTGGATCATGTGGGCGCGCTGGTATGGTCAAGTTTAGTGCCGATGCTTGCAGGTTGTGACCAGATCCACACAAGTACAGACTACATTCTTGCCGACTCATCACGGTGGTTAGACTTCGTCTCCGATTTTCGTGTTAGCAGAACTTGGGCACCGAATTTCGCCTATAGTTTGATTGCTAGAGCAGCGTTAGCCCAGTCCAAGCCATGGGATGTGTCTTCCCTGCGAACCGTTTTAAATGCTGGTGAGGCAGTCAATGAGGAGTCTTTGAAGCAGTTTCTAGAGGTATTGAAAATATACGGTGTGGAGCGCGACGACATCATAGTTCCTACATTCGGTATGTCAGAAACTTGCTCGGGTATTGTTTTAGGCAAGCTGGGTCAAACGCTAGGATCGCTTTCCAGTTTAGGCAGTCCAGTTGCTGGCAGCTCTCTACGCATTGTTAACAGCCAGCAGCAAGTCGTGAAGGAAGGAGAAATTGGCAACCTGCAGATTGCCAGTCCTCAGCTGTTTTCTCGGTATCATGGGTTTCCAGATCGAGCCAGCAATTGCCACGCTGCTAGGGATTGGTTTGATACGGGTGATGCTGGTCTTATCGCCAATGGCAATCTATATCTGACAGGGCGTTCAAATGACAAAATCAACATCAACGGAGTAACAATATTCGCCTTTGAGGTCGAGCAAATTGTGGCCTCCTTGTCTGGAATAGATAGTAACTGCGTAGCCGCTGTACCATTTCGTTCGCAGAACTCAACCACCGACGAGATTGTGCTGTTCTTCAGTATGATTCCGGAAATGGCTACTGATGACGACAGCATAGTAGCAGAGCTTGTCAAGGCAATTAGGAATACGTTATCCCTACAACTTGGGTTGGTAATCGAGACCTTACTGCTCTTATCGGCTAGGGATTTTCCTCGAACCGGAATCGGTAAGATTTCTAAAACAAAGTTGAGACAAAATTGGGAAGCGGGTGTTTATGATGCAATCCAGGAGCGAGTGAACGGCCTTTTGGGTAGCTCGGACTATTCTGAGATACCACTGCATCGTCAGATCTGGGTCGAGCGACCAGTGCGATTGAAGGAGCCAACTGTCATTAATCCAGCGAACATCGATCTGATATTTGTCGGCAACCAAGAACAGCTTCAGTGGTTAGTTCCTAACCCCCATGATTACCAAGTTCAGATCATAAGATCTTCTGAAACGAAGCGTTTGAGCAATAATACATGGGCAATAGCCTCGGATGACGCGATCGGTCACGGTAAGGTGATAGACGCGATTGCGACTCTTGACGGTAAGCACTATACAATTCTCCATGCCTGGGGCTATAATGACTCCGCCGATTCGACTGTTCATGCTACTCGCTCTCTTCTTTCCTTAGCTCGGGCTATAGCCACGAGAGGCAAAAAAACTTACTCTGTCGTTGTTCTGACCTACGGTGCGGTGGCAACTAATCCTGACGAGCGCATCAATTACAATCACGCCCTTTTACCTGGGCTAATTCGTTCGCTGGCCTTGGAATTACCAGAAGTGCGGTGGCAATTAATTGACCTACCGATGCCGAGTTTTAATGATGTGAGCGTCATCCTGAAGGGTGTTTGTGGCTTTGAGCCGGTCGTTGCGTGGCGGGACGGCAAGGCACTTGTTCCTCGTTTTGAAGTTGTTGAGCCGCCGCTGGCTACGTTGCAGGAAGCGATCACGCCTGGCAGCCTCTGGCTCATTAGTGGTGGTTTGGGAGGACTGGGTAGCTTGATCTGTGAGCGGCTACTGAGCCACGGGGCAAACGTTCTTCTCATTGGTCGCACGGATAATATCGATTTATCGCCGGAACGGGCTGGTCGATTGAAGCAGCTTGAACGCTTGGGGGATGTCCAATACATAAAGGCCGATGTTGCCGATCTCGATCAACTACGGGATGCTGTGCATGAGCGAGAATGTGCATTGGGTCAATCTCTTTCAGGTATTTTACATGCGGCGGGCTCGGGCCGTGCTGTTCGGTTAGCTGATGATAATGGCGTCGATCTTGAGACCATGCAACGTACTAGCCTTGGTGGTCTCGCCGCACTGGCGACACTGTTGGAAACAAGACCAGCCGCCCAACTGCTAGTGATGGGATCGATCGTTGGTCAGGTGGGGGGTCGGGTTATGGGATATGCTGCCGTGCATGCCGCTCTATCTGAGGCAGCACATAAGCTAACGATGAGCGGTGCTCGGGTCTCACTATTATCTTGTTCTTCCTGGATGGATATTGGGTTAAGCAAGGGTCAAACCAATGAAGCTTTAGTGCGCTCAGATGGGCTTGTCCCACTTGATGCTGAAACTGGTTTGTTAGTCATCGAAGCTGCCCTCTTGCGTCCGGGCACTCACTGGCTCGTCGGTCTCAACGACCAGCACCCCGCTAATGCCGCCTTCGCACTGACAACACCCGCGCCACTGAACCGACCGACGGCTTGGGTGAAAGGGAAACAATCTGCTGTTGTGCTCAGCTATCCGGATAATCTGTCGCGCCAGGCTTGGGTCTTAGTGCGCAATGCGCCAGAAATTCTACGGGATGCACAAGGGCAAGTTGACATTGCTGGGATGATATCACACGCAACCGATCGATGGGTGGCTCCCCGTGATGGGGTGGAGCGTTTAGTGGCCGAAACTTTCTCGTCTATTCTCGGCATCGATCAACCGAGCATCTATGACAACTTTTTTATGCTGGGGGGAACATCTTTGCTGGCTAGCCAGCTCTCTAGTCAATTGTCAGAGTTATTCTTTGTTGAGCTATCGTCTGCCTCTATATTTCAAAACCCTACCATTGAATCGTTAACCATCGAATTATATGCGATTGAGAAGCAGGAAGGACTGGTGTCTGCAGTTGCCAAACATTTAGAAAGCTTGAGATCAAAAACGAATTAGGATTAAAAGAATGGTATTTGATGAACGCTCTTCGCTCGCAGAACTTTTAAAGAAAGACGGATTCACCATCCTGGATGCCAACCTGTCAAATCGTTCCGAAAAATCTAGCCGTTGTGATCGTCTAGCTGGCTCAGCTCAATATCGCTTCTGGCTTCAAGAGCGTACTGAAGGTATTCCTGGGCTAAATACCTTAGGTTGTCTGGTAAGGTTTAGTCGATCCCTCTCCGCATCTTCACTCAATTTGGCTTTTGAGAAGTTGTTTCAGCGTCATGAAGCTCTGCGCACCAGATTTGAGGAGACCTCCGATGGTGTGTTCGAGCGAATAGATGTCGTTGCGCCAAAAGATGTGGAGTATCTTGAGGGAGATTCTAGTGATTGCGGTCTCCTCGAACGCCAACTTGCCAGGCGTTTGAGAATGAATGAGGGGCCACTCTGGCGTGCGTCTATCTTCAGCGATCCCACTGCGGCTAATACGCTACTGCTAGTCTTTCATCATGCCATCATTGATTGGACTGGGATCGGGCGTTTGGTTGAGGAGCTAGAGCAGCTACTCAGTAATCCAGATGACACGAACCTCCTGCTCGACGATCCCTTTCAGCCAGCTGACTATTACTATTGGCGAACGGCTACATCAAACGAGGTGAAGATTAAGGCTGATCAGTCCTATTGGTTAGAAAGATTGGCAGGTGAGCTGCCTGTACTTGACTTGCCCGCGGCTCGTCGTTCTGGTCGCGGACTGGGGAGACGTTCTACATATACTGCACTAACCTTTGCCCCCCAGCTGGTTAGGGATATTCGCCAGTTTGCGGTAGCGAACGGAACAACACCGTTTTTCGTCTTCCTAGCAGCCTATGCTGGGGTTTTGGGTCGTTTTGCCCTGAGTGAAGACGTTAGCATTGGTACCGCTATCGACAATCGCGATACACCTGGATCCGAAACTATTGTCGGCTGTCTCTCAGACTTAGTGGTACTGCGCTGCGATCTATCTGGTGAGCCGAGTTTTAAGGTGCTTGTCCAAAAGCTACAGCGCGTTTGTTCGACAGATTTTAAGCACACGACCATCGGCTACGCGGATGTTGTAGCACTCGTCAAACCTCAGCGTCGTGCTGGGGTTGCTCCTCTATTTCAGGCTCTTTTTAACTTTTTGCCCGCTAGGGGGGGAGCGGATTTACCAACGCTGATGCCACTCCCTAGCCCTGACGCTCGAGCTGATATCGCTCTGGAACTGGTGGACGACGGTGTTGGGATTTCTGGCCAGATTGAGGTTCGTGAGGATTTAGTTCCTAAGTCCGTCGCGATCGCTATTACTACCGCCATCAGCACAACACTACAGTCCGCCATGGCAAGGCCTGACATCGCGTTTAATAGGCTGCCGCTAATCGATTCCCAAGCAGCGGCGGCCCTGACCCAGCGACTCAACCCATCCCATCTAGAAACCATCAATCAGTCTTTGGGGGATTTGTTGCTGGAACGTGCTCGGCTTCATTCCAATAAGATTGCTCTGTGTGAAGGCGATCGCACCCTTGACTATAAGACCTTAATCAAGCAGGCCACAGCCCTTGCACATTTTCTGGTAGCCCAGACTCCAGTGGAGAAACCCACGGTTGGTTTCCCGATCGCTATCTGTCTCGATCGATCAATCGACTTGGTGATTGCGGCTGTTGCAGTGGTGTTAGCTGGAGGAGCGGTGTTATTTCTAGAGCCAGATTTGCCTGAAGAGCGGCTTGCCAGCCTGCTAGCGGACAGTGGTGCCACCCGATTGATCGCGCGACAGCGACCAGTATGGCTGCCCGAGTCAGCCGCCGTCACCATTGTGACGCTAACGGACTACGATACGAAAAACACGGCAAAAGCTCTAGTATCCTTACCACGCGTCAGCCCTGAGGATCCTGCTTATTTAATCTATACATCGGGATCCACCGGTCGCCCCAAGGTAGTCGTGGGACTCCATAAGGGTATGGTCAATCGTATTCTTTGGATGGAACGTCAGTGGCCTGTCCAACCTGATGAGGCGATTTGCCTGAAGACATCGCTGATGTTTGTCGATTGCATCGGGGAGATTTTTGGCCCTCTCATTTGGGGGCTTCGGGCTGTTGTGGCGGATAGGGATACGGCCCTTAACCCTAGGGCATTAGCGACACTGATTGCCCGAGAGCGAATTTCACGTATTGTAATGGTGCCGTCGCTACTGCGGGCTATGCTCGACAGGGTACCAGACATAGAAAGTAAATTGCGAAGTCTACGGCTGTGTGTCAGCAGCGGAGAAACCTTGCCGGTTCAACTCGTTCAGCGTTTTTACATGGTTGTACCTGATGCGGCTCTGGTAAATTTCTATGGTTCTTCCGAGGTGTCGGCGGATGCAACCTGGCATAGGGTCGACATCTCAGACACAGCCCCGATCCCCATTGGTGTGCCCATACAAGGAAACCGCATCTTCGTTTTGGATCGCGCTGGTCAGGTGCTGCCAGTCGGTGCACCTGGCCAGATCGCCATCAGTGGGGTAGGGGTAGCGCGAGGCTATCTCCACGGCAATTCTTCGGCTTTCCAGCGGAATTTAAACGACGACAAACCTACAGAAAAACCTATAGACGAACCAATATTTGCCACGGGTGATTTAGGTCTGTGGGATGGCGATGGACGGCTTGTGTATCTGGGTCGGATGGATCGCCAAGTCAAAATTCAGGGGGTACGGGTTGAACCCACTGAAATTGAGGCTACCCTGGAGGATCATCCTGGGGTAGATGCCGCCTATGTCAGCGCGACAGTAGCACCGCCAGAGGATAATATGGTGCTGACAGCCTACGTCGCTGCTGAAGCGGGTGTGACAGTAGCCTCCTTAAGAGCTTGGCTTTCCCACCGATTGCCTCGGGCTCTAATTCCGGCCTCATTTGTGATTTTGGATGCGTTGCCGCTTAATGCGAGTGGCAAAATTGACCTGGCAGCCTTGCCGAGTCCTGCCAGGGATCTGGATACAGACGCGGAGATTCCTAAGACTGATATCCTAGATCCGTTAGAAGAGCTGGTAGCTAATGTGTGGTCTGAGATGCTGGCGCAGCCGATCAATAGCCCTGACGACGATTTCTTTGATTGTGGCGGCGGCTCTTTGCAAGCGATCATGGCCATCAACCAGATCAGCGAGCTGATGGATTCTGCGATCGCAGTTTCTACCCTCTTTGAAACACCGAGCCTCAGAGCATTCGTCCGTCGTATTATCACCCCTGATGTTGAGGGGTTACCGCCACCCTGTCCATCGTTGGAAACCGGGTTAGCCCCTGCCACTAGTAATCAGCGCTGGCTCTGGACTCACTATCAGGACGATCCCAACAGTAGTGCCTACAATCTCTGCATTGCCTATGAGTTAAATGGATCGCTCGATGTCCCCCAGCTTGAGAGCGCTATCAGGCATTTAGTGACCCGTCACGACGCGTTACGCACCCACCTAGCAATTCAAAATGATGAGCTAGTACAAGTAGTTACCTCGGAAGAGCTAGAACTCTTTCGTCACGACGTATCAGCCGCTGTCGATCCCTTAGCGGTCTTAGAGTCTTTGCTGGCAGATATCCGTTGTCGCCCTTTTGCTTTGGAGAGGGAATTACCACTGCGGGTTCATTTGGTCAAACTCGAACCGGTTCGCCATGTCTTGATTTGGGTAAACCACCATGTGGCCTGCGATGGCTGGTCGGGGCAGGTTCTGGTTAAAGAACTGGCAGCCCTGTGGTCTGTCCATAGCACCACCGCCTTACCGCCGCCTCTCCTACAACTGGGAGATATCGCTCGGTGGCAGCAGACCGTCTGTCCCGCGATCGCGAAGCAGTTGAAGGATTATCAACAAAGCCTCATGGGAGGTGAATCCCCCCGAGTGTCAGGTATCGCGACAGATAAGACCTGGGGTGGACAAGTCGCCGTGGATCAGGTGGTGATCGGTACAGATACTCTCACAGCCTTTGAAGCCTTAGCTCAGGAAGAACGGGTCACCCGTTTTATATCAATGCTAACAATCTGGGCGGTTTTGCTGACGCGCTTCGGCGATACCGAACATCCTCTTCTAGGCTTTCCTCAAGCTGGCAGAAATACACCGGGATTACAGTCTGTGGTTGGATTTTTAGCCAACACGGTTCTGCTCAAGGTCGATCTTGCCGATGCCCCAACGTTTCGGCAGGCCTTTAAGGCGACTAAGACTGCCCTGCTGACAGCGATGCGGTATCAGGATGTTCCACTCCCTTGGCTCCAAGCCACAGGTATGGGCTGGCCTACTCAACCAGATAGTGAGGCGATTCGTAGCATGGTGATTGTTGAAGATGCCAGCGATTGGGATCTCCGCTTGCCGGAGCTTTCGAGCCGTCTCTTCGCTATGCCTAACTCTCCCGAGGCGCGAGTTGATCTTGCTTTTGTGGTCACTCAGATGACTAACGGACCGCGCTTGGTTATTGAATATGCCACCCGACGCGTGCCGAGGGCGGTGGCTGAACGCTTAGCGCGGGGTCTGGAGCAATTAATGGCGGCAGCGGCTACTGAGCCAGACACACAAATCGAACGACTGCCGCTCTTGAGTATTGATAATCCAGATTGTGGAGCCGTGCTGACTGCTGAAGCGGCTTCTAGCCCCATTGCAACTCGTCTAGACGCAGTCTTGGCTCATGTGGCACTAACCTCTCCGGCCGCGACGGCAGTGTGGGACTTGACCTCATCCCTGTCCTATGCCGAGCTGAATCAGCGGGCAAGTGTCACGGCTCAACGACTTCAAGGTCTAGGTGTAGGGACGGGAGACCGAGTAGGGCTACTGGCGCAGCCTTCCCCCCTACAGCTCGCCAGTTTATTCGGGGTGTGGCGGCTAGGAGCAGTTGCTGTTCCGCTCGACCCCACCTATCCGCGGGAGAGGATCGCCGCTACGCTCATGGACGCGGGGGTGGTAGCGGTACTGACGGATATTCCGCTCGACTATCCCTGTCCACAGCTAAGTCTTGATAGTATCTTGGGTGCCGTACCGTCCGCACCGATAGCAGGACTAGTTTCTTCCCCCGACCCTGATGACGTGGCCGCTATCATCTACACCTCCGGAACGACCGGCACCCCTAAAGGCGTGATGATTACTCAGGCCGCCCTTTGCCGCTTAGGATGTGCGTTGTCGATGGCCTATGACTTGGGTCAAGGTGATCGGGTATTACAGGTGGTTTCCCCAGCTTTCGATGTGGCGCTTTCGGATATTGCTATGGCAGTCAGTGCGGTGGCAACATTGGTGGTACCCCCGCACGTGGATGTGATGCCAGGGAAGCACTTGAACCGTACTCTTGCAATGGCCAACATTACCCATATGCAAGTGCCAGCAGCCGTGCTTGCAGCAACCCAGCCCGGTACTCTCCCAAAATTGAGAACTGTCTCGGTCGGTGGAGAGGTTTGCTCGCCGGAAACAGCAAACGCGTGGTCATGCGATCGCCGTTTGTTCATTGCCTATGGCCCCACCGAAGCAACAGTAACCGTAGCATTGGCAACTTATCAGAAAGGAGCTAGGCCAGGCACCATCGGTCGCCCATTCGGCGGAGCTTCCCTAACCGTTGTGGATCCAACGGGACACCTAGTGCCGATAGGAGTAGCTGGGGAACTGATTATTGGAGGGCCCGGTGTCGCGCTGGGCTACCTAGGGTTGCCCGATCTCACCGCCGAACGGTTTGAGCAAACAGCGCAGGGGCGTCGCTACCGAACGGGTGATCGAGTCAGGATGGAAGCCGATGGCACGGTGACTTTTCTGGGGCGAATCGATCGTCAATTAAAACTACGCGGTTTCCGCATCGAGCCGGGCGAGGTCGAAACTCATTTGATGAATTGTGATGGCGTTGCACAGGCCCTGGTGTCGGTTTGCCCGGATCAGATCGGAGAACCCCAGTTGGTGGCTTGGGTAGTGGGTGAGCCTGGTGCCAAATTGGATAGTTTGACGCTTCGTCAAGCACTCAAACAACATTTGCCAAATCATTTGGTACCCTCAGCCATCGTCCAAATTGTTGCAGTACCTCTGACGGCCAATCGAAAAGTTGATTGGTCGTCTCTTAAAGCAGAGTTCCATCGTCTCAATGTCCCTGACATGAACATTTCAGAGATGGCTCAGTGCTCTTTAGTAGAAAGGGATAGCACTACGGTTGAGCGGGATCTTTCAACCATTTGGAGTGAGCTACTGGGCAGAAACCAGGTGGGACTTGACATCAGTTTCTTCGATTTAGGCGGACATTCCATCCAGTTGGTTCGGCTTCAGACGCGAATAGAAGACCATTTTGGAATTGAGTTGCCCATCGGGGAAATGTTTGCCAACCCTACGCTTCGCTCTATGACCTCGCTGGTACAGCGCTTGCTTCGCACAGCTGCATCCGATGAAGAAAATGACTGGGAGGAATTTACGCTATGAGTCCAAAAAATAGACCCGTTGACCAGCTTTTGCATGACCTTGAGCAGGCTGGTATTAGTTTAGCCATAGAAGGGGAACTACTCAGGGTAAGGGGTCCAGTAAAGGCCATTAGCCAAGATTTACGAGTGGAACTGACAGCCCGTAAGCAGGAACTGATGGCGATTTTACGGATGCCCGCATCGCCAGCCGCATCTCGGGCTAGTCTAGCGGTTGAAGCCCCGGTAACGCATAACCAACGGCGGTTGTGGTTTTTGAATAAGCTTGAGAACACCAGTGCCGTGTTCCGGATGATGGCAGCCTGGGAACTGGTGGGTCCTTTAGATATTGATGCCTTTAACCAGGCGATCGCCTCCCTAACGGCCCGCCACCCAATCCTGCGTTCGACCATTCGAGAGCGGGGTGAGGATGTCTTTTTAACGCCCATGGATTCCCCCTTTGAAGAGGTTATCCCAAAGCGCGGCTCCCCTAATGAAATTGAGCAGATTATCCACGAGCAGGCAGAAGCGTCTTTCGATCTGGCTAATGGTCCGTTATTCCTCGTTCGACTGGTGGAATTCTCCCAGACTCACCGTCTGCTTGTCATTGATATCCATCACATCATCTCCGACCGCTGGTCTATGGGTCTATTGTTTCGCGATTTGAGTGCGTTCATGCGGGCGGAGGTTACAGGTGAAGATGCGGCACTGCCAGTGCTACCAATACAGTTTTCTGACTTTGCTCTCTCCCAACACGCGCTGCTGGATCAGCCGACCTTGGAGGGCAGGGTTAGGTATTGGCGCGAGACGTTGACTGGAGGAACAGCTGAATTAGCCCTACCTTTGGATCGGCCACGACCTCGAACGCGGGGAATGCGCGGCGCATCCTTGCGGTTTCCGTTAGGGCAAGATGCTAATCTATCGCATCTTGCCAGTCACTACCGAGCAACAGCGTTTATGGCTTACCTAGCCGTATATTCGGCTCTGCTCGTTCGTTGGACAGGGCAAGATGAGGTGGTAGTAGGCTGCCCGATCGGGGGTCGTGAGCGTCACGAAACCCACGATCTGGTTGGTTTTTTTGTAAATACGGTAGCCTTGCGCTTGGATCTATCTGACGATCCGAGCTTCATTACTTTGCTGGAGCGGGTTAAGCGCGTCAGTCTAGAGGCGATGACCCACCAGGATGTGCCCTTTGACCGGGTAGTGGATGCACTCAATCCGCCCCGCTACTTGAACCGCAATCCCCTGTTCCAGGCGATGTTCGTTCTGCAAAACGCGCCCCTCTCCGAGCTAGCTTGGCCTGGCATTGAAGCGCGTTCGCTGACGGTGCCAGCTATGGCACCGGAGGTGGATCTCAATCTGGCACTGGAGCTATCCGCCACGCCAGACACCCCGTTTACAGGATATCTTGAATACGATCCAGATCTGTTCGATCCGTCCACCGTTGAGCGTTTTGTCCAGCATTTTGTGAGCTTTTGTCAAGCCGTCTCCCGGGATCCAGAGCAATCCATCTCCCAAATTGTAATCGCGGATGAAACGCGTGCCGTATGGCAAGGTCCCCAGCGAGCGCGACCCAACCAGACGCTGGATGAGATGCTGATAACTCGTCTTGCTGGCAATCCGAATGCGATCGCCCTAATGACCACGGAAGGAGAGGCTGTTTCGGCGGGTCAACTGCTGCACCGGGCACGCCTGCTCTCTGACCGGCTATCCTGGGACACCGATGTCGTTCAGTTAGTGGGGATCTGGCTTCCACGCAGTCCGGAACTGGTGGTCTCCATGCTGGCGATCTGGTTAGCGGGTAAAGCGTTTGTTGTTCTGCCTGTGGACGCACCCTTAACGTATCTTGAAGGCTTGATTGAGTCGGTAGGGTTAACTCACGTCATCGTAGCTCCCGATTTCGGGTCGGATTCCGGTCGCCCACTTCCGACTGGGGTCAACCCTATTGTGCCGATATTACCAGCACCTACAGAAGTAATAATATCTCCTGTGTCCGTTTCCAATCGGTCTCGTCAGGATCTCGCCTATATCTGTTTTACCTCGGGTTCAAGCGGTCAACCCAAAGGGGTGGAAGTCTCCCACGCGGCTCTGGTCAATCATACCTTAGCCATCATTGAAGCCTTTGATTTGAGTCACCAAGATCGAGTACTACAGTTTGCAGCGCCAAACTTTGATGTGGCGTTGGAGGAAATCTGGCCGTCGCTGCTTGCCGGAGGCACCGTGGTAATACCATCTCCAGCGGTAACAGACTCTCTCCACGCTTTTGAGAATGAAATTACCGCCAGCGGTGTTACCGTAGTGAACTTACCAGCCCCGTTCTGGCACGCTTGGGTCAGCAAATTGGACGAGGAGACAACGTCTCCCCCAACTAACCTGCGCTTGGTGGTGACTGGCAGTGATCGGGTGTATACCTCTGCCGTCAGACGTTGGATGATGCTCGCACCCACCGTACGGTTGTTGAGCGGCTATGGTCCTACAGAGACTACCATCACGGCAACAATCTTCGATTGCGGGCGAGATATTTTACCCATTACTGCATCCACCGTACCGCTAGGCTTACCACTTGCCAATGTTCAGGTTTATCTAGTCGATCCCCAAGGTAATTCTGTCCCTGTAGGTGTGGTTGGTGAGATTGTGATTGAAGGTGCTGGAATTGCCCAAGGGTATGTTCACACTCGCGAAAAATCAGGATTTCGCCCTCGCGTTCCCGGAGGAACCCTCGCGTTCTGGACCGGCGATCGGGGGCGATGTCGGCCCGATGGCACCCTGATGTTCGAGGGGCGTGACGATGAACAGGTTAAAGTGCGCGGGGTACGGATTGAACCGGCGGGCGTTGAAACCTTGTTAGCATCCTGTCCTGGTATCGCGCTGGCAGCGGTGGTGGCTCGCCCGGATGGGGCCAGTGGTACTCTATTACGCGCTTTCTATAGCGGCACGGCAGCTCTGGCTGATGTGCGCAGTTGGTTAAGTCACAATGTCCCCGCCGCCCTGGTGCCTGGGTTGATTGAGCGGCTAGATGAACTGCCTCAAACCCCTTCAGGGAAACTCGATCGCCGAACTCTCGCGGCACGCCCCATTCCACTGTCTCCCCCGCCTGTGCGGCCCCTTGATGATCGGCACGAGCAAATCATCGGCGAGATTTTTGCAGATGTACTGCAGGTTACTGAAATTGGACCGGACAGCAACTTTTTTGAATTGGGGGGGGATTCTATCAGCAGCCTTAAGATTGTTACCCGCGCCCGGCGAGCTGGTCTTTTAATCACCGTGCGGACAGTTTTTGAGCATCAGACGATTTCTGCGATCGCTAAAGCGGCCACTCCCATTTACAACGACAGCGAACAAAGCAATGGTTCCGGCCCATTACCGCTAACCCCTATCACTGCTTGGTTTCACGAATTCATCACCGTCGATTCTCACCATTTTAATCAGGCTGTAGTGCTCGCCGTTCCCAAAGCAGTTGACGCACAAGCACTACAAACAGCCTTGACAGCATTGGTTCGCTGCCATGACATTCTGGGTCTAACGGTCTCTGGTACCTCAGAGCAGCTCCGTCATGCTATTCCAGAAACGATCCCAGCACCAACATTAATCACCCTAGATCTATCTACCTTCCCCAACGAGGAGAGGTTAGAGCGGCGAGCCCAGGCATTTGCCTCAGCGCAGTCTAGCCTTGACCCAGGTCAAGGACGTAATCTAGCGGCGGTTTTGCTGGCAGACGAAGGGCGCTTGCTGGTGTGCATTCACCATCTCTGTGTAGATGTCCTATCTTGGGATGTTCTCCTCACTGACCTCGAAACCGCCTACGAAGAGGTGAGTCGGGGCAGACAGCCTCGGTTGAGTCCCTCGGGTACTCCCTTCAGAATGTGGGCGGAGCGGATGAACGAGTTGGCCGCAGGACCGGCCCTAGACGATATTTCGTTTTGGTTAAAGCGGCTGGCACATCCTGCAGATCGATTGTTGCCCGAAGCAGGCGATCAGCCTGGCTGTGATGGCGCAGGTGCATCTGTTAGACGGACACTAAACCCTATAGATACCAAGTATATTGTGCGCACGGCACCTGTGCTGTTCGCAGTTCGTTCCGATGAGGTGATTCTAGCGGCGTTGTTAAAAGTACTGCGTCAGCGTAACGGCAATCGACTGCGGGTGGATCTAGAAAGAAATGGTCGGGTTTCCCCCTTTGGAGATTTCGATTTGTCCCGCACTGTCGGCTGGTTTACGACAGTGATACCGCTACTTCTGAACCAGAAGCACGAAGATATTGCCGAACTTTTGGGTGATATTGGACGAGCGGTGACAGAAACCCCTCAAGACGGGCTGAGTTACGGTCTCTTGCGCTATCTTAGCAGTCAGACTGGTCAGGTGCTGGCCGCCCTACCACCCGCTGAAATTCTAGTCAATTTTGTGGGTATTCTACCGGGGTGGAACGAAGCGGATTTTCGGCCAGTGGATGATGACTGCGGTCCTACAATTTCTCCCCGTAGTCCCCGCAGTCACATACTTGAGCTAAATGCCGGTGTAATTGAAGGACATCTGCGGTTGGAATTGGGCTATCCCGGTGCAGCGGGCTGCCATGAAGAAGCTGCCGCCCTGCTAGACGATATTGTCGCGGCTCTAAGCGAAATTGCATCGGTAGCCCGTGCGACCAAAATTGGCGTTGAGAAACCTCAAGGAATTGAAGAGATTCTGCCCCTCACCCCTTTACAAACTGGGATATTTTTCCATAGCAACCGTCAGGAAGAGACGTATTTTAATCAACTTCACTTGGTCTTAGAGGGTTCCCTCAACACTAGCGCTTTTCGCTCCGCCTGGTGTCAACTTATTAAGCGCCACAAGTTGCTACGGGCTTCTTTCCACACCGCCGATGATGGCACACCGCTTCAGTTTATTCACAAGCACGTTGATCCCACGTGGGTCGAGAGAGATTGGACAGGCTTTGACAGAACCCATCAGTCCCAGAGACTCGCGGCTCTCATGGCAGCTGACCGAGCCACTAACTTTGAACTGCATCAGGCTCCGCTACTACGTTTTCACCTGCTGAAAACTGGCGATGAACGCCATGATCTGATCTGGAGTTCCCATCATCTGCTCCTGGATGGGTGGTCGGTTTCGGTAGTGATGGAGGAATTGCTGGCACTCTACCGAGAAGCCTGCGGTGGGATGGCAGCGGCACTCGGCAGTGCCCCCGACTTTTCAGAATATTTAACTTGGCTAGATACGGTGGACAAACAGGCTGCAGAGCATTTCTGGCAGCAGGAACTGAGTGGCATAGCCGAGCCCACTTGTTTGATCGGATCTGGTCTAGCACCAAATGAGCAGGAACCGAATGCGCCGGCCCATCACCATCTGGAACTGCCTGCCAACGATGTGCAGGCCATTGAGGAACTGGCACGCACCAGCGGTGTGACGGTGGGACTAGTACTTCAGGCGGCCTGGGGTCTGCTGCTTTCTCGTTACACTGGCCTTGACGATGTTCTGTTTGGCCTGACAGTCTCCGGGCGACCACCCGATCTGGCGGGGGTGAATCGAATGGTCGGCATGCTGATCAACACATTACCGATACGGATCCAAATCCCTGACGACACTACTGTAAGGTCTTGGTTGAAGACTTTAGCGACGCGGGGACTAGACCGCGATGCTTATGCCATGCTGCCATTACCGCAGGCGATCGCTGCGGTAATGGCAGAAGGAAAATTGCCGTTCGACAGTCTGGTACTAATCCAAAACTATCCTAGAACCACGAATCTAGATGTGGAGGGGCTACGAGTTTCGATCGCACAAGTAAGCGAGTCCACCAGCTTTGCCGTCACCCTTGTAGCTGAATGGGCCGAACGCCCGCGGCTGACCATCGTCCGAGATCGGCACTTAGTGGCCGTGGCTGCCAGCAACCAACTGCTACGCCACCTCCATCAGATACTGCAATCCCTGGTTCGTTGTGCGGACAAACCCCTCGATAACATTTCCATCTATACCCCTGATGAACTGCAGCACCGTCTGTTGCTTGGTCTTGGAGAACGATTGGATGTGGGTCACAGCCTTGCCCACGAAACTATTGCGGCTTGGGCCGAGCTGTCGCCAGATATGCCAGCGGTCATTTCCAAGGAGGAGACACTAACCTATGGACAGTTGGTCGAACAGGCGAATACGCTGGCAGCCCATCTAATTACTAGTGCAGGGATTCGACCCGGTAGCCTGATAGCCATGGCACTGCCCCGGTCATCAGCCGCCATAGTGGCGATATTGGCGATTTGGAGAGTAGGAGCTGCTGTAATACCCATTGATGTGGGCTATCCTGCCGAACGGGTGCACTTTATGCTCCTTGATTGTACTCCGGACTTGGTACTCACGAACACAGTTCACCGCTCGTCTCTGCCTCTCGACGAAGGTAACGCCATCTTCCTAATAGATACGCTGTCGGATGCACCGTTATCAGTGTCCAGGGATGAAGCATGGCCGCGAATTGAACTAGACACACCTGCCTATGTTATTTACACTTCTGGCTCAACGGGTAAACCCAAGGGGGTGCTTTCATCCCACCGTGGTCTGGTGTCTTTGATACGATCTCAACGCGAGCTCTTCTCCCTAGCCCCCGGGGATCGTGTCCTACAGTTTGCTTCGCTGTCTTTCGACGCGTCCATCTGGGAAACAGTAATGGCTCTGGCCAGTGGAGCCGCTTTGTACATCCCGAATCGAGAGGATGCCTTGGCCGGTCCAGAACTAGGCACCTATCTGCGAACCTATCGCATTACCGCCGCAACTCTGCCCCCATCATTGCTGGCCGTACTTCCCGAGGGAAATTATCCCGATCTTAAACTGCTGGTCAGTGCGGGGGAAGCCTGTCCGGTAGCTCTGGCGCGCCGTTGGAAGCAGGGCAGACGGTTTTTCAATGCCTACGGTCCGAGCGAGGCAACCGTATGTGCCACGGTTTTTGAGGGTAGTGTTGAGGGAACGTCTCTCCCCATTGGTCGAGCAATACCGAATGTTTCAACCCATGTCGTAGATTCCCATCTCAGGCCAGTACCCGCCGGATGTGAGGGCGAGCTAGTCATTGGCGGTCTAGGGGTAGCACTGGGGTATCTCGGTCAACCCGCACTCACGGCGAAGCGATTCGTGAAGGTTCCTGCCCTCGATCATCCAAGCGAAACTAACAAGCTGTTTTACCGCACAGGCGATCGGGTCAGATTAGATATTGACGGTACCCTCACCTATTTGGGCCGCCTTGACAGGCAAGTCAAGCTCGACGGGTTTCGCATAGAACTAGGTGAGATCGAGGCCACACTGCTCAACTACCCCGGCGTGGCCCAAGCTCTTAGCACGGTGCGCCAGGATCGGCGTGGAGAACAGCGGTTGTTCGCCTGGGTGTTACCCAAACCCGGCGTTACTCTCATCATTGAGGATCTACGGGCTTCCATTAGGCAAACCCTTCCGGGCTATATGGTCCCATCAGGTTTGATGCTCATTACAGGAGTTCCACTGACTCCCAATGGAAAGGTGGATTGGTCTGGGTTACCAGCGACCGAAATAGAATCATCGGAACAGCAAACAGCGACGGCGGCTGAAGCGGCGCAGCAGGCTGGCGATAAAGGTGACTCGAAATCCGCCGCCCTTAGCCGCTGCCTCAAGGCAATATGGAGCGAGCTACTTGGCCGTACCGTTATCAATCCTAACGATAACTTTTTCGACATCGGAGGCTCTTCCTTGCTACTGGTTCAAATGCAGGGGCTGATCCATAGTCGTTTGGGCGTGTCACTTTCCTCGTCAAAGCTATTCCGCCATCCAACATTAGATAGTTTGGTGGAGCTTCTCCTACCTCAAGAGGTCACGCTTACTTTGGAGGAACGCTCACCAACAATTGAAGGTGGCACGGCGGAACGCATACCGACTGCCCGCGCTGAACCGATCGCTGTTGTTGGCGCAGCCGGTCGCTTTCCTGGATCACCCAACTTGGAAGCCTTTTGGGAGCTATTGATCGAAGGACGGGAGGGCATTTCTCGCTTTGATAAGGAAAGCCTGCTTCAGTCGGGTATGCCTCTCGATCTCATCAATAATCCCGCTTGGGTGCCGGTGGGGGGAGTTATTGATGATGCCGAGGCGTTTGACCCCACTGTGTTCGGCATTGGTGCTAGGGATGCCTTGATTCTTGATCCACAGCACCGCGTGTTTCTAGAGTGTGCTTGGCATGCCCTCGAACACGCTGGCTACGCACCAAAAGCCACCGATCGTTCCATCGGATTGTTCGCGAGCAGCGGTCAAAATACTTGGCTCCATGACGTGCTGTTGCCCGCCGGTGAAACGATTACCGGGTCTACGGGCTTCCATCTGTTGACGGCAAACGATAAAGACTTTCTCGCATCCCAGGCCGCTTACCGACTTGATCTGAAAGGGCCAGTGGTGACGATTCAAACAGCTTGCTCTTCATCGTTAGTCGCGGTTTCAATGGCGATCGATGCCCTGAGGACGGGACGGTGTGAGATGGCACTGGCCGGTGGAGTTTCTATCAGGTTTCCGCAAAATCGTGGCTACCTCTACGAACCTGAAATGATTCTGTCACCTGATGGTCACTGTCGTGCCTTCTCTGCTGACGCTAACGGAACGGTTCCGGGCTCGGGAGTAGGTGTTGTTGTGCTAAAACCCCTTTCTCAAGCTAAAACCGATGGTGATCGCATTCTCGCGGTCGTTCGGGGTATCGCTGTCAATAACGATGGCAGTAACAAAATGGGATACACCGCTCCGGGTGTTGCAGGACAAGCCCAAGTCATCCGGGCTGCCCTTGAGGATGCTGGATTGACAGCGGACGATGTTGACTATGTGGAAGCGCATGGGACTGGTACTCCTCTAGGCGACCCCGTCGAAGTCACCGCGTTGGGACGGGTCTACACCGGGCGAAGAGAACCACTACTGCTGGGTTCCGTGAAGACCAATATCGGTCATGCCGATGCTGCCGCTGGTATTGCTGGATTCCTAAAAGTAGTTCTGGCACTCGAACGTGGCCAACTGCCAGCTAGTCTGCACGCGCAACCGCTCAATCCCCGAATTGATTACTCCGTCGGGCCGTTTGAAGTGGTTGATCGAACCCGCTCTTGGCCTGAACGGGGTCGTCTCCTTAGAGGGGCTATTAGTTCCTTCGGCATTGGAGGAACCAACGTACATGCTATTTTGGAAGCCAGCCCCTGCGCTCGCCCCGTCCCGAATAAATCGCTGGCTGCACCTGTGAATGTTAACCAAGCAGTAATTTTGTCCGCTCAGACGGCTGCCGTGCTTCATTGTCAGACTGAGCGTTTGATTACTCACCTGCGCGCTCATCCCGAGCTACCTATTGCCGATGTTGCCTTTACCCTTCAGTGTGGCCGAACTGTTCTGCCCCATCGTCGTGCGGTGGTAGCGAACAGTTCGCTTGAGGCTGCCCTCGCCTTAGAAGCAGTATTGCTTAATAGTTATCAAACCCCCTTGAACAATAAACCGATAGAACGGTCTTCTATGGTCGCTCTGTTGTTGCCGGGGCAGGGTAGCCAGCATCTAGGCATGGGACAACAACTGTACGAGGCAGGAGGAGTTTTTCGTCGTGAACTTGACACCTATTCAGAAATTCTGCGTCCATTGATCGATTTCTCTATTGTTGAGTTACTTTTTAGCGGCGGCGAAGACAAGGCGAAGGTACTACAAACTACCCAACTGGCTCAGCCCTTAGTCTTTGCACTGGATGTTGCCTTGGCACGGCATTGGCAGGGGCTTGGCATTCAGCCCGTCGGATTCTTAGGTCATTCCCTGGGCGAATACGCAGCAGCCCACCTTGCTGGGGTATTTTCGACCGAAGATGCACTAGCACTGGTTGTCGAACGGGGCCGTTTGCTCGGAGAGCTTCCCCCCGGTGTAATGCTAGCCGTTCCCCGCTCGGAGGTTGAGATTCACGGCTGGCTGAGCGATGACTTAGCTCTAGCAGCGGTAAACAATAGCACGAACTGTGTCGTATCAGGCTCCTTTGACGCGATTGAGGCTTTCGAGGCGCGCTTGAAAGAGATGGGCTGTATTAGTCGGCGTTTACATACGTCTCATGCCTTCCACTCACCGATGATGACGGCGGCGGCAGAACCCCTGGCAGCGGCGGTCGCTCGCTTTTCTCCCAAGCGGCCGCAGGGGCGCTTTATCTCAAACGTCACTGGAACATGGATCACCCCAGAAGATGCTATAGATCCGAACTATTGGGCACGCCATTTACTACAAACAGTTCGCTTTGCCGATGGTTTGGCAACATTGCAAAATGATGGAATTACGCTGGCGATCGAGTGTGGTCCGGGGCAAACCTTAACGATATTGGCCAAGGGTACTGATATCGCTGTCCAGCCTAGTCTAGCCCATGCGGCTGAGATCCCTACTGGTGGCTCGCGGATAACGGATGCTGCCGCCAATCTCTGGGTGGAAGGAGCTTCGATCAACTGGAGTGCTCTCCACCCGGAACCACGTCGGCGTGTTGATGTTCCTCTCTATCCGTTTGAACGTTTGCCATTTAAACCAAAGGCCTGTCTAAGTCCGTCCCAACTATCGGAGCGGTCTGAATCCGCTGAGCAAGTTTTGCCTGGCAAACGCAGGTGTATGGACGAGTGGTTCTATCGGCCAGGTTGGCAGCCTGCCCTTCCCTCCCCGTCCGAACCCTTGGCGGGTCCAGTGATGATCTTGTCCGACCGTGGGGGCATCGGAGAGGCGCTCGCGAATCTTCTTCCATACCCCGCGATTCTTGTGGAACAGGGAGCGGGTTACGCCGCCCTCGGCGACAACAGATTCACGGTACGGCCAGCACAGGATGAGGATTATTATCAACTGTTTAAAGCGTTACCAACGCTGCCTTTGCGCTTTCTTCATCTGTGGGGATTGGATGATGCCAATGCGGATACTTTGGAAGAAATAGGTGTACATGCTGTTCTATCTCTGGTGCGATCACTAGGAGGTATCTCGTCAAGCCAAGCGCTGCGCCTTGACCTCGTCACTCATGGAGCGGCTGCAATCACCGGGACAGAGGTGCTGCGGCCTGAGCTGGCTGCCGCTATTGGTGCTGCCCGTGTGTTGCCCTATGAATATCCGAATTTAACGGTGAGAGCCATCGATGTTGAGCCAGAGTCACCTCGGAGCATGGCTGCTGCTATTCTCAGCGAAATAATGCGCAAGGGTGAGCATGTTGTTATTGGTTTACGGGGTGAGAGACGCTGGACTCCTACATTTTGGCCGCTTGCCTTGCCTGCTTCCTCCAACGGCAATAGTATCCGTAACGGTCTTGGCAAGATTAGACCGAAGGCTGTTGTTTGGATTACTGGAGGTTTTGGGGGGGTAGGCTCAGCTGTAGCCCGTGATTTAGCTAAGGAACAGGGTATTCAGCTGGTGTTGACTGGTCGCACTGCTCTAGGGGAGAACGGTGCCGACTCTCCGACTCGGAAGGATCGTCTCCAGTTAGTTCGTGAGATTGAAGCGATGGGGGCGATTGTGATGACCGCTGCACTCGACCTGGCTGATGAGCGGGCTGTTAAAGCCTTGGTCAACCAAGTTGAGACCCGCCTTGGCGCGATTACTGGCGTTTTTCATTGTGCTGGAGTAGCCGATTTAGCAGGTGTGGTACAGATGCGATCGAGGTCTGATACAGAGCATGTGCTTGCGCCTAAAGTGGCAGGCACACGGGCCATAGAACGCGCACTCTCTCAACACTCTTTGGATTTTCTGGTGTTATGTTCGAGCCTCAGCTCGTTTCTGCCGATCGCTAAGTTTGGCCAGGTAGGTTACGCGGCCGCCAATGAATATATGGATTTGGCTGCAGTTGCAATAGCACGCCGCACGGGTTGGCGCACCGTTACCATTAACTGGGACGACTGGGTTGAAGCGGGGATGACCGTAGAAGCGTATCAGTCATGGAGCATACCCGCTCCCACCGCTGATGAAGGGCTAACGGCGGCAGAAGGCGTGACTGTTTTACGACGTATTCTTACCTCGGATCAGACGCGGGTAGCTGTTTCTGTACGACCTCTAGAATCTCTCGTTGCTGGGTCAGACCATCTTTTCAGTACCAAACGGTTTAGCCAGCTTTTACAGTGCCATAACCGCCCCACCGAGGGTATAGTTTCCACAGTTTCAGGGTCCGACGACGTCAGCCAAGATACTGTCACTAGGTTGTTGCTAGAAGCCTTTCGCCGCATTCTGGATGATCCGACAACAGTTGTAGACAGTAACTTTTTTGAGCGTGGTGGTCATTCTCTCCTGGCTATGAATCTATTAAACTTTATTCGCGAGACGTTTTCAGTCGGTATAGCCTTACTTGACTTGTTTGAACATCCGACTCCCCAAGCCTTGGCTGATATAATTAAGGAGCGCCAGACTGATCGGGAATAGCACGTCTGTTAATTTCATCTAAACCAAATTTCAACCAGTCATAAGTAGAGCTTTTTGTATGAAATCTCCCAGTTACTACCTTTGCCCCGATGTCGTCGTCGAGCCTCTAATTGCTCGCTGGCATGCTTGGTCAGGGTTGATTTCACCTGTGACTGCGGCTCTGAATGTGGTTCACCGACACCTAGATATTATGACCTCCTACGTGTCAATGCCCCAAGTACATGCCGCCGCCGCACGCGATCCTGCCTTGCTAGGGGGCCCTTTTATAGATCTTGAGGGAGGCCGGGTAGATGAAGTCCGTGCGCTCCTCGATTGGACAAGACTGTGTCAGCAGCCAGCGATTCAGCTCGCAGAGGATTTAGCTAAAGTCTGGACAATGCTAAAGTATGAGGCCGATGGCCATGGGATGACCAATCTTTATAAGCAGCTTCCAGACTCCCTCCGAGGCGCGGTTGAATTGGTTTACACTCCTTCTGGATCTCCTGATATACGCCCAATTGAGCCTTTACTTTACCAATCTCCCTGTTACAATCCAGATATCCAAGGAGCTATGATCCGTCGCGTCAGGAGTGACCATCGGGCGTTCGCGTTAAGCACGCCCCGGCTCGATTTGCCCGATGCCATTTACTTAGATCGGCCTTTTAGAGATCCTGTTTACGACAAGTTGGCATCTCTGCGGTTTATTCCTCAACCGCTATCCACGATTACAGATATTTTTCAGGTCAGATCAGAAAAGAAACCACTACTTGAATCCTTTCTCACATCCGAGGCACCAGCAAGAACTCCTAAGTCATCTGAACTGCGCTGGCGATATTTTGGACATGCCTGTGTGTTAGTTGAAACCTTCGGCGGTCAATCTGTACTCGTTGACCCAGTGATTGCCTATGAGAGTGGTGCGGAGCCTGAGCGGTTTACCGTGGCGGATCTACCGAGTCACATCGATTTTGTGGTCATTACCCACAACCATCCCGACCATGTGCTAATCGAAACCCTTCTTTCTCTACGTCACAAAATTTCTACAGTTTTAGTCCCAACTGCGGGTGGCAGCCTGGTGGATCCTTCGTTGAAACTAGTGCTGGAGGCAATCGGCTTTGAGACTGTACGAGAGGTCAGTTGTATGGAGGATGTCATTGCCGGTGATTTGCGCATCCAGGCACTACCGTTCTTAGGTGAACATGCTGATCTTGATATTCGCTGCAAGGCCGCATGGTTAGTAGAGGCAGAGTCAATGCGCCTGCTCTTTGCCGCTGACTCGAACAACCTCGATCCTGTCCTCTACGATCGGCTCACACCGTTGATAGGCCGTGTGGACACATTATTTATTGGAATGGAGTGCCGTGGTGCGCCTATGAGCTGGATGTATGGCACTTTACTGCCTGAGTCTGTTGAACGTTCTAAAGATCAATCCCGTCGTCTGGATGGTTCTAACTGTGAACGGGCGAAAGCCATTATTTCCAGTTTGGATATCGAGCAAGTTTGTGTCTACGCCATGGGCATGGAACCCTGGCTCAAGTTCATTTCCAGTCTGGATCCCACCGCCGATAGTCCAGCACTCCAAGAATCTCAGGCATTGATTGACCATTGCAATCATCTTGGTCTCCCCGCAGAACGATTATATGGCCGTTCAGAATCTCTTTTCTTGACAGAGTACTACCTCTAGTTTTTATCGACCCATGAAATGTGCAACGAGCGGGGAAATGTATGGTTCTGTTGCAAAGTTTTTGGCTCTTCTCGACTTTGTGTGATAATTTTTGCTTATAATTGGACTTCCCCGTTGACAAAAAGCCATAAGCTGTGCTGTAGAAGGGATTAAGAGAATTTCCGCCGCCCCGTTACTGGGTACAAATCAGGGAAACTCCCAATAAATCTAACGCTTTTTGTTGCAGTTGAGTCGGTCGAGTTATCTTAGAAAAACGATAACTTCCCTCTCTAATCGTACATTCCACTGTATTCAAGCAAATTGTCCCCAGGTCTTCCAACAAAGTCCGAAAACTATGCACAGGAAAGTTCTCTTGATTCCGTTTTTTTCTTTCCTTAGATTGCACCGATTCACTGCGACTCGCCTTAATCACATTCAGAGAACTATCATCAATTTCTTCATCCTCAAATAATAAAGGAGCCAAGCACTGTTTTAAATGCCATTCCACATAATAAGCCAACATACATAAAAAGATATGAGCTTTGACTCTATCACCCTTATAATGATAGATAGGACGTACCTTTAAATCAATTGACTTAT
>Ga0315904_10002210_pt1 | contig 30329 bp, 23 predicted proteins | sample LakEriMetagenome_6_FD_203529 | JGI IMG/M metagenome (GOLD analysis project Ga0315904, IMG submission 203529) | Freshwater fungal communities from buoy surface, Lake Erie, Ohio, United States - Buoy 12 MA120 | ecosystem: Environmental > Aquatic > Freshwater > Lake | place: USA: Lake Erie, Ohio...
GGAAATTCAGGGAACGACAAGCTGCACCCGCCCCATCCATGGCAACAGAATCGCTCCGCCCCAGCCTCAATCAGGCGCTGCGGATGATGTCCAGCGAGCAATTGGCTGCGTTTGATCTCGCGGCAGTTCCGCGCGGCGAACGCGTGCGTTATGGCGATACGCCGTTTGGCCGCGGCTGCCTCGCGGCTCGCCGCCTCATTGAGGCTGGTGTCCGGTGCGTGGAAGTGACACTGCCCGGTTGGGATACCCATGTCAACAATCACGAGCTGCAGGCGGGGCAAATCGCGATTCTCGATCCGGCGCTGGCGACGCTCATTGCCGACTTGAAGCAGAGAGACCTGCTTGACTCGACGCTGGTGCTCTGCGGCGGCGAGTTTGGCCGGACGCCGCAGCTGAACAAACTGGGTGGTCGCGACCACTGGCCGCATGGGTTCTCCGTAGCTTTGGCTGGCGGGGGGATTCGAGGTGGAAGAGTGATTGGGGAAACGTCTCCAACGCCGGATCTCAACTCCAAAAACCAGCTTGTCAACCTTCGCCAGCCCCATTCGGTTGAGGACCTCCATGCCACTGTGCTCGCGTCCTTTGAACTCGACTTGAGCCACGAGTTTATCTCACCCAGCGGGCGGCCAGTAAAAATTACCGAAGGCCAACCGATCGCCCGCTTGCTTGCCGACTGAGCGATCTCTTTCGAGCGTCGCGAGGCAGCGAATGGCTCGGAGGTGGGGGCGATTGGCGCTGGGAGGCTTTCGGCGGGGGGCGGATTGAAAGTCGGATTCTAGCGGGCATGCAGGGATTTCAGCCCGGCCTGCTGTCGCTGCTGCTGGAGCCAACTCCAGGCGGCGGGTTCGACTTGAACCAGTTTCAAAAGTTGGCTGGCGCTGATTCCCAGTCTCTGCGCAGCACTGGCCGGTTCAAACTGAGCAGCCGCAAGTTGATCGAGTGCGAGTGCGAGAACGCCGGGGAAATCCGGATTCTCCGAATTGATCGCGATCCGCTGACCACGCGTGTATTGAATCCAGAGCGGATTTTCCGCAGGCGACTCGGCAAGTGAATGGCGGATGGCCAATGCCAGCCGGATCCGCAAACGCTGCAGGGCCACCTTTCTGTTTTCGGCTTGACTTCTCCGCTCGTTGGCTTCGGCCGAGACACCACTTGGCCGATGGGTGATCACGACCGCCGTTTCGACTTTGTTGCGATGTTGGCCTCCCGGTCCGCCGCGGCGAGTGCGGACCACATCGCAATCGGCCAGCAGTTTTTCCTCGGGTAAGCTCGCGGGGTGAGAAGCCATGGGCACTTTGTTTTCGCCGTGCAGGGAGAGAGGCCAGGGTCGGGGATGCCGTTCATTCTATGCCTATCTCGGGCGGGGAATCAGTCAGGCTACGCCCAGGAAGGCCTCCTTTGGATTCGCCGCCGCAAAGGACCCTGCTCGTCCAATGACCTCCTTTTTGCCGAGGACTGCCGGGAGCACCGACACTCTGACCTGTGGCTGGATTCATTTCGGAGCTGATTGAGAGGACTTTGAACTGATATATTGGGACCGGCGTCTGCTGCCTGACCAAATCTTCCTCTGTCCACACTGTTGATGGCCATGAATCCGACCAGACTGGGCCCCTACGAGATCCTTGGCGTGCTTGGGCGAGGCGGCATGGGCACCGTTTATCGGGCCAGACACTTCGAGACCGGAGATCTCGTCGCCCTCAAGGCGCTGGGCCACAATTACATCGAGGATGAACACTTTCGGCAGAGATTCGAATCGGAAATCAATGCGCTGATCAAGCTGGACCATCCGAATATCGTCCGCCTGATTGGTTACGGGCAGGATGAGGGCGTGCTCTTTTTTGCCATGGAGCTGGTGGAGGGCAAGAGTCTCTATCACCTGCAGCGCGAGTTCCGGACATTTGATTGGCGCGATGTGCTGGTCATTGCCAAAGATGTCGCCTCAGGTCTACGGCACGCGCATGATCGCGGCATCATTCACCGCGATCTCAAACCGGGCAATTTGCTGAAGGCAGCCAACGGCTCGATTAAGGTAACCGACTTCGGAATTGCCAAGTCGTTCGGACAGGACAACAACACCCGCGATAACGTTGTCGGCACGATTGACTTCATGAGTCCCGAACAGGCCTTGGGCAAGCCCGTCACTGTCCGCAGCGATCTCTACAGTCTCGGAGTCGTCCTGTTCACGCTGCTTGCCGGTCAGCCGCCGTTCAACAGCGCTTCGATGGAGCAATCACTGCGCAACCTGACCTCGGTCGCGCCACCGAAGATTCGTTCGCTGGTGCCCAATGTCCCGGTTCAGCTCGAGCAGTTGATCGACGAACTGTTGGAGAAGCGGCCCGAGCGCCGAACGCCGACGGCCTTGGCACTGCTGCGAAAGCTGGAACAGATTGAGGCGGAATTGAGAGATTACAGCGAGGCGAAAACTGCTCATGGTCGACCGCAGACAAAAGGCGGTCCCGCGGTTCCGTCGCCTCCGCCGTCTCCGACGCCAATTCCGCCCGTCGGTTCTGCCCCCCTGCAGCGACAAGATACTTTTCGCCTGGGAGAGCCGCAGGACCTGCTCAATCGCAAGACGGGCGAAGGAGCAAAGACGCTTCGTCCGGGTGCAGACGATACGGGGGCTGTCGGAAACAAAGCGGTCACCAGCGCTCCAGCCGAAACGGCGGTCTACAACGAAGCCTATGACCTTGAGCCGCTCCCCGAGAAACCGCAAAAGAAGCCCGATTATTTTGCCCATGTCACCGAGCATCAGCGCCGGCACCAAGCCGCTTCGCCGGTTGCCGAGGACAAACACTCGAGTGGCTTCTGGCTGACGTTGCTCGCGCTCGCTGCTGTTCTCGCTGCGGGAGCAGCCGGCACGTACTACGCGCTCAGGCCGCCCACGGCCGACCAACTCTACAGTGCGATCGAATTTGGTTCTGCCCGGCCCGAGCGGTTGCACGATCAACTGGACCAGTTCCTGCAGCTCTATCCGAATGACTCCCGGGTTGCTCGGGTCACCGAGTTGAAGGCGATGGCCGATGCCTTGAGCCGATTCAAGCGCCTGGGCATTCGGAGAAATCTCCCCGGTTCCGAGATGTCGCAACTGGAGAAGGACTTCGTCGATGTGGTTCGCGCCGCACTGGACGACCCGGCCAGGGGTTATGGCAAGCTTGAGGCTTTCATCACCCTCAATCCCGCCGGTCCTGATGTGCCGCGCTCGACCGAGGAACTGGTCGCCGCGGCCAAGGCACTTCGGAATAAACTCAAGGCCGATGCCGGCCGCAAGGAACTCTGGGATCGCCAGCGGATTCAGGACTCCCTCCGCCGCGCTGCCGACGAACCGGACGGGGGCGCAGCGATCTACCGCTCCATCATCACGCTCTATGAAAACGTCGATTGGGCTCGGGAGGAAGTCGAGTACGCGCGGCGCAAGCTTCAGTAAGCAGCGCCGGTCAGTTACTTTGCCTTGCCCAGAGGAGTCAGACGCAGGTCCTTGAACTGGACCTTCATGGGCGGGCCCGTGTGGATCTGCAAGGCCAGAATGCCGCTGGGATCGCGAGCCGACTCATCGTTGTCCGTAAAGTCAACGGTCGTCATGCCGTTGATGGTCTGGGTTATGCGGTTCCCCTCGGCCCGGATCACATAGGTGTTCCACTCACCCTCTTTAAAGCTCTGTTTGAATTTCTCATCGTCCAGGCCCAGGGCTGAGACTTCTGCCTTGCCATCCCCGCCGCGGACAACCTTTTGTCCCCGTTCGGCCAGAATACCCCGCCCTCGTTCGTCGTAGAGGATCCCCATGAAACGCATGCCGGCGTCGATATCTGCTTGATAGCCTCCCACCTTGAAATCTCCGTGCGATTGACTGCGGAATTGAATTCCGGAGTTCCCATCCTTGATGCGAAACTTGAGCGACAACTCAAAGTCATTCAACTCACCGTCCCAAACGAGGAAGGAGTTTTCGGTAAGCGGCTTTTCGGCTCGGGTTGTTCCCGTAATCGCGCCATCCTCAACAGTCCAGAGCGACTTTTCTCCCTTCCAGCCAGTCAGATCGCGCCCATTAAAAATCGCTTCCTGGGCGCGGAGACTTGGGGGGCAGGTGACGAGCAGCGCCGCGGCAACCGCGATCGCAAACAGCACGGAACGGGCAGACAAGAGCGAAGCAGGCATCGGCAGCGACCTTTCAGAAGGAACAGCAAAGCAATCCGAGCCGTGGCGCCTCGGTGCCACAGCGGTGCCGCCGATTATAGCTCGCCGACATGCATACGGGGGCCGGATTGAGGCGGCATCCCTGATTGCAGTCGCTTCCGGGCCGAAGCTTCTCAGCGGCCGCGCCCCGCCAAGCCGGCAATCGCTGGCAATCGCCAGCAATGGCTGCGGACTTATCGCCCGGCAAAGGCAGTTTGGGCTTCGCGTCGAGCGACAGAAATGCCTACTTGTAACGCTGCGTCCTGGTCTGCCTCGGAACTGAAAGTACTGACCGCCGGTTTGGAGACGGTTTCCACCGGGACGTCAGGCAGGACGCCGACTTGGGCGATGGGTTGCCCGTTGGGAGAGAAGAACTTGGCGGTCGTCAGCCGGACTCCTCCTCCGCCGATATTGAGCGGAAAGATCCCCTGCACGCTTCCCTTCCCGTAACTCTGGTGGCCGACCACCACTCCGCGCTTGTGGTCCCGAATCGCTGCGGCGAAAATTTCACTGGCGCTGGCGGAATCCTCGTCGACAAGGACCACCAAGGGGACTCGCCAGGTGCCGGGTTGTTCCGCCCGATGAACGAAGTCTTCCAGCGGATTGCGTCCTTTGGTTGAGACGATCACGCCGTCATAGACAAAGCGGTCGGCGACTTCGACGGCGGCGGTCAACAACCCGCCCGGGTTGCCGCGAACATCGACAATCAGGCTCCGCATCCCATCCCGCTGCAATTGCCAGAGGGCCGCATCAAAGTCGCGAGAGGTCGTCTTTTGAAAGTTGGTCAGGCGAATGTAACCAACGCCGTTGGCTCGATCGACGAGCCCGACTTGGTCGACGCTGGGAATGTCCACTTTTCGCCGCTGCAGCCGGACGGCTTGGGCCGGCTGACCTTCCCGGCGAACGTCGAGGATCACGCTGCTTCCATCGGGGCCGCGGAGATTGTCGGCTGCCTTTTCGGACCCGGTCTGTAAAACGCTGACATTGTCAATCGCGAGAATGCAATCGCCAGGTAGCAAGCCCCCCAAACCTGCGGGGCCGCCGTTGATCACATTCACGATCTCCAGGCGATCTTTGTGGGTTTTGAGTTCGACCCCGAGGCCCACGAAGTTCCCCTCGATTTGAGACATCGTTTCGCCGTACTGGCTTTCCGACATGTACGAAGAGTAGGGATCGAGAGCCGCCATGGCACCTGAAACGAATTCGTAAAGTGTCGCCGAGACCGGCAAGCCCAAGTGCTCCTGGAGATATTCAGCGGTGTGATTCGCTACCAGCACCGAGTCGGACCGTTGACGGACCGAGGTCTGATCGAGCGTTTTGGCCAGACTCGCCAGAACTTCGTCGAGACGGGCGTCGGTCAGGTTCGGAAGATGAGCCGCGCGGAATTCCTGATTGTGCAGGGCAATCTGCAGGTCCATCAGGCCACAGCGGGTCAAGCGATCCCAATCCGGCACGTCCACGTAGTAGGACTGCACCTTGAGCAGCACTTCCGCATAGGCGTTCTGGGCCTGAGCCGGCGCCGTTCTGCTGATTTGATTGAGAAAACTGGTGTCTGCGTAGCGGCGGCCGAGGTCGTAATGTATTCGCGCCAGCGAGCGACGCTGAATCAGCGGCTGGTGGTCGGGTGACTTTTTCAGTGCGGTCTGATAGAGGCTGAGGGCATCGGCCCACTGGCCATCGCGCTCCAGTTGCTCGCCTCGCAGCATCACGTCGTCAAGTGCATCGAGCGAACTGACTGAGGTCCCGCGACTCGCAGCGGCAGCGTTGGCAGGCGTTCCGCTCGACGGTGTTCCCTCGACCGTTTGGGACGAGGCAATCGAGGCCAGCAGCAAGCTGGTGATCAGGCCCAAGGCCTGCAGTTTCCCCTGCAGTTTCCCTGGTCGCAGGACGCGACACCAACTCCGAGCGGGGAGCGAAACCTGGAACCGGCGACAACCATCCATCTTGGGCTACCATCCATAGGGCTGATTGCTCTGGTTCACCGGCCGGAGGACTGGGGAGCGGGGCCGACAAACTGAGGCAATCGAGACAGGAACCGGCCCTAGGGGAGGACAGCCATGGATGTCGGAGGGGCCGGACGCATCATGGCGTAGAACTCTAAATCACGTTCTCACCGCGGTCAAAAAAATCGAATCGATTTTCGCCCGCTTTATCCTCACAACCCCGTGCTTCCTTGAACGCTGGCGAAGCTTTACCGCTGACGAAAAGCTTGCGGCCTCAGCACGGCCCAGCCGAACGGAAATCAGCTGGGCCGCCAAGGTTGGCAGAAGGAACGGTGAGGTGCACGTCCTGGCTGCACCAATACGCTCGCACATTGCTCGCGGTTCGCAGGAAAAGTTCAAACGAGCTGAAACTCGATTTCACTCGACCTTCACTCGGCCGGCCCGCGTGGGCTGGAGTCCATTTTCGGGCTCCAGCCGGTGGCTGATGGCGTGGCGCAGGGTGCTGGTAGCCAGTCGTTCAGGAGACAAACTCGCCCAGGGAGGGAACCGAGGGGAAGTTGACCAGCGGAAAGTGCATCCTCTTGGGAGGTCGCTCTTCCGAGTGAATGCTTGACGAATCGGCTGTGCCGGCGGCCTCCGCAGCTTCGGCAGCGAGGATTTCGCTCCGCTTGCGGCGGCGGACCTTTTGCGCAGCCCACTCTTTGGTCAAGGCCTCGAAAACCTCAGGCGTTTCGTAGCGGGCGATTCGCTTGCCCTCAGCCATCGGTCCGACCAGCCCCCGAAACAGGGGAAAGCCGCGAAGCGTCAGGTCGGTGCTGCAATCGTCAATTCCGATCTGCTCAAAACAGTTTTTCAAAGCCTCAAGTGTTTCGTGATCCTTGACCCTCAACGAGCCGTCTACTTCTCGGGAGACGACTCGGATTGTCTTCGTAGCCATGCGTGCGTTCCTGTTGGGCAAAATATGTCCAATGTGTGGGTTGAACGCCCAGGCCCCATTACCTCCAAATATTGGGTATTCGTTCCTTCGAATGACTGGACTGACAGCAGCAGTTATCGTCCTCAGGTTTCGCCAACCGGAAAAGTTTTCCCAACCTGTGAACCGTCGATACAGACGCGTTAAACGGACCCGTTGAAACGGCTCGCCCGCAGCCAGATTTTTTTTTGAAACTGCGGCCGGCTGGGCGGAATTTGCCTGCCGAGTAGCACTACCCCTTGGATGCTCAAGTTGCCCGGCAATCATGTCGGGCGTGACATTCCCCCCCGACGCGAGGACGACTGGCGGAGCGGCGAGAAAAACCTAGAATATGCCGATCCCGGCCAAGGGTTCGCTCCGCGCCGGACATGTCCCCGTAGCTCAATTGGATAGAGTGTCGGCCTCCGAAGCCGAAGGTTACAGGTTCGACTCCTGTCGGGGATATTCTTCTTGCAGTCGCGGCACGCGGGGTTTTCCTGAACCCCCGATTCTCTTCCGTCCCGCACGGCGCGATTCACGGAGATCATTCATGGCGATCATTCACGGCGACCATTCACGGCGATAATTCTTTTTGTTCGCGGATTGCCGTTCTGTTTTCAGGTTGCCCGGCTGCATGCAGGCTGCTGCTGGTTTGATTTGCCCAGGCTGCTTTGCGATTGCTGAGCATCGCTGCGCGAGCCAGCGCGGGAACCTGAGCCGCTGAGTTGGTGGTGGGCGGGCGTTTTCTGGCCGTGCCCTGGTCGGTGCCCTGCCCCATCGCCGTTCCCACCGCTTTGCCTCCTCTCACAGAGTGACCGCGTTTGGCTTTTTCGCCGCCCAGCCGCTAGGATGCTGGAACAACCCGGCCCGCTTTGGAGGCCGGTCCTGCGCTGCTGTTTGGGAGAATTGTCGATGCGGACGATGCGAGTCAATTGGTTGCCACTGCTATTGCTTGCGCTGTTGCCGACGTTAACGACTGCCGCCCAGGGGCCCGACGCTCCCGAGCTTGAACAGGAAAAACTCCGCGGAACGATTACGCCCCAGCGCGAGTGGTGGGATCTGCGGCATTATGATCTGGCTGTCCGCGTTGACATCGAGAAGCGAACGATCGCCGGGACCAATACGGTTCGTTTCCAAACACTCAAGCCCGGTCGGCAGCTGCAGATTGATCTCCAGCCGCCGCTGGAGTTGACAGCCGCGCGCTTCAACAATCAGCAACTCACCTTCAGTCGCAAGGGCAATGTCTGTTTGATCGACTTGCCGAGTGAGTTGCCGGCCGGGGAATCGTGCGAACTCATTCTGGAGTACGAGGGGCAGCCGACCGAGAGCAGGAATCCACCTTGGAGCGGCGGCTTCAGTTGGCAGAAAGACTCCTCGGGCAAGCCGTTTGTTGCCACCTCCTGTCAGGGAATCGGCGCGAGCATCTGGTGGCCCTGCAAAGACCACGGCTACGACGAGCCAGAGGAAGGAGCCGACATTCGCCTGACCGTTCCCGCCGGGCTGGTTGCCGTTTCGAACGGTCGGCTGATCAAGCGGACTGCTGAACCGGCGACGGAAACCGAAACCTTTCATTGGCGCGTCACCAACCCAATCAACAACTACAGCATCAATGCCAACATTGGCGACTACGTCAACTTCGGCGAGAAGATTCAGGCTGAATGCGGACCTTTGGATCTCGAGTACTGGGTGCTGCGCGAACAACTCGCGGTGGCCAAAGAGCATTTCCGGGAAGCCAAGCGGACGATCGAGGCATTTGAGTATTGGTTTGGTCCCTATCCGTTCCCCGAAGACAGCTACAAGCTGGTGGAGGTTCCCTACCTCGGGATGGAGCATCAAAGCTCGGTGACCTACGGCAACGGTTATCGCAATGGCTATCGCGGCCGGGACCTCAGCGGCACGGGCGTCGGGATGAAGTTCGACTTCATCATCGTGCACGAATCCGGACATGAATGGTTCGGCAACAACATCTCGATGAAAGACGCCGCCGACATGTGGATTCACGAGAGCTTCACCAATTACTCCGAAAACCTCTTTGTCGAGTATCACTTCACGCAGCAGGAAGCCGAAGACTATGTGATCGGTTGCCGCAAACTGGTCCGAAACGATTCGCCCATCATTGGTGAGTATGGTCTGAATCGTTCGGGCTCCGGAGACATGTACTACAAAGGGGGCAACATGCTGCACACCTTGCGGCACATGCTCAACGACACGCCCCGTTGGCGGGAAATACTGCGGGGGCTCAATCGCGAGTTTCGCCATCAGACGGTAACGACCGAGCAAATCGAGCAGTACCTCGCCCGGGAGACTGGCTTGGAATTAGCCAAGTTCTTTGACCAATACCTGCGAGGGACCGAGATCCCGGTGTTTGAGTACCAGGTCGATGGGGACCAAGTGACTTACCGGTTCACGAAGGTCGTCGACGGCTTCTGCATCCCTTTGCGGGTCGCGATCAACGGCCAGGAAGTAACGCTGCGCCCCACGGGGGAGCGGCAGGTGTATCAGGCCTCTGGGCCAATTTCGACCATTGAGGTCAACCGGAACTTCTACGTGCTCAGCGAGGCGGTCAAGTTTTGAACTGTCCGCTGCCAACGGGACAAGGTTGAGGCCAACCGGATGAGCTTGAGCAGACGCATTGCCGGCAGCGCTTTGCCGTTAATCCCTTTGCCGTTAATCCCTTTGCCGTTAATCCCTTTGCGAGCCATCCCGCGGCGGCGATCAACTCGGCGCAGCCCTGTCTGGATAGCCCTCGTTTTGCGGCCGGCAGTCGACGGGGCTCTAGCGTTCAGCCAGAATCGGCGGAATCGGGCAGTCGAGCGACTCGCCCAGTGAGCGGTAAAGCTCGGCTTCGGTCACCGAAATCTCGGTGTCGTGGGAAATGGAAATCGCCGCTGCCTCCAGTACCTGTTTGCGGGCGTTGGGTGCGGCGTGCGACAGTCGTTTCACCGCATTGGCCAGTCGCGGATAGTCCCAGCCCGAGTTCGCATACTTCCGCTGCCCAAATTGGCTGGGCAAGGATTTCCACGCCGCGTCAAAAGCGGCCGCAGCCGTTGGCTCATCATCGTGGCCAAACTCGGCCAGCACCGCCAGCAGCGTCGCGCATTCGTCTTCCAGCTTGTCGAGCGTCTCGTAGAGGGTGCGGTGCGGCAAGCCAATTCCGAAGTGGCGGTCGAGGTGCCCAAGCAAATGGTGCTGGATGAAGAACTCGAACAAGTCGACTTCGCGATCGGCTTTAATCAGTTGAATCACTGTCGCCCGGAAGGTCCTGTACTGTTTCTCTGACAACCCGACCAGCGTTCCCTGAAGAATCTCCGAGATTGGCAGCCGCAGCTCAATGGCCGCGGATTGAATCTGTTCCGCGAGTTGTTCGGTGTACTGTACGGTCGCATCGTTGGCGTTTTCCCGAACGAGGCCGAGTTGCTCGCGGCGAATGTCCGGGGCCTCATCCAGCAGCCAGCCAAAAACGACGCACCGCGCCAGGTAGACATCGCGGATCGCGCGTTGCAGCGAATCGGGGATTTTTCCCACCAGAGCCCGCGAGTAGACGACATCTTCGTCGGTCGGATCGCCGACTGCGGAGACGAGCACCGCTGGGTTCAAGGCTCCGCTTAGCGCGCCTCCGCCAACCGTTCCCGGCAAGCCCATTCCGGGCATGCCAAACTTCTCCAAGGGCGAACGTCGCTGCTCGCGCTGCTGCTCGCGACGCTCTTCCAGTACGCTGGCAGTCGGGCGAGTCTTCAGGTACTCCTGAAAGTCTCCAGTAAATCGCGGGTCGAGTTTCTGAATGCGCTTGATTAAGGGAGGGTGTGTGGAAAAGAACCCCGCCAAGCGGGAGCCATGCATGTTGGCGAAGAACATGTGGCTGATCGATTCCGCATTCTCCTGTCGGACCACTGAGGACGATTGAGAGGCGCCGATCATCTTCAGGGCACCGGCAATTCCCTCCGGATTTCGGGTGAACTGGACGGCTGCCGCGTCGGCCAGATACTCTCGTTGCCGGGAGACCGAGGCCTTGATCAGCTTGGAAAACAGCAGCCCGATCCCGCCGATAGCCACCAGCCCCACGCCGAGCAGAATGAATGCGGCCGCACCGCCTCCTTTCTCCTCCTTGTCATTGGAGTTGCTGCGGGAATTTCCCACCGTCCGGATTAACTGGTAGCCAATCAGGGCGATGATCAGAATTCCGTGCAGCAGCCCGATCATCCGCAGGCTCATCTTCATGTCGCCATTGAGGATGTGGCTGAATTCATGGGCGATGACCCCTTGGAGCTCATCGCGGTTCAGTGTTTCCAGTGTACCGCGATTGACTCCAATCACGCAGTCATCGATGGTATGCCCGGCGGCAAATGCGTTGATGCCTGCCTCGCCATCCAGCACATAAACCGGCGGCACCGCGACGCCGGATGCAAGTGCCATTTCCTCGACAATGTTCAGCAGACGGCGTTCAGCCAGATTGGATGAGCCAGGGAGGAGGCGTCTTCCGCCGAGCATTTCGGCGACGACCTTTCCACCCGCATTCAATTCGCTGATTTTGTACAGGCTGCCAAAGCCCACTACCGCGGAGACACCGGTGAGCACACCGCCAAAGAGTTCAAGGTTCTGCAGCGAGGTGAACCAGTTCGACATGTCATCCATGCGAAACTGCTGCTGACCGCGCCCGGCAAACACGAAAAGACCGACGATTAATCCGTAAATCGCCAAAGTAATGCAAACCACCGTCAGCGCAAGCAGCAGCACCAGTTTACGGGTGTTGCGGCGGGCGAGTTCCTGGCTGGCAAAAAAGTCCACGGAAGTCTCTCTCCAGAGGCAGTCAACGGGAGTGCTCGAAGCAACGGAATCGAAAGCAATCGAACAGGCGAACGCAATCCGATCCCGCATCCATTGCCCGGTCAGCGACCACACCGGTCAGACCGACTGCCCGAGCAGAATCGAGTTCATCCCCGGACAATGGAATCGAATTGCGGGTCATTAAAACTGGACGCGGGGAGCCTCTCGCTCCTTGGGGTTGTCGATTTCAAGCAACTGGGCCTCCTTGAATCCGAGCATGCCGGAAAAAAGCACCGTCGGGAAGACTTCGCGGGCCGTGTTGTACTCGGTAACCGCATCGTTGTAGCCTTGTCGGGCAAAGGAGACCTTGTTTTCCGTCGACGTCAGCTCTTCCTGCAGCGACATCATGTTTTGATTCGCTTTCAGGTCCGGGTAAGACTCGGCAATCATCAACAATCGACCGAGCGCTCCATTCAATTGCGTCTCGGCAGCACCGAGATTTTTCATCGCCTGCGGGTCACCCGGATTGGCGGCAGCCGCTTGGTCAGCAGAAAAGGCACGGTTTCGCGCTTCGATCACCTGCGTCAGCGTGTCCTGCTCATGCTTCATGTACCCTTTGACCATCTCAACCAGATTGGGGATCAGGTCGTATCGACGTTTCAGCTGAACGTCGATTTGGGCGAAGGCGTTCTTGTAGCGGTTGGCGAGCGTCACGAGCCGGTTGTAAAGTCCGGAGACGTAAATCACAAACACCAGGACGATGCCGAGAATCACCAGGATTGCGGTTAACCAATTTGGCATGAACGTGACCTTTCAATAGGCGGAACAAAGTTGTCGGCAGCTGGATTACAACGCCGGCGGCAGTTCCCGGCGTGTCTAATTTCTACAAAAGTCCCTTGAGCGACAAGTAACAAACCCCATTCTTTTCCCAAATCGACTTGCGGGCCAGTGATCGGGCTCATTCGCCCTTGCCGCCCTGCGGCTTGCCTGCCGGGAGTTCCGGTTCTGTCGAATTCGACTCTTTACCCGGATTGTTTTGTGAAAGCCAAGTCTCGAGCTTCTTGGTCATCAGCTCCGTGATGACGACGAGCGCCAGAGTTGAGAGCAGCAGAATTAACCACTGAGGCATCGTTGTAGCCCTTTTTGCGGGAACCTTCGGAATCAGGGACGGAACAGGAGGCCAAGTGAGGCCTCGAACCCCCGGCCATGGCAAAAGTCTGCGATTTGGTGTCGCCGATTACAGGCGTTTCGCCAATCCACAGCCAAGCTTGTCAAAAAACCGAGCCATTTTCGGCGCAAAGTTCATTCGGAGCCAGCTGGCTCGCTTTCTCCCGTGGCGGACGGGGCGTCCTCGGCTGATTGGGCAGCGCCCGAGGCCTCGCCTCGCGCCTTGTTCTTGCGGGTCCCCTCGTACAACTCATATTCCAGCAGACGAGCCTCCAGCTTCGCCGTAGCGAATTCGAGGCGACGGCTGGTCCGCAAGCCGATCTTTTTGGCGAGCTCGAGATTGGCTGTGAAAACATAGCCGCGATAGCCGCGGCAATGCTGTTTGAGAAAGTCGCCAATCTCCTTGTAGGTCGCCTCCAAGGCCCGGACTTCCCCCAGTCGCTGGCCGTACTCGGGGTTGAACATGACGACTCCGCCAGCCCCTTGGGGAACGTCCGTCTGCTTGAAGTCGCAGTGCAGGAAAGTAATCAAGTCGGCGACCCCGGCCGCTGCTGCGTTGGCTTGAGCCGTCGCAATCGCCTCGGCATCGTGGTCGCTGGCAACAAGGTGGACACTTGCGGCCAGGGGACGGACCAGCGAAGCAAGTTCCGCCCGCAAATCCGCCAGCAGTTCGGGGCGAAAGCCATGCAGGTGCTGAAACGCGTAATCGGAGCGGAACAATCCGGGCGACCGCCCGGTGGCAAGCAAAGCCGCCTCGATCGCCAGCGTCCCGGATCCGCACATCGGATTGACGAACGAACTCTCTCCCCGCCAGCCCGAGGCGCGGAGCATCGCCGCGGCCAGCGCTTCGCTCAACGGCGCCTTGCCCGGCAGGCGACGGTAACCATGCTTGGCGATCGTCGGCCCCGAGGTGTCGAGAAACAACTCCGCTTCACTGCCCCGCCAGAACAAGTGGATCACCACTCCGGTCAAATCCGGGCCGGAATTGGGACGCTCGCCGGTCGTTTCGCGGATGCGATCGACAATCGCATCCTTGACCCGCACGTTGGCGTACATCGTGGAGCGGATGGAGGGATGATCGACGTTGCTCGTAACCGAGAAATAACTGGTTGGGCCGAGCCACTCGTCCCACTTGATTCGGGCCAGTTCGCGGTAGAGAAACTCGGGGCTGTTGCAGCGAAAACGGCGCAGCGAATAAAGCACCTGGCTGGCACAGCGCAACTGCAAATTGAGCCGCTGGCAGTCGAGCAGCGAACCGCTCGTGGAGGCCCCGCCGGAAAAAACTTCTACCTCCGGAAGTCCCAATTCCGTCAGCTCTTCACCCAGCCAGCGGGAGAGCCCGCGCTGGCAGGTGACCACAATGCGGCTCGGCTTCTCGAAATCACCCATGGCGTTGGCTCTAATTTTGACTGAGGGAGAAAAGGGCCAGCCAGCGGGTTGCCGGCTGAGCGGGGAAGCAGGGGGCTTGCCGCTAGTGTTACTTTGCCAGTCGCGAGGCAAGCGCTCGGACGAGCAAATCGATTTGGGCCGTGGTGTTGTAGAGGTGGCTGCTGACCCGGACAAACCAGCGCGAATTGAAGTGAATGATCGGGACTTCAATCCGGTGCGCCTCCCACAGCCAATTCTGCAGTTGGGACCAGTCACCCGGCGGCAGCGGCACGTGGCACATCGTGCCGTACCAGCCCCCTGTGGTCGGAGCCAGCGGGCGCTCTCCGGTCAGCTCCAGCAAACGCGCGCCAGCCTCGTTGGCCAACCAGCCACAGCGGCTTCGAAAAGTCTCCAGTCCAATCGTGTTGGTCATGAAGTCGATCGCCGCGGGGACGCTGAGGTAGAGACTCGAATCGCGCGTACCGCTCCAAGTGAATTGCTCGTCCCACTGCTCCGGAAGGGCTGGCAGCAATCGACCCCAGCTCAGCAGTTGGGGCTGGACGATACTTTGCCAGCGCGGATGGGCATAAAGGAAGCCGGTACCCAGCGGTGCGCAAAGCCACTTGTGCAAGCTGGCGCAGTAGAAGTCGACGCCCAAAGTGTCGAGGTGCAGGTCAATCTGCGCCGGCACGTGCGGGCCATCCACGCAAATCGCCACTTCTCTTTCGCGGCATGCGGCCGCGATCTCGGCGACCGGCAGGATGATGGCTGTCGGCGAGGTAATTTGGCTGACAATTGCCAGCCGCGTCCGCCGCGTAATCCCCGCCGTGATTGCCTCTACCACCTGCTCGGCACTTTCGAAGCGTTCCGGCAGCGACGCGACCTTGACCTGCGCACCGACTCGGCGACAGCGCCGTTCCCAGATTCGCAGCACCGCGCCGTACTCGTGATCGTTCAGCAGCACCTCGTCTCCCGCTTTCAGCGGAAAGCTGTCGGCGACCACATTCATGGCGAAGGTGGCGTTTTCGGCGAAGACGACGTTCTTTTGGGTCGTTCCAAGAAACTCGGCCAGTTGCCGCCGGGCCTCCAGGAGCTGCGGCTCGAACTGGCGGACATAAAAATCCATTGGCTGGCAGTCGAGCGCGTCGATGAAGCGGCGACGGGTCTCGCGAACCACGCGCGGCGAGGGCCCAAACGAACCATGATTCAAGTAAATCGTGTCCGGACGAATGTCCCAGTGAGCCGCCAAGTCAGCCCAATCCGCGTCGACTTCCGGCCGTCGTTTTGACAATGCGGCAAGCTCTGCCATTATTTCCTTCCTTCGGTGGTTGATGCTGCGTTGGGCAAAAGTCGGCGGGGACAGTCAGAGAGAAATACGCGAAATTACCAATCAAACCAGGCTTTGTTGACAGCGTCGCGCGTTTCTTGCTCAGTCGTGCATTGAAAACAGGCAGGTTGGCGAGGCGGTTTTGGCGACCGCTTGCTTAAATGCCAGCATTTGGCCGGACGAAGACATAATCCCGGATCGGCACGGGACTTGCAATGGCCGGGGACGCGTAAGAGCGCGGAGTGAGTGGAGGGCGAGCCGAGTCGATTTGCCTGCTTCGCGTGTCTGTAATCGGTTCCGGTTTGGGTTTGCTTTTTCAATCTCGAGGTGCCTGTTGACTCCCAAGGAAATTCTCGCGCTCTGTCGCGAAAAAGGTGTGAAGGCGGTCGATTTCCGCTTTATGGATTTTATCGGTACATGGCAACACACAACGATTCCCGTTCATCAGTTGACGGAAGACACGTTTAACGACGGCCAGGGCTTTGATGGCTCCAGCATCCGGGGTTGGCAGCAGATCAACGAGAGCGACATGCTGCTCGTTCCCGATCCGTCGACGGCTTTTCTCGACCCGTTTACCGAGTTGCCGACGTTGATCATGATCTGCAACATTCAGGATCCGATCACCCGGGAAGACTACAGTCGCGACCCGCGGAACGTGGCCCGCAAGGCGAGTGCCTATCTGCAGCGGACAGGTTTGGCCGACACGGTCTATTTTGGCCCGGAAGCTGAATTTTTCATCTTCGATGATGTCCGCTTTGATCAAAATGCGCACTCCGGGTTTTTTCATCTCGACAGCGTCGAGGCAGAATGGAATCGCGGTCGCGAAGAGTACCCCAACCTCGGCTACAAGATTCGGCACAAGGAGGGTTACTTCCCCTGTCCGCCAACCGACAAGTTGATGGACATCCGCAACGAAATGATGCAGACGATGATCGACTGCGGTCTGAACGTCGAATGCCAGCATCACGAAGTGGCGACTGCCGGCCAAAGCGAAATCGATCTCAAGTTTAATGAGATGGTCAAAATGGCTGACCAATTGATGATGTACAAGTACATCGTCAAGAACGTCGCTTACAAGAACAACAAGAGCGTCACGTTCATGCCCAAGCCGCTGTACGGCGATAATGGTTCGGGCATGCACTGCCACGTCTCGCTTTGGAAAGGTGGCAAGCCGCTGTTTGCCGGCGACGGTTATGCCGGTCTGAGCCAGATGGCTCTATTCGCGATTGGCGGTTTGCTCAAGCATGCCCCGGCGATCCTTGCCTTCAGCAACCCGACCACCAACAGCTACAAGCGTTTGGTGCCGGGCTACGAGGCTCCGGTGAACCTTGCTTACAGCCAGCGGAACCGTTCGGCTGCTTGCCGAATTCCGATGTACAGCAGCAGCCCCAAGGCGAAGCGGGTCGAATTCCGCTGCCCCGATCCGAGTTGTAACCCCTACCTTGCCTTTAGCGCCATCCTGATGGCTGTTCTCGACGGCATCGAGAACAAGATTGATCCAGGCACTCCGCTGGACAAGGACATCTATGACCTGCCGCCCGAAGAGGCCGCTTCGGTTCCCAAGACACCGGCTTCGCTCGATGCCGCGCTTGATGCGCTCGAAGCAGACCACGAGTTCCTGCTCAAGGGCGATGTCTTTACCGAAGACGTCGTCCAGCAGTGGATCGCGTACAAGCGAGTGAAAGAAGTCGATGCGATGCGGTTGCGACCGCACCCGTATGAGTTCTGCCTCTACTACGACGTCTAATCGCGGCGCGTCTCGGCAGGCGAAGCGATTCAGGATGCGGTGGCCGGACGGCCAACCGAACAGTGACCGGGTCGCGGGCGCATGGGAAAGCCTTTTCTCATGGGTCCGTGGCCCGGTCTTGTTTTGCGCCGTCTTGTTTTGCGCCGTATTGTTTTGCGCCGGGCGGAGCGCTTTAGGGCGGATCAAAACCACTGCCGCCAAAGGGATGGCAGCGGCAAATGCGACGGAGTCCCCGCCAGCTTCCGCGCACCGCTCCGTATTTCTGCACCGCTTCGATGAAGTACTGACTGCAACTTGGCGTGAAGCGACACTTGGGGCCAAACAGCGGGCTGATCGCCAGCTGGTAAAATCGCACCAGGGCAATCAGCAGGCGTCGCGGCAGCTCCCAGAGAATTCGCCACCAGTCGCTCATCTTTGTTCCCCGCGCCGTGGTCGCGAGGAGCGATCCAGCGGCGGCCGGGCAAAGCGCGGACCCCGCTGCAGATCGCGCTCGATCCGCTGAGTCAAAGCCAAAAGCGAGCGTTCCACCCGGTCCAGCGAGGGAATCGCGCCCTTCCGCGGCCTGACGACGATGTCCAGAGCGCTGGGAATTCGTTGGCGATTGCGGCGATAGGCCTCGCGGATCAGGCGTTTCCAGAGGTTGCGAACCACGGCATTCCCGACTTGGCGCCCGATCGACAGCCCCAAGCGGGAGTTGGCGTGGCGGGTGCGTGTCGCCGTGACCACGAGCGTCTCATCGGCGGCAAACCGGTTTCCGGCAAAGACCGCATCGAAGTCTGCCTGTCTTTTCAGCCGCGCCGCAGCGGGAAACTGCTGCCCCTGAATCGGAATGCTGCTCTCTGCCTGGCCAGTCATGGTGCGTTACCAAGTGAGATTCTTGCGCGGATTCGGCTGGTTGACCCGGTCGAGAATGCCGGCGAGGGCGTCCCGGTCCTCCTGCGCCAGTTGATCCGGAACGACGATTTCAATTTCGGCAAGCAAGTCTCCTTTGCCGTCGTCGTGCACGCCCATCCCCTTGAGTCGCAGAACGCGTCCACTGCTGGAGCCTGCGGGAACGGTCACCGTGATCGTGCCATGCGGAGTCGGCAGGTCGACTTTGGTCCCCAAGAGCGCTTCCTGAATCGTGATCGGCAATTTGACCTGCAGCTGGTTTCCAGAGCGGGTGAAATTCGGATGCGGGGCGACCTTGACGGTGACCAGCAAGTCGCCCTGTTGTCCGCCGGGCCCGACTTGTCCTTGTCTCCTTAAACGGATTTTTTTCCCGGGTTCGATTCCCTTGGGAATCTTGATCGAGAGGGTTTCCGTTTTCCCACCGCGGCTGAGGCTGAGTTGATGTTCTCCGCCGCTGACGGCAACGGAAAAAGGGATGGTGATTTCTTCCTCGAGGTCGAGGTCGAGCGGTTCCTGGGAGGGTTGCGGGCCTCTGCGGCGTTGACCACCCCCGCCCGGGGCCCCGCCCCTTCCCCCGCCGCCCGGTGCCCCGCCGCCCGGTCCCCCGCCGAACTGCCGAAAGATTTGCTCAAAAGCCCCTCCCCCGCCGCCGCCAAAGATCTGGCTGAAGTCAATTTCCATCCCACCCGGACCGGCTCCCCCACCGAAGGGGTTGCCTTGGGGCATTTGCTGAAAGCCTTCGCCGTAGCGGTCGTACATCTCGCGCTTCTCCGGCTCGCTCAGCACGTCGTAGGCAGCCTGAACCTGCTGGAACCGCTGCTTGGCCTTCTCCTTTTCCTTTTCATCTTCATGCAGGTCAGGATGGTATTTCCGAGCCAAACGGCGATACGCCTTCTGAATTTCCTCAGGGGAAGCGTTGCGCGAGACCTCGAGTGTCTTGTAGTAATCTTCGGCCATTGAGTTCAGCGTTACGGTGACAGGAAGCGAGCTTGGCAGGTGGCGTCGTGGCCAAGCCAAGCGCGCGGGCAAAGACTCCGCCTGCAGCAGCCAAAGTCCGGGGTGCTCCGATCGGAGACCGCCTTCGGCATTGCCTCCGGTGAATTGTACGAGCGGCAGGGCAACTCCTTCAATCCGCGGCAAATGGGGGAGTTACCCAGCCGGGTAAGCGTCGAAGCGGGGCAATTCGGGGTCGAGTCCAACGACCGCCTCGACCCGGTTATCCAGTGCTTCTCTCCGCTCAAACGGGGCTTTGCAGAGTCCCGCAACGGGGTGTTACTGGTCCCCGGCTCTTGGTTCGTGGGCCTCGCCCGGGGCGGTTTCGAGCAACCGCGCGCTGGGGAAAAACCGCCCAAAAGTCTGGACCTCGCGGGCGAAGTTGAAAAAATTCAACAACGTTTCCCGTTCGCTGCGCGGATGTTCACATTCCACAACATTTGGCCCCGCTGCCAAAACCGCGTAATTGAACCTAACTCTCTGTCCGCTGGTGGTTTGCGGCGATTTGGCTGGGGCTTTTTCCAGCTCTGGCACCTCGGCTGCTTTTCTCTCTGCTGCCAAACACGACTCAACCACCAAGCGGAGCAACACAACATGGGCAAGCAGCGGCAATTTCCGGTCGACGGCGAGCAGGATTGGAAGGCCACCGGCAAAAAGGAGGTTGGCTTCGACGAATTCGAGGGGGGCTTTGACGAAGAAGAAACCGGTGTGGAAGAGGTCAGCTTCATCGACGCCGGGGAAGAGAGCGACGAAGGTTCGATCGACGACCCGGTGCGAATGTACCTGATGCAGATGGGCCGGATCCCGCTCCTCACGCGACACGAAGAACTTTCGGCTGCCCAGAAAATCGAGCGGACCCGCTGGTTTTTCCGCAACTCGATGCTCTCCACCGACTTCATGCTCCAAGGGGCATATGACCTGCTCAAGCGGGTTCATGCCAACACCCTGCGACTCGATCGGACCATCGAAGTCAGCGTCACCAACAAGAGCGAAAAGAAACGGATCATGCAGCGGCTGACTCCCAACTTGGCCACGCTCAAGGAATTGCTCAAGCGAAACCGCCGCGACTTCTTCTTCGCCATCAACCGCCGCAATCCACGCAAAGCCCGGCATGACGCCTGGCGCCGGATGGTCGTCCGCCGCAACAAGTGCGTGCGGCTGATTGAAGAAATGAACCTCCGCTACAACCGGCTGCAACCGATTTTCCAACGGCTCATCGGCATTCAGCAGCGGATGCAGAGCCTGGCTGAGTTGCTTCGCACTCCGGCCAGCGAGCGTCACGAAAATGCTCCGAGCCGGGCCGAAATCCGGGCCGAACTCAACAACCTGATGAAGCTGACCCAGGAAAGCCCCAAGACCCTCGCCCGACGGATTCAGCAGACCAATCGCTGGCAATACGCCCACGAAGCTGCCAAGCGGATCCTGTCGGCTGGGAACCTCCGATTGGTGGTCTCGATCGCCAAGAAGTACCGCAATCGCGGAATCAGCTTTCTCGACCTGATTCAGGAAGGCAACACCGGTCTGATGCGGGCCGTCGACAAGTTCGAATACAAGCGAGGTTACAAGTTCTCCACCTACGCAACCTGGTGGATTCGCCAAGCCATTACCCGGGCCATCGCCGACCAGAGCCGGACCATTCGCGTTCCGGTCCACATGATCGACACGATGACCAAGATTCGCAATGTCGTCCGCGACCTCGTCCAGGAACTGGGCCGCGAACCATCGCCCGAAGAAACTGCCGAACGAGCCTCCCTGCCGCTGGAAGATACCCGGGTGATCATGAAGATGGCTCGCCAACCGCTCTCGCTCGACCAACCTGTGGGCGACCACGATGACAGCTACTTCGGCGAGTTCCTCGAAGACCATCGGGACGACGATCCGCTCTACGAAGCCAACCAGGCTGCCCTCAAGCACCGGATCGAAGAGGCAATGGAGCACCTCAACTACCGCGAACGGGAAATCCTCAAGCTGCGGTACGGTCTGGCTGATGGTTACGCCTACACCCTCGAAGAAGTCGGCCGGATTTTCTCGGTCACCCGGGAACGCGTCCGCCAAATCGAATCGAAGGCCGTCCGCAAGCTCCAGCAGCCCTATCGCAGCCAGTCGCTGGCCGGCTTCCTCGATGGCCCCGAACCGAATTTGGAGAGCAATTCCTACTTTGAAGGCAAGTAACTTTTTGAAGGCAAGTGACTGCCAAGCCCGCACCGCGGGTGCTTGGCTTTCGAACAGCAAGTCGCCGGGGGGCCTCCTCCTCTTCCCCCGCGACTGACTGTGGTTGATGTTGATGTTCTGGCACGTCCACACCCGCGCGGGGTCGAAACCCGGCGCGGGTGCGGTCATGCTAGCGGGGTGGCATCACCGCCTTTGGGCAGGAAATTCAGCCGCTTCCGTTCGCGGCAAAGCTTGTCTTGACCCTCTTTGCGGGCTGCTTCTATACTCCGCCCCGACCACGCCGGCCAGAAGAGCGGGCATGGTGCTGGAAACCCGTCAGGTTAATGGAGGAACCGTCATGGTTGTTGCGCTCAGGGCATCGAAGTCCCGCCGCTTGCCCCTCACCCATCGCTGCCTGCTGCCCTTGCTGCCCGTCGCCATCTGGGCCTCGAGCGCAGAGAGCGTCTGGTCGCAGGCCGCCGCACCGCAAACAGCCCCGCCAGCGGCTCAGCAACCCGTGCGCGATGTGGCTGCTGGCCCTGCTCCGCTCCAGCCCGACCAGCAGATGCCTACTCTGGCGATTGTCAATGGCGAGCCGATCACCCGTCAGCAGTTGGCCAGCGAGTCCATGAAGCGGTTCGGTGAAGAGGTGCTCGAAAGCCTCGTATCGAAACACCTTGTGTTCATGGAGTGCCAGAACCGAGGCATCCTGATCACGGAAAAAGATGTCAATGACGATATCATCGCCAAGGCCAAGGCCCTCGGCATGTCGGCCGAATACTGGATGAAGATGATCTGTGAGCAGCGGAAAATCACCGAAGACCGGGTCAAAAATGACATCATCTGGATGCAGATGGCGCTGCGGCGCCTGGCGGAAAAGGAAATTCAAGTCTCCAACGAAGACATCCAGAAGCGGATGGAATTGGAATACGGTCCCAAGGTGCGGGTCCGCGAAATCGTCCTGACGGACCGAAGTGAAGCTGAGAAAATCCGCGCCGAAGCCATGGCTCGTCCAGCGGACTTCGGCAACCTGGCCAAGCAATACTCCAAGAATCCAGTCAGCCAGGCGCTGAAGGGGCTGATTCCGCCGATTGCCCTGCACACCACCGAGCCCGCTTTCGAGCAAGTCATCTTTGCGATGAAACCGGGCGACATCTCCGAGGTGCTCACTTACGCCGAAAATCAATTCGTCGTGCTCAAGTGCGAAGAACTTTTCCCCGCGGTCCAATTGCCGCCAGATCAGATTGCCGCCATTGAAGAGAGACTGGTCAAGGAAATCTCGGATGCGAAGCTGACCGACGCCGCTGCCTCGCTGTTCAAGCGGCTGCAGGAAGCCACCAAAGTGGTCAACGTGGTCAACGACCCCGAGCTGTCCCAGAAGTATCCCGGCGTGGCTGCCATGGTGGGCGATCAGGTCCAGATCCGCACGCTCGATTTGGCGGAGGAATGCATCGTCCGCTACGGACAGGATATCCTCCAGGCGGAGATCGACCGAACCCTGCTGCTGCAAGCCCTTAAAGCCGCGAACAAGCAGGTCTCACAGGACGATATCAACAACGAAATCCGCCGGGCAGCCGAGTCTTTTGGCTATCGCAAGACCGACGGATCGATTGACCTCCAGGCTTGGTTGACGTTTGTTACCGATGGCAACCTGAAAAAGGTGGACTTTTACGTCTCCGATGTCGTCTGGAAGTCTGTCGCCCTGAAGAAGCTGGTGGAGTCGCGAGTCGAAGTAACCACCGAAGACCTGCAAAAAGGTTTCGAAGCCAACTTCGGCCAGAAGGTCGAATGCCTGGCGATCATGCTCCGCGACCAGCGAACCGCTTTGAAAGTCTGGCAGATGGCCAGCGCCAATCCAACGGAAGAGTACTTCGGGCAACTGGCCAAGCAGTATTCGGTTGAACCGGCGTCACAGAACAACAATGGCCAGGTCCCGCCGATTCGCCGGCACTCGGGTCGTCCCGACCTCGAGGAGGAGGCCTTCTCGCTCAAGAACGGCGAGATTTCCAAAGTGGTGCAGGTCGGCGAGTATTACATCATTCTTTTCTGTCAGGGAATGACCGAACCGGTTGTGACCGAGTTCGACGCCGTCAAAGAGCATCTTTATCAGGATATTCTCGAGAAGAAGCTCCGCCTCGCGATGGAAGACGAGTTCCTCGCGATCCGCGGTGACGCCCAAATCGACAACTTCCTCGCCGGGACCTCCCAAAGCGGCAAGGCCCTGCGGGCTGCCGCCAAGCAGAACGAGCAGCGCGGAACGCAGCGATAATCGCCAGCCCCCCGCGCGCTGCCAGTGTATCCGCGGGCCACCGGTAGATCCGCGGGCCGCCAGTAGATCCGCGCGGTGCCAGTAGATCCGCGCGGCGTCGGGGAATCGCTGAATGGAGAATGAACGTCGCCGACCGGCTACTTGTCCGAATCCGCGGCATGCGCCTGCAAATCTTCGAGCGAAACAAACTCGAGTGCCGAGATGTGGGTCGCGGCCAGATCGACTGGCGGGGCACAGCCGGCCGCCAGTGCTTCCTGCCAGCGCGACACGCAGAGGCACCAGCGATCACCCGGATTCAGGCCTGGGAATTCGTAGTCCGGGTTGGGAGTGGTCAGATCATTCCCCTGCTCGTAAGTAAACTCGAGAAATGCCTCGGTCATCACGGCGCAAACCAGATGCAGCCCGTAATCCGTTTGACCCGTGCGGCAAAAGCCATCGCGATAAAACCCGGTCAAAGGATCGGAACAGCAGCTTTGCAATTCTCCTCCGAGCACATTCTTGGGCAACTTCATCGCGGGGATACTCCCTGGAAAGGCGGGGAAAAACTTTCGGGTTGACGGCTTCGGATGACCTGACCACCCAATGATATCGTCACTCGGGGATATCATAGGCTAAGGACACGCGGTGAACGACAGCGCTGCGAGGGGGCCGAGCGTCATCGGGCCGATTCCGCTCTCCAGCCAAGAGTGTTTTTCCCCGGTGCGGTTGGATGATGGCAAACGTTCGCGCGGGTTCACTTTCCCTTTCGCGACAGCTGTGCCTCAATGAACTCCTGACACTCCTTGGAAAGTTGGTCCAGCGGCAAGATCAGAAAACCACTTTTGGCGTATACCAACAACCAGATATCTCGACACTTCAGAACCTCATCAAAGGCGATCCATTTGACCGTGGAAGAGCCAATCGCAGACTCTGTAGTCACGCCCTCTTCGGAAAACGTGTAGGTCACGGTTGGGTTATCGACTCTCTTGAAGAAGTTCTCCCATTGGGCCAGGCGAACGAGATAGGCAATCGCAAGCAGTAGTGTCGTTACGGCAATCAGGATTGCCAAATAAGTCGACGTCAGGCTCCAACCACGGCTGAGGTAATCGTACCCCAGTAATCCAAGCAATAAGCCGAACCCGAAGATCAATGGGCGTCCCAGTCGACGCAAAAAATACGCGGCGATCGCTCGCTTGACCAGAGTTCGGTCGTATTGGACGGTTGCTGAGTGAGGCATTGATTCGTTGGCATCCTCTGCGGCATTTACCGGACCAGCTCCCATTGTTTCTCCAGCCGCTTGGCGCTGACCGGTTGGCTCGTTCCCAATTGCTGGGCGAACAGTGAGACCCGATATTCTTCCAGCAACCAGCGGAACTTCAATAACTCCGGGTCGACCCGCCCCTGCAATTGATGCTCGGCGGCCTTCTGCTCGTACCGATTCCAGAGCCGCTGCAACTCGGCCATCGCCAGTTGGTCAGCCTTCCCGTCGGTGCCGGGCAGCTTTTGCAGTCGAACCTGAATGGCCTGCAGGTAACGGGGCAGGTGTTGCAGCCAGCTCCACGGGGTCTCGCGGAACGCCGGCTCCGACATCAGCCGGCCCAGTTGCTCGCGGATATCTGCTCCCGCCGCCGCATAACGCCCTGAAAGCAGCTCCAGAGCCAACGACAGCGCCTGCCCGGCCTCGGCCAGCTTGGGGAGCCATTTCACCAGTTCCTGTGTCGCTAGTCCAATCTGCTCGACAGCTCCCTTTTGCCGCAATTCGAACTGCGTCCGATTGCGCGGCAGCGGTTGCTCATCGACCATGCCGATGCGGACCAGCAAGTCGCCCAGCAGCTCCTGCAGCAACTCCGGCTTGAGCCAACGCCGCAGCTGAATCTGAGCGCGATCTAGTCCCGGCAGCCAGGCGAGTTGACTCTTGATCGCCTTGCGATTGGCCAGTCGCAGCAGGCGGGTCAATCCCTGCCGCGACTGCTGTTCGGCTTTCTCGGCCGAGTCGACCAGCCTCAGCCCGACGCCCGATTGCTGGTCGACGATCGCCGGAAAGGCGACGATCCGCACCGAGCCGCGCTCGATTGGGACTTCGGGGGGAAGTTCCCCCCAGTTCCAGTCGCTCAGATGGTCCTGGTTCCAGCGGGCGTCGGCGACGGCAATCTCGCGGGGACGAATTTCCGCAGGTAACTGTTGGTGCAATTCGCGGACGCTGCGGGCGGAGGCGAGCGTCTTGCCATCGCGGTCGAGCACCTGAATATGGACCAGCAAATGGGGCGGCAACTTGGCAGCGTCCAAGGCACTGGGAGGTATCGGCTCACCTGCCCGACGGCTCAATTCCCGGGCGACGGCATCGACAAATGAGCCCTCGCCGAACTTGAGCCCGCCGGCGATGCTTCGGGCTACTTCCGGAGCCGGTACGAGATTCCGCCGTTGGGCTTTGGGCAAGCCGCGAATCAAGGCTTCAATTCGCTCCACCAGCAGACCGGGAATCAGCCAGCCAGCCTGCACGTCGTCCACCTGCCCCAGAGCTTCAACCGGCAACCGCAGCGTGGCACCATCATTTGCCTCGCCCGGCATGAAAGTGTAGACCACGGGCGCTTCGATCTGTCCGACCTTAACCTGATCCGGAAACTGTCCGGCCGCTTCCGCAGCCTCATTCCGCAGTCCCAGTGCGGCAAAGTCCATCCGCAGCGACCGGTCGAGGTCGGGGCTGGATTTGAGGACCTGCTGCAGGGCTCGCACGTCGACCGCTTCGGCCGGAAGTCGACGGCTGTAGAAGTCCACCAGCGTCCTGCTTTCGACCAGCAAATCCCGCCGCCGCGTCTTGTTCGCCAGTCGCACGACGTCGTCCAGCAAGGCTTGGTTGTGCTGATGAAACGGGAAGCGATGTTGGAGTTGTCCTTCGACCAGGCCGTGCTCGATGAATAACTCGCGGCTGACTTCGGGGTCGACAGCCCCCAGCCCGATCCTCCGCCGCGTCACAATTGGCAGCCCGAACAGCGTGACGTTTTCGAAAGCGATCGCCGCCTGCGACTTTTCGCTCCAGTGCGGATCGACATACGCCCGCTTCACCAGGTGCCCGGCCAGCGGCTCCAGCCACTCTGGACGAATCTCCGCGACGACCCGGCCAAAGCGGCGGGTTGTCTCCACGATTTCTCCAGCCATGATCCATTTGGGTCGGGTCGCGGAGACCCCCGAACCAGGCCAGAGAAAAAACTGAATCCCGCCCGCCCCCGTGTACTCGTGCTTGTCCTTGAGCATGGCGATCGAAGAGAGCAATCCGGCCAGCAGACTGCGATGGATGGCGGCATAGTCATTCTTTCGCGGCGTGACCGCCAGTCGCTCGTCCCGAACCATCTGCTGGAGTTGGCGATGAACGTCTTGCCACTGGGTCACCAGATTGAAGGAAAGAAAGTGCTGCTGCAGCGCCTTGCGGTATTGGCTTTTGGAAGTGGATTCCTTGAGCTGATGCAGGAAGTCCCACAGCTTGAGTTGCGAGAGAAAGTCGCTGCGGGGGTCGTTCCATTGACTGTGAGCGGCGTCGGCGGCAGCCTGCTTTTCCGGCGGGCGGACCCGGGGGTCGGGAACCTCGAGCGCGGCAGCGATTATCAGCAGTTCGGTCAGGCATTGCTCCTCGGCCGCGGCAAAGAGCATCCGACCCACTCGCGGATCGACCGGCAACCGGGCCAGCCTGCGGCCCAGTGAAGTCAGCCGCTGGCGTTCATCGAGCGCACCGATTTCGAGCAACGTCTTGAGGCCGTCCCGGATCGCTTCTGGATGCGGTGCGTCGAGGAAGGGAAAGGAATCGATTTCACCCAGGCCCAAAGCGAGCAATTGGAGAATAGTTCCCGCGAGGTTGGTGCGGCGAATCTCCGGAGTTGTAAACTCAGCGCGGGAATCAAAATCCTCTGCGCTGTAAAGTCGCACGCAGATTCCCGGCGCCACCCGCCCGCACCGCCCTGCCCGCTGATTGGCCGAGGCCTGCGAAATCGCCTCGATCGGCAGCCGCTGAACTTTGCTGCGCGGTGCGTAGCGGCTGATTCGGGCAGTTCCCGTATCGACCACATAGCGAATGCCGGGAACCGTGATGGAGGACTCGGCCACATTGGTCGCCAGGACGATCCGGGTCCCCGCATGCGGCGCAAAAATCAGGTTTTGCTGTTCCGTGCTCAGCCGGGCGTACAGCGGCAAAACTTCGACTGGCCTGCCGGACGCTGCGAGGCGAGCGCCGCGCAGCTTCTTGGCGGCATTCAAAATGTCGCCTTCCGTCGGCAGAAACACCAGAATGTCACCCGCCTCGTGAGCAATCAGGTCAGCACAATTGTCGACCACCGCCGTCAGCATCTCTTCGTCATCGTTGGAGCGTTCATCCAGCGGCCGATAAACGACATCCACCGGATAGGTTCGCCCGCTGACCTGAATCACCGGAGCCGGTTTCCCTGTCTGGTCGGAAAAGTGCTGAGCAAATCGCTCGGTGTCGATCGTCGCAGAAGTAATCACCAGTTTGAGATCGCGACGACTGCGCTGCAGCCGCTTGAGATAACCAAGCAGGAAATCAATATTGAGCGATCGCTCATGAGCCTCGTCGATAATCAACAGATCGTAATTCTCCAGCCAGCGGTCAGACTGGACCTCGGCGAGAAGAATGCCATCGGTCATCAACTTGATAAAAGTCCGTTCGCCGGTTTGGTCGGTGAAGCGGATTTTGTAGCCGACATCCGTCCCCAACGGTGAGCCAAGTTGCTGCGCCAGCCGGGCGGCAACACCTCGGGCAGCCAATCGCCGAGGCTGGGTATGGCCAATCAAACCGCGTTGGCCAAGGCCGAGTTGAAGGGCAATCAGCGGGAGCTGAGTCGACTTACCCGACCCGGTTTCGCCGCTGAGAATGACGACCGGGTGTTCAGCGATCGCGGCTCGAATCTCGTCGGCACGCTCGGCAACCGGCAGGCTCGCATCGAGGACCGGCCGGGGGAACCGCTCGCAGCGGCCTGCCAGACGCCGCTGTGACTCGTCTCGGGCTGCGAGCCATTTGGTCGCTGCCGCAGTCTGTTCAGCGGCCGGCAGCCGCCGAATCCGCTCCAGCCATGAGCGCAGGCGATGCGCATCCCGCCGCAGGACCTGGTCCGGGGCGAGGTTGAGCAAGTCGTTCAGGTGTGGAGTGTGGGTTGGTTCGGACACGGGTTTTGGGGGCGAAACCAGCGGAATCGACGGGAGTTTAGCTCTGTTTTGTACGTTGCCGGGACTGTTCTGGGGAGGCCGGGCTGGCGGCCGGCCCGCGGGGGCCCGGTCTCCACCTGGAGCAGACCGAACGCTCGATGGTTCGCCACAAGTGGAATTTTGAACCAAGCTGAAATTTTGTTCACTTTTTTAGAGCGGCCCCGGGGGAATGGGGGAAACGCCGCGAAAAGCCCGGTTTTTCAGGCCTCGATCCCGCCCGGCGAGGGCTCCCGCAAGCCCGGTTCTGGCTCGGCGGCACCGCTTGCCGGACCTAACGTGTCCGGCATGTTTGGATATTCACGCCCGACGTCCGCAGGGGGCCCCCCGGCGGAGGAAAACCGACTGCTGTCAAACGTGTTCCGATAGCGCTCGTTTTTTGGATAGCTGACGAGCATTCATTTCCCAGGAGGAGAAAGTCATGTTGGTTCTGAGCCGCAAGAAGAATGAAAGCATTGTGATCGACGGCGGAATTGTGATTGAAGTCCTGCAGATTGGGCGCGACCAAATCCGCGTCGGCGTGACCGCACCCGCCGCGGTCAAGGTTTTGCGCGGCGAACTCCGCCCCTTTTCCCAGCAACCCGCGGCTCCCACCGCAGGTCCAAATCTAGACGCGGGTCCGATGTTGAATGCGGGCCCGATTTTGAATGCAGGACCGGGCTTGAACGCGGGCCTGGGCTTAAACGCCAGCCTGGAACTCAACGGGCAGGGAACCGCTCGAGCGACCCAGTTTGTCATCAACTCAGGCCGGCTCGAAACGGGCCGCGAACTGCCCGCTCATGAAATCGCCGTCCACGAACCGGAGCTGATTTTTCAGACCAGCAGTCCGCTCCCTGCGACCCGCGGCAAGACCTCGCAAGGTCGGGGAAAGTCACTTGCGACCCGCTTGGTTCGCTGCGGATGACTCACGCCCGCTTCCGGCAGGCCTAAAGTCAAAAACCCTGACTGAGGTTGAGGCCGAAGAGAGTATTTCGAACTGCGTAACTCCGATAGTTACGGTGACGCAGGGGGTGCGCCGAAGCATCGGCAGTAGGCCGCGAACGAACTCCGCAGGAAAGAGTCCTGAAAAATCACGCGAACGCATGGGGCGCGAATGAGCACCGTGCGAACAGTTACCGTGCGAGGAAATACCGTGCGAGGAAATACCGTGCGAGGAAATACCGTGCGAGGAAATACCGTGCGAGGAAATACCGTGCGAGGAAATACCGTGCGAACGATTGCTGCATGTTCGATTTCAGGCGAACGGAGCCCGCGTGCTGGTCAAGCAAGAGCATTCTCCGGATGGCTCGATCCCCAAACCGCGCGGTTAACCAAAGAGCTCGGTTTCCCTAAGTCTGCGGTTACCGCAAAAAGCGCTGGCACCAGAAGCGCTGGCACCAGAAGCGCTGGCACCAGAAGCGCTGGCA
>Ga0315904_10002211_pt1 | contig 30323 bp, 4 predicted proteins | sample LakEriMetagenome_6_FD_203529 | JGI IMG/M metagenome (GOLD analysis project Ga0315904, IMG submission 203529) | Freshwater fungal communities from buoy surface, Lake Erie, Ohio, United States - Buoy 12 MA120 | ecosystem: Environmental > Aquatic > Freshwater > Lake | place: USA: Lake Erie, Ohio...
GATCGGTGGTGAAGCTAACTCGAATACCAGAGAGTTGCAACCAAGGTCGCACGCGAATCACCGCTTGAGTTTTGTCTTGTGGCAACAAGAGGGACAGGCAATTGCGCCCGATCATCCCTATCAGGCCGACCTTTTGTCCGCAACTCGTCGGAGAGCGGGGCCGGGCGCTGACCAGTTCTTGCGCGGTCTCTTCTGGCCGGGTGGCAGCGGTGCGAGAACTGGTCGATTGTCAGAAAACTCTTCGCTCGAGACAACGATTTCGGACAAGCTGCAGATCGGTGGCTGTTCAGGCTTCAGACAGACTTAGCCCATCCCCTCCCCGGTCCCCGGCAGACCTGAAAGCGATTCGCCTCGGGCGACAACCTCGACGCGCACCGACTGTTCTGTGGCCAGCCGATTGTTTGGTCGTTCTGAAGGAACGACTCTGCGGCGTCGGTCCGTAACTCACTGTCCCGATCCCAGGCAGAGGCCGTCGCAGGTACTGTCGCAGACAGGCGAATCGCCGGGTGGTCTTCGATCACAGGACCCCGCGGCGACCTCCCTGGTTCGGACGTGTCCCCCGTCTCACACCTTCCGGCGGGCCAGCAGCCACTTCCACATCTCGACACTTGAAGTGAATGTGGGGGCTCCCGCCAGCAGGTTCGTGAACTGCGAATTGCCGTTGGCCAGCAGCTCGGTGAACGCCTCCTGCTGTGACTGCAGGTAAGCGGTTTGTTTCTGCAGGTTCGCCAGGAACCCGGTTCGGCCCAGACGATTCCGCAGGTCAATCCACGACTGCTTCTCGGCCGCCGACATCCGGTGCCCCGGGTCGATCATCAGCCGCCACATCCCTTCCACATACCGCTCATCGGCGGTGCCGGTGGTCGTGAGGGTCTGCACGTACTGGGTGACCGGGGTGCTCGTCAGGAACCGCTGCTGCATCAGCACCGGATCCTTCACGGCCCGGTATTGGGCCAGCCATGACGTCAACTCGGTTGGCGTCCCCGACCGACCGACGAAGGTCTGGAACCACGCCTTCAACTGAACAGTGCGGCCTTCGTCTGAATTGAACAGGAAGTTGACCAGCGCCAGCTTGAGAGCCGGGTCGTTCGGATTCCGGTTGATCGAGGTGGTCCATTGGGACAGCTCGGCGGCGGTCGCCAGCCGCTGGACCAATTGCAGGTAGGTCGCCTGCACATACCGCGGCGTCGGAGCCAGCCCCGCCAGCAGCGCCTCGATATTGACCCCCATCAGCACCGGGGTGCCGTTGAGCGACGGGGTATTCTGCGGCACCAGCGTCTGCATCTGCGAATGCCGGACCTGCGACGTGAGCGACTGCACCACCCCCGCCTTGACCCACAGCGGCAGTCCCGCACCGTCGTAGGTGAGGCGATTGCTGCCGAGGCCGCCATTGAGCAGCACCTGCGCACTCGAACCCGCCAGGAAGTTCATACGGAACTGGTCATCCCCCTCATTGCCGCGGACCTCGACGTTGCGGAGTTGCTGGAGTCCCTGGAGGGTGACCGTGTCTGCGAAGTTGCCCAGGTCCAGCAGCGCCGATTCGATCGACGTCAGGGCGTAGCTGGCGAGCGCACTGGTGATCGCGGCATCGGAAATGGTGTAGGTGTGGCCGGTGGTGGCATCGCGGTCGGTGATGACCAGCGTGTCGGCGGCCACGGTGCCTTGGACTGTCACCGTGGGGGCTTTGGTGTTCCCCACCAATCCCGATTGGGCGACCTCAAACCGAGTCGCGCGGCTGCCGCCGATCAGCGACAACTGATCGGTTTCGATACGCCCCTGGGACTGAATCAGCGATGGCGATGCGCCGTCGGTCCAGCGCGTGAGGGCAAGAGAGGCCGATGCTCCCGCGGCCCCCCCGTGGGTGACTACGGCCGATCCCGGCTGCAACTGGATGGCATCTGGTGCCTCGATGTGGATTCCGCCCGACAGCGACTCGATGCGGGCCCGAGAGGTGGCGGTGACCGCCTGATTGGCCAGGCCTTGATCCTGAACGCCGAGCGAGACCTCTCCTGCACCACGTATGACCGCATCCACGACCAGGTGTTCGGTCGTAGTGAGGTTTACCTGACCCCCCGCGACCACTCCGGGAATGCGGGGCGACGCACTCACCCGCAGATCGCCGGTGTTGCGGATGACCACCTCACCAGTCGTTCCCCGGGACTGCAGTTCGCTTACCTCGGTCACCAGCGGCGTGTCGGATTGGCCGACCGAGTCGCGGGCGTCGATGACGAGTTTGTCGGCCGTGATCTTGTGGTGGGGGACGGCTGCCGTGCGGAGGAAACCTCCACCCTCTTCGGCCGCGAACGACATCACCGAGAAGCTCATGAGCTGAGGAGCCGGGGTGCCACTGCTGGCGACCACCGAACCATCAGGGACCAGCAGCGTGGCGGTCCCCCCGGCCGTGATGGTTCCGGCGTTGAGGTCCCCCACGAGCGCCAGGAGGGTGATGTCGTCGGTCGCCGCGAGGTTCACTTCACCCGTCCCCAGCACCTCACTGACGAGGGGCAGGGTGGAAGAGCCGATCGATCCTCCCGACGTGATCGAGAGGTCGCCGGCGATGACGTTGGGTGCCCCGTAGGCGAAGTAGAAGTTCGTGACTGACAACGCACTGGATGAGCCGCCGGTGGAGGCCCCGGTAATGCCCATCAGGGCGGTGCCGCTGCTGAGAATCGACAGCAGGTCGACGTCGAGCGCCACGCTGAGGGGGGTCGCGCCAGTGGTGGTGTTGATCAACTGGATCCCCAGCGTGCCCGCGGTGGAGTCGAAATGCAGGATGACCTGCAGCGGATCGGCCAGGTTCACATCGGCGACCAGTTGCTGGCCGAGATTGAACAGTTGCCCGTTGGAACCGAGCCCCACCTGCAGTTGCGTGCCCGAGGCCTGCAACTGCACGGAGACACTGTTCTGGATGGCGTTGGTGCCGCCATAGCCGAGGCTGGCACCCGAGCCCCCGACGGCCCCCATTCCGCGGCTGTCGTTCTGCAGCGTGAAGGTGAGTCCCAATCCAGCGGGATTGGTGATGGGATTGATGACGAACCCGGTCGAGAACGAGTTCTGCCAGAGAACCGGGTTGGGATACCACGCGGCCGACGATTGGCTGGCGGTCTGTGCGGCGGCCAGTTGCAGGTTCGAGTCGGTCGGATTGACCGCGGCTTCGATGACGGCCGCGCCGGCGAGATCCCAACCCGAGCCGGTCCCGGAGAAGCTGGCGATGGTTCCCTGGCCCGGCTCGGTGGTCGCGGCCACCGAACCGGCCGCCGTAATGTTGACACTGCCGATCGCCTGGACCTGGCCCAGTGTGAGGGTGCCTGCCGGCTGCGAGATCCAGAGTGAACCGCCGGCGTACAGATTGATTTCGCCCGACACATTGGTGGTCAGCGGTGCCGTCGAACTCTGGCCGATGTTGGTCCCGGTTGAGATATCCAGCTCCGAGGCGATGATCGTCGTCCCGCCCACGAAGTTGAAATTGGAAATGGTCTGTGTCGAAGTCACCCCTCCATCGCCGCCGGTGAAGCCAACCATGGCGAGACCGCTGCCCAGAATCGCGGACAGATTGATGCCGGTCGTCTGTCCACTGAAGGACTTTTTCGAGAACGAGTTGATCAGGGCGTACATCAGAGTCTGTGTCCCGGGATTGTAGGTGAGGGAGACCTCGATCGGATCACCTGAATCGAGCTGGACCGAGCCCGGGGTGAGGTACGTGTTGGTGACGAGACCTTGCTGGGCAATCTGGATTCCACTGCCATCCGACGGGCCGCCCGAATAGATGTCGAGAATGAAGGCCAAGCTGTTGGAGATCCCCGAATATCCGACCCCGGCACCCGATCCACCCAGTGCTGTCAGCCCCTGGTTGGAGTTCTGCAACACAAAGGCCACGCCATCGGCACCGCCGGACTGGCCCGTGTAGGTGAACTGGACCTCGAAGGGGGATGTCACGGAAACGGCCTGGCCGTACCAGGCGGCGGAAGCGGTGTTTTCAATGCCCGATTTGGTGAGGGTCAGCACGCCATTCGACGCTGTCGGAGTGAACCCGCCATTGTCCACGACAGCCCAGGTGTCGGTTCCCAGGGGAACAAAATTGTCGGCCAGCTCAATCCCGCTGATCGAGTCGACCACCGAGACCGGGAGCGTCAATGCGAAATTCGAGATTGTCTGGGTCGATGTGTCCCCGCCGTCCCCACCGGTGAATCCGATCCAACCGGTCTCTTGACCCAGCAGCGATTCCAGATTGATTGAGTCGAACGTCTGGGTGAACGTCTTGCCATACTCCTGCAGCGTCACTTCCAGAGTGTTGGCCTCGGCGTTGTAGGTGATCGTGACGGAGATGACACCCCCCGAGTTCAACTGAACGGGAGAAGTTCTCCCAAAGCTGCCGAGGGTCCCATTCGTGGCCACCTGCAACCCGGATCCATTCACTCCGTTTCCACTGTAGATATCGAGCGCCACCGCCAGACTCTGGGAAATCCCCGAGTAACCCAACCCACCCCCACTGCCCCCCAGCGCGGCCAACCCGGGCGTCGAGTTCTGGATGACAAACGCCACGCCATCGGCACCGGTGGTGGTATTCACCTGGTAGTCGAACGTCGCCGTGAAGCCGTTGGCGACCAACACCTGCGCGTCGTACCAGACGGCGTTGGCCGTGCTGCCGTAAGCATCATTCGTGAGCGTCAATTGGTTGCTGTTGATGGTGGCCCTGAAGCCGGAATTGGACGTCGCATTCGTGTTGATCGTCCAACCGGTGCCATTGGTTCCGAAACCGGAGAGTGCGGTCGCGGAGACCATCTCGGGAGCCGCCGGGGTGTCTGCGACAACCGATCCGTCGGCCGTCAGATGCACTGGCCCAAAGCTGACCGCGGAAGTGAGGTTCAGATCCCCACTCACCTCGGTCACCGCGACCTGGCTGTTCCCCTGCACGCTCAGGGTGCCGGTGGGGGCCAGATTGATAAAGAGCGGCACATCGAGTTGGGCCTGAACCCCGAGCGGAGTCACCCCGGCCGGCAGGCTGCCGTAGGTGTACGTCACCTGCTCGCCCGTACTGCGCGTTCCCACCATCAGCAACGGCCCACCGCTGGAAGTCGCCAGGGCCAGCGAAGACTGCTGGCTGGGAGTCAGCGTCTGGTTCTGGATGTCTTCCAGGGTGATGACGGTTGTCTGATTGACCAGCCCCACGCCTCCCGTCGCCGACAGGATGATGTTCTGCCCGACAATCTGCGGCTGCACCGGTTCGGTCACCGCATCGGGATTGAAGGGGGTGAGGGCATCCACTTCGAGCACCGCGAGATCCGGGAAGCCGTAGGTGGCCCCGTAAGTGAGGTCGGCGATCTGCGTGGGGGTGGCGACGAACTGGTAATTGGGGTCGTAGGCCACGAACTGCGGCTGGCTGGCCCAGGTGGAGCCAAACACGATTGGGTTGACGAACATGTTCACGCAGTTCTGCGCCATGCCGCTGATGACCTGCTGGGTCTGCGCGGTGGTGGCGGATTGTCCCGCCGGCAGGTCCAGGGCCGCCTGAACCATCGGCTGGTAGAAGGCATACGCACCCGAGTTGAGCACGTACCCGACACTCAGCGCCGGGCCGGTGATGATCCAGGGGGACGCGGTTGTTCCCGTCCCTGTCACCGTCACACCACTGACGCCGGGCAGAGCGTTGAGGGCAGCGGCAAGTTGACTGGCGGTTGCGTTCCAGGCGAGGCTGCCCGTGGTCTGGGTGGTTCCCGAAGGAGCAGTCTGCAGCGAGAGGGTGAAGGTTCCTCCAGTCGCGACCGGACTGACCAACTGCACGGAAGCGGAAGTGGGTGTCCCCACACTGCCGGTTCCCCCGGTGAGACCAGCGTTGTTGAAGACGTACTGGCAGGTGGCACCAGAGACGATCCAGGGATTGCCCGGGGTGCCGACACCGGTCACGGTCAATCCGCTGACAAGGCTGTTCCCCGCAGCGTCGGTCAGACCGTTGAGCGCCAGGGCGACTTCATTGGCGGTACTGTTCCAGTCGAGGGGAACGGTGGTGGCCGATGTGCCAAGAGTGTTCGTCACTGTCAGCGTGAAGGTTCCCCCCGACGCCGAGGTCGAGAGCGGGATCGAGGCCTGTGTGAGAGGCTGCAGGGTGAGTGCGGCACCGGCGAGGGCCGAGCCGTTGGCGGTCAGGCTGACCATTGCCTCACCCGCGACGATCCAGGGATCATTCGCCGTCCCTGAACCAGTCACGGTCAATCCGGTGGCAAGCGGTGCGCCCCCCGTCGTGGTGAGGGCCGCGAGCGCGGCGGCCACCTGGCTGGCGGTGCTGTTCCAGGCCAGCGCCGCGGTGGTGCCGGTGGCTCCAGCGGGGTTGGTGAGCGTCATTGTGAACGTTCCGGCCGACGCGTCGACAAACACCGGCACGGTTCCCGGGGTAGGAGCTCCCAACGACAGGGTTCCCCCGGTGAGGGCGGCACTGGTCCCGGTGAGATTGGCGACCGATTGCCCGCTGAGGATCCAGGGGTCGGCGGCTGTGCCACTGCCCGTCACGGTGAGCGGCGTGAAGAGAGCGTTGCCATTGGCGTCCTGGAGGCTGTTGACCGCCGCGGCCACCTGGGCGGCCGTGCAGTTCCAGGCGAGCGCGGTGGTGGTCCCCTGCACTCCCTGCGTGTTGGTGAGCGCCAGGTAGAAGACTCCGCCGGTGGCGTTGGTCGAGAACGAGATCTGCCCCGGTGTCAGCGGCTGGACGGTGATGCCACCCCCTGTCAGCGTGCCTCCATTGGCGGTGAGATTGTTGGCGGTGAACGTCGAGTTCCCCAGGATTCCCCAGTACTGGCTGTAGAGCTGGTTGACAGTCGACTCAAACGAATCGACGGTGGCGGCCGTGCTGGTCTGGGCGAGCTGATTGATCTCCGCGAGCATCTGCTGCAACTGCGCACCCGACAGCACATCCATCGGAATGTTCAGGCTGGTCAGTCCGCTGGCACTCACAATGCTTCCCGCAACGGCCGTCAGCGACACATCCCCCTGGCTCGAGACAATCGAGTCGACGACGATGTTGCCGCTGTTGGCCACGAGGGTGATGTTGCCCGGTGCGGTCGCCGAGAGGCTGCCCGACTGGCTCCCCCCCAGCCCGGTCGCGGCCGTGATCTGGATCGGCAACGGGGTCGTGGCGGTTCCGATGGTCCCTGTGATTGCCTCCGCGCCCGCCTCCAGGACGAGAATGTTCCCTTGCACCAGCGACGAACCCGAAGCGGCCAGCAGAGAACCATGGGCCGACAGCACAATCGGGGCCTGGGCCAGCGTCACGATGGAAAAGTTGCTGACCGACTGGTTCGAGCCATTCGTCGCGGTTCCCCCCGTGAAGCCCACGTAGGCCGACTGGCCCAGCAGCACATCCGCGAGGCTGGATTGCGTGTACGAAGTGGTGAAGGTCTGGTTGGTGACCGTGTCGGTCAGGGTTTGGACCAGCAGATTCTGTTGTGCGTTGTAGACCAGCGAGACGGCGATGGGGTGCCCGGAGGCCAGATTGACCGACCCGGTCGGCAGCAAGGGGGGAATGACGCCGTCAGTGGCGAAGGTGGTGCCACTGACGCCGCCGATTCCCAGCAGCAGGCCGACGCTGTTCTGGATTCCCGCGTAGCCATACCCGGCTCCCGCGCTGCCGAGGGCGGTCAATCCGCTGGGATCGTTCTGGAATACCAGGGCCAGGCCTTGATCACCCCCCGCCTGACCGGTGTAGGTGAAGTCGACCTGGAAGGAGCTGGCGACCGGCAACGGGGTCCCGTACCACAGCGCGGTCGCCGAATTCGGCTTGGTCTGCGTGGTGACGGTCACGGCGTCGTTGAGGATGCTGGGGGTAACGGCTCCACTCGAAGCGACGGCGTTCCAGCCGGCGTTGCCCGTCTGGAAGCTGGCTGACTGCAGGGGCTGGTACTGGAAGTCCCCAATGGTCTGCGTGGCGGTCGTCGCGCCGTCGCCCCCGGTGAAGCCGAGGATCGCGGTGTTCGCCCCGACGATCTGCGCGATGTTGACATTCGCCTGTTGCGAGGTGAAGACCTGCCCGGTGATCGTGTCCACCAGGGTGACATTCAAGGTCTCGGTCAGCGGATTGAAGACGAAGCTCACCTCGATGGGATGACCACTGTTGAGCGCCACCGGAGAGGTCGAGCTGTAGGTCAACGTGCCGATGTTCCCTTGGGTCGCGAACTGGAATCCCGCCCCCTCGGCCCCGTTGTCGCTGTAGATGTCGAGAATCACCGCCACGCTGCTGACGATGCCCGCATAGCCGACGTCATTTCCGCTCCCCCCCACGGCTGCCGTCCCCCGGCCATCATTCTGCAGCACAAAGGCCACCCCATCCGCCCCGTTGGCCTCACCGGTGTAGGTGTACGTGATGGCGAACGGCTGATCGACCCGCACGGGGGTTCCATACCAGGCGGCATTGGCTGTATTTGTGGTCCCGGCATTGGTCAGCGTGAGCAGGTTGTTGCTGATGGTCGCAGTGGCTCCTCCATTGTTCGCCAGGTTCCAGCCAGAACCATTGGTTCCCATCCCGACGACGGGACCCTGCGCAGTCGACGCAGCGGAGATCGCGTACCAGGTGAAGTTTCTGATCGCTTGAGTGGCAGTGACGTCGCCGTCACCACCGGTGAAACCCAGCGTGGCCGTGTTGCCACCGGTGATCGTGGCGAGATCGATTCCCGTGGTGACCGAGGTGTATTGATCTCCATTGACGGTATCGGTCAGCACGACAGTCAACGTTTGGGCCACCGGATCGTACGAGAAGACCACGTCGATGAGATGGCTGGAATTGAGGGCGACAGGGCCCGTGTTTGTCAAAGTCCAGCTCGCGCCGTTGGTGGCGATCGCCATCCCCGAACCGCCCGCCCCGTTTCCACTGTAGATGTCGAGCACCAGCGCCAGGCTGTTCCCGATGCCGGCATATCCGACACCACTGCCTGTTGACCCAACGGCCGCGGTCCCCGAGGAGCTGTTCTGGAAGACCAGCGCAATTCCGTCGGCGCCATTGGCCTGCCCCTGGTACGAGAACCCGACGGCAAACGGCTGATCGATGGCAAGCGGTGTTTTGAACCAGGCCGCATTGGCTGTGTCTGCGGAGCCCGATTGGGTGAGCGACAGGACATTGTCTTCAATGCTCGCGTGATCACCCTCGCCATTGACGAGGGTCCAGCCGGTCCCATTCTGTCCGAAGCCGGAGATCAAGGTTCCACCTGGGACCGCGACGCCCGAGGCCTGTTGGGTCGAGATGGTGTCGATGACGAGGTCGCCGGTCGAAGCGAGATAGACCCCTTCGCTGCCGGTGGCCGAGACGGCTCCCGAACCGATCATCGCGACGGTCAGCGGCTGGGCGGCGATTCCAATCGTCCCCCCGACGGCATTGAGGTCGAGCGAAGTCGCGCTCAAGACAGCCGACGCTTGCTGCAGCAGCGAGCCATTCACCTGGGCCGTCACCGGCCCGACGAGCGCCACCGACCCTCCCAGAATCACGTCGGCATTGGAATGGATCGCCAGCGTTCCGCCGGTGATGCCCCCGAAATGGATCGCCACCGGATTGTCGACCAGGATCGAGCTGGTGGCGGTCACTGTGATGTCGTAGGGGTAGATATAGGTCTGGGTGAAATTGCTGCCGAAGCCGTAAGAGTCTTTGTCGTTCGAGCTGTACTGGATCGCCAGCGAGTAACTCTGGTTGATGGTTGCCGAGATCTGTTCACTGAAGACGGCCGGGTTGGCGGACGGGCTGACCGAGAGCGTGCCATTCGAGGCGACGTACGGCGCATCGGCCGTGCCCGAGTAAAACGTCCAGTCGCCGGAATAATTGAATGACCCCGCCCCATTCGCCGGATAACTCCAGGTCGCCGGTGTGGTGGAGGTGTCGTTCCCGGGGCGGGAGACCGACGCCGCGTTGGTCCAGGTATAAATCGTGTTGTCGGTCGGCTGGAAGGTCGCCGTTGTTCCCGACACGGTGCTGTTCGGGGTGCCGGTCGCGGTCACCTGGTTGAGGGTTCCGCTGTAGACCTGGACTGGCTCACCGGGGGAGTAGGTGTAGATCGTGGTCTGGTTGGCCCAGGTGTCATTGATGGTGACCGTCCCCTGCGTCGACGTCGGGCCACTGCCAACACCGGCGAGTACCACGGGGAGCCCCGTCTGGTTGTCGACCTGGCAAGTCCCGAGGCCGCCGCTGAGATTGATCGCCGCCCCGGTCACACTGGAGATCATCTGCCCGGTGAGAATCACTTCGACGTCTGGAGCCGCCACGATCGGCCCGACCGTGATCGCTCCGGTGAGGCAGTTGTAGCTGGCGCTGACGGCCTCGGGCAGCAGGCTCGCCGGGATGTTGTAGAGCGCGGCAACAGTCCCCGGATTGCTGTCGTAGGCGGCCTGATACTGCCGCAACAGCAGCCCCAGCCCAGGGCTGAGGGTGACCTGGGCATTCACAGTGTGCCCCACATTCATCGGACCATTGAGATCGATGATGCCGGCGGTGATGCTGACGGCTGCCGCATTGATGCTGCCTGTCAGACTCTGGGCGGCCGGGGCGGCTGTGGTGCCCGTCGCCGTCAGGGGGAGGTTCGGCATGATCAGGGGCGTGTTCCCCATCCCATTTTCCCCCGTGCCAATCGTGTAGGTCAGGCCATTGCTGGAGTTGGTCAGGAAGTTGCTGTTGGAACCGATCTGGGCCTGCGTCCCCGCGTAGCTGCTTCCGTCGTCATTACCCGTTCCCCAGAGGTAGGGCATGGCGTCGCCAAAGTAGATGTATGAGGTTCCGGACCCATTGGTGGTGTTGCTGGTGGTTCCGACCACATGCTGCTGGGTGAAGTAAAACGCCGACTGGGAGGTGCCATTCGGATTGAACTGGGCATCGACCGCGGTGGTCACGACGAGATTCGGGCTGTACCCACTGGAGGTGAGCCCGGGCAGAAAGAACGAAGTCACCGTAGGGACGGTCTGGTTTTCCGAGCCGTATTGATTGTTTCCCGCGGTGGCGGTCACGTTGCTGGAGGCGACGTTGAGCCAGGCGTCCTGGATATCGCCGGCGACCCCCTCGTAGGGAATGGGGGGATTGCCATCGACGAAGAACACACCATTGGGAACATCGATGGTGATGGACGTGGCGTTGATGGGGGCCTGCTGGATGAGGCTGCCGTTGGCCACCGAGAGATCGACACTCCCCAGCATGTTGTTCACGGGACCTGTGACGAACAACGACGCGCCGGCGGCTTCCGAGGTGGTGCCCACCACGGTCTCGCTGGTGAGCTGCACATTCAGTGCGGGGGTGGTGACCCCATTGGCAAAGGGGCGCAGCGTCAGGCCTGGGGCGCTGTCGGCGGTTCCCGTGAATGAGATCTTCCCCGAGTCGATCCCCGCCAGCAGGTCGACCTCGTCGAGCACCAGGTACATCGGCAATGCGTTGACCACGCTGACGCGGGGCAGATTCGCCTCGACGGTGCCTGAACCCTGCACGCCGGCCGCATTGATCACCACCTGTCCCCCGGCGGCCTGCACGTTGCTCAACTGCATGGTCGGCACCGGAGTGCGCGAGACGAAACCCGAGACCAGCCCCAGGTTCGCCGCGCTCAGCCCCGTCAGCAGCGATTGGGCGTTGAAGTTGGGATCGAACGCGGCGGAGAACGGCAGGAAGGGGCTGGTCGCCGAGGAGCTGGGGGTGATGACTGGCGTCGGCTTCCCCAGCCCCGGTTCAACCGTGGCGGCGGCGGTCTGTCCATTCACCGTGACATAGACCGTCGACGGGTACGTATAGCTGTCGATTGAAATGTCGAGCGTATTCACCGAGCCAGCGACCACAGTTCCATCCAGAGTCAGCAGGCCGGTCAGGTTGGTCGCCGTGTCGCCGCTCTTCCGCTTCGCCGAGGTATAGAGAGTCTTCCCGATGATCGACGCCGAGGGGACCGCCTGGAGGGGATTCGCCTCCAGCAGCACGTCTTGCTGGGCGGTGATGGTGGCACCGGTGCCGATGGTGACCGTGCCATTCGAGTTGACCGTCGCCGAGGCGCTGTGCTCCCAGATCGGGACGACGGTGCCGGTGTTGGCATAGGCCTGGGAATTGACCGCCAGCAGACTGCCGTAGGGAAGCAGGGGGAGCGAATCGGTCGAGACCGCGACCGTGTTGCCCGCGAGACTGGCGCCGGTCCCGATCACGATGTCGGGATTGACCGTGACATCGACGGTCGAGTTCGAAACCACGACTCCCGCCACGCCATAGGTCGTACCACTCGCACCGCTCGAAGCCAGCACGTTGGCCATGGTCCCAATCCCCAGGCTCCCCTGCGGGGCGTTGATCTGGGCGTTCGAGCCGACCTCGACCGACGGAGTGAAATTGAGCGTCAGGCTGGTGAGCGCATTGGTGTTCTCGAGCAGTCCGCCGGTGGAGATCTGGGCCGACTCATTGATGTTCGAGTTGGTCACCGCGGCGATCTGCACCCCCGTGCTGCCATTCCCGGTGATCGCCGCCGCCTCACCCACCTCGACCGACACATTGGCCGCGAGGTTGGTATTGAGTTTCGCCGTGTTGGTGTCGGCGGCGCCCCCGGCTCCCCCCAACACCGACGGCTGTTGACCGACACTCTCGAAGGTGTTGTACGCGGTGACCAGCACCCCCTGTTGCCCGACGAGAGTCGTGTCGGCGTCGATCGAGGTCGTCACGTTGGCCGTGCCGTTGTTGGTCCCCACCGTGCCGCTGCCGCCAATCAGCGCGGCATTCGTCGAATCGGAGAGCAGGTTGTACTGGCTGGTATTCCGGGACAGGATTTGGAGTTGCCCGCTGGTTTGCAGTGACCCGCCGCTGATCTGGGCGGAGACGGTGGGATTGTTGTTGGTGGTCGATTCGGAAGCCATGCCTGACAGCAGCGAACCGGTCCCGGACTTGGTCTGGGAGGTGGTGACGCTGGTCGCCTCGGCAAACACCAGAATGGGACCATCCGCCTGCAACTCGACCCCCTCGACGAGCACGTCGACCGTGGGGGCGGAGGTGGCGTACGACTGGTACACCCCGACTCCCAATGTGGAAACCGACACATCGGCGGACCCGATGCCGTTGTAGGCCTGCACATTGTTGTTCGAGCCCGCCGTGATCTGGAACGTTCCCGCCAGATCCAGCGGCGAATCGACTCCGGCATTCAGCAGTTGGGCCGAGACCTGTTCCGTCAGTGTGCTGGTCAGGGTTTCCCCGGCCCCCGAGAACAGTCCGACACTCACCGATGAGCCATCGGTCTCCACGCTCTGCTGCGTCTGCGCCGCGATGGCGAGATTGTTCACTTCGAGACTGGTGGGCAGGTTCACCACAGCGGCCGTACTCCCGCCACGGCTGGCGGTCGCCAGAAAGGCACCGATCGACACGGCACCCGTATCGACGCCGATGATCTGGGCATTCAGCGCGTCCTGGCTGGAGGCGAGCACCGACAGCGTGTTGGCGGTAATCGCGTTCGACTCGGCCACCTCAACAAGGTACTGGGCGTTGTCGGTGATGATGGCATTGCCTCCGGCCCCGGCCGCCCCCAGGCTGACCGACACCGAAGTCGGAACCACCTCGACGCCGAGTTCGGAATGCGAGCTGGTTTGCAGCGCGATCGTGCCGCCGGCGGCGTTGACCGTCGCCGACTCGACGACGGTCTGCACGGTCGTGTTGTCGGTGATGGTTCCCAGAGAGACCCCCACCGAGGCTCCAAACAGCCCAATCGTGCCGGCCCCCGTCCCCACGTTGCTGGTGACGTCCGGCTGGTAGCTGGCCTGGACCGACACACCGTTTTGTCCCGCGCTGTTGGGCTGCGAGACGACGTTGGCGCCGTTGACGATTCCGGCGAGCACCTGCACCCCGCCGACGGTGGCGGGACCGAGCGTGGTGATCGCGTTGGCACCCGAGCCGGCGAGCGCCAGGCCTTCCCCAATGTCAGTGCTCGCGGCAACCGCCACCGCCATCGAGGTGGCAGTGGGAGCCGAGTTGGCGGCAATCGTCACTGGACCGGTGACCGTGACCAGGGTCCCAGCGGGCGTCGTTCCCGCCGGTGGGTTCAGGGTCCCCACGTACGCCTGGGTCGAATTGTTGATGGTGTTCTGGGTCACAACGGCCCCGACCGCCAGGCCAACCCCGTCGCCAACAATTCCCCCGAATCCCCCGGCTCCTGCTGAGGCACTGATGTTGGCTCCGTCCGTGGCCGTCACCTGCAGCGCATCGTCATCGCCGTTCCCCTGGGACAGCACGCTGCCCCCGGTGAGGCGGGCCGCCGTCGAATTGGTGACGTTGTTGTACGCGGCCGCGCCCGAGCCGGCCGTACTCGCCCCAGCGTCGACCGCTTCGAGCCCGAGGGCGACACCATAGGCGATCGACTCGATGGAGGCCTGTGAATTGGCCGCAACCGAGACGCTCCCGGTGGTGATCACGGTGGAATCCACAATCTGGGCCTGCACCGTGGTCGCCACGGTGTTGGTTCCCTGGGCGGCCCCGACGGCCATTCCAATCTGGAAACCCGTGGCTTCACCCACGGTCAGGCCCACTCCGCCGGCGTTCGAGTAGAGCACCGAGTTGTCGCTGGCCGAAACCGAGAGTGAACCAGCCGAGACTGTCGCCTGATCCACCTGCGCCGAGATCGCGTACGTCCTGGTATTGGTGATGCCTGCCCCGGCACCCGCCGCGACGAGAGGACTGGCCAACCCATCCACGCTGAACGCTCCCGAGCCGGCCACCGCCACCGCATAGGCATTCCCCAGGCTGCTCGCGGGTTGCGCACTGGCCGCGACGGTGACTGATCCCTGGCTACCAAGGGTGGCCCCATCGACGACTCCGGCGGTGACACTGCCGTCGATTGTGGTCTCACTCAGTGACACCCCCACCGACACCGCCACATCCACCTTCATGCCTCCGACGAACGATCCGACCCCCGAACCGGCGATCACGGAATTCTGGTCGTCGGCCTCGATCGTGGCGGAATCCAACCCCTGCACCGCGGTGGTTGCTCCGGCGATCTGGGCGGTGACTGTGGAAGTGACCTCGTTGACAGCCGAAGAGCCCGCGCCCCCCAGACTGAGCAGGGTCTGGTCGTCGGCCAGCGACAGCACACCCGCCACCCCGACCGCCACCGACTCAATCGTGGCGGCGGACTGGGCGGCGACCGACAGGGAACCGGGATTCGCCCCGGACATCTGCACCTGGGCCTGCTCGCTGATAAGTGCGGAGGTCTCCAGAGTCACGTCATTGCTGGACAGGGCCGCCCCCACCGAGACGGCCAACAACAGCGGTAATTTGTTGCCTCCCGCAGCCTCGCTCGTGTAGCCGGCGAAAGCCAGCCCCCCAGCCCCGGCGTTGCTGGTGGTCAGATTCTGGGCGCTGATGGCCACCCCCCCCGCCCCAGTGATGATTGCCGTTCCCCCCTCAAGCTGTGCATTCACTGATTGATACACGGTATTGAGCGACTGGGCCCCGACCCCCGTCCAAGGGAGTGAGGTGTTCGCGGAGTATTGCCCGGCGCCGGCAGATGTCGCAGCGGTGCAGTCGACGGTCGAGACAGCAGAGATCTCCAGAGCCTCTCCACCAGCATTCGCCCCTGTCAGGTTCAGGGTCGAATCCACGACCTCGGCCAGCACCTGGTTGGGCGTTCCGGTGCTGCCCAGAGTGTTCTCGGCGATCGAAATGCCCATCGCCGCCGAGAAAAAGGCCTGGCTCCCCGTCGGGCTGATCTGGATGGCCAGCGTCCCGGCACTCGCCTCGACTGAGGTGTCATCGGTGGCTGTCACCTGCAGTGCCTCAGCCGACACGGTACTGTTCGCCACTTCCGCCGACACCGAGCTGTTGATGGTGTTGCCGGCGCCGGAGCCGGCGCCAGTGAACTCCACCAAGGCCCCCGTGGTGGTGAGGGTGAACGAGACCCCCGTCGCGTTGGACGTGACCGTCGCGTTGGCGTCGGCGGCTACAACGACGGGGCCCGCGTCGGCGTTGAGCGTGGCGTGGCTGACCTCGGCGGTCACCGACTGATTGACGGTGTTGACCGCGGCAGCGGCGGCGGCAGAGAACGCCACGTACGCCGGCGAACCCTCCTTGAGCAGCAGCGACAGATCGATCTGGCCGGCTCCCGAACCAATCTGCGAAGCGTCGTTCGCCTCGACCGTGATGCCACCCGGAGCAGTCACCGTGCTGGAACCGCCGGTGGTTCCCAGAATCTGGGCGGTCACCGTACTGTCGATGGTGTTCACAGTGACGGCCGTCCCGGCGCTGATGGCCGCATCATCGCCCCCTTCGCCGGAACCACTCACAGCCTGGCCTCCCGCCGCGCCGGTGCTGATAAGCCGAGCGCTGGTCGCCTCAACCGTCACCGTCGACCCGGCTCCCGTGCCGGTGACCGTCGAATTCGCGATCTGCGCGAGTACGCTGGCGGTGACCGTGTTCTGGGTCACGGCGGCCCCGACGGCGGCCTGCAGGGAAACGTTCTCCTCCTGTTCCGGTGTCAGCAGCACCGCCAAGGAGCCCGCCCCGGAGATGATCTCGGAGCTGTCACTGGCCAGCACCAGCACGTCTCCGCCAGTTGTTACGCTCGATCCGTTGGTGATCTGCGCCGTCAGCTCCCAGCCCGAGATGGTGTTGAACGTCATCGAGAAATCGCCGTCGACAAGCGCATTGCTCACGTCGGCCCCCACGGCGAAGGAGTAGAAGTTGTTGCTGCCGTCGTAGAGGGGAAGATTCAACTGGCCGAAATCATTGAGCTGCTGTTGATTGTCGTCGGGAGGGGGACCAGAAATGGTGACCAGTTGCACGTCCCCCGCGCTGAGGTGGACCGTCGAATCATCGATCTGTGCATTGGCTGAACCGGTGACGGTCAGCGTGGTGACGGCCGCCCCCGCGCTGAGGTACGACGACTTGTCGCCATTCGTGTTGTACAGCACGTTGCCCGCCACCGAGATTACCATGGGAGACAGCGTGGCCTGCAGCGACAGCCCTGCGTTCGGGGCCGTCGAGGTGCTGGTGATCTGCGAGCCCTGGTTGATGACGACATTCGCGGTGGCCGACAGCAGCGTGTTGGTGAACTGTCCACCCAGAGCGACCCCCGGCTGCCCGGCCATCACACCGGCCGAGAAGGCATACAGACTCGACGTCGACTGGGCGGCCAGCGTGATCGCCCCGTCCACCACGCTCAGGTTCGAATCGGAGACCTGGACGCTCGCATTGGACTCCACATCGTTGAGGGCTCCCGACAGGCCAATGCCAATCCGGAAGCCGCCATTCCCACCGTGGTCCCCGCCGACGGCCGGCAGACTGGGGGTGTTCATCGAACCTGCGACCGCCAGAATCAGGCTGTCTTCGATCGCAGAGGCGGAGACTCCGGTCACACCAGTCCCCGTGACGCCGGTCACAACCACCGCCGAATTCAAGTCGACGATGTTGTAGGCGATCGACCCGGCGACAGAGAGGGCGGAATTGCCGAGTGTCCCCCCGGTTCCCCCGGCCGCCAGCGCCAGCACGGTGAGGTCGGTGGTCGCGGAGAGATCGAGGGCGAAGTCGGTGATGGTCATGGCATTCAGACCCGCCGTGACGGTCGAGGTGACATTGGTGATCGCCACCGAGCCGGCCATTCCGACTGAGGTCGGCTGGGAACCCGCACTGATCTGTGCCCAGCCTCCCGTGGAGGCCACCACCGTGGTGGTGTCGCTGGCGGACACCTTGAGTGTGCCCCCTTGCCCTGCGAGGGTGCCGCTGTCGTTGATGAAGGCGGACACGATGTCGGTCACCTGGGCAACCACCACGTCCGCCGAGACGCCCACTCCAAAGCTGCTGCCCGAGGCCTGATTCGCGGCCCCCGCAGGCACCGGATTGGCCGCCCCCGCGTTGTGGGCATTGCCATGGGCGTTGGCTGCCCCTCCGGAAGGGAACGCACCCGACAGGGCGAAGGGCAAGATGCCGCCAGTGGCCGTCGCCGACACCGTCACATCGTCCAGGCCTCCCAATTGGGATTTCAGCGGAGATGCTCCTGAGGGGGTTCCAATCTCCGCGATCACGGTCCGATTGACATTAAGCAGGGCGACACTGGCCCCAGCACCCACATTGGCGGAGGCCAGCGCCTGCCCCGCGATCTGGGTGATCAGCGTCTGATCGTTCGCCGAGACGGTCACGTCCCCCGTGCCACCCGGGTTCGCCTGCACCACAAGCACGGGTCCCGTGGTGGTTCCACTCGGTTGAACGGGCACGATCCGCGCCACCGTCTGCTGCTCGGGAATCTCGATCATTCCCAGCGTACCCATGGCGCCATAATTTGTCGCCGTCCCCCCCGCCTCCACCAACTGCAGCAGATTGAGATCGGTGCTGGCCCCCACATTCAGTCCCCCCGTTCCGAAGTACACCGTCGTCGGTTGGGTGACAGGATCATTCGCGGGGTCCACGCCTCCCAGCAGCGCCTCGGTATCATTCCGGAGAACGAGATCGGTAAACGATCCCCCGAAGACGTTGGTGCCGGAGGGAAACGCCAGCAGCTTGTTCCCCTTGCTGGCCAGCTTTTGCAATTTCGAAACCTTGTTGAAGGGCCACGAATTGAAGATGCCCGTCGAATGCGACACCATGAGCGCGTTGACGGTGCTTTGCTGGAACCGGGTGTTGGCATTGACCGTGACCGGCTGCGACGTCACGGTCATGCCCGCGAGTTGCGCATTGTTGGTGTTGATCTGTGCTCCGGCCGCGATCTGGGCCACGCAGGTATTCGTGTAATCGACGAAATTCAGAGCCGTGCTGATCGAATTCTTGAGCCAGGCCTCCGACAGATTCCGATGATTGGAGCCTTCCGTAACCCACACATTCGTCGGCATCTCCAGCTTGAACATGTCGAGGTAATCGCTCAACGTCGGAGGCGGATACTCAATCTCGGCCTCGACGGCGACCCCGGATCCGCCCGTCACCTGGGCCCCCGGCGCGATCCACGCCTCGCTGGTATTGTGAACCTTGGTGATGTCGAGAGCGACGGCAATCCCCAGGTTGCTCATCTTGCCGACCGTCACCCCCCCCTTGGCCTTGCTCTTGAGTTTCTCCTCGAGCTGGCTGGACACGGTGATCGAGCCGGGTGACAGCAGGTTTGCCGTGCTCCCCACAATCGCCTGCACGTTGTTGTTGATCAGCACGCCATTGACCGAGCCGGCGTACATGTTGCCGGCATCACCCTGGTTGACCTGCTGTGTCGTGGGCTTGTTGATCTTCGCCGACGGCCATTTCTTTTTGGAGGCGATCAGGTTGTAGACACGCGCCGTCAGAAGATTTCCCGACGTGGGCAACGATGCCATCGGACAGGTGCTTCCCAATCCGGCGCTGGCCCCGGTATCGTCCTTCGACTCCAGCCGCGCGCGAATCAGAATGCCCGACGAATCAAAAACCGGCGACAGGGTCTGCCCGGCCCCGGACATCAGGTTGATCGATGCCAGCCCCAGCAATTGGATGTTCTGCAGCGGGACCACCACCGCAGGGGAAGCCAGTGCGTTCGCCGCGCTCGCAGCCAGCCCCAGGACGACCGAACCGGGTTGGCCCAGACTCGGTTGCACCACGTAGTAGACGGTGCCATTCAAGAGGCCATAACTGGGCTGGCCCCACGAGTCGTTGAAGGTCAGCGAATCGCCCGTCTGCAACGGGATCGAAAAGACCTGGATCAACCAGGGATTGTCGCTCGTGCCCCCACCGGAAACCCAGGCGGCCACCCCACTCAGGCTGTTGAGCGCGGCCGCCACCTGCCCGGCTGTCGCATTCCACGGAATGTCGGGCGTCGTCAGCGTCTGGCCGCCGACGGTCAGACTGAGGGTGATCGTGCCCGACGTCGCCGTGGTCGAGACGGTCTGGGTGGCCTGCGGAATGCCTTCGGAAGAGCTTGCGGCGGCGAACAATTGGGAGGAATCGGCACTCAGAGTGTCAATTCCGGTTCCTACCAGGGTCCAGGGATCGTTGAAGACTCCCGATCCCAGGACTCCCCACACGTCGACCCCCGACAGTTGGTTCAGAGCAGCCGCCACCTGCTCGGCTGTGGCGTCGAATGGCAACGATGCCGTGGTCTGGACCTGACCGGAACCCGAGACGACCGACAGGGTGAAGGTTCCGAAGCCGGCATCATTCCACAGTTCCAGCGCGGGGACGGAGGTCGTGGCATTTTGCGATTCCGCCACAGTCGCCCCGGCGGCCGGCGTCAGTGCCGAATCATTCGTCGACAGCCCCGACAGTCCCGATCCGAACAATTGCCACGGGTTCGCGCTGGTTCCGGCCCCCGTCACCGAAACGCTGACACCCGTCAGGGCGTTCAACGCGGCGGCCAACTCGGCTGCCGTGGCATTCCAGGCCAGCGTGGCGGTGGTCTGCGTGGTTTCATTCACCGGGGTCACGGTGATGGAGAAGGTCCCCCCGGCCGCGTTGTTCCACAAGTCGAGTACGCCGGCCGTGGTGGAGTTGGTCCAGCTCGTAATTCCCAGACCCAACTGGCTGGAATTCAACGACACACTCGAAATATCCTCCGCCAGGATCGTCCAGGGATTCGTGGATGTCCCCGACCCGGTCACCGCCCAGACATCGCTGCCCTTCAGCGCATACAGGGCGGAGTAGACCTCCTGCGCGGAGGCGCTCGCCGGGATTGACACTGTCGTGTAGGTGTTGCCGCCCCCCTCGGTCACGGTGATCGTGAAGCTGCCGCTGGAGGCATTCGTCCAGATCTGCTCGGCTGTCTCCGCACCATACGCGATGACAGAAACGGCGGGAGGCGCAGACACCGTGTTCACAGACGGACCATTCAGCAGTTGCGCGTCATCGATGCTCAGCCCCGTGATCCCGGAGCCGTAGATGACCCAGGGACTGGAACTGGTCCCCGCCCCCGTCACCCACACGTTCACCCCCGACAGGGCATTCAGCGCACTGGCCACCTGGCTGGCACTGGCGGACCAGGCCAAAGCCGATGTGGTTGCCGTCTGGCCAGCTCCCGTGTTGACCATGATCGTGAAAGTCCCCCCCTGGGCGTTGTTGGACAGGTTGACGACCCCCACCGAGGTCGTGTTCGCCCAGGCCATGGCGGGACCACTCGAGAGGTTGGAGTCATCGGTGGAAACCTCGTTCAACCCGGTACCGCTGATCAGCCAGGGAGAGGTCGGGAGACCCGTTCCTGTGACCGTGACGCTCAAGCCGGTCAGGGCGTTCAGGGCAGCCGCCACCTCGTCGGCCGTCGCATTGAAATCCAGTGCCGCCGTCGTCAGGGCCGAACCGCCGGCAGTCGGAGCCACCGAGATGGTGAACGTGCCGCTGTGCGCGTTGTTCGCAATCTGCACGCTGCCGGAAGCAACACTCCCGACCGTCGCCGTCCCTCCCACCAGATTGCCCTGGTCGGCGCTCACGGTGGCGGTCGCCGAGGTCGGCAGCACCACCATCACCAGGTTGTTGGCGGCGTCGAAACCGGTGACCAGATAGTCATTCCCGCTACCGTCGGTGAACGACTGCTGTTCGGTGAAGGAAACCAGCGTGGGACTCGCCTGCGTGGTGCTCAGCCCCAGTACATACTGTGGGAAATTCGACTGGAAATACTGGTTCGGCTGATTGAAGACGTAGTAGGTCTGCCCGTTCACCAGACCGGCAATCGGCTTGCCCGGAACCGCCTGGTAGACCACGGCGGTCCCGTCGATCAACCCGGGGTCGATGTCATAGACCAATCCGACCCCCGGCTGAAAGTTGCCGATCGACTGCGAGTAGACGGGGGTGATGATCCAGGGATCCCCGGCCGTCCCGGAACCTGTCACCGAGGTCGCCACACCCGAGACCGACTGAATGGCGGCGGTGATCTCAGCGGCGGTTGCGTTATAGGCCAGCGCGGCCGTGGAGAGAGTCTGTCCATTGGCAGTCAGATTCAGAATGTACGAGCCCCCCGTGGCCGAGTTGGAAAGGCTCTGGGAGACCGAGACCAAGGTGGACGAGCCATCGGTCAGTGAGTCGGTCGCTCCGGTGATCAGGGCCTGCGTCGAACCGGAGGGGGGAGTGATCACCCAGGGATCCGCTGGAGTTCCCAACCCGGTGACGGTCACCGTGATGGCACTGGCTGTCTGAATGGCGGTGGCCAACTGGGCGGCCGTGGCGTTGTAGGGGATGGCCGCCGTCGTGAACCCGGTGCCGCTCACCGTCAGGTTCAATACGAATGTGCCGCTGGCGGCGGTGTTGTAGAGCCCCTGCGCCAGGGAACTCCCCAGGGTCGACACGCCACCGGTGAGAGTGTCGGTCACACTCGCGATGAGTGACTGATTGCTGAAGAGAGTCTGACCGCCCGGCGCGCCCAGCGTGGGCATCGCGTTCTCGACCGCCGGGTTGGCCGCTGCCGCCTGGCTGGCCGACGCGGCCAGTTGAATGATCCCGGGGGTCGCGGGATTCACCACCGCGTAATAGGTCTCGCCGTCAACCAGTCCACTGAACTGCAGTCCGAGCGCCTGGGAATAGACCAGGGGAGCGCCATTCGTGAGTTGGCCGATGATGGCCGACTGGTTGGGGGTCGGGTACGACACCTGACCGGTCCCTGTTCCCTGGGTGGGGAAATTGAGATCGATAGAACTGTTGGAGAGCTGGAAGGTGGAGATCTGGTAGACCGTTCCATCGGCCGCTGTGAGCAGCGGATTGGTATTCAGCAGCAGGACCTCGCCGCTGGAGTCGAGCAGCTCGATCGTATATGGGTTGTCGTCCGTGGCCTGCGAATTGACGACCTGGACGGTGTACGTTCCCGCCGGCAGGATCCCCAGGTAATTGCCGTTGGAATCGCTGTAATTGATGACATTCCCGGCCAGCGGAGTGTATGTGACCGACTCGCCCGTGGTGAACAGCGGATTGCCGTTGGGCCACGTGCCGAAGCCGTAAGAGATCTGCCCCGAGGAATCGTCGGCAACCAGCACGATGGGCAGAGTGCCGTTCGAGGAAGTGAGCGTGGGATAGCCGGTGCCGAAGGAAATCGGCTGACCGTTGATTGCATTCTCGTAGGTCGTCGCCAACTGCAGGCTGTTGGGAGTCCCGGGATTGCTGATGACGTAGTAGATCACATCCGGGAGCAGTCCGGGAATACTCCCCGCCCCCGGGCCCGGGTTGTAAAAGACCGCATCACCGGTGGCGTAGCCGGTGGCGCTGGGAAAGACGAGACTGTCCGACGCGAAGTTGACGACGAGGTCGGGATTGAAGGTCAGCGTGGGCAGTAGAGCCTCGGAACCCGCCGTGATGGAACCATTCACGATGGCCTGGACGTTGGCGGAGGTCTGCGTATACGCGAAGCTCGTCCCCACCAGGCCATCTTTGAACGAATCGGTGCTGACCTTGGCGCCACTTTCGTTTTTGGCGCTGGCCTCCACGAAGACGGTCTCCCCGGCGGTGATGCTCGATCCCTGATCAACCCGCACGATCGAGGTCGTGTTCAAAATGGAAATGCCCAGCGCCGCCGTGATCGTGTTGGGATCGACGTCGGGAATCTTGCTGGTCACATTCTTCGCCGCATCGGCGAGAGCCTGGGTGGTGTTGATGGTCGAGGTGGTGATCGACACCGAGCCGAGGGCGTTGATGGTCGCATTCGACTGCAGCTCGGCTGTGGCACTGGCGTCGGTGTAGCTGTAGGCCCCGGCAAATCCCAGGGTTTGGTTCGTGAGGCCCTTCGAGGCAATGGCCGTCCCGACCAGACCCGTCAGCAGGTCGCCAAACACCGCCTGCGAACTGGCGTAGGGAGTCGATTGGGCGGCCACTATCACAGAGCCCGTGCTGGTGATCGCGCTTCCCGAGCCGATGGTGATCGCCGCCGTGGGCTGCTTGATCAGGATCGACAGCGGCAAGGCGCCAAACCCGGTCCTCAGGTCGTTGACGAAATCATTGACGACGTCACCCCAGACACTGTTCACATGACTGATGTAGTTGTTTGTCGCGACCGATTGTCCGGCCCAGGTCTGCAGGGTGACGGCACCACCGTCGATCGACACATTGGATCCGAGTGTGATGGCGGAATTGTAGGGCGTGAAATCGCGAAACTGTTCGACCAGCGGAAGTCCCGCCCAGAATGTCTGGACATTGTTGGCCGTCAGCGTGATCGATCCATCGACGCCCGGCGTGCTGCCGGTGGCCGAGATTTGAACCCCGTCACCGATGGTGATCAGCGGCGCACTGAGCGTGATGCTGCCGGCCGCTCCCGTGGTGGAGGAGGTGTTCAGAATCACTCCCGCGTCGATGATCAATTGCTGGGGATCACTGAACGACAGGTTCTGACCGGGAGTGATCTGATTGGTGCTGATGATGGTGGTCAGCAGCAGGCGCTCTTCGAGGCTGAGGACCGGTGCCGCCCGCCAGGTCTCTACGAGAGCCGGGTTGCGGCGGCCGGTTCGGGTCGATCGGCGGCTCGTCTGCCGCCGGGATTTCAGCGAACGAGCCCGGGCGACCAGCGAACTCCACAGACGGGACAGGTGAGGACGATCAAAGCGGAACAGGTTCATGGACTGCAGATCTCCGAAGTGATTCACCGATGAAAAATGTCGCTGTCCCCGATCGCCCAAGGCCCGGGAATCTGGACGCCACGTCCGACTCGCCGTCCGGGTGGCCATCCGACTCGCTCGAGTCGTGGCCGAAGCCTCGCCCGCGAAGATTCTTCTGCGTGTCCATTCTGGCCGGAACCGACATTTTCCGGTTTTTTGACAAAAATGGACGGCTGGATTCGGGGCAGCCAGAGCTGCTGCCTTCCATCAGCGCGCAGCAGGTCTCCACAACGGGAAAGCCCGTCGGGTCAGCCGACGATCAATCGTCGAGACACTCTCAGCCCCCAGCCATCCGCAGCCGGCTGGGCCGGTGGAGGAAATGGCGCCGCCGACCACACAACCGACATCAACCCGACCTCCCCGGGGTGTTGTTGCGCCGGGAAACGGTCCAGTTCCACTCGGCTCCGATTCGCGGGCAGGTTGATCAGGACCCCTGCGGATTGATCGGAGAGTGTGAGGTGAAGCCGCCGGCAAAGTCCTGGGGAGGAATGTCAACCAGCCGCGCGCACGTGTTGGCGGTGGCAGCACAACGGGACGAATTCAATCGCACTCATGGTGTTGAGACTCTGGACGCACGGTTCACAGGGAGTACCCACACTCCCCCACACCCTGTAGAACAAGATTTCAGTCGGTCGCGCCACCCAAAAAACCCGGAAACGACCAGAATTTCCCAAAACTGTCGCCGACGGCCCGGTCACTGCACTGGAGTCCCCTCGGCCGCCAGTTGCCGGGCCTCGGTGAACACTGTGCGCCAGGCGTCCTGTTCCGCCTCGGGGAGCCGCAACCGGCGTTCCTCCCGCGAAACCGACGCCAGGAACGGGTCAATTGTCCACCGCCGCAGGGCATGACGCCGTGTCTGTGTGAGCGCGGGCACAACCTGTCGCCAGTACCCGAGTTCCTGCTGGAGCCAGTGCAGAGCCCGGCCGCGAAGTTTCGCTCCCTCCTGGGCACGGTCCGCCGGGAGACGCGCCGCCTGGGCCACCGCCAAACACGCTGCCAGATAACCCAGTTCCCCCTGCCGGTCGGCCGCCAACTCCGGCTGTGACTCCAAGACCCCGACACACAGCCGCAGGGCGGCCGCGAGTTCATCGCGCGTCGCCAGACGCTTAGCCAGGGAGATCCGTTCCGCCAACGACTGCGGTTCGGCCCCTGCGACGACTTCCTGCACCCGGCGGTCGAGAGCCTGCATTGCGGGATCACGCTCGTCCCAGGTGAGCGAGAGCCTGCGGGTCTCGGTGGCGGACGCCAGATCCTCCTGGTTGTCCTGGATTTCGGCCAGGGTCCCCAGAACCGACCGCAGCAGGATCCGGTCCACTGGCTCGACCGAGGCCCCTGACACCAGGACGAGCGCGGTCGGCGCGATGGCGTCCAGCCGTTCCCTGGCCTGGGCCAGTTCGTCAGCCTCCACATCCAGAGCGGCAAGGTGCTGGCTCAACTCAACGAGGTGACGAGTCCAGCGAAGATCGTGGCCCGCCTGAATGATCATCTGCCGGGCCAACGCTTCTCCAGCGGTGTACGATCGCTGGGCTTCCTCGTCTTGCCCGGTGGCGAACTGGTGGTGTCCCTGCATGTGCAGAGCGTCCAACAGTTGGCCCTTGTATTCGGAGCTCCCGGGACTTTTTTCGAGCGCGGTGTGCAACAGCCCGATCAGTTCATCGAGCACCGCCAGACACTCGGCCGACTTCTGACGGCGTTCCAGCAATGTCGAGATATTCATGAGCACGGGCCGCAGCGCTTTGGCATATTCATTGTTCGCCGGAAAGTCTTGACCCAGACGGCGCCACCCTGTGGCGGCTTCCTCATAGGCTTTCAACGCCTGGTCCAGTTGCCCTGATCTGGCCAATTGGATGCCGCGATTGAACTGGTTGGCCGCCTCACGGTGCCGGGACTCGGGAGACTTCGGCTGATTGTCTCCGGTTCCGGCGAAGAGTGTCTCGGCTTCCTGTCGGGCCGCCGCCGCCCCAGCCGAATCTCCCAGTCCCTCCAGCAGACCAGCGAAATTGGTCTGGCTTCGCGCGAGGTTCCTGCGCGCTTCGGCATCCTGCGGATGACGTGCGATGTTGGCGCGATGCAGTTCGGCCGCCTGTTCGAAGCGTTGCCGCGCTTCATCCCAGCGTTTCTTCGTCACCAGCACGCTGGCCGCCCCCGAGAGGGCGCTGGCCCGAAAGGCATTCAATTGACGATCGTCGGGTGTTTCCGCGAGAAGCGTTTCCGAAGCGGCCAGGGCCCGTTCGTAGGCCTGCAGCTCGCGCGACTTGTCTTCGGTGCGGGCCAGCGTGGTCCCGATCGACAGATGGGCCACGACCCGCGCTGTTCCCCAGAGACGGCGCTGCCCAGGCTCGAGAAGCTCGGGATGCTGGAGCGCTCGTTCGCACAATTCGAGCACACTCTCATGCAGCTTGATCGCTTCCGTCAAATCTCCCACATCGGTGTGCAGCACCGCCAACCGACTGCTGGCATCCCTCAGTTTCCACAAATTGTCGAGCGACGGCTCGGGCAAGGCCAGCAGTTGCTCCCGCAGTTGGCGATAGAACTCAAGCGGCTTCCGCAGCAGGTTCAGCCGCAGTGCGCCCAGTTTGGAGGAACTTGCCAGTTCGGGATTGCTCATGACGGCCAACCGGAATTCATCCACCGCCTTCACGGCGAGCGCCTCGCGCTCCACCGCCCGGGCCCGCTCGGTCTCGGCCCGGACCGAGGCGTCGGTCGCCCGTGCCCGCTCCTGGTCCGCCTGTTCCCGCTCCCGCTCGGCCACCTGGCGTTCGGTTTGCGCCACCTCCAGCGCGGCGGCCAGCTTTTGTCCCTCCGCGGCGAGCGCCTGTTTGTTCCAGGACTGCAGCAGCGCCATGCCGATGCTGCCGAGGGCGGTCAAGACGAGAGCCACGGCGGTGGTGGTGACCAGGGTGCGGTGTCGGCCCATCCACCGCGGCAACGCAACATTCCACGGTTCGCGCCACGCCGAGACCGCCTCTCCCGCGAGGTGCCGTTCGAGATCAGTGGCCAGCGCGGTGGCCGTGGGATAGCGTTCCCCCGGCTCACGCGACATCGCCTTCAGGCAAATCGCCTCGAGTGCGGGGGCGACCCGCGGATTGACCAGCGTGGGCCTGAGAAAATCTCCAGCGGTCACTTTTTGGAGCGCGGCGGATGGATCGGGTGAGAGAGCCGAAGGAAAGGGGGACTGCCCGGTCAGCACCGAATACAAGATCGTCCCCAGCGAGTAGATGTCGCTGGCGGGCCCCAGAGGAACAGACTCTCCAGTCAATTGTTCGGGCGCGGCGTGCCCCAGGGTGCCCAGGCCACGCCGCGTGCCGCTGTTCTCTTCCTGTGGGTCGCGAGACGCAGCACGAACTGCCCCGGGAGGGGCGTCGGGAGTTGGCTCGACAGGGGCCCCAGTGCCGCGCAGATCCTTGGCCAGGCCCCAGTCGACCACCAGGGTTTCGCCGTACGGACCAAGCAGGATGTTGGCCGGTTTCAGATCGCGGTGCAGCACTCCCTGGCTGTGGACGTAGGCCATGGTGTGGCAGACATCGATCACCCGCCTCAGCAATCCCCGCCAGGCCAGATCCCGTTCGGCCAGATCATCGGGGGGCGCGGTGTGCCACTGCTTGACCGCCTGTTGCAGCGTTCCGGCGCTCGCTCCCGTGATGAGCCGCATCGCGTAATAGGGACGGCCGTCGGCCTGGGTCCCCCGGCTGTAGACCGGAATGATGCCTGGGTGTTCGAGACGGCCGGTGATCTCGGCTTCGGTGAGAAACCGCTGCCGGTAGGCCGCGTCGTCGGCCCCGGCGGGCAGGATCTGTTTCAGTGCCACAACACGGCGGAACTCGCGATCGAACGCCTCGGACACCACTCCCATTCCACCGGAGGCCAGCGGCCGCCGCACCTCGAACCGTTGCGCGAACGGAGCCTCGGGTGAACTTTCGGAGGAAGTCTCGGCACGCAGTTCTTCCGCCAGTTCCTCGAGCGCCCCTCGGACCAGGTCCCGATGAGTGATCGGAACATGCGCCAGCACGGTATCGATGTCACAGTGCCCCACTCTGCGCCATTCCCACTCAAAACGCTCGCAGGCCGCCAGCATCTCCCGGCGCAGCTCGAATGTGGAGTCGGACCTGTCGGGAGTCGTCATTTGAGAATCAGGATCGGAAGTATTCATGTCAGCAACTCCTTCCGCCACAGTCCTCGAATCACGGACAGCCGCAGCGACACGGTCTTGCGGGCGCATTGCTGACGGCGGGCAATTTCCTCCACGGTGTACCCCTCGAGTTTCAGCAATGCGACTTCCCGCAGGCGATGGGTGGGATCCTCGACATCCAGCCGCTGCATCATGTGCCGCAATTCGTCGGCGAGTTGCGCCGCCTCGTCCGGAGTCGGTTCGGTGCTCTGGGCGTTCGCGAGCCCCGCCTCCGGCCTGGGCCGGGTCTCCGCAACGAGCTCGGCCCGGCGCTTCAACGCGTTCTCGTGCGACCGCAGATTCCGGGCCCGATTGAGCGTGCAGGTGACCAACAGCCGCCAGAGATCATGGCGATCCTGCACATTGGCCAACCGTCCCTGTTGCGCGGCCTGACAGAGGGCATTGAGCGTGCTGAGGGCGACATCCTCGGCATCCCGTGAGCGGTCCCGCAGACCCAGCAACTGCTGATGGGCCAGATGCAGAACCCGGGCGAAATACCGGTCCCACAGCGCCTCTGGGGCTTGCGGATCACCCGCCCGCAACAGGGACAGCCAATGGGTGACCGACCCCGGACACTCGGACGACATGGGCGACAGCACGCGGGGAAGGAACTGACGAAGCGGACCGAATCGAGAGAACAGGCGAATCTCCCCCCGATTCGCACCGACGCCCCGCCATCGAGGGCCCTGCGGCCACGGCAAGTGCGTCTTCACACACAGGATAACAGGCCCGGACTCGCAGAATCCAGCACGGGGAGCCCGGGGGCCAGCGCAGTACCCGGTGGATTGGGTCATGGCCGCGGGCCTCCGGCTGGATTCTGTCAGAGAGGGCTGGGGTGTTGTGTACAGCCCCCTGGTCTGGTCGCGGCTCAGTGAAGTGCCGGCGCCCTGTTTCCTCACCACCTCTTTGGACGCACGGATCTGTGCCAGGTCATCGAGGGCCTCCATGCGGGCCCAGCCGTGGTCGATGATGGGGCGGGGAGAGGTGGTGCACAGCTCGAACCCGGCCCCCGCCAGCACGCTCGCCGGAGCCTCAACCGGACGATGGATGAACTTGTCTGGCAGTCGGGCCAGCCGGGCGTGTGATCGTCCGGGAAGGCGGCTGTGCCGTCGTCAGTCTGAATGACATTCGCCCCATACAGAGTGAGGTCGCACCGGGGCCTGTTTCCAAAACGCGAATCGCCGCGTCGTTGTTGGCGACGCGGCGATTTCTCTGTTCGGACTCTCCCCCCGTCTCACACTTTCCGCCGGGCCAGCAGCCACTTCCACATCTCGATGTGAGACGTGAATGTGGGGGCTCCCGCCAGCAGGTTCGTGAACTGCGCGTTGCCGTTGGCCAGCAGCTCGGTGAACGCCTCCTGCTGCGATTGCAGATAGGCGGTCTGCTTCTGCAGGGTCTGTACGAATCCGGTCCGTCCCAGCCGATTCCGTTGGGCAATCCATGACTGCTTCTCAGCAGTCGTCATTCGATGGCCCGGGTCGATCATCAGCCGCCACAGCCCCTCGACATACCGCTCCTCGGCGGTGCCGATCGTGGTGAGGGTCTGCGTGTACTGGTTGACCAGGTCGCTCATCAGGAACCGCTGCTGCATCAGCAGGGGATCCTTGATCGCCCGGTACTGGACCAGCCACGACGTCAGCTCGGCCGCCGTCCCCGCCCGACCGACGAAGGTCTGGAACCACGCCTTCAACTG